>Ga0308176_10002396_pt1 | contig 11790 bp, 11 predicted proteins | sample PhyCR2_3_FD_203890 | JGI IMG/M metagenome (GOLD analysis project Ga0308176, IMG submission 203890) | Soil microbial communities from UC Gill Tract Community Farm, Albany, California, United States - DLSLS.C.R2 | ecosystem: Environmental > Terrestrial > Soil > Agricultural land | place: USA... | reverse complement strand
ACTCGACGTGACGCTCTTGATGAGTCACCTGGGCTCCGCCTCCAGCCCGGACAGCCCGCGTAACGCCCGCCAACTCGAGCGCTTCCACGAGGCGCGGGCGCTGTTCCCCGAGGCGCCCGCCAGCCTCGCCGCTTCGGCCGGCGTCTTCCTCGGGCCCGACTACCGTTTCGACGTCGTCCGGCCGGGCGTCAGCCTGTTCGGCGGCGGCCCGCTGGAACGTCCGGACGAGCGCCTGAAGGCCGTGGCCACGCTGACCGCACCCATCCTCGGCATCCGCGCCGTCTCGCCCGGAGAGGCGATCGGCTATGGCGAGACGGTCACCGCGCAAGCGCCCCTGCGGGTCGCCACGGTCGCGGCGGGCTACGCCGACGGCATCGTCCGCGCCGCCAAGGGCGGCGGACGGGCCTGGTTCGCCGGCGCGCCGCGCCGCCTGCTGGTGGTCAACATGGACCTCTGCGTCATCGACCTCGGCGACACCCCCGCCACTGTCGGTGAGCCTGTCGAGCTCTTGGGCGCCAACGCCCTACTCGACGAGCTGGCCGCCGCCGCCGGCACCGTCGCGCACGAAATCCTGGTGCGTCTCAGCCCGCGCGCCGAGCGGGTCTATCTGGGCGGCGACTGAGCGTCAGTAGATCGAGACAGGGCCGTACCAGCCGCCGGCGCAGCTGGTCAGGATGCCCATCAGGAGCGCCAGCCCGATCATCGCTGCCAGCGCCAGCGCGAAATACGTCAGCGTCTGGTCCGGGTCCGAGCGCATCAGCTTCGGCAAGCCCAGGTAGAACAGGTAGAGGCTGTAGCAGCCGGCCAACGCGGCAAGCACCCCGCCCGGCGCCGGCAGCAGCAGGAAGAGCCCGCCCAGCCAGGCCGCGCAGGCCGAGTAGCTGACCAGCTTGAACGCCTGTGTGCGGCTGCGCTCGCCGCCGAAGCGCAGGGCCAGTTCGTCAACCACCACCGCCATCACGAACACGCCCACCAGCGTCAGCGCATAGCTCACCGCCGCCTGCGTCAGCATGCCCAGCACGCTCACGTGGAAGCGGATGCCGAACAGCCAGCCCCCGTGGAACGCCAGCCACCCCAGCGCCTGGCAGACCGCCGGCACGGCCGCGAGCGGCAGCACCCACGAGCGGTAGAGGCCCTCGATGGTGGCGTCTTCCTTGTCGATCTCGTCCCAGGTGGGCAGCGGGCGCAGGATCAGGTCCTTGGCCCGCAGCAGGATGTGATCCGCGCGCGATTCCGGCTCGACGACGTTCATCGTCCCGACTCCCAGCCTGCCCGGCCCAAGTCTACGCGTGCGAAGCGGCCTTGACAGCCCGGGCGACCGCCGTTCCCTTTTTGTTCGAGACCACGGCCCCGCCCTCGGGTACACTCGCTGCCAGCCCGAATCAGGAGACCCCATGGCCCGCGACGGCGCCGTCTACGCCTGCCAGTCCTGCGGCTCGGTGCAGACCAAGTGGCAGGGCCAGTGCCCGGGCTGCGGCGCGTGGAACACCCTGGTCGAGGAGCTGACCAGCCGCCCGCCCGGCGCGCTGGCGCCCAGCAAGACCACCCGCGGCCGGGGCCTGGCGTTCGAGGGCCTCTCCGACGCGACCCTGGCGCCGCCCCGCATCAGGACCGGCGTCGAAGAGTTCGACCGCGTCTGCGGCGGCGGCGTGGTGCCGGGTTCGGCGATCCTGCTGGGCGGCGATCCCGGCGTCGGCAAGTCCACCCTGCTGCTGCAGGTCGCCGCCAACGCCGCGCGAAACGGCGCGGCCTGCGCCTACATCTCCGGCGAAGAAGCCATCGAGCAGGTGCGCAGCCGCGCCCAGCGCATGGGTCTCTCCGACGCGCCCGTGCGCCTCGCCGCCGAGACGTCGCTGCGCGAGATCCTCGAAGGGCTGAAGCGCGACGTCTTCGACCTGGTGGTCATCGACTCCATCCAGACGCTGTGGAGCGACGCCCACGAGGCGGGCCCGGGCTCGGTGACCCAGGTGCGCGCGGCCGCCGGCGAACTGGTGCGCCTGGCCAAGAAGAAGGGTGTCGCCGTCATCCTGGTCGGCCACGTCACCAAGGAAGGGACCATCGCCGGCCCACGGGTGATTGAGCACATGGTCGACGCCGTCCTCGCCTTCGAGGGCGAGCGCGGCTACCCGTTCCGCATCCTCCGTGGGGCCAAGAATCGGTTCGGAGCGACAGACGAGATCGGCGTCTTCGAGATGGGGGACGCGGGCCTGGCCGAGGTGCGCAATCCATCCGCCCTGTTCCTCGGCACGTCCGGGGAGCGCGCAGCGGGCGCCGCCGTCTTCGCCGGCATCGAGGGCAGCCGCCCGGTGCTGGTCGAATTCCAGGCCCTGGTCGCGCCCAGCGCCTACGGCACGCCGCGCCGCGCGGTGGTCGGCTGGGACTCCGGGCGCCTCGCCATGGTGCTGGCGGTGCTGGAGGCGCGCTGCGGCCTCTCGTTCGGCGACCGCGATGTCTACCTGAACGTGGCCGGCGGCCTGCGCATCACCGAGCCGGCGGCCGACCTCGCCGCCGCCGCGGCGCTGGCCTCTTCCGCCTTTGATCAGGCCCTGCCGCAGGACTGCGTGGTGTTCGGCGAGATCAGCCTCTCCGGCGACGTGCGCGCCGTCTCGCGCATGGATTCGCGGCTGAAGGAGGCCGCCAAGCTGGGCTTCCGCCGCGCGCTCGCCCCCGCCGAGGCCGAGGGCCAATCCGGCATGGCCGCCATCGGGACAAATCGCCTCGCCGCCCTCGTCGGCCGTGTGAACGACGGAATCTGGGACTAGATGGGGCCGGTCAGATGACCCGCTTCGACCTGATCGTCCTGATCCTGCTCGGCGTCTCCGCCGCCGTCGGCTTCGCCCGCGGCGCCGCGCGTGAGGTGGCCGCGCTCGTGGCGCTGGTCGGTGCGGCGCTCATCACCCTCTTCACCCTATCGCCCGCCGCTCGCATCGCCCGCGGCTTCATCCACACCGACTGGCTGGCGGCGGCCTGCGCCATGCTGGTGGTGTTCATCGTCGTCTACCTGTTGCTGCGACTCGCGGGCGGGGTGGTGGCGCGTCACATCCAGGAGACCCACTTCATCGGCGCCCTGGACCGCAGCGTGGGCCTGGCCATCGGCCTCGTCCGCGGTCTGATCGTGCTGGGGGCGCTGGAGCTGCTGTTCGTGGCCGTGACGCCGCAGGACTATCGCCCCGACTGGATCGTGCGGGCGACCACCTGGCCGCTGGCTCAGGACATGGGCATGGCGCTGAAGGCGGTCGCGCCAAAGGGCGTGGACGTCATGGCGCGGCTGCGCCCGACGGTGGTGAAGGGCTTCGGCGACGCCGCCCACGAAGCCGAGCGGCAAGCGCTGGATGACAGATTGAAGAAGGAAGGCTACGACGCCCGCCAACGCGCCCAGATCGAAGAGCTCGTGGAGAAATCCAGATGACCCTGCTTGAGCGTTGGTCGCCGCCCGCGCGCGATCCGCTCGACGATACGCCTCGCCTGGAGTGCGGGGTGTTCGGCGTGTTCGACGCCGAAGAGGCCTCTGCGCTGACCGCGCTTGGCCTGCACGCCCTGCAGCACCGCGGCCAGGAGGCCTGCGGCATCGCCTGCTTCGACGGCCAGCGTTTCCACACCGAACGCCACATGGGCCAGGTCGGCGACGCCTTCGGCGGTGGTGGCGACCTGAACGAGCGCCTGCCGGGCCGGTTCGCCATCGGCCACACCCGCTACTCCACCGCCGGCGGGTCGTTCGTGCGCAATGTCCAGCCGATGTTCGCCGACATGGAGGCCGGCGGCGTCGCCCTGGCCCACAACGGCAACCTGACCAACTTCCTGACGCTGCGCGAACAACTGGTCGCCGGCGGCGTGATCTTCCAGTCGACGTCGGACTCCGAGGTGATCCTGCACCTCATCGCCCGCTCGCGGAAAAGCCGCTTCATCGACCGCTTCATCGATGCGCTCTCGCAGATCGAGGGCGGCTACGCCCTGGTCGCGCTGACCAACAAGAAGCTGATCGGCGTGCGCGATCCGCTTGGCATCCGCCCCCTGGTGCTGGGCGACCTCGACGGCAAGCCGGTGCTGGCCTCGGAGACCTGCGCGCTGGACATCATCGGCGCGCGCTTCGTGCGCGACATCGAGCACGGTGAGCTGGTCGTCATCGACCACAACGGCGTCCAAAGCCTGCGCCCCTTCCCGGCTCAACGCGCCCGGCCCTGCATCTTCGAATACGTCTACTTCGCCCGCCCCGACTCCGTCGTGAACGGCCGCTCGATCTACGAGGTCAGGAAGCGCATGGGCCAACGCCTCGCACAGGAGAGCCTGGTCCCCGCCGACGTCGTTGTGCCGGTGCCGGACTCAGGCGTCCCCGCCGCCCTCGGCTTCGCCCAGGAAGCGGGCCTGCCCTACGAGCTCGGCATCATTCGCAACCACTATGTGGGCCGCACCTTCATCCAGCCGACGCAGGCCGCGCGCGACACCGGTGTGCGCATGAAGCTCTCGCCCAACCGCAACGTGCTGGCCGGCAAGCGCGTGCTCCTGATCGACGATTCCATCGTGCGCGGCACCAATTCAGTGCGCGTCGTGCGCATGGTGCGCGAAGCCGGCGCGGCGGAGGTGCACCTGCGCTCGGCCTCCCCGCCGATCAAGTGGCCGGACTACTACGGCATCGACATGCCCGACCGCGACAAGCTGCTTGCCGCCAACCACTCCGTGGACGAGATCGCCAAGATCCTGGGCGTCGACTCCATGGCCTACCTGTCGGTCGACGGCCTCTACTGGGCGATGGAAGCCGGACCGCGCGACCCGAACACCCCGCAGTTCACAGATCACTACTTCACTGGCGACTACCCGACCCGGCTGCTCGACCGCGAAATCGCCGAGGGCCGCAACGAACTCGCCGACCGCCAGCTCTCCTTCCTGGTCGACGCCTAGGTGAGCGAGGCGAAGGGCGGCTGGCTCTCCCGCCTGAAGATCGATCGCTACCTGCTGTTGATCATCGCCATGGTGGTCGCCGCCTCCATCCTACCGGCGCGCGGGCCGGCGGCCGTCGGCTTCGACTGGGCCACCAGGATCGCCATCGGGCTCGTCTTCTTCCTGCACGGCGCGCGGCTAAGCCGCGAGGCGGTGATCGGCGGGCTGACCCACTGGCGGCTGCACCTCGTGGTGCTGGCGTCCACCTTCGCCCTCTTCCCGCTGCTGTGCCTGGGGCTGGCCGCCCTGCCGCCGGAGATCACGCCCCCGGCGCTGGCGGGCGGCATCGTCTTCCTGGGCTGCCTGCCGTCGACCATCCAGAGCTCCATCGGCTTCACCGTCATCGCCCGCGGCAATGTCGCCGCCGCCGTGGCCGCGGCCTCGGCGTCCAACCTGCTGGGCATCCTGATCACGCCGCTGCTGGTCGGCGTGCTGATGCACCGCCAAGGCGCGGTCTCGGCCCACTCCGCCTGGGCCATCGTCCTGCAACTGCTGGCGCCGTTCCTTGCCGGCCAGGTGCTGCGCCGTTGGATCGGCGGGTTCGTCGCGCGCCACGCCACAGCGCTCCAGCGGATCGACCGCGGCTCGATCCTGCTGGTCGTCTACACCGCCTTCTCGGGCGCGGTCGTCGAGGGGGTATGGTCGCAGATCGGCGCCCTGGACCTCGCCCGCTTGCTCGTCCTCTGCGCCCTGCTGCTGGCCGCCGCCTTGGCGGCGACCTGGTTCGCGGCCCGCACGCTGGGCTTCTCCAAGTCCGACGAGATCGCCATCGTCTTCTGCGGCTCGAAGAAGAGCCTGGCGTCAGGCGTGCCCATGGCCGGCGTGCTGTTCCCCGCCGCGACGGCGGGTCTGGCGCTGCTGCCGCTGATGCTCTTCCACCAGATCCAGCTGATGGCCTGCGCCGTTATCGCCCAGCGCTACGCAAAGCGGGCGGACGAAGCCGCTGCGATCGCGTAGACAGCGCCCACCATGTCCGAACCGCTTCCCCTCTCCGGCAAGATCGCCGTCGTCACCGGTGGATCCCGCGGCATCGGCCGCGAATGCGCGCTGGCGCTCGCCAAGGCCGGCGCCCACGTCATCGCGGTCGCCCGCACCGACGGCGCGCTCACCGACCTCGACGACGAGATCCGCGCCGCCACCGGCGAGCCGGCGACGCTCGTGCCGCTGGACGTCTCCGACGGCGACGCGCTGGACGGCCTCGGCCTGGCGCTGTTCCAGCGCTTCGCCCGCATCGACGTGCTGGTCCACGCCGCCGCGATCCTGGGGCCCATGACCCCGGTCAGCCACATCGAGCCCAAGCACTGGGAACGCGTCGTCGCTGTGAACCTGACGGCCACCTACCGCCTGATCCGCTCGTTCGAGCCGCTGCTGCGCGCGTCCGAGGCCGGCCGCGCCATCTTCTTCACCACCGGGCGCGTCGCGCGGCCCAAGGCCTTCTGGGGCCCCTACGGGATCACCAAGGCGGGCGTGGAGCACATGGTCCGCACCTGGGCCGACGAGCTGGAGCAGACCAACGTCCGCGCGGTCCTGCTCGACCCCAACACCATGCGCACGAAGATGCGCGCCGAGGCGATGCCGGGCGAAGACCCCGCCACCGTCACCGACCCGGCGGAGATCGGGCCGCTGATCGTCGAACTCGCCCAGGCCGACCTGGGGCAGCCCGCGTCTAACGTCGTCTTTTCGGACTGGAAGCGGACCGGGACGCTCGCTTCGGCTTGACGCCCGGCCGGTTCAGCTTCGCCTTCTTGCCGCGCACCGGCCCCCCGGTCTTGCTCTTGGGGGCGGCCGGCTTGCCCTTGAGCGGCGCCTTGGCCCTGCCCTCGGCCACCGACTTGGCTGCGTCGGCCGCGGCGGTCCGGCGCTTGGCCTTCAGCCCGGTCGTCGGCAGCGTCACGCCGAACGGGGCCCGCGCCGAGCCCTGACCAGCCTTCGCCTCGCCCTCGGCATAGGGGTTCTTGTTCGACTTCACCGTCACACGGATCGGCACGCCGGGCAGGTCGAAGCTCTCGCGGATCGAGTTGATCAGGTAGCGCCGATAGCTGTCGGGCAACTGGTCGGCGCGGCTGGCGAACAGCACGAAGGTCGGCGGGCGGGCCTTGGTCTGGGCCATGTACTTGGGCTTGATCCGCCGCCCGTTCACCGCCGGCGGCGGGTGCCGCTGCACCGCCATCGCCAGCCAGTCGTTGAGGTCGCGGGTCTTCACCTTGGTCGACCAGTCGGCGTGCGCCTTGAAGACCGCCGGCATCAGCCGGTCCAGGCCGCGGCCGGTCTCGGCCGAGAGCGCGATGATCGGGGCGCCGCGCACCTGCGGTAGCTGCCGGCCGGTCTCCTCGACCAGTTCGGCCAGCCGGGCCTGCGGATCGGCCACCAGGTCCCACTTGGCCAGCACGAACACCAGCGCCCGGCCCTCCCGCTCGACCAGGTCGGCGATCTGCAGGTCCTGGATTTCCAGCGGGTGCGTGGCGTCCATCACCAGGATCACTACCTCGGCGAAGGTGATCGCGCGGATCGAGTCGGCGGTGGAGAGCTTCTCGAGCTTCTCCTGCACCTTGGCCTTGCGCCGAAGGCCCGCGGTGTCGACCAGCCGCACCGGCCGCCCGTCCCATTCCCAGTCCACGGGGATGGCGTCCCGCGTGATCCCCGCCTCCGGCCCGGTCAGCAGCCGGTCTTCGCCGACAAGCTTGTTGACCAACGTCGACTTGCCCGCGTTCGGCCGCCCGACAATGGCGATCCGCACGTGCTTCTCGCCATCGTCCTCGGCCAGGTCCTCCGCATCGGCCGCCACCGCCGACAGCGCGGCGTAAAGGTCGGCCATGCCCTCGCCGTGCTCGGCCGAGATCGCCACCGGTTCGCCCAGGCCCAGGCCGAAGGCCTCCAGCACGCCCTGGTCGCCCGCCTTGCCCTCGGCCTTGTTGGCGGCCAGCACCACCGGCTTGTCCTTGCGGCGCAGGATGTCGGCGAACACCTCGTCCAGGCCGGTGACGCCGTCGCGCGAGTCGATCACGAACAACGAGACGTCCGCCTCATCGATCGCCAGCTCGGTCTGGGCGCGCATGCGCGCCTCCAGGCTCTCGTCCGAGACGTCCTCGAAGCCGGCGGTGTCGATCAGCTCCAGGTCCAGGTCGCCCAGCCGGCCCGTCGCGAAGCGCCGGTCGCGCGTCACGCCCGGCTGGTCATCGACGATGGCGAGCTTTCGCCCGGCCAGCCGGTTGAACAGCGTGGACTTGCCCACGTTCGGGCGGCCGACGATCGCCAGTTTCAGCGCCATTGGCCGGTCTTTATTCGAAAGCTCAGCGCAGCGCGATCAGCTGTGCGTTGTCCGCCACAACATACACCGTGCCGCCGGCCGCGATCGGGGAGATGATCACCGGCGCGCCCACCTCGACCCGGTGCTCGATGTCGCCGGTCTTCGGGTTCACCTGGATCACCTGGCCGTTGGAGCCGCCGATCACCAGCTTGTTGTTGACCAGAATCGGGCTGGACCAGATGGGCTTGGGCGGCGTTCGGCCGATCCAGCCGAACATCTTGCCCCCGCGCTTCTTGGGAACCCAGCCGGCGTTCAGGTCTTTCATCCAGTAGATCTGGCCGCTCTCGCGGGCGACGCAGATCAGCTTCCCGTCCATTGCGACCACATAGACCACGTCGCTGGCGGGCAGCGGCGTGGTGATGCCCACGATCGGCAGGGTCCAGCGGGCCTGGCCGGTGCGCAGGTCGGTCGAGGCGAAGACGCCGGAGTGGCTGACCGCGAACACGTCGCCGTTGTAGATCACCGGCCGCCCGGCGATGTCGCGGATCTCCGACAACGCGCTGGTGCGGCTGGCCCGCGACAGGGCCTCGTTCCAGAGGTCGTTGCCGTTGGCGGTGCGCAGGGCCACCAGCTCGCCCGAGCCGAACGCGGCCACCACAGTGTCGCCTTCGACGGCGGGTGTCGACGCGCGCAGGATCCGCGCCGGCTCCGAGAGCGCCTGGTAGGTCCAGCCGGCCGCGCCGGTGCCCTCGTCGAACGTCATAAGGGTGTTGTCGAGCGCCACGGCGTAGACGCGGCCTGCGGAAACCGTGGGCGCGCCGTGGATCGGCTCTTCGACCCGCGTGCGCCAGCCGATCCGCCCCGAATTGGCATCCAGCTGCACCACCTCGCGGAAGCCCGACGAGGCGAACACCTTGCCGTTGTCGAAAGCCACGCCGCCGCAGCAGCCTTCGCGATCGCGCCGGTTGTCGCCGGGGCGGATGTTGGTGCGCCAGATGATCTCGCCGCTGCGCGCGTCGATCGCCACGACGTTGGCGACCCCATCCATGACGAACACCTTGCCGGCCGCCTCGATGGGCGGGGCGGTGACCTGGGCTCCCTCCTTGGAGCCCTGGCCGAAGCCGCGGCGCCAGGCGATCGACAGCCCCGTCGGCGCGGCGGCATTCGGCGCGACCTGCTGGGGGTTGCCGCCGGGCAGCGGCCAGTCGGCCACCGACTGGGTCGGCGGGATGGCGAAGTCGACGCCCTTCAGCGCCTCGGCCGGCTCCAGCTTCTGGTCATCGGCGACGATGGAGATACGCTCACCCTCGGCGGTCTCCTGCGGCGCGCCCTTGCCTTTGAACGGATTGAACCGGTTGACCGTCGAACAGCCGCTTAAGCCCACAAGGGCGATCAGCGCGGCCGCGGCCAGGCTCCTCTTGGCTGATGTCATTGCTGCGGCTGGCCCTCGGGCGCCGGGCCGATCGGCTGGCCGCCGGGCGCCACCAGCATCGGCTGCGGCATGGCGAGCTCCGCCTTCACGGTCGGCGCGACCATCTTCGCCGAGCCGGAGTCGATGAGGCTGATCGCGGCGCCGGCCCGCTGACGGGCGCTGTCGGGGGCGTCGAGCGAACCCTGGATCACGATGAAGTCGCTGCGCGCGCCTTTCTCGTCGCCCTTCATCAGCTTGGCGAAGGCCAGCGCCTCGCGCGCTTCCACCCAGTACGGGCGGCCCTGCTTCATCAATGGCGCCAAACGCCCCTCCACTTCCGCGTAGGGAGCCGTGTCGAGGATCGCCAAGGCGGATTTGAGGCGGGCGGCGTCGCCGAACAGGTCGTCCGGCGCGGCTTGCGCGGCCTGGTCGAAGAACGCCACGGCCTGCTTCTCATCGGCGGCCGTGCCGGAGGACATCTTCAGGCCGCCCAGCTGCATCAGCGCCATGGCCTTGTAGACCTTCGAGCCGGCGTCGGCGGCGGTGTGCAGCAGCTTCTCGGCCTGGGCCTTGTCGCCCTGCTGCTGCGCCTCCAGCGCGGCCTGGTAGGCCTCCGAGGCCTTGTTGGTGACCTGCAGGCGGTACTGCTGCCAGCCCCAGACGCCCAGCGAGACCACCAGCGCGATCGCCACCAGGGCCAGCACGTACGGCAGGGCCTTGCGCGCAAGCTCGCGGTAGCGGTCGGAGCGGAGCTGCTCCTCGACCTCTTCAAACAAGTCGGTCAATCGGGGACTCCAGAGCGGATCGAAAGGCGCCTCGCGCCAGAGGCCGGGAACCTATAGCGCGGCGCCCTTCGCCGCAACCAACGCGGAGGGGACGAAAAGTCCTACCCGGCGAGCCCGAAATAGACCTCGGCCGGCCCCGGGAACCGCCGCTCGCGCACATCGGCGGCGTAGGCGGCCACCGCGCTGGAGATCTCGCGCCGCACGTCGGCGTAGCGGCGCACGAACTTCGGCGTCCAGTCGAACAGGCCCAGCATGTCGTCGGTGACCAGGATCTGGCCATCGCAGCCGGCCGACGCGCCGATGCCGATGGTCGGCACGTCCAGCGCCTCGGTGACCTCCTTGGCCACGCCTTCCGCCACGCCCTCGACCACCACGGCAAAGGCGCCGGCCGCCGCGGTCGCCTTGGCGTCCTCGACGATCTGGCGCCGTTCGTTCTCCTCGCGCCCCTTGGCCTTGAAGCGTCCGTCCAGCAGCACGGCCTGGGGCCGCAGCCCCACATGGCCCATCACCGGCACGCCACGCTTGACCAGGTACTCGATGGTGGGCGCGATCGTGGCGCCGGCCTCGACCTTCACCGCCCCCGCGCCGGTCTCCTTCATCACCCGCACCGCATTGGCGTAGGCGACCTCGGGCGCGCCCTCATAGGAGCCGTAGGGCATGTCGACGACGACCATGGCCCGCTTGGAGCCGCGCATCACGGCCTGGCCGTGCAGGATCATCATCTCCAGCGTCACGCCCACCGTATTGGGCAGGCCGTGCAGCACCATGCCGACGGAATCGCCGACCAGCAGCAGCTCGCAATGCTCATCGAGGATCGCGGCCATCGGCGCGGTGTAAGCCGTCAGGCAGACGATGGGCGTCTTGCCCTTGCGCTGGGTGATATCTGGCGCGGCCAGGCGGCGCACCGCCTGATCCTTATCCTTGACTTGGAACGACAACGCTAGATCTCCCCGATCACCCGGGTCAGGACAAAGCCCATCATCACCACGGCGAGCGCCGCGGCCGCCCAGACCGTCACCCCGCCGCTCGACACGGCCGACACCCAGTCGGTGCTGGTCGAGAGATGGTTCAGGCTGGTGGTCAGCGCACGCGCGGAATCGCCCGCCGACTCCACGCGCTGGAACAGGTTGGAGACCATCAGCTGGCTGGCGCCGATCACCCCGCCGACGACGCCCGCGGCGCCAATCAGCCAGCGCCTGGCCGTCCAGCCGGCGTCGAGCCGCCGCTCCACGCGGTCGGCGAAAGGCCCGGCGTCGGGCATTTCGGGCGCTTCGGCGAAGAGTCGCTCGAGGCGTCGCTCGAATTCGATCTCAGCCATTGCCACGCCTCCCTTCCAGAACTGCGTCGCCCTGCGGCGCCAGTCGCGCCCGGAGTTTATCCAAACCACGTTTGACATGCGATTTGACCGTTCC
>Ga0308176_10002395_pt1 | contig 11792 bp, 10 predicted proteins | sample PhyCR2_3_FD_203890 | JGI IMG/M metagenome (GOLD analysis project Ga0308176, IMG submission 203890) | Soil microbial communities from UC Gill Tract Community Farm, Albany, California, United States - DLSLS.C.R2 | ecosystem: Environmental > Terrestrial > Soil > Agricultural land | place: USA... | reverse complement strand
GCACGGTGGCATCTACATCGTTGCCGAAGGGAATGACCCCCGGGGCAACGGAATTGACCGTGATCCGCGGGGCCCATGCCTTGGCCAGGGCTTTAGTCAGCATGATCAGGCCCGCCTTGGAAGCGCAGTAGTGTGCGTGGTCGGCCCACGGTCTTACTCCGCCAAGAGAGCTGATGTTCACAATCCGGCCGCCCTCACCAGCAAGCATCTGCTTTGCACCCTCCTGGCAGCAGAAGAACGTGCCTTTCAAATTGGTGTTGTGAATGAAATCCCAGTCGGCTTCGGTGATGTCCAGAGGATCGAAGCGCGTGAAGCGAGCCGCATTGTTGACTAACCCGTACAGCGTGCCGAATCGTTCCCTCACCTCAGCAAATAGTCTGCGAATTTCCTCTACGTGCGCGAGATCTGCCTGGAAGACCGGAACTCCACCGCACTCTTCCGCTACCCGTTCCGCTTCGGCCCGCGACCGGTTGTAGTGGATGGCTACGGCAAACCCGCGGCGGGCGAGTTCAATTGCGATCACGCGGCCGATGCGTTTCGCCGACCCGGTTATTAGAACGCGGCGCTTAGTTTCCATGGGAAACAGGAACGTTTCCGAAACGGCTTATGGCGCTCATGGTTTGCGCGACGTCTTCGGGCGTATGCGCGGCCGAAACAAAGGCGGCCTCGAACTGCGCCGGCGGGAAGTAAACACCGTTCTCGAGCATGTGGTGGAAAAACCGCCCAAAGGCAGCCGTATCCGACCGTTTGGCTTCGTCGTAGTTGCGAACCGGTCCGGGACAGAAGAAAAACGTGAACATCGAACCGACCCGGTTGACGTGCACACCCTCTGGCGGGTTCTCGACGATACGAGCCGTTGTCGTCTCGAGGCGATCGTACACCTCCGGATGCGCTTCCAGATAGGTGAGCATGGCAATGCCCGCGGTTACCGCGAGTGGATTTCCGGACAGTGTTCCCGCCTGGTAGACCGGTCCCGTGGGAGCAATCTTCCGCATAATGTCGGCTCGGCCCCCATACGCTGCGATGGGCAAACCGCCGCCCAGAATTTTGCCCAGAGTTGTCAGGTCAGGGGTGACGTTGAACAACTTCTGCGCACCGCCTCTGCTCAGGCGAAAGCCGGTCATGACCTCGTCGAAAATGAGCAGCGCGCCGTACCGTTCTGTTACTCGCCGCAAGCCCTCGAGAAATCCCGGCTCCGGAGGTACGCAGCCCATGTTGCCGACCACGGGCTCGACAATAACGGAGGCGATTCGATCCCCTTCCCTGGTGAAGACCGATTCAACCTGATCGAGATCGTTGAACGGAAGCGCGATCGTCGTTTCGGAAAATGCTCGCGGAACCCCCACGCTATCCGGAAGGCTTAAGGTAGCCACCCCCGATCCGGCCTTCACCAGCAGCGAATCGACGTGACCGTGGTAACAGCCCTCGAATTTCACAGTGAGATCGCGGCCCGTGAACCCTCGCGCAAGCCGGACCGCACTCATACAGGCTTCCGTCCCGGAATTCACAAGCCTGACCATCTCCACCGAAGGCACGGCGTCAATGATCAGCTCAGCCAATTCCACTTCACGACCGGTCGGCGCGCCAAAGCTGGTCCCAAGTTCTAAGGCAGCCGCCAGAGCATCGATCACGGGCTTCGGCCGGTGCCCAAGCACCAGAGGTCCCCAGGACCCGATGTAGTCGATGTAATCGTTGCCATCAACGTCAAACAGATGGGAGCCTTCGCCGCGTGCGATAAATCGCGGTGAACCACCGACGGCCCGGAAAGCTCGTACGGGCGAGTTGACGCCACCCGGGATGCTTTCCTGCGCCCGGGACATCAGAAGTTCGGATTGTTTTACGTTCATACCCGCGTTTCGCCGAGGATCAGCTTGCGGAAAAGGAAGCTCATGAGGAGCTCGTGCAGCGTCGTGTTCACGTTCCGGACCAGCCTGCTCTTGAGTTCCAGGTAGGGTTGAGTTCCGGCGAAGAGATCCTGCATGATTTCGCAGAACTTTGGACTGCGCTTCATGAAGTCGATCATCCGGCTGGGAACCGCGCCGAAAAACATAGCCCCGCAGAAAAGCCGCTTCGCGAGCCCTGCTCCGTACGTCAGGTCGAGACCGAAATCACGGGAAATCAGCTGCCGGTACGTCTCTTCTTTTCGGTCCGATTCGGATTCGGCTAAGAGCACCTGGCTGGCCAGGTCGCCGGATCGCACCGCGTAGTAGAGGCCCTCGCCCGTAATCGGGTCTACCAGACCGCCGGCGTCGCCAACCGCAATCCATCGGTCGCCGGCCAGACGATTGTTGCGCCATCCTCGGGATTCGAGCGCCGGAAGCATATGTCCATAAAACTTCGCTTCCTTGCGCGGAATTCCCTTCTCGTCCATGTAGCGTTCCAGCCGCGCGCGGAGACATTGCGCCGATTCGCTCTTTCCACAGATTCCCACCGAGAGGTGGCCGGCACGGGGGAAGACCCAGATATAGCCTTCTAGATTCGGCAGAAATTGGATATCGATATGCGGTTGATCCGCAGGGACCCAGTATCCAAGCGCGTACATCGTGTCCTGCGCCGTATATTGCGTACCCACATCGCGCAATGGGTTCCGGGCGCCGGTGGCAACGACACAGTAATCCGCATCGATGCGGCCCGATCGCGTGCGGATGGCCCAGCCGGAACTTTGCCGGTCGAGACCTAGTACGCGCGTTTTCTCAATTTCCGCACCGGCAGCTTCGGCACGCCGCAGAAGCATCCCGTTCAGATCCATGCGCGAATAGATCACGAGCGGCTTCGTGAGTTCCATCTTGTACGTCCCCGACCGGGGAGCGGCAAGCATCGTATCCGTGACTAATTTCTTGGGAGTGTCGTTTTCGAGCAGGTACGGGTACTGGGAATACGCCTTATAGGTGATTCCGCCGCCGCAAGGCTTCTCCCACGCCAGTTTCTCGTCCAGAACAATGGTTCTAAGGCCTGCACCAGCCAACCTCTCTGCAGCAGAGGCGCCCGCGGGGCCTCCGCCAAGAACGGCAACCGTTTTCATTTATTTCGCCTGACCACCTTCGTGAGCACCGGGAGCCATACCCGTATGCCCGGGAGGAGCGCCCTGCACAGAGGGATGTCCGGGCGGCAGTTGCCCACCGGCATCTGAAGACGGCGATCTGGCCGGATTGCCGTGCGGATCCGAAACGTTCACGACCTGCCACTGGCCGTCATGTTGCTCCAGCGTGTATTTCATCTCCATCCCATGGCCGACACTACTGTCACCCTTTGGATGAAAAGCGACAGTAGCATATGCCATATTCTTTTCGAACGAAACGGAGGTGGTTGTGACGTCAAGACCTTTCAGATCGAGCCCGGTCTTGTTCTGAATCCGATCCATGATGGCCGCCTGCACCTTATCCTTGCTGTTCATGCCGTTCTGGCAGGCAACAAGCAGGATCGCCATAGCAAAAATGGCGCTTAGGTGGCGTAACACTATCCGATTATAGCCTGTGTATAGAGAGCGTTACGCGAACTCGATGTGCTGGATTGGCGCCCGTTCGCGTCGACGGGAGTAGGCAAGAATTAAAGGACGCCTTGCGGTTGTCGGACCCTGACTGCCCTTGGCGAGAGGTTCGCGATGAATTCGGTTTCTCTTCTGAAGTTCACGATTGCGTTGTTGCTGGTTGCGTCAGCGTCCGAACAAGTCCCGTCGGGTACGGCGCTCGATGTACGATTGACGAGCGAGGTATCGAGTGACCAGCCCTCGGGCCAGAAAATCACTGCGGTCGTACTTGCTCCGGTATTCGTCGGGGACAAGCTGATCATTCCGAGTGGAACCCAGCTAACCGGCAAGACCGCGGACGCCGCCAAGTATCAGGAGTCTGGCGACGGAAGCACCGAAAAGCCGGCCACCCTTCGCCTGAACTTCGACACTATCCAGGACGCTCACGGCCAATCGAAACAGATTTCGTGTGTCGTTACAGGCGTCGAGAACGCAAGAGAGCAGGTCGATGCCACGAACGGGCTGATCACCGGCATCAAAGTCTCGGGTACCTACGCGGGCCAGATCGATCGAGGTTTGGAGAAACTCGGCGGCCGGCATTCGGGACTGGCCGATCTGCTGAACGGCGTGAAAGGATCCATCCTGAAGAAAGTCGATCCGTCCATCGACTATAAACCCGGCGTAGACGTCCAGCTCAAGCTGACAAAGAATCTCGACTGGACGCCTAACCCGGGCACGATTGCCACCCCTGGAGCTATCTCCCCTCCCGCCGAGCTCGAGAAGGTCGTCAACTCCCAGCCGTTTCGCACGGTCGCCCTAAAGCCGCCGGATCCGTCAGACATGACCAATCTAATGTTCCTGGGAACTGCCGACCAGGTCAGCGGAGCCTTCCGAAGCGCTGGTTGGATCGCGGCGGACGCCCTGAGTCAGAACTCGAAGATGGAGACGGCTCGGGCCATTATCGAAGATCGTGGTTACAGCGAAGCTCCGATGTCAATCCTCACGCTGGAAGGCAAGCCGCCGGATTTGGCGCTGCAGAAGCAAAACAATACATTTGCCATGCGCCATCACATCCGAGTCTGGCAAAGGCCGGAGCAGTTTAACGGCAAGACGATCTGGATCGCGGCGGCAACTCACGACATCAGCATCACGTATTCACAAACGAGCAAGTCCTTCACCCATGGCATCGATCCCCATATCGATGCCGAGCGGGCGAAAGTAGTCAATGACCTGGTTTTCACCGGCACGGTTCACGGCGTGGCGCTCGTTGACCGCAACAACGTTCCGAAGGACGCATCGAACGCGACCGGGGACAAGCTGATTACTGACGGTAAGATGGCCGTGCTGGAGTTTTAGGTAAAGGAGTAGCGGAGCCGATTGGAAACAGCGAGGGAAGAAACCGGTGCGCCGGGCCACCGTTCTGATGCGCATCAGTATCGTTATCTGGAATTGTTCACTTTGCTGTTCGTGGTGCTGCTGATTATCTCGAACCTGATCGCACCCAAATACTTCGCACTCGGACCGATGCGGATCAGCGCCGCTCAGCTGCTCGTCCCGATTACTTACATCTTCGGCGACATCTTCACGGAGGTTTACGGCTACAGCGCCTCTCGCCGCGCGATCTGGTACGGCTTCTTCGCCGCGTTCCTGGTGGCTGCAGTATGTTACATAGCAGTCGCAATTCCTCCGGCGCCGGAGTTTAAGGATGAACCGGCGTTTGAAACTATCTTCCGGCCGGTCGGCCGCATGGTCGCGGCAAGTCTGCTCGCGTATTGGTGCGGGGAGTTCGCTAACTCTTTCACCCTCGCCCGGCTGAAAATCCTGACGCAGGGCCGTTATCTTTGGACCCGGACCATCGGCTCCACGGTGGTCGGACAAGCCGTCGACACCACGGTGGTCATGTTCGCCGCTTTCTACGGCACTCGCTCCCTGGACGTGATTGTGAGGCTGATCATCTCCGGGTACTTGATCAAAGTTGTTTACGAAACGCTCATGACGCCCGCGACGTATGCCGTTGTGAACTGGTTGAAGCGGGCGGAGGGAGTGGATTTTTTCGATTACCGGACCAACTTCAACCCGTTTGCGAGAACGTCAGCCGTGGTCAACCTAAATCCGCAGGAGGCCTCAGCAGTTTCACCGGAAGAGTAAGATTTCTGTTGTTTCGGACGACAGTGAGGACGAGGGTATCACCCACCCTCTTCTGCGAGATTGCCCGTACCAGCGCATCTTCCCGGTCAACAGGCTTGCCATCGACGGCGACGATGAGATCGCCTCCGATACCGAGCTCCACATTTCCGATCGCGACTACCTGACGCGCGCCGCGGATGCCCGCTACACCCTCCGAAGAACCGGGCGCGACCTCCTGAACCAGGAGCCCGCCCCTGCGCGGCAATCCGAGCGCCTCGGCGAGATCTCCCGCCACGTACTCGGCCGTCAGGCCGATCTTAGGACGCTCGGTGACGCGCCCCGCCTGGTAATCCGACAGGAGAGCCTTGGCGCGATTGATCGGCAGCGCGAAACCGATACCCATGTTCGTTTGCCCCAGAATCGCGGTGTTGATTCCGATCACCGACCCGTTTGAATCGAGCAAGGGACCGCCGCTGTTGCCGCCATTGATGGCAGCATCGGTCTGGATCATCCCCTCGAGGCGCTGTTGGTTCTCGCCTTCAATGGCCCGCCCGATTGAAGACACGACCCCAACTGTGAGCGTGCCTTCGAGTCCGAACGGATTCCCGATAGCCAGAACCTTCTGACCGACCTGCAGATGCTCCGAATCGCCCAGCTTCAAACTTTCAACTTTTTTCTTAGGTTCAATTTTGATCAATGCGAGATCGTCAGAGCGATCAGTGTCGAGGGCTGTCGCGAAGTACTGCGTCTGATCGGACGTCGTAACCTGAATGCGGCTGCTGCCCGAGATGACGTGGAAGTTGGTCAGAATGAATCCGTTGTCGTTGATCAGAAATCCGGAGCCCAAACTCCGGGACGCCACGGGCTGGTAGAAAAAGTCGCGGCGCACTGTCGTGCTCGTGATGTACACGGTTGCAAGCCGGGCGGTCTTGTAGATATCAATGTTGTTCTGCTCGTCCGTCGAAAGACCTGCCCCGCGGACCAGCGAAGGCTCGGACCACTGCGAGGCACGCCGCAGTAACGGATTCGTAAGACTCCGAACGCTCCAGTGGCCATGCGAAGTCAACCAGACGGCGCTCCACGTCACCAGAACAGCGAGCAGTAGCAATCTCAATCTCATGCCTGGGGAACTCTGGCAAGCTTTTGCAGGTCCTGGAAAACGATCGCTACCTGCCGCAATGTATCTTCTTTCGGTCCGTCCGTAGTGATGACGTAATCAGCATATTTCTTCTTCTCGGCGAGCGGGAGCTGCTTTTCAATGCGTGCCTTTGCGGACTCAGGACTAATTCCGTCCCGAGCTACCGCACGGGCGATTTGCGTCGCCTCCTCGCACGCGGTCAGAATTAGACGGTCGAACACCTTGTAACGTCCCGTTTCTATCAGGATCGCAGCTTCGATCACCGCGATGCCATTCGGATCTCTTCCACTTGCAGAAGCGAGTAAGTCCGCCTCCAAGCGGAAGACGGCAGGATGGACGAGGTCAGTGAGCCTTTTCAAGAGCTCCGGCGATGAAAACACAATATTGCCCAGTTTTCTTCGATCAATTGTTCCTTCTTCGGACAGGATCCCTGATCCAAAGATCTGAACCGCCGGTTCAAACGCTTTGCCTCCCGGCATAAGCACCTCGTGGCCCAGTTTGTCGGCATAAATCAAAAAACAACCTAAGCGGGCCAACTCGGCCGCGACGAACGACTTCCCGCTTGCGTAGCCCCCGGTCAGGCCTACGGTCAGCATCCGAGGTGATGTTCAGCGAGTTCAACAGTGTTCGACATAAGCATGGCGATGGTGAGCGGGCCGACCCCACCCGGAACAGGCGTATAAGCTGACGACAGTTCCTCCATTGGTTGAGGGTGAACATCGCCGACGAGAACACTGCCGTTCTTCTCGAAAAGGGCTCGCCGCCCCGTGTCGCCCGGGAACAGACGCTCCACTTCGGCACTATCCCGGACGCGATTCATTCCCACATCGATTACAACGGCCCCAGGTTTGATGTGATCCGCCGTCAGCATTGCCGTCCGACCGATCGCCGCGACCAGAATATCCGCGCTTCGGCACTCGGCGGCAAGGTTTTCTGTTCGCGAATGGCAGACCGTCACCGTTGCGTTCTCATGGAGCAGCATCAGTGCCATCGGTTTTCCGACGATGTCGCTGCGCCCCACAACGACTGCCTTCTTGGCCGCAATGGGGATTTTGTACCGCTTGAGCATCTGGATGATCCCGGCGGGTGTGCAGGCCCTTGGCGCAGGTCGGTTTAACACAAGCCGACCCAGGCTGAAGGGGCCGAAGCCGTCGACATCCCGGTCAGCATCAACTACTTTTGATACAACCGATTCGGCGTCGATCTGAGACGGAAGCGGCATTTGCACCAGGATGGCGTCTACCGAGCGGTCGTTGCGGAGGGGCTGAAGCAGGTCGAGCAGCGCTTCCGTTGTAATGTCGCCCGGAGCCCTGATTTCGACGCTACGGATTCCCAATTCTTGCGAAGCTTTGATTTTGCTCCGGACGTAGATCTGAGAAGCCGGGTCATCTCCGACCAGAACGACTGCCAGAGCGGGTGCTCTACCCTTCCCCTTCAAACGTTCTACCCGGGGTTGCAGTTCCGCGAGAATTTCATCCCGAATTCTCCTCCCGTCGAGGACCATGCCGCTCATGCAACCGTGAGAATAACAAAGGAGAAAAAAATTGCGAATGCCAGTTTGCCCTTTGCTTTTACAAAGCTTTGACGATTTCTCCTGACTGCTCTCGCGGCGAAGATGGCTCTAACATTCGGGGTATTTCTCATCAGTGCTTAAATGCCATGCCTGTGCCGCTATGCTGCTGTTGCTGGCGGTCGGGTCAACCTGCCGGGCCCAGCGGGCCGGTGCTTCCGAAGATCCCGAGAACTTTCACATCGAGGTAACGGCGGGCGCCTGGCTCGTTGATACAGGAGGACAGATTCAGGCGAGTGGAGCGCCCATCGACCTCGTGAACGATCTGAATGCAGAACAGGGGCGCGGCACCTTCTACGGGCAGCTCGTGTTCAAGCCTGCCCGAAGGCACAGAATCGTCCTTGAAGGAAGCCCATTTCGCGTGGACGGCTTGAAAACAGTCACGCGCACGATCGTCTACCGTGGACAGACGTTTAATGTAAGCCAGACGGTTCGCTCAAACGCCAGCCTCGACTACGCGTTCATCGGGTATCAATACGATGTGCTGAGCGGACGTAAGGGTCATCTTGGCTTTTCGGTGGGTGCGGCGTATCTGGGCGCAACGGGCTTCCTGCAAGCAGTTCAAACGAATATCGCCGCAACGAGGACGCAACAGATTGCCTTGCCCCTGGCCGGAACCGATTTCCGGATCTTTCCCATCCCGGGACACAAGTTCTTCGAAATAGAGGGCGGCATTCGCGGGATGGCCTTCGGCGACTATGGATACTTTGCAGAAGCGACCGGGAGTGCAGGCCTCGCGTTGGGACCGTTCACGCTTCTCGCCGGTTACCGTGCCGTGAACACCGAGATCTATGTTTCGAGCAACGGTGGTAGCGGCGTCACAGCGCGGCTGCACGGATCTATCTTCTCCGGGATGTTCCGTTGGTGAAGCCGTTCCGTCCGGTGAGCGCGGAACGTCCGTCTGAGACAATTGCAGTGTCCGAGCATCTTGCTCAATGAGTCATTCAAGTTGAGACAGACCCGCAGGGTCGGCGCGAAACCAACTGTTGCCGCCCGTATCGCGCGTGCACCGGAGACGGCTCGCTTTTTGCGCCGCGCTGCTCCCGCCTTTCTTCGGGAGATGTCCCGCGAGTATCATCGCGAGAGCGAACCTGCACCCCATCAACCCCGCCCGAAGGAGTGGCCGGACAAGGGACTTCACGCCGCCTGGCTTGGCCACAGCACAGTCCTACTGAAGGTAAACGGAACAACGATCCTGACCGATCCGGTATTCAGCTCGCGTATCGGATTGAACTTCGGTCTACTAACGGTTGGGATCAAGCGACTGATTGAGGTAGCGGCTCCGATCGTGGAACTTCCCCCGGTTGACCTCGTCCTGCTCTCACATGCCCACATGGATCACTTCGATCTGCCAAGCCTGCGGGAACTGGAGGGCAAAGGAACAGAAGTTGTTACCGCGCTTCGAACAGCCGACCTGCTTCGAACCCGGCGCTACAAGCAGGTTCACGAATTACGCTGGGGAGAAACAGCCCGAACTGCCCGCGGTGTCACTGTGTCCGCCTTTGAAGTGAATCACTGGGGAGCCAGGATGCGGAGCGATGTGTACCGGGGCTACAACGGGTACACAGTCGAAGTCGATGGTTTCCGGATGATCTTCGGCGGAGATACAGCGCATACCGATGCATTCCGGCGTTTGAAGTCGTCCCGCCCGTACGATCTCGCAATCATGCCGATTGGCGCCTACGACCCGTGGATCCGCGTCCACTGCAATCCCGAGCAGGCGTGGAGCATGGCCGTTGATGCTGGAGCTGATCGCGTGTTGCCCGTCCATCACCAGACGTTTCGGCTGAGCCACGAACCCAAACACGAACCGATCGAACGTGTCGCGCGCGCTGCCGGATCCGATCTGGAACGCATCTGCATCCGGGAGCTCGGCGGTGAGTTTCACCTCTAAAGTCCCGAATACCAAAGCAGAGTCAATTAGACTCCCGTTCCGAAAACTTCAAGCCGATCGGGTTTAGTTCAACTCCAAAAGTAGCCGTGTTCTGATCCACGCCTGCACTTCCGCTTCCTTGAGGCGACCGGCTGCTAAGCCGAGCATGACTTCGGTGGCCTCTGATGGTTGGGTGTTTAAAACAAATCCGTTTATGAGAAGAAACATCAACAGGCAGTGAAAATCAACCGGCTTGTTGCCGTCCAGAAAAGGGAGGTTTGAGTTAATTGCGCTGGCGTACACGGCTCAGCGCCGATTCCAGAAGTCCGAGATCACGGACGCCCAGAGGCCCTCCGAACTCGCGAATCTGCAGCGCATGTAACCAAAGAACCTGGTCGACGGAAAGCCATAGGGGTTCCGTCACTTGGCTAATTCGGTAAACCTCGAGCGAAATCGCTCCAGTTCCTCAATCGCAGTCTGACGAAACGGGTCGACGACGTCCATAATTCGATCAAGTGCTTGATCAATGACTTGTGGGTCCGCGTGAGAGACCTCTTCCAGCACGTGACGGATTTCGGCGAACCTCGGCGGCTTGCGTCATGGTCTCAGGATATCCGGCATGATAACAGCAGATGAGTTCTCGACTAAGAGTACGGGTCGATCGCCTCCGCCTCTTTACCGTCCCGTCTGCGGATCCAAAATATCCCAAAGATTGCTGTAGTCGTCAGTCCATTCTCGAAGATGCGGTGGAACCGGAATGCGCTTCAGTTTGCCTCTGAGTAGTGGCTCCGCGGCGAAGCCGTCCCGATCGGTCACAAGCACCCAGCTCGCGGCATAGATCTCACTCAGATCGCGGTCGTCATTGTCGACCAGCCAGGCTGATTTGCGCGACCGCTCTGCGGCAAGCTGGACAACGGGCGACAGCTTCAAATACCGGTTTGAAACGTGCACGGCGAGCACACCGTTTGGCTTCAGATGGCGCCAATAGAGTGCGAAGGCCTCGCGCGTTAGTAAATGCACAGGAATCGCGTCGCCTGAGAACGCATCGATGACGAGGATGTCGAAGTTCTGCGTTTTCTCACGCGACATCGTGATACGAGCGTCCCCGAGGGCAACGTCGACGTGCGCCGGCGAATCGGGCAGATAGGTGAACCGCGTTTGCGCGATCGATCGCATCAGCGGATTGATCTCATAGAAGTGCAGCCTGTCACCGCCTCGTCCATAAACGGTAAGCGTTCCGGAGCCGAGCCCGACCACGCCCATGGACAGCGGCCCTGACATCTGAAGCACCTGCCACGTCAAACCGATGCCGGATTCACGGGCGTAGTACGTGGTTGCGAAGTGACGCAGTTGTTCGGGCTGCAACATTTCAAGACCGTGAATGATGGTTCCGTGGCTGAGCTGACGAATAGTGCGACCGTGATCTTTGTAATCTTCTACCCGTAGCGCGCCATAGAAATTCCGGGCGAGCAGAACCGCTGAGCGATACTCCCTCCAGGTACGATCCGTCAGGTAAACCAATAAAACGACACTGGCGCACAGAGCAGCGAGCCACGGAATGAAAGCGTCGCGGGAACGATCCCACCCGGCATGCTGCTCTTTCCAGAGAATATAGAGA
>Ga0308176_10002394_pt1 | contig 11793 bp, 10 predicted proteins | sample PhyCR2_3_FD_203890 | JGI IMG/M metagenome (GOLD analysis project Ga0308176, IMG submission 203890) | Soil microbial communities from UC Gill Tract Community Farm, Albany, California, United States - DLSLS.C.R2 | ecosystem: Environmental > Terrestrial > Soil > Agricultural land | place: USA... | reverse complement strand
CTCTCGGCGAAGAAGACGGTCAGCAGACCGGGCACCGACGTCACGGCCACCGGCACGCCCGCGCTCGCGGCGGCGTCGCGCAGGCCGGCGGCCAGCGCCTCGGTCGTGGCGCCCAGCCGCAGGTAGGCCGGGTCGTCGAGCAGGCGCAGCGTGGTGAGGCCGGCGGCGACCGCGAGCGGGTTGCCGCTCAGCGTGCCCGCCTGGTAGACGTCGCCCGCCGGCGCGATGCGCTCCATCAGCGCACGGGAGCCGCCGTAGGCCGCTGCGGGCAGCCCGCCGCCGATGACCTTGCCCATGACCGTGAGGTCGGGCGTGACGCCCTCGCGCTCCTGCGCGCCCCCTGCGGCGACGCGGAAGCCGGAGATGACCTCGTCGAAGACCAGCAGCGCGCCGTTCTCGTCGGCCTGGTGGCGCAGCAGCTGCAGGAAGCCCTCGACCGGCGGCACGAGGCCCATGTTGGCCGGGTAGGGCTCGGCCAGCACGGCGGCGAACTCGTGCTCGGCGAACGCCTTGGCGACGGCCTCGCCGTCGTTCCACGGCACGATCACGGTCTCGTGCGTCGCGGACTCCGGCACGCCCGGGCTGGCCGGGATGCCCGCGGTGGCCAGGCCGCTGCCGGCCTGGGCGAGCAGGCCGTCGACGTGGCCGTGGTAGGCGCCGGCGAACTTCAGCAGCGTCGTGCGCCCGGTCGCGGCACGCGCGAGGCGGATCGCGCTCATCGACGCCTCGGTGCCCGAGGACGTCATCCGGACCATCTCGACCGACGGCATGCGCCGGGCGACCTCCTCGGCGATCTCGACCTCGCCGGCGGTGGGTGCGCCGTAGCTCGTGCCGCGGTGGGCGGCGGTGACCACCGCCTCGACGATGTCCGGCTGCGCGTGGCCGTGGATCAGCGGCCCCCACGAGCAGACGTAGTCGACGTACCGGTTGCCGTCGACGTCGAAGATCTCGGCGCCCTCCGCGCGGTCGATGAAGATCGGGTCGCGGCCGATGGCCCGCATCGCCCGGACCGGCGAGTTGACGCCGCCGGGGAGGCGCTGCAGCGCACGCGCGTACAGCTCGGCCGACTTCGCGTCGGTGATCGAGACGCTCATAGCGGACCACCTCGCCTGGCGGCTCGGCGTCCGGCCGCGGGCTCGCCTGACAGCTCGCTCGCTCGGCCGGCGTCGCCCTCAGACGCCTGCATGCTCGCGTTCCCACGCCTTGAAGGCGTCGGTGAAGTACAGCAGCCGGACCTTCTTGAACTCGGTGGAGGAGTAGAGCGTCGCGCGCTGCTGGATGCAGCCGACCTCGGCCTCGACGGCGTCGAGGATCGCGTCGCACTCCTCCTTGGAGCGCCCGTGGGCCATGGTGAACAGCTGGTAGGGCCAGTCGCCGTAGGTCGGGCGCTCGTAGCAGTGGCTGATCCCGCGGAAGGTGGCCATGCGGCCGCCCGCCTCCAGCACGCGGTCCTCGGGCACGCGCCACACGCCCATGCCGTTGGCGCTGAAGCCCGCGCGGCGGTGGAAGAGGATCGCGGCGACGCGGCGCAGCAGATGGCGCTCGACCATGCCCTCGAGATGGGCGACGAGCTGGTCGACCGGCATGCCCAGCTGGCGGGCGGCGTCGGCGTAGGGCTCGGAGACGATCGGCAGGTCGCCCTGCGTGGCCCGGATGACGGCGCGGTCGAGCTCGTCGTAGGGCTGGGGGTCGGTCTCGGCCGGCGCGACGGCCTCGGCGGACTTGGCCAGCGCTTCGGTGTCGCCGGACATCTCGAGGTCCATGCGGATCTTGAAGAGCTTGAGCGTCGGGAGCTGGCGCACCGACTCGGCGCCGGTCTCCTGCTTGAGGACCTCCAGCGTCCCTTCCAGGCCCAGCGCGGAGTCCGGCTCGGTCGCCACCGTGAACCACATGTTGAACTCGTGGTTGCGCAGGTAGTTGTGCGACACGCCGGGATGGGCGTTGATGATCTTGGCCGGGCGCCACGGATGCTCGGCGTCGACCTTGGCGGCGACGAGCATCGACTGGAAGCCGAGCGCGCGCGTGTCGAAGATCGGCGTGACCTGACGGATGATCCGCTGCTGGATGAGCTCGGCGACGCGCCGGAGCACCACGCCCTCCTCGACGCCCAGGGCGGTGGCGACCTCGGCGTAGGGCCGCGGAACGATCGGGAACGACCCCTGCATCTGGTTCAGCAGGCGCTTGTCGAACTCGTCGAGCGGGACGGCGGCGCCGTCCTTGCGCGAGCGGATCTTGGGGGTCACTGCAGCCACTGGGCGGCGTCCTTCGCGTAATAGGTGATGACGATGTCGGCGCCGGCGCGGCGGATCGACGTGAGCGTCTCCAGCACGGTCGTCCGCTCGTCCATGTGGCCGGCGGCCGCGGCGGCCTTGATCATGACGTACTCCCCACCCACGTGGTACGCGACAACCGGCATCCGGGTCGCCTCCTTGACGCGCCACAACACGTCGAGGTACGGCACGGCCGGCTTGACCATGACCATGTCGGCGCCCTCCTCCACGTCGAGCGCGACCTCGCGCAGCGCCTCCTCGGCGTTGCCCGGATCCATCTGGTAGCTGCGCCGGTCGCCGAAGCTCGGCGTCGAGCCGGCGGCCTCGCGGAAGGGACCGTAGAAGGCGGAGGCGTACTTGGCCGAGTAGGCGATGATCGGCGTGTCGGTGAAGCCCTCGGCGTCGAGCGCCGCGCGCAGCGCGCCGACGCGGCCGTCCATCATGTCGCTGGGCGCGACGGCGTCCGCGCCCGCGCGCGCGTGGGAGACGGCGGTGCGCGCCAGCAGCTCCAGCGACGCGTCGTTGTCGACGGTCCCGTCCGCCGTCAGGCGCCCGCAGTGGCCGTGGTCGGTGTACTCGCAGAGGCAGACGTCGGTGAGGACGAGCAGCTCGGGATGCGCGGCCTTGATCGCGCGCGTGGCCAGCTGGACGGCGCCCTCGTCGTCCCAGGCCGACGAGCCGTCGGCGTCCTTCTCGGCCGGGATGCCGAAGAGCAGGACGGCCGGCACGCCGAGCGCGTGGGCATCGCCGGCCTCCTGGACCGCGGAGGCGATGCCGTGGCGGTCGACGCCCGGCATCGACGAGATTGGCGTGCGACCCTCGAGGCCCTCCTCGACGAAGAGCGGCAGGACGAGGTCGGAGGGCGCGAGCGTGGTCTCGCGGACGAGGTCGCGCAGCGCGCCGGTGCGGCGCAGGCGCCGCAGGCGGGTGGCGGGGAAGGCAGCTGACATCGCCTGTCAAGCGTAGAAGGTCGGCGGGGCCGGCCGGCCCCGGCGCACCCGTCAGCCGCCGCAGCACCAGCCCGACAGGCGCGCCCCGCGGCCGGCGGCCAGCGTGCGGGCGCGGTCGACGCCGCGGCCGCGGAGGTGGACCAGGTCCCAGCCGTCGACGCCGGCGACGTCGGCGGCGAGCCAGTCGCCGCGCGGCGACCACGCGACCGCCCGGATCGGGCCGCCGGCGAACAGCACCGAGGAGGTGTCCAGGACGCGGCGCCCGGCGGCGTCGGTCCGGACGACGGCGACGCGGGACCGGGCCGCCGCGGCCGGGGCGAGGGTGCGCCGGATCACCGCGTAGCCGTGATGGCCGGGCCGCGTCGCGAAGGCGATGTTGGTGGTCCTGGTCTGGGTCGGCGTGCGGCCGAGGCGGGCGCCCGACGCCGCGTCGAGGACGACGACCCGCCGGCGCTCCAGCGCCAGCAGCCGCCGGCCGCCGGCCGTCCACGCCAGCTGCAGCGGCGCGGCGCCGAGGCGCGCACGCCACAGCACGCGGCCGCTGTCGGCGTCGCGCAGCGCCACGCGGCCGGCGCTGTCCACCGTCGCCAGCCGCTCGGCCGGCGCGACGCCCGGCTGCCAGACCGGCGGCGTCGGCCCCGAGGCCGCGAGCACGTGGTCGCCCGTCCCGTCGCCGGCGACGACGTGGATCGTGCGGCCGCCGGTGCCGATCGTGCCGGTGACGTACGCCACGCGAAAGCCCGACGGCGACCACGCCGGCCAGCGGATCGCGTGCGCGGCGGCCAGCGACCAGCGGCGCCGGCCGCGCAGGTCGACGGCGATCAGCTCGATCCCGCGCACGGCGGCGGCGAACCGGCCGTGCGGCGACCAGGCGGCGGCGTCGACGCGGCCGAGCAGCTCGCGCGGGGCGCCGCCGGGCAGGCCGAAGGCGAACAGCCCCTGCTCGTTGACCGCCAGCAGCCGGCCGCCGCCGGGCAGCGGCGCGGCGCGGGTCACGACGGGCGCGGGCCGCGGGGCGTCGCGACCGGCCACCTCGGGCAGGTGCGCGCGGACCCAGTCGGCGGTCGCGCGGCCGGGCGCCGTGAGCCCGAAGGCGACGACGAGCGCGGCCAGCAGCGCGCCGGCCATCACGGCGGCGGCGCGGCCCCGGGCGCGTCGCGGCGCGACGGTGGCGGGGCGCTCGGCCAGCGCCGCCCGGGCCAGCGCCCACGCGCGCCGGCGGGCGTCCTCCTCGCCCGGGACGCGCAGGCGGGTCAACGGCGATGGCGGCGCGCTCATCGCCGCACCTCGCGCGACAGCGCGTCCAGGCCGCGGCGCAGTCGCGAGTTCACGGTCCCGCGGGGGACGCCCACGACGCCGGCGATCTCGGCCGGCGTGAGCTCCAGCAGGTGGCGCAGCACGACCACCACCCGCTGCTCGTCGGGCAGCGCCGCGATCGCGGCGAGGAGGTCGTCGGCCGGCGCGCCGCGATCGGCGACCGCTGCGACGTGGTCGAGCACCGCGCTGCCGTCGACCTCGCGGCGCAGCGCCCGTGCCCGTGCCGCGTCGATGGCGCGCCGGGCCACGATCGTCCGCAGCCACGGGCCGAACGGGCGCGAGCGGTCGAAGCGCTCCAGCGCGCGGATCGCGGCCACGAAGCCCTCCTGGGCGATGTCCTCGGCGGCGTGCTGGTCGCGGACGATGAGCCACGCCGCGCGGTAGGCGGCGGGCCAGTGGGCGCCGAACAGCACGTCCAGCGCGGCGGCGTCGCCGCGCAGCGCGCCCCGGACGGCGGCGCGCTCGGCCCGGGCCGTCAGCGGCCCGTCGCGCCGCGTCGCGCGCGTCGCTCCGGCCCAGCGGATCGCCTCCGGCCGTGCGTCCATGTGCCCTCCTTACGTCCACGGGGCCCTCAGCGGTCCCCGTCGCGCGCCTCCCAGTCCTCCAGCGTCAGGGCGAAGATGTCGTGGTCCTCCCACGTGCCGGCGATGTTGAGGTACTTCAACGCGCGGCCCTCGCGGCGGAAGCCCGCCTTCTCGACGACGCGGATCGACCGGACGTTGCGCGGGATGACGGCGGGCTGCACCCGATGCAGGTCGGCGTGGCGGAAGGCGAACTCGCAGATCAGCCGCGCCGCCGCCGTCCCGTGCCCGCGCCCGCCCGACGCCTCGCTGACCCAGTAGCCGAGCGTCGCGTTGCGCCACGCGCCGCGCACGACGTTGCCGAGGGCGATGCGCCCGATGATCGCGTCGCGCGCCTCCCGGTCGAGCACCGCGAACGCGTAGCCGGTCCCGAGGTCCCACGCCTCGACGTCGCGGCGCAGCGTCTCGGCCTGGCCGGCGCGCGTGTAGTGCGCCTCGGCGTGGATCGGCTCCCACGGCTCGGTGTGCCGGCGGTTGGCGATCACGGCCGCCGCGAACTCCGCCGCGTCGCCCACCGCGAGCGGACGGATCGCGGTCCGCTCGCCGTCCAGGCGGATCCGGGGCGGGACATGGCCGAGCACGGCGCGAACGTAGCACCCGGCCGCGACGCCGGTGCGCGGCGGCGCAGGCGTGTCAGCCGAAGCGCGACAGCGCGACGCGGGCCAGCAGCGACCACCCCACCACGAGCGCCGCGAGGTGGACCAGCGCGGCGCCGAGGCCGCCCGCGTCGTTGAGCGCCGCGTCGGCCGCGTCCAGCGACGCCCGGAAGGGGAACAGCGCCGAGACGACGCGGATCGCGTCGTACAGGCCGCCGGCGACCGCACCCGACGGGACGAGCGCCAGGAAGGCGATCGGCAGCGCCAGCAGGATCGCCAGCAGCGAGGCGGCGCGGACCTCGCGGCCCGCGGCGCCGATGGCGACGCCGAGCGCGCCGAAGGCCAGCCCGCCGGCGACCAGCGCGACGACCCACAGCCCGAAGCGCGACCAGTCCAGGGGCACGAACGCCGACACGCCGGCGCACATGACGAGCGCCACGGCCGCCGCGCACCCCGCCGACAGCACGATCTTCTCGACCAGCAGCGCGGTGCGCGAGACGAGCCCGCGCACCAGCCGGGCGAAGGCGTGCTCCTCGCGCTCCAGCGCCAGCATCCCGGCGGCCAGCAGCACGCAGACGAGCATCAGCGACATGGTCACCGCGACCGTGACGGCGAACGCGTCGAGCGGCGTGCGCCGGCCCTCGATGACCTTCTGGTCGACGCGCACGGGTGTCGCGAGCGAGGACAGGACGACGCCGGAGAGATCGAGGTTGGAGATCGCCAGCTGCGCGAAGCGCGAGACCCGTTCGAGCGCCTCGCGGTCGGGCGAGCCGCGCGGCGTGCGCGTCAGGACCGAGTCGACCAGGGCCTTGGACTTCTTCAGCCCGGCGATCTCGAAGTCCTGGCCCAGGACGGAGAACTTGCCGCCCGAGAGCAGGATGTCCAGGTAGCCCGTGGCGATCTGGGTGAGCTTGCCCGCGACCGCCTTGTTGAGGTCGGCCACCCGCGCGTTGATGGTGGACTCGACGAACTGCTGCTTGACGGGGTCCTCGGCGTTGTAGAGGACCTCGACCGCGGGCTTGGGGCCCTTGCCCGACAGCGAGATCGTCTGCTGCAGCCGGGTGATGAGGTCGGGCGGCACGATGATCGCCGCCAGCACGTCGCCGTCGCGGACCTTGCGCTCGGCCTCGGCGCGCGTCTTGACCGGCACCGGCTCGATCGACGCGAACAGCTTGTTGGCGTAGTCCTTGGGATCGACCGTCGTCCCCGCCACGGTGACCGTCCCGCCGGCGGCGGGCAGCTGGTTGAGGATCGCCACCCGCGGCTTGTCGGGGCCCTTGGACAGCGCCAGGCCGATCAGCACGGCGATCAGGACGGGGTACAGGACCAGCAGCGTCACGAGCAGCGGCGAGCGGCTCAGGATCCGCAGGTCCTTGCCGAGGAGGTGCCGCACGCCCCGCATCTAGTGGCCGCGCTCCCGCAGGAAGGCGACGAACGCCGACTCGAAGTCGTGCTGGTCGCCGCCGACCGTGTCGTGCAGCGCGGCGGGCGTCCCTGTGAAGAGCAGCTCTCCGTCGGCGAGCACGAGCACGCGATCGGCGTACCGCTCGGCCTCCGCGACGTTGTGCGTGGTGAACACGACGGCCGTGCCGGCCTGCGCCAGCCCGCCGACGAAGCGCCACAGCCGCTCGCGCTGGCGCGGGTCCAGCGACGAGGACGGCTCGTCGAGCAGCAGCACGTCGGGGTCGGCCAGCAGGCCGGCCGCGATGTTCACGCGCTGGCGGTTGCCGCCCGACAGCGTCCCGAGCTCGTCGCCGGCGCGGTCGCGCAGGCCGGTGACCTCGAGCATCCGGTCGACGACCGCGGCCGGGTCGGCCACGCGCTCCAGCCGCGCGAACAGCGCGAGGTTCTCGGCGACCGTGAGCTTGCCGTAGACCGCGGGCTGCTGGGGCACCCAGCCGACGTCGCGCGGATCGCGGCTGACCGAGCCCGACGTCGGCGGCAGCACGCCGCCGAGGATCGACAGCAGCGTCGTCTTGCCCGCGCCGTTGGGCCCGATGATCGCCAGCGTCTCGCCGCGGGCGGCCTGCAGCGACACCCCGCGCAGCGCCTCGCGCGCGCCGAAGCGCCGGGTCAGCTCCCGCGCCTCGAGGGCGGCGCCGCCCGCCTCGCCGCCCTCGACCGCGTCTGCGCTCACCGCCGGGAGGCTACTTCCGCCGACGCCAGCGGCGCGCCGCACGCGCGGCAGAAGGTGTCGCCCTGCGACGCCGGCGTTCCGCAGTCCGCACAGGTCCGTGCCCGCGCCGGGCCGGTCGCGGACGACATCCCGAGCAGGCTCGGCGTGCCCCACGGCTCCAGGACGAGGTGGCGGCGCAGGTAGACCACCGTCTCGCGCACCATCGCCGCGATGGGCAGCGACAGCAGCGCCCCGAGGAACCCGTACGCCTCGCCGCCGAGCAGCAGCGCGAAGATCACCAGGATCGGGTTGATCCGCAGCGTATGGCCGAAGATGTAGGGCGCGACGACGTGGCCCTCGAGCTGCTGCAGCGCGATGAAGAAGATCCCGAGCCACACCGCGGTCAGCGGGTCCTGGAACAGCGCGACGAGCAGCGGCGGCAGCGCGCCGAGGAACGGCCCGACGAACGGGATGAGCTCCATGAGCCCGAACCACGCGCCGAACGCGAAGGCGTACGTCTTGCCCTCGGGGAAGATCCCGGTGGCGCCGAAGACGTACATGCCGATCCCTGCGCCCGTGCCCATGGCCACGCTGAAGAACAGCTGCCCGCGCAGGTAGCCGCCGACCGCGCGCTGGATCCGGGTCGGGAAGTCGTCGCCCGGCGTGCCGTCGCCCGGCGGCATGACGGCGCGCACGATCGCGCCGATCCGCTCGCCGTAGATGAGCATGTACACCGACAGCACGATCACCAGCAGCAGGCCGAGGCCGGCGGTGACGACCGTCTTGAGGATCTCGCCGCCGAAGTTGACGATGTCGCTGGTTCCACCGACGACCTTGTCCTGCAGCGTCTGCAGCGCGGTCTCGCCCTGGCGCTTGACCTCGACGTTGACGCCCTTGCGGTCGAAGTAGGCCTGCAGGTCGGCCAGCCGCGCGTTGGCGTCGTCCACGATGCTGGGCACGTCGTCGCCGAACCGCTGTGCCTGGTCGGCGACCGGGTTGGCGAGCAGGACGCCGGCGCCCAGCGCGACGAGCAGCAGGCCGAGGTAGACCACGAGGATCGCCAGCCCGCGCGGGAACCGCCGGCGCTGCAGGAACGCCACCATCGGGTTGAGGATCAGCGCGATGACCGCCGCGACGGTGAACGCGAGCAGGACGACGCCCGCCGCCTTGGCGACGAGGTAGAGGGCGACGATGCCCAGCGGCAGCGCGACGAGCTGGATCCAGCGCGGGACGACGACCTTCGGGACGCCCTGGGACGCGCCCGGCGCCGGCTCGGGCGGGCCCTCGGGCGCGCGCGACGGGGGCTCGGGCGACGGCTCGCCGCCGAGTGCGTCGTGGCCCTCCCAGTCCTCGGCGGCTGTCGGGTGCTCGGTGCTCATCTCCTCCGTCCGCCAGAGTATGCGACGTGCCAGGCGCCCCGACCATCCTCTTCGCCGGCGACATCGTCGGCGGGCTCGGGCGGCGTACGCTGCTCGGGCTCCTGCCCACGCTGCGCGAGCGCTACGCCGCGGACTTCGTCGTGGTCAACGGCGAGAACATCGCGGGCGGCCTCGGGATCACGCCCAAGCTCGCCGACGACCTCTTCGCCGGCGGCGTCGACGTCATCACGCTCGGCAACCACACCTACCGCCGCCAGGAGATCGGCGCCTACCTCGACAGCGGCAAGCCGATCGTGCGGCCCGCCAACTACCTCGCCTCCCAGCCCGGGCGCGGCTTCTGCGTCGTCGAGAAGGGCGGCGTGCGGCTGGGCGTCGTGAGCCTCAGCGGCAACCTGCACCTGCGGGCGGGTCGCGTCGCGTTCCTGGAGATCGACGCGGTGCTGGCCGAGCTCGCCGGCAAGGTCGACCACGTCCTGGTCGACATGCACGCCGAGCTGACCAGCGAGAAGGTCGCGATGGGCTGGTACCTCGACGGCCGGGTCACCGCGGTCGTCGGCACCCACACCCACGTGCCGACCGCCGACCTGCGGGTGCTCCCGGGCGGGACGGCCTACATCACCGACGTCGGGATGACCGGGCCCCGCGGCGGCGTGCTGGGCGTCAAGAAGGAGCAGTCGATCCAGTCGCTGCGGACGCACATGAACGTTCGCTTCGAGACCAGCGAGGACGACCCGTGGCTCAACGGCGTCGTCATCCGCTGCTCGGACCAGCCGCTGCGCGCCGAGGCGATCGAGCAAGTGCTCGAACCGTGGCGGCCAGCGCCAGCAGCAGCAGGCCGTTCCTGACGCCGACGGCCACGACCGCCCACGCGTGCTGGTTCACGACGTCGAAGTAGCGCGTCGGGAACCACAGCTGCGTGGTCAGCGCCGCGGCCGCCACGAGCGCCGGCCCGAGCAGCGCCCCGCGACCGGCGGCGACGGCCGCCAGCGGCAGCAGCCAGCACAGGTACTGCGGCGAGAGCACCTTGCTGAAGCAGACGAAGGCCAGCGTGATCGCCAGCGCCGCCAGCAGCGGCGCGTCGCGCCCCGGGCGGCGCGCGACGAGCGCGACGATCGCGAGGGCGGCGCCCACCAGCGCCAGCGTGCTCAGCACGCCGATCGCATCGGCCGCCCCGCCGTCGAGGCCGTTGGACTTGAAGCGGTCGGGCCGGATGGGGTCGCCGGTCACGTAGGAGCCGCCGACGACCTCGATCACGGTCGCGGCGGTGGACTCGATCTGCACCGGCCGGTCGAGGTGGAAGCGGACCATCGCCGAGGGGAAGCCCCCGGCCGCGGCGAACGGGATCCCGATGGCCAGGGCGACGAGCACGAAGACGGCGGCGCCGCGCAGCGCCACCGGCCGCTCGCCCCGCCCGGCCAGCCAGGCCACGGCGACGACCGCCAGCGCGCCCGGCCACAGCTTCGTCATCGCGCCGAGGGCCAGCACGGCGAAGCCGAGCTCGACCACGCCGCGCCGCGGCGACGGCGGGGCGACGACGAGCCACAGCCCCACCACCGCCAGCGCGGTGGCGAAGAGGTCGAAGTGCGTGCGCACGAGCGCACCGGCGAGCACCGGCAGCACCACCATCAGCCACCCGGCGCGTGGGCCGCCGAGTCGCCACGCGCCGAGCTGCGTCGCGATCGCGCAGCCGAGCATCAGCAACGACATGTTCTGGTCGTCGCCGCCCGCCAGCCGCAACGGGATCAGCGCCCCGGGCGGGTACTCGAAGACGAAGTCCCGGTAGGGCACGGCGCCGTGGCCGACCAGCAGGTCGTGGTAGGCGCCGTACAGGTAGAGGTCGCTGACGGTCGTCGCGCTGAACGGTCCGTGGCGCGTGGCCACGAGCCAGACGGCGATCAACGCCAGGACGCTGAGCGCTACGCCGGGTCGGCGATCCGATAACGCGCGAAGAGCGCGACGATGAGGAACGGGAAGAACCACACGAGGTACAGGTAGAACCAGTAGTCCAGGCCGATCTGCAGCGCGAGGACCACCGCGGTGGCGACCGCGGCGAGGCCCACGATGTCACGCCGACGGGGCAGGAACGCCGCTGCCACCGCGAAGAGCGCCGCGCCGGCCTGCCAGAGGTGCTCCAGCCCGCGCAGGTCGTGCAGGCCCCAGACCGAGAACGGCGCGTTGCGCTCGGCCTGGAAGGCGATCGTGCGGTCCCACACGGTGTGCAGCGACTCGCCGCGCAGCAGGATGGGCAGCGACACCACGATCGCGGTGAACGCGAACGCCGCCGTGAACTCGAGCACGGTCTTCAGCCAGCGGCCGCGCGGCGCCGCATGCGTCGCCATCAGCGGCGCGAGCCCGAGGCCGCCGAACTTCGTCAGGCCCGCCAGCGCGGACACCGTGCCCCGCGCCGCCGGCGATGCGGCGACGTACAGGCTGAGCGCGGCAAGCGCCGCGACGAGGGCGTCATTGGTGTTGCAGCTCAACACATACAGGCTGAACGGCCAGGCGGCCCAGAGATAGGCCAGGACGACGCCCAGCCCGGGGCCCCGGATCCGCCGCCCGGTCAGGAAGAGGAGCAGCAGCGTCA
>Ga0308176_10002392_pt1 | contig 11800 bp, 9 predicted proteins | sample PhyCR2_3_FD_203890 | JGI IMG/M metagenome (GOLD analysis project Ga0308176, IMG submission 203890) | Soil microbial communities from UC Gill Tract Community Farm, Albany, California, United States - DLSLS.C.R2 | ecosystem: Environmental > Terrestrial > Soil > Agricultural land | place: USA... | reverse complement strand
ACCTCAGCCGACGAGCCGGGTCAGCGCGGTCGCGAGCGCTGCGACGACCACAACCAGGGCCAGTGGCGCACGGGCCGCGATCGCGACCGCTCCGGCGCCGACGCCCGCCAGCCGCGCGTCGAGGACTAGCTCGTTGTCCCCGCCAACGGTCTGCGTGACCACCAGCGCGGAGAGCAGGACCGGCGCCAGCAGGGCGGCAACCCGCGCGACCGGCTCGGGAAGCTCCCGGTCGCCGAGCAGCACCGGCCCGGCCGCCTTGAAGGCCCAGGTCGCGATCCCGACGACCAGCACCACGAGCCAGACGCCGCTCACGACTTGCTCCCGCGCAGTCCGAGCAGGCAGGCGGCGCTCGCGGCGACGATCGGCGTCCCCGGCGGCGTGATCGGGATCAGGACGAGCGCGATCGTTCCGCCGACGACCGCGGCGAGGGCCGCTTGTGGCGCACGTAGCTGCGGGACGAGCAGCGCGAGAAAGAGTGCAGGGAACGCGCCATCGAGACCAAGGCTCTCTGGGTCGCCGAGCGAGTTGCCTGCGAGCACCCCGACGACCGTGCCGCTGACCCACGAGAGGTACAGGAGGAGACCGGCCCCGAGCAGGATCCGCCGATCGAAGCGGCCTCCGCCCCGGCTCGCGAGCGCCCACGACTCGTCCACGATCAGTTGTGACTCCACCAGTCGCCGCGGGCGGGGGCCGTGGAAGAGCTGTGCGACCGAGATCGAGATCGGGGCGTAGCGCGCGTTCAGGAGCACCGCCGCGACGATCGCTGCCGCAGTGCCGCTGCCCGCACCAAGGATCGAGGTGATCGCAAACTGCGCCGAGCCCGCGAAGGTGGTCGCGGAGAGCACGACCGGCGCGAGAACGCCCATCCCTGAGGCGTGCGCGAGCAACCCGAACGAAGCGCCGAAGAACCAGACGGTCGCAGCGACCGCGATCGCGGCGCGGATGCCGTCGCGGTAACGGGTCTCGGAGACCAGGGCCGTCGAGGACACGCCCAATCATGCCCGCCACACCCTCACCGCAACGCGGCCTGCTCGGCGAGCGCGTCGCGGCATCGCTCGAGCGCCGCCTCGGCAAGCTCGACCCCACCGTGCTCCGCGGCCGTCCACACCTCGGCCTCGGCGAGCAGCTCGCGCACCTCGGCGAGCAGCGTGCGCGGCGGTGCGCCCTCGCGCTCGAGCGCCTCGATCCGGCTCAGCCGCCTGAGTACCGCGCGTGCTTCGTCCATGTCGCGAACCTAGCGGGGCAATTCGCACGCGTGTGTGTCGGGAGTGTGCCGAAAAGGGATACCGTTTGTCCCCAGCGTGGCCGCCAGTCCTGACCGCGACCTCGGCGAGGCCCGCGCCGCGATCGACCGCGGTGACTCCCGCGCCGCCCTCAAGAGCCTCGACCACGCCCGCAAGGGCTACGCGTGCGCCCTCGACACGGAAGGCCTCGAGCACGTGCTCGACATGGCGGCGCTCGTCGACGCGTCGGATGACCGCAGCCGAATCGGCGGCGACAACCTCGTGTATGCCGTCAAGCAGAATCTTCGCCAGGAAAGCCGCCGCCGGGCGCGGCAGCTCGGCCGGCCCTGGAGCGATCCTTTCCCGGACCTCCAGGCCCCCGCCGAACACACCGGCTTCGTGTTCACGCGCGGCGTCAAGCTCTGGATCGGGATCGGCATTGCCGTGGCGATTGCGGCGTTCGTCGGGTTCGTGCTCGTCGCCGCGCTCGTCGATACGGGCCCCGCCACGCCGGTCACCCTCAGGCTCACGAACGACACCGGCCGCTCGGTCAACGTGCGCCGGTGTGACGGCGCAAGTTGCGACATGGGCTCCACGAAACACATCGACGCGGGCGACCTGCTCGAAGCGAAGGTCGATGCGAACCTACTGGTTCAGGTCTTCCGGCTCGAGTGGTCCGGGCCGGACGAGTGCTTGCCGCTTCGCGTTCACGACGCCTATCAGCGGATCGGCGGGAGCGGCGCACTGGGCGCGAACCTCTCGCAGGCGACGCCGTGCCCGGGGACGACGGTGCTCCCGCGGCGCGCCGGACCAGAGGATTCGCAGCTCTAGGAGGGTTTGGCCGAACGCTGCACGCCCTCGGGGTGCGCTGGTCGTTCCGAGGCAAGGACGCAGGGAGTGCCGATAGCCGTAGCTATCGGTGCGACTGAGGACGCCGCCTCGGGGCGTCCAGCGCGGCCCGAGGGCCTCGACAGTGCTTCGTCAAACCCTCCTAGGAGGCCAGCGCGGCGAAGTAGCCGGCCGGCCGGGGCCGGACCCCGACGAGCGCATCGTCGAGCGTGGCGATGAGACCTACGCGATCGCCGTGGGCGAGCGTCTCCACGACCGCCTTGCGCACGGCATCGACAGCCCCTGCCCCCGCCGTCTCGCCCCGCGCCAGCCCGCGCAGGCGCTCGAGCTGCTCGGCCCGGTCGCGCGCGGTCTCGCCGAGGAGCACCGCCGCCCGCACCGAGGCCGCCCACAATCCGTCTGGGCCACCGAGCAACGCGGACAGAGCCTCGCGCAGCTGCTCCGAGCGGAACGGCTCGTCCGCGAACAACGACAGCTCCCAGCGATCGAGCGCCTCAGCGAGCTCCGGATCTTCCTCGGCTCGCCCCAGCCGCGCGAGCAGGTCCGAGGTGAGCCGCGCACGGAAGGCGTCGAGGCGCGTCGGCTCGCCGGGTGGCTCGGTCGCGGCGATCGGCAGCATCGGGCGGATCGCCAGCGGGCGCCAGTCGAGTCGCTCGAACAACACTGGACCAGCGGCGATGGGCGCTGCAGTCGCCAGGCGCAGCGCGCTGACCGCGTCGGCGAGCTCTCCGGGCGCGTCGGGGGCGCGCGGCTCGTTGGGAAGCAGCGCGCGCTCGAGCTCGAGGACACAGAGCCGGTCGGGCTCGCTGCCGAACCCCTGGGGCAGCAGGCCGTTCGCCTCGGGCCAGTGGGCGGCCAGCTCGCCCGCGGCGGCGACGCGGAGCCGCAGGCCGTCGGCGAGCTCCACCTGCGTCCCGAGCGAGAGCCCGACGAGCGGCGCGACGGCAGCGTAGGTCCGACGCTTGCCGAGCAGCGAGCGCTCGAGCTCGACGTACGCCCGGTCGAACGCCTCGTCGCTCCAGTCGAAGCCGCCGCAGGCATCGGCGACGTCAGCGAGCAGCGGCAGCACGATCGTCCGCAGCAGCGGCTGGTCGCCGGCCTTGCCCGAATGCGCGGCGGCGTAGATCGCGGCGGCCGGCTCCCGTCCCAGATCCTCGATCGCAAGCTTTGCGTCGGCGAGCGCGCTCAGCCGCTCGGCCCGCGCCTCGACGTACGACCGGGTGAGCGGCCGGTACTCGTACAGCGAACTCGGCCCGCGCGAGGCGTGCTCCTCGAACGCGAACGGGAGCTCGTCTCCGCTGGCCACATCGTCCGCGAGCAGCGAGAAGCCCGCGAGACAGAAGCAACGCAGGGAGCGGTAGAGGTGCGGGGCGCGCACGGCCACGAGTGGCCTCTACGCGCCGGGCGGCTCCTCTCCTCTTTGGCAGCCTGGGCACCAGTAGGCGATGCGGTTGTCGTCGCCCTGGCCTCGCGAGCGCACCTTCACTCCACAGCGCGGGCACGGGCGGCCGACCTGCCGGTAGACGGTGCGCTTTCCGGCCGGGTCATCGAGTGCGGCGCGCATCAGCTGCGCGGCCTCGGCGAGGACGTGCTCGAGCTCCGCATCGGAGACCTGTTCGAGCCGCAGCCACGGCGAGAGTTGGGCATGCCAGAGCGCCTCGGCCTTCCAGACGTTCCCGATGCCCGCGACGAGACGCTGGTCGAGCAGCGCGTCGCCAAGCTCACGGCCTTGGTGCTGACGCCGCAGGTTCGCGACCATGCCGGCGAGGTCGAGTGGCTCGGCGAGGATGTCAGGCCCGACGCGGCGCGTGCCGCGCTTGGTCAACTCGAGCACCGGCCCGTTCCAGAGCACGGCCTCTCGCTTGGCTCCGGTGAGGACGAGCCAGGGCTTGCCTCGCAACTCGGCGCCGCGCTCGACGACCTGCCAGCGGCCGCTCATGCGCAGGTGGCTGCGGAGCACGAGCCCGCCCTCGAAGCTCAGGAGCAAATTCTTGCCCACCGCCTCGACCGACTCGAGCCGGCGTCCGTCGAGCCGGTCGGCAGAGAGGACCGAGGCCGCGCGCGGGTGCGGCGTCTCGACGGTGACGCGCTCGCCCACGAGCGCCTGCAGCTTGCGGGCCGCTCGGTGGAGCGAGTCTCCCTCGGGCATCGCCCGGACCCTAGCTGGGGAGTGGAATTCGCCTGGATGGCGAAGGGCGCTCCGACGGGAGCGCCCTTCGCTTACGCGCTGACTGCCCGCGTCAGGCCGGGCAGGGATTCGAGCTCAGGACATTGCGGAAGTTGTTCGTCCTGTGCCGAACCGCCGGATTCGGGTTCGGGTAGTCGCTGAACAGCAGCGGGCCGAACTCGGCCTTCGAGTTGCCGCCGAACGCATTCGTCGTGCCCTTCAGGTACGGGCCGCCGAACTGCCACACGCAGTGGCCTTTCGCGCTCGGGTTCTCGGTCGACGATCCGGTCGTGTAGATCGGATAGAAGTTCGAGCCTGGTGGTGGATTCTCGCAGCCGATCCCGGTGAAGCGGTCGCAGTGACCGCCGAAGTCGGCCGCCTCGATGCGAGGCAGGTCGGCCTCGAACGCGACGCGACTGTAGTTCGACGAGCCGTTGAAGAGCGGGCTCGTGAACGTGATCGGGGTGGAGTGGAACTTCTGGTCCTGGCCCCGGTTGGGATCGGTTCCAGGCCACACCGCCTGGTATGAGGTGCCGTCGAAGTCATTGTCGGTGGCGATACAGCCTCCGATCGGCACGAGCAGCGAGAAGGCCGCGTCGAAGCAGCCGGTGTCGTCGCCGTCGATGGTGCCCTCGTTGTTGCTGAGGCAATCCCCGCCTTCCGCGGTCACAACGGAGCAGTACTCGAAGTGGCCGATCTCGTCGGAGAAGGCGACGTTGTAGCTGTGCGCCGCCCACGGCACGCGTGTGTGCTCGCTCGAGGTCGCGTACATCGGGCGGAACGAGTACGGCGTCTGGCTGCAGGTCGCGGCGGCCGGCTGGAAGTTGACCTGCGCGAACCCGTTCGCCGCGCTGGCCGTCATCGAGCCGGACTTGCCGTTGGTCAGGTCGTGGATGATCACCGTCAGGCCCGCCGAACCATCGTGGATGTCGACGGTCAGTTCGTCACCCGAGCCCATGAACAGGTCGGTCGCCGCGCTGGGCGTGAAGGTGAGGTTGGTCTGGTTGAGCGGAGCCGGCGGCGCATGCGGCACGCCGTTCTTCGTGATGAAAGCGAAGTTGGCCGGCTCGTCACCCGCCCGGTTTCTGCAGTCCGCGTTGTTCAGCGTGCCGGTGTTCTGATCCTGCAGCAGGCTGAAAATCGCCATCGAGGCGCACCACTGCGTCGCGTCGCAGCTGACACCGGGCGGCCAGGGAGCCCAGCCCGGTGGGTAGAACTGCACCTCGAGGAACGCCGTGCCCGGGTGATGGCCGATGTACTTCGGATCGGCATCGGACGCGGCGTCGAAGATGTTGCTGTCGCTGTCCGGCACGCACGCCGCGTGCGTGAACTCGGGCGCCGACTGGTTGTCGCAGAGCGCCATGCCCAGCCAGAAGGCCGGATGCAGCTGGAAGTTCCACGTCCCGGCGGTGCCCGCCTGATTGGGCATCACCTTCGGATCCGACGGGATCTTCAGATGGTAGAGGTTCGAGTTCCCCGCTCCCGGTGTCTCCGAATAGAACAGGAGCGACGGCTCGTCGTGCCCAGTGTAGGCGCCGCGGTAACCCAGCGAGTCGTTGGACTCGGCACAGACCGCCGCGGTCGCCCGGCTGCATCGCAACGTGCTCGCCTTAGCCGAGCCGACCAGTGAGCCAGCCACGACTACGGCGAGTGCGATCGCGCAGCCCAGGATAAGACGTCTCATATCCCCTCCTTGACCGCTGTCGTCGCCGCCCTTGCCCCTGATCGGGGTCCGCTAAACGTCTCGGCGGTGGGCCCGTCAGGGCCGAAAGACTGCCCGGCGCGGGCCGATCACAAAACCTGCCTCGATCAGCAGCGAAATGATCTCCGTTTCACCCACGGGCATGCTGTCGAAGCGCTCGACGGCGAGCCGCTTGCCGCCCGTTCGCGTGACGTGTTCGACCAGCGCGCTCAGTGCCTCGCGGAGCCAGTCCTCCTCCGGCTCGCGCAGCGGGACGAGCGAGCGGCCGCCGCGCTCGACGTAGAGCGCCGGCTCGCCACCGAGCAGGACCACCTGGGCGCCGGCCACGCGCGCCGCGCGCGCGCCGGCTCGTTTCGGCCAGGGGATGGCCGCGCCGTACGGCTGGGCCGGGTCGGCGGCGGCGAGCACGAGCGGCTCGGCCTCCTCACCGTCCTTCGGCCGCAGCTCGCGTAGCCGCTCGACCGCGCCGCCGAGCGCGAACTGCGCCCCGCCGAGGCCTTCGACGAAGTAGCCGCGCCGGCACAGCCCGAGCGTCTCGAGCGCCTTCAGCTCGCCGTAGACCGCGCCGTACCCACCGGGGATGCCCTCGCCGCGGACACCGTCACGGGTGACGATGCCCTGCCGCTCGAGCAGGAGCTCGGCGAGCGCTCTCCGGTCAGGCCGGCCAGGGAAGAGGCGCGCGGCCAGCGACCAGCGGCCCTGGGTGGCGGTGACCTCGCTCGACCGCCGGCGGGAGAAGCGCCTGGGCCTTTGTGAAGTGATGCTGGAACGCGTAGCGTTGCGCCGCGCCGCGCGCAGCGGCGTCCAGGCGTCGTTCGTGACCTCGCCCGCCCAGACGAGATCCCACAGCGCGGGCAGCGCCTCTTCGGCCTCGATTCCGGTGTCGAGCAGGAGGTCGTGCCAGAAGAGCGCGCTGCGGCCGAGCGCGGCCCGCAGCCGCTCGTGGATCTCTTTCTCCGGGCGGTCGGCCGCGGGTGGCGCGCCGAGCGCGGGCGCGTCCTCGCGGAAGTAGACCGCGACGCGGTCGAGCCCGGCGCCGATCCAGACGACCTCGCCTGAGGCGCAAAGCGCGTCGAGCTGCTCCGGCCGGTAGCCGGGAACTCGCCGAGGCAAGACGTCGCTTTCCCACAGAGCAACCGGGAGAGCCAAGCCTTGCAGCGGCACGAGCGCCTCGCGCAGCGACGCGCGGCGACCGATCCCGTGCCAACTCGGCAGGAACCGTCCGAGCGCGGCCTGCTCGGCCGGCTCGACCTCGCGACGCAGCGCCGCGAGCGATGCTCGTCGCAGCCGTCGCAGGACCTCGGGGTCGCACCACTCGCGCTCGCTCCCGCCCGGGCGCAGCTCGCCTCGCACCAGCTCGTCCCGGCGCTCGAGCTCCCGCAACACCGGCTCGACGTCGCGGCCGAAGCGCTCGTTCGCCTCGGCGGTCGTGAACGGTCCGCGCGAGCGGGCGAAGCGGCGCACGAGCGAGTGCACCGGCTCGTCGTCGGCCTCGAGGAAGACCTCGGGCAGGCCGCCCGGCGGCATCGCGCCGACGGCGTCGCGGTAGCGCCCGGCGTCCTCGGCCGCGATCAGGCGCTGCTCGCCCGCCACGCGGATGTGGACAGCGCGGCGCTCGGTCAGCAGCGGTTCGGCCAGGTCCTGGGGGTACTCGCCTTCGCGCAGGTCGCCACGTCGGCGCAACAGGTCGTGCAGCTCGTCGGGCGAGCGGGCGTCCCCACGCAGCTGTTGCTCGACGCCCTCCAGCGCGCCAGGGTCGATCAGGTCGCGCAGCTCCTCCTGGCCGAGCAGCTCACGTAGGAGATCGCGGTCGAGCGAGAGCGCCTGCGCCCGCCGCTCGGCGGCCGGCGTGTCGTCCTCGTACATGTAGTTGGCGACGTAGTCGAAGAGCAGCGAGGCCGCGTATGGCGAGGCGGAAGCCGTCTCGACGTCGACGAGGTCGATCTGCCGCGTGCGCAGTCCTTGCAGCAGCCGCTTCAGCGCGGGCAGGTCAAAGACATCTTGCAGGCACTCGCGATAGGTCTCGAGCACGATCGGGAACGCCGGGTAGCGACGCGCGACCTGCAGTAGCGACTGCGCCTTCAGGCGCTGCTGCCAGAGCGGCGTGCGCTCACCCGGACGACGGCGCGGGATCAACAGCGAGCGGCCCGCGTTCTCGCGGAAGCGCGCGCCGAAGAGGGCGGTCTCGCCGAGCTCCTGCGTGACGAGCTCCTCGACCTGCTCGGGGGCGAGCAGCACCTCTTCCACCGGCGGCGGCGCGTCTGCGTCGGGCAGATGGATCGCGATCCCATCATCCGACCAGATCGCCTGCGTCTCGAGCCCGAGCGACGCCCGTAGCCGTGCGCCCAGAGCGAGGGCCCAGGGTGCGTGCACGCGGCCGCCGAAGGGCGTGAGGATGCAGAGCCGCCAGTCGCCGATCTCGTCGCGGAAGCGTTCGACGACCACCGTGCGGTCGGATGGGACAGCGCCGGTCGCACCTTCCTGCTCGCGCAAGAACGTCAGCAGGTTCGTGGCCGCGCGCTCATCGAGCATGTGCTCGGCCTGCAGCCGGGCCGTCGCCTTCTCGTCCGAGAGCGCAACGAGCTCCCGTGACGTTGCTCCGATCGCCTCGCCGAGCTCGTAGGGCCGGCCGACGCCCTCGCCCTTCCAGAACGGCACCGCGCCGGGAACGCCGGGAGCCGGCGAGACGAGGACTTGGTCGCGGGTGATCTCCTCGATCCGCCAGGTGCTCGCGCCGAGCAGGAACGTCTGTCCGGCTCGCGCCTCGTAGACCATCTCCTCGTCGAGCTCGCCCACGCGGCCGCCGCCGTCCACGAGATGGACGCCGAAGAGGCCGCGGTCGGGGATCGTGCCGGCGTTCGTGATCGCAAGCCGCCTCGCGCCCTGGCGGCCCTTGACGACGCCTGCCGTACGGTCCCAGACAACGCGCGCCCGCAGCTCGGCGAACTCGTCCGACGGATAGCGGCCGTCGAGCATGTCGAGCACGTTCTCGAGCTGGACGCGCGAGAGATCGGAGAACGGATAGGCGCCGCGCACGAGCTGGTGCAGCTCGTCGACCGCGATCTCCTCGTCAGCGCAGATCGCCACGATCTGCTGGGCGAGCACGTCGAGCGGGTTGCGCGGGATCTTCGTCTCCTCGATCCCACCCTCGAGCATCCGCTTGACGACGACCGCCGACTCGAGCAGGTCGGCCCGGAACTTCGGGAAGATGCGGCCCTTCGAGACTGCGTCGAGCTCGTGGCCTGCGCGGCCGACGCGCTGCAGCCCGCGCGCGACCGACTTCGGCGACTCGACCTGGATCACGAGGTCGACCGCGCCCATGTCGATCCCGAGCTCGAGCGACGAGGTGGCGACGAGGCACGGGATCTCGCCCTTCTTGAGCAGCTCTTCGACCTCGACCCGCTGCTCGCGCGCAAGCGAGCCGTGGTGGGCGCGCGCGATCTCCCGCGACGTCGCTTGCGATGTCGCGTCGGAGGCGGCAGCGGCTTCGCCTTTGCCGCCGTCCATCGAAGCCAGGTCGTTCAGGCGCAGCGCCAGCCGCTCGGCAAGGCGGCGGTTGTTGACGAACACGATGGTCGAGCGATGCGCGCGGACGAGCTCGAGGACCTCCGGGTAGATCGACGGCCAGATCGATTGCTGCTCCTCGGGCTCGCGCATGTCGTCGAGCGGAACGACCACCTTCAGGTCGAGCTCCTTCGCGCGGCCGGCGTCGACGAGCTCGATTTCGCGCCCTCCCGAGACGAACCGGCCGATCTCCTCCAGGGGTCGCTGCGTCGCGGACAGCCCGAGCCGCTGAATCCGCTTCTCCGCCAGTCGGTCCAGGCGCTCCAGGCTCAACGCCAGATGTGCGCCTCGCTTCGTGCCCGCGACGGCGTGCACCTCGTCGACGATCACGGTCTCGATCCCGCGCAGCGTCTCGCGCGCTTGCGAGGTGAGCAGCAAGAAGAGCGACTCCGGGGTCGTGATCAGGATGTCGGGCGGGTTGCGCACCATCGCGGCGCGCTCCTTCTGCGGCGTGTCGCCGGTGCGGACGCCGACGCGCAGCTCCGAGCCGAGGCCGGCCAGAGGCCCGCGCAGGTTCCGCTCGATGTCGTAGTTGAGCGCCTTCAGCGGCGAGACGTAGAGCAGGCGCAGGCCCTCGCCCGGCCGTGGGTTGAGCTGGTCGATCCCGTAAAGGAAGGCCGCGAGCGTCTTGCCCGAGCCGGTCGGTGCCTGGATCAGCGTGTGCCCGCCGCGCGCGATCGCCGGCCAGCCGAGCTCCTGCGCCGGGGTCGGCCCTGCGAAGGCCTGCTCGAACCAGGCGCGCGTCCCGGGCGAGAAGACGTCGAGCGCGCTCACCCGCCTAGCGTAGCCCGAGGCGCAGAGCCGCCGTTAAACGTTTTCGAACAGTGGCAGGACATACTGGAACCGATGGCGTCGAGAGTGAGCGCTCTGGCCGCAGTGGCAGCCGTCGCGTGCGGCGTCGCAACTACGTCTGCGGCGCAGGAGACCTCGCCGTTTCCGCGAGGCTGGATCGTCTTCTCGGCCGACACGGACCGTGGGATCTTCTGCTGCGACCTGTTCAAGATCCGCACCGACGGAACGGGTCTGCGCCGGCTCGCGGCCGCGCATTCCGGCGACTACCCGGCGTTCGCCCCCAACGGACGGCGAGTTGCTTTCCCGTTTGCGCGCGGAATCTTCACGGTGAATCTCGACGGAAGCGGGCGCCGGCGCCTGACGAACGGGTACGACGAGGCTCCGGCGTATTCCCCGGACGGCAAGCGGATCGCATTCCTAAGGGGCTTCGATCTGTACGTGATGCGGGCCGACGGCCGCGAACAACGACGGCTGCGGCGTGGGTTCGGGGCTGAGAGCCGGCTGTCCTGGACTCCCGATGGCAAGTCGCTCGTGGTTTCCGTTTCCGCCGGCGCCTACGACCCGATCTACCTCGACACGCTCGACGCCCGCACCGGACGGATCGAGAAGCAGACGCTTCTGCAAGACGCAACGGGCGAAGAGAACCCTGGGAGCGCCGGAGGGGCGCTGCTCTCGCCGGACGGCCGGACCGTTGTGTTCACCGGGCACAAACCGACCTGCGCCGACTGCGATCCTGCGTATGCCCTCTACCGCAAGCAACTCCCCCGTGGCCCGGTCCGGCATGTCTGCGATGTCTGCAGCGCGGACAGCTGGTCGGCTGACAGCCATGCGATCGCCTGGGGCGGGAACCGAGAGGTCCACCTCCGGTTGCTCCGTGACGGCCGCACGATGACGGTTCCGGTGGGCGGGCACGTTTACAGCGTCGTGAGTGTTGCCCTGCAACCACGCTGAGCTATCAACCGAGCCCCCGGCGTAGCGCCTCCACGTCGCCCCGAAGCTCTTTCTCGTCGATCTGGCCTGGCTCGTCCTCCGGGAACGGGAACGGCCAGCCCGGCTTCGGGTCGTCCGCGTAGCGCGGGATGACGTGCGTGTGCAGGTGCGGCAGCGAGTTGCCGAGCAGGTCGTAGTTCAGCTTCACCGGCTGTAGGTGGAGCTCGAGCCGGCGGCCGGCCTCGAGCACCTCGAGCCAGTACTGCGCGGCCTCCTCAGGGGATAGCTCGGTCGGCTCGGCCACATGGCGTCCACGCCAGACGACGACCGTGTAGCCGCGCTGGATCTTCGCGCGCTGCAAGTACGCGTCGGCGACCTCGCCGGCGAAAAAGCGGATGCCGTACTCGGTCTCCTCGGGCCGGCCCTGCGCGCACATCGGGCAGCCCTCACCGCGCCTGAGCTCGTAGAACTCCTTGGGCCACTTCACGCCGGCCGACGCTAGCATCGACCCGTGTCCGAGACGCCCGAACAGTTCTACGAACGCACCAAGGATGCGCTGCGGATGCCGCCGGT
>Ga0308176_10002390_pt1 | contig 11804 bp, 8 predicted proteins | sample PhyCR2_3_FD_203890 | JGI IMG/M metagenome (GOLD analysis project Ga0308176, IMG submission 203890) | Soil microbial communities from UC Gill Tract Community Farm, Albany, California, United States - DLSLS.C.R2 | ecosystem: Environmental > Terrestrial > Soil > Agricultural land | place: USA... | reverse complement strand
TCGCAAATCTGGGGCCAGCCGAGTGGCCGCGTCCATCTAGCCGGGAGCTCGGCAGTTACGTGGTCCAACCATTGCAATCGCCGTGTTGAAATGCCACGTTGTGAACGATCGTCCACGTGTTCGGGGCGTGATCACACCACAGCAAGCAGCTGATCGACGGCGATTCGTGCCCGTTTGGCATCGCCGTGTACCGTCACACAGGGCACCTTGCGCGCCGCAAACAGGGGCTCGACCCGCGTCGAGCTCGCGGCGGCCAGCCAGCTGGCATCGATGAGCGCCGCGTCCACGGGGTGGGCTTCGGCGCCCGCGAGCCGGGCGAGGGCGCTCGGTTCGGAGCTGCCGGTAACGACATATCCCACCGCCTCGAGCCCGCTCTGCAGCTCGGCGAGCCGCGCCGGGGCCGCGCCGATGAGCACGCGTCGCTCCGAACGCCGCTCGATCCGCGACAGGAACGCCGACCATCGCTCGCGATCCTCCTGGGCCATCTCGACGATGCTGAGCCCGTAGCCCGGTAGCCGCCCCACGGTCTTGGCCTCGTCGTCGCTGTGGTTGCGGACCACCTTCGAGCGCCCCGAGACCGGCGCCAGGCCATCGTCGAGCACCGCGGTGAACGTCACGTTCGCGTCGAGCGTGAGCGCGTGCAGCGGCCGCACGAACATGCCGCCGGTCGAGACGTCGAGCGCCTCGGCGCGCACCACCCCGCGCACCGTACCCAGGCGGACCGGCCAGGCGACCGAGTAACGCCGCGTGCAGCGCACGGGCGGCGGCTTGAGCGTGACCTTGGCCGCGCGCGCGGCGGTGAGCAGCGCCGTGAGCTCCCGGCGCGATCCATCGTCGAGCTCGAAGTTGACGTTGAACGTCGTCGTGCCGCTGGTCGCGGCCTCCTGCATCGTCGAGATCTTCTCGACCGCGCCGCGGACCAGCGCGCGATAGTTCGCGAACGCCAGCGTGATATCGATGCGATCCTCGACTCGCGGCAACGCCCTCGCCATCAGCGCCGCGCCCTTGAGCGACAGCGTGCCGATCCGGCTCGGCACCCACTGCTCGCTGCGCAGGTACCGCGCGTAGATGGTGCCGGGCTCGGCCACGTTGCCTGCCGCCGGCAGGTACGGCTCGGTCGGGACGTCGACATCCTCTCGCGGATACGCCGCCTCGAGCAGCTCCTCGGTCTCGGTCGGCGACATCATGACCGTGCTCGCGCGATGGACGCTCGGCCGGGCGACCACGTTCGGCGACGGCCGGGGCGTGCGATCCTGCGGCAACGCCGCTGCCAGCCGGCGCGCCGGCGGCGTGTGCCGCGCGGTCTCGAGCTGGTTCCGCAGGGGCTCGGGAACCGCCACGATCTCCGGCAGATCGTCGTCGTAGGCCACCTGCCTGGCCACCTGGTTGGCCACCTGGTTGGGGTGACGAGCCACGCCACCGGCGAGCTCGCGAGCGGCGCGCAGCTCGGAGGGCGCGAGGTCGCGCGTCCCCTTGGCCGCGAGCAGCATCGGCTCCACGGGGTCACCCGGCACCATCTCCATCCCCAATGAGATTGCCGTCGACCTCTGCCCACTGCTGCGGACACGCCGGACCAGCTCGACCAGCGCGCTGACGATCCTGCGTTGATCTCCGACATGCAACGTGCACTTGGCCAGCCGCTCGCTGACGAACCGGCCGCGATCTGCCTCCATGAGCTCGGCCGGCTGGATCATTCCGATCTCCGCCAGGAGCGCCACCTCGACGATGTAGCTCAGGCGGGTCGGCCCAAGCGCGAGCTCGTCGTAGCGCAGCCCGAAGATCGCCTGGTTCGACGTTGGATCGTAGTACGCGTCGACCGTGGCCACCGGCGGGGCCTCGACGCCATCGAGCGGTGCCAGCACCTGCGTCCAGTGCGACAGGCGCTGGCGCGGCTGCTCCACGAGGAGGAACACCTCGACGAGTGGCTGAAACACCAGCGAGGGCATCGGGCCTGGCAAAACCAAGCAGAAACAGTGCCAGGCGCGTGACCCACGCCCACGTCAACATAGGTACCCACAGCCGCTGGGCTTTGTCCGAGCACCCTCGATCCTGGCGTTTGCGGGAGTGTGGTAATCTTGCCGCTCCAAGCGTGGCAAATTTACCGCATCACACGCGAATTGTTGCGCAAGTCCTCGTCCAGCCTAAAGTATCAGCTCATGAAAATCGATGATCGGGGCGCCGGCGGATATCGGCTACCTCTCCTCCCGTTGCGCGACATCATCGTGTTTCCTCACATGGTTGTGCCGCTGTTCGTCGGCCGCGAGAAGTCCCTGTCCGCGCTCGAAGAAGCCATGGCCGGCGACAAGCAGCTCTTGCTCGCGGCCCAGCGTCGCGCCAAGACCGACGACCCCGCCGAGGAGGACATCTTCTCGATCGGCACGGTCGGCCACATCATCCAGCTCCTGCGCTTCCCCAAGGGGCCGGTCAAGGTCCTCGTCGAGGGCCGCGCGCGGGCCCGGATCCGCGGCTTCGCCCAGAGCGATCCGTTCTTCGTGTGCGACGTCGAGGACGTCGATGAGTCCGACGACGACATCGTCGAGATCCAGGCGCTGACCCGCTCGGTGCAAGACGTGTTCGAGGACTACGTCAAGCTCAACACGCGGATCCCGCCCGAGATGCTGGTCTCGGTCCGCACCATCGAGGAGCCCGGCCGGCTCGCCGATACCATCGTCGCGCACGTCGCGCTCAAGCTCAAGGACAAGCAGGAGCTGCTCGAGACCCCGTCTCCGGCGCGCCGGCTCGAGCGGCTGGGCGAGCTGATGCAGGGCGAGATCGAGATCCGCCAGGTCGAGAAGAAGCTGCGCTCCCGGGTCAAGAAGCAGATGGAGAAGCAGCAGAAGGAGTTCTATCTCAACGAGCAGATGCAGGCGATCCAGAAGGAGCTGGGCGGCGAGCGCGACGAGTTCAAGAACGAGCTGAACGAGCTCGAGCAGAAGATCAAGCAGAAGAAGATGAGCAAGGAGGCCAAGGATCGCTGCCTGAAGGAGCTGAAGAAGCTCAAGCAGATGTCGCCGATGAGCGCCGAGGCCACCGTCGTGCGCAACTACCTCGACTGGGTGATCGCCCTGCCGTGGGAGGACAAGACCTCCGATCGCCACGAGATCAACGAGGCCGAGGCCATCCTCGAGGCCGAGCACTACGGCCTCAAGAAGGTCAAGGAGCGCATCCTCGAGTACCTCGCCGTCCAGGCCCTCGTGCCGCGCCAGAAGGGCCCGATCCTCTGCCTCGTGGGCCCCCCGGGCGTCGGCAAGACCTCGCTCGCGCGCTCGATCGCCCACGCCACCGATCGCAAGTTCGTGCGGCAATCGCTCGGAGGCGTGCGCGACGAGGCCGAGATCCGCGGCCACCGCCGGACCTACATCGGCGCGCTGCCCGGTAAGATCATCCAGTCGCTCAAGAAGGTCGGCTCGCAGAACCCGGTGTTCCTGCTCGACGAGATCGACAAGATGTCGATGGACTTCCGCGGCGACCCGGCGAGCGCGCTCCTCGAGGTCCTCGACCCCGAGCAGAACAACAACTTCCAGGATCACTACCTCGATCTCGACTACGACCTGTCCGACGTCATGTTCATCACGACGGCGAACCAGCAGCACGCGATCCCGCTGCCGCTCCAGGATCGCCTCGAGATCATCGAGCTCCCCGGCTACACCGAGTGGGAGAAGCTCGCGATCGCCAAGCAGTACCTGATCCCCAAGCAGGCCGAGGCCAACGGGATCAAGGACCTCGCCGTGACCTGGACCGACGAGGGCCTCACCACGATCATCCACCGCTACACCAAGGAAGCCGGCGTGCGAAACCTCGAGCGCGAGATCGCCACCGTGTGCCGCAAGATCGCCAAGGAGTGGCTCGCGAGCGGTCGCGCCGCGGCGATGTTCGAGATCACCGCCGACAAGCTCCCGCACTGGCTCGGCGTCGAGAAGTTCCGCGAGATCCGCCGCGAAAAAGAGGACGAGATCGGCCTCGCCAACGGCCTCGCCGTCACCATGTTCGGCGGCGACCTGCTCACCGCCGAGGTCACGATCGTCCCCGGCAAGGGCAAGCTCACCCTCACCGGCAAGCTCGGCGAGGTCATGCAGGAGAGCGCGCAGGCCGCGATGAGCTACCTGCGATCGCGCGCCGGCACCTTCGGCCTGTCCAACGACTTCCAGAACAAGATCGACGTCCACGTCCACTTCCCCGAGGGCGCGATCCCCAAGGACGGCCCGAGCGCGGGCATCACCATGGCCACCGCCATGGCCAGCGCGCTCCTGCGCATCCCGGTGCGCCAGACCATCGCGATGACCGGCGAGGTCACCCTGCGCGGCCGGGTCCTGCCGATCGGCGGCCTCAAGGAGAAGATCCTCGCCGCCCACCGCGCCGGCGTGACCACCGTCCTCGTCCCCGAGGAGAACCGCAAGGACCTCAAGGACGTCCCCGACGCGGTCCTCGAGCAGCTCACCGTGATCGGCGTCAAGCACATGGACGAGGTCCTGCGCCACGCCCTCGCTCACCCGCAGCCCGACGAATTCCTGCGCGAGCCGTCCAGCGTCGTCGACTGGCGCATCGTCGAGACCATGCCTCCCAGCGACCCCCGCGACGCTCATTGAGGCCGCGAGGCCGCCCGGTCGTCGAGGTCGACGTGTTCACGACTCCTCGCCTCGTGATCGAGCCGCTCGCACCCGTCCACGCTCGCGGCCTTCACGCGGCCCTCGATCACCCGGACGTCGGGCAGTTCATCGGGGGCCCCGACGTGACCACGCCGGAGGCGCTGTGCGATCGGATCGTGCGGCTCGCCGCGGGCCCTGCATCACCGCGGCCCGGCGAGCGCTGGTGGAACTTCGCCGTCATGCTGCGCGCCGATCGCACGATCATCGGCCGGCTCGAGGCCACCACCTACGGCGACTGGGGCGAGATCGCCTACGTGTTCGGCCCCTGCTGGTGGGGGCAGGGCCTCGCATCAGAGGCCACCCACTGGCTCTTGCACTACCTCGCCGACCGAGGCATCCCCGAGCTGTGGGCCGCGGTCGACCCCGACAACGAGCCATCGCAGCGCCTGCTCCTGCGCATCGGCTTCGGGCGCGTCAACGAGCCGACGCGCCCGCTCGCCTCGTTCGACGCAGGCGACGACGCCTTCGTCTGGCAGCGCTAGCGAGATCGACCAGGTCAGCCATCTTCGCACCTGCTCGTCTGGAGCCGCTAACCTGCGACAATCACCCGCTATTCGATTGCTGGTCATTAACCCGATCGGCAGGATAAATATGGTCACACGGGCATTGCGAGATCGGCAGCGGCGATAGGAGTAGCTCACCGCGCGTCTGTGCCCAAATTGTCAGGGAACTCGCCGCGCGCTCCCGCGTATCATCTGCGTGGGCCACAGCATGGGAGGTTCGCGTGAGTCATCGAGGTCTGCCACCAGAGCACGATCGCGGTAGTACCCAGGTAGGGCGGGCGTCCGTGACAACTCCGTCGACCGGGGTATACGAGACCGTCGAGTACACCGAGGAAGGCAAGATACGCGTCGCGTACTGGGTGAACCGCGGGCCGTTCGGGCTCAAGACCACGGAGCAGATCCTCGATCCGGACGAGATCATCTGCGTGCAGTTCTTGATGGACGAGGACTTCGCCAACGCCAAGGAGGGCGAGAACCTCTACATGCCGGCTGCGAACCTGCTCTCGTTCAAGCACGAGCAGTTCAGCCGCGAGATGAGCCTGGTCGCCGACATCGGCCTGCTCGCCGCGGGCGGCGCCGGGCTGGCCGCCAAGGGCACCCGCCTCGCCAGGGCGATCGCTCTCCTCGACACCACCCTGGCGGTCGCCACCATCACGATCAACTCGTTCCGCTCCGACATCGCGGCTACCGAAGGCGGCAAGACGTTCCTTCGGGCCTGGGACACCGTCAACACGCTGATCGCGATCTACGGCCTCGCGCGCGTGGTGGTCAAGCTCCCTGAAACCTTCAAGAACCTCCGGCAGGCCTACGCGAGCTTCCGTGCGGGCGCCGACAAGATCGATCCAGCGCACCTCAAGCAGATCGAGTCCGAGACCGAGGCGCTGCTCGGCAAGGCCGACACCGCCGCGTTCGAGAACGAGGCGGCGAGCCTGCGAAAGAAATACTCGGACAAGGAACTGGCGGGGCTCGAGAAGCAGATCGAGGCGGCGGGAGGCATAAAGGATCCGAAGCAGCGTGGCCAGGCCCTCCAGGACATCGACTCGCAGGCCGAGGCCCAGAAGTCGAATGCCGAGCTCATCGAGCGGCTCAAGAAGGAGAACCCCGACAAGTCCAGCAAGGAGATCGCCGAGCTTGCCAAGGGCGACCTCAAGGTCCCCAACGTGCCCTTCGGCTTCAACGCCGAGGACTTCAAGCGCGCCCAGACCACCATCAAGGACGCGCTGGCGAAGGAGGGGTTCACCAACGTCAAGGGCTTTGCCACCGGCAGCCGCGTGACCGGCGCGACGATGAATCCCGCCAAGGCGAGCAAGTTCGGCAAGGCGATCGAGAACTTCGATGGTCGAGACTTGGACATCACGCTCATCACCGACAAGCCGCTCAGCAACGCCCAGACCAAGCGGATCCAGCAAGCGTTCAAGGACGCCTTCGGCCAGGACCTCGGGATCCGCAATATCGTTGATCAGCGGCAGCTGGACTATATCCCGGTCTACGGCAAGATCGAGCTGGAGCTCTGATGCATATGAGATTGTTCAGCGAGTTCATCGTGCTCTACGAGGACGGGCCCATGCCCGAAGCAGAGAGCCTGTGCCCGAGCATCTGGAAGAGCGAGGACTTCGATTCGGAGGGCGACTTCTATGCACAGGGCATCGCCGGCAGGTGGAGCTACCTCGAGCTCGCCCGGCGGGGTGTCAGCTGGCTGACGGTTCGCACCTACTACGCGAACAACCGCCCCTACGAGCCCGCGCAGCTAGAGACCCACGACCTCAAGCGTTACCTCGAGTACCAGGAGCAAGGCCGGTTCGGCGCACTACCGGCGATCGCGGCGATCCGCAGCCCCGCGGTGACGTCGCTGTCGCTGGAGACTCTCTCGGTCGACGATTATCGCGAGTTCCTCGAGACGGTGCACGCCTTCCTGCAACGCAGCCGCGGCATCCTGGTCAACGTCCGCGATCTGGACGCCTCCCAGTTTGCCGCCGAGTTCCTGGCCGGAGCCCGATAGCGTGCTCCACGTTCACGGCGACACGCTGTTCACGTCCGATTGGCACGTGTTGCACCGCAATATCTACTGGTTTCTCCCTCACCAGCGGGAGCGGATCTCGGGCGCCACGAACGCGGCGCGACTGTCGTCGGAGGCCTTCCTCGCCGCCGAGCGGACCACCTACGAGCGGCTCCGCGACCACGTGCGAGACGCGCTGCGCGCCCACCCGATCCGCCGTTTCGTGTTCCTGGGCGACCTGGTGTTCGGGCTCGGCGGTCACGGTCGCCACACGCGCGAGCTACTCGACACCGTAGACCGCGACGTCCCCGCCGTGCGGTCGATCTTCGAGCTGTTGCGCACGCACGGGGTTGAGCGGGTCTTCATCCTGGGCAACCACGATGACTTCAAGCTTCGCGACCACCGCGCGCGTGCATACTACCAGCAGCTGTTCGACCAGACGATCTTCTTCGTTCAAGAGGGCGAGCTGCTGTGTACGCATTTCCCGCTCGGCTACAGCCGGGCCGCAGATGCAACGCGGGGCACGCCGGAGGAGAAGTACTACCGGATGAACAAGACCTTCCATCAGCTCGATCGGCGCTTGCTCGACGAGCGCAAGGGCCGCGCGACGCTGAACCTCCACGGTCACATCCACGCCGGGTCATTTGGCTACCCTGTCGAGGGCGTCACCTACCTCAACGTGGCGCTCGATGTGATCGCCGGTGGCAGTAACGACCACGCCGTGGAAGCCCCTTGTGCGGCCGGGCAGGTCGAGCTCGCCTTGGCCCTTGGGTAGGCCTAGGTAGACCTGTGTAGACCCGCCGCCAACGACAGCCGCTCGTGGACCCGCGCACCCTCGCCGGTCGTCCGATACGGGACCCGTCGTGGCGGACTTCCTTCGTACAAACCAAGCGGGCCTGGTGATCGGCTCACCAGGCCCGCTGCAACTCACGCCACCGCCATCGCGCGCGCCCGTGCGCCCGGCACCTCGTCGTAGCGCAGCGGCTCGAGCGTGAACCGCCCGCGGCCGTGGGTCAGCCCGCTCAGCGCCCCGGCGTAACCGAAGCTCCGGGCGAGCGGCACCTCGGCGCGGACGATCCGGTCGCCGTCCGCCTCACGCACATCGAGCCCGAGCACCTGGCCGCCGCGGCGCCCGAGGTCCCCGACCACCGCACCCACGTCGGCGTCCGGACACGTCACCTCGAGCCGCATCACCGGCTCGAGCACGCACGGATCCGCCTCGACGGCAGCCGCGCGGAACGCGGCAGCCCCGGCCACCTTGAACGCCAGCTCGCTCGAGTCGTTGGGGTGCGTCGCGCCGTCGACCAGCACGACGCGGACGTCGACCACCGGGTGGCCGCCCAGGAGGCCGTTCGCCGCGGCCTCGCGCACGCCCGCCTCGACCCCGCGGATGTACTCGCGCGGGATCGCGCCGCCGCGGATGCGATCCTCGAACACGACGCCGGCGCCGCGCTCGGCCGGTCCGACCTCGAGCACGACATGCGCCCACTGGCCGGGGCCGCCGCTCTGCTTGACGTGGCGCAGCTCGCGCCGCACCGTCCGCCGCAAGGTCGAGCGGAACGCGACCAGCGGCCGGCCCGTCGCCACCGCGACCCGATGCTCAGTCTCGAGCCGCTCCACAGCGATCTCGAGGTGGAGCTGTCCCATCCCGGCCAGCAGCGTCTGGCCGGTCTCGGCGTCCGACTCGATCGCAGCGACGGATCCGCCGCCACCATGCGCCCCAGCGCGACGCCGAGCTTCTCGCGCTCGGCCGAGGTCTTCGCCTCGATCGCCACCCGCACCACCGGCTCGGGCGCCGTGATCGCCTCGAGCACGACCGGCGCCTCGGGCGCGCAGATCGTCTCGCCGCCGGTCAGCGGCAAGCCGACGATCGCCCCGATCTCACCCGCCTCGAGCCGGGTGACCTCCTCGCGCGCATCGGCCATCAGCTGGACCAGCCGGCCCACGCGGAGCTTCTTCCCCGCCCGCGATGCCAGGATCGTCATGCCCTTCTCGAGCGCGCCGCGATACACGCGCACGAACGTCAGCTGACCGTGCTCGTCGAACACGACCTTGAAGCCGAGCGCGACCAGCCCGCCGTCAATCTCACCTCGCCCCTCGAGGGGGACCCTCGCCGCGAGGTGATTCCGATCCTTGCTGTGCGGTGGACTGAAGTCGACTCGTTCGGCTCGGGCCTCGCGCGGTGACGGCAGCAGCGCCACGATGGCATCGAGCAGCGGCTCGACCCCGCGATGGTGATACGCCGATCCCGCGAGCACCGGCACGAGCTGGCCGCTCAGCGTCCCCGCGCGCAGCGCCTGCCACAGCGCCTCCGCCGACACCTCGCGGCCCTCCACGACCGCCTCGAGCACGGCCGGGCTGTGCTCGGCGCACGCCTCCAGCAGGAGCTCGCGCGCCGCTTGCAAGTTCAAGTTGTCAGAGAGCACCGCCGGTGTCACCACCGGCGCCGACGGCCCCTCGCCGTGCCAGCGCAGCTCGCGCCCGCCCACCAGATCGACCACCCCGACGAGCTCGTCGCCCTCGTACAGCGGCATCGTCACCGCCACCGGCTGGGCACGCAGCCGGGTCCGCACGTCGCGCAGACAGCGCGCGAAGTCGGCGCCCGGCCGATCCAGCTTGTTCACGAACACGATGCGCGGCACGCGATGGCGATCCGCCTGCCACCACACCGTCTCGGTCTGCGGCTCGACCCCGGCCACCCCGTCGAGCACGACCACCGCCCCGTCGAGCACGCGCAGCGACCGCTCGACCTCGATCGTGAAGTCGACGTGTCCCGGTGTATCGATCAGGTGGATGCGGTGGCCCTGCCACTCGCACGTCACCGCAGCCGCCAGGATCGTGATCCCCTTGCGCTGCTCGATCGGATGCGAGTCGGTCGTGGCCGTGCCGTCGTGCACCTCGCCGATCGCGTGGATCCGTCCGGTATGGAACAGCACGCGCTCGGTGAGCGTGGTCTTGCCGGCATCGACGTGCGCGATGATGCCGAGGTTGCGAATGTGGTCGATATCAAATCTTCGGGGCATATCCCCTCCCGTGAAGCTCGAACGCGTGGCGACACGCCGAGCGCAAGCGCTCGCGTCCTCGCGTGCCGTGAACATCGCGACGCAACCGCGGGCTGGAGCACGACCGCCACGGCGTCAGACGAGACGCCGCACGGCTCCGGGGCTCCGCCGCGGCCTAGCGACGGCCGGGAAACACGGACAGGAGGCAGTAATCGGTCGCGCGCACGCAGGCCGCGATGGCGGCAGCGGCGGGGCGATCAAGCCGATTCAGATGCAGCAACATGACGTGCCTCGAGCGCAAAAAGTACGGTCGACCACCGAAATGTCAACCATCGGCGCGCGCATTGTCGGAAGCCTGCGAATTGCCAGCCCCACGCGCCCCTCGCCAGCTTGCCCGCGTTCGTACCCGCGCGATGCCGGCCCCATCGTCGCCCCACAGCACGCAACGGCCGGTCAACGAGCCACCATCTTGCCCCCGCTTGCCCCGGCAGCACCTCTAGGGCCTGTACTTGCGCCCACGATGCCGATTCTCTGCCGCAGGTTACTGCGGCACGCCGTGAAGGTGACCGAAAGGCTTGACATAGCAGGCCCTACCATCTAAGAACCTTCACCTCGGATGCAGGGCGAATAGCTCAGCGGAAGAGCGTCGCCCTTACAAGGCGGTGGTCGCAGGTTCGAACCCTGCTTCGCCCACACTGAAAAACGAACGATTCTGGAGCGGTAGTTAAGTTGGTTATAACGCCGGCCTGTCACGCCGGAGGCCGCGGGTTCAAGTCCCGTCCGCTCCGCCATCTAAATTGCTTAAATTAAAAGACTTTCCTCCGACGAGCCCGATTTCGCTGCCACGTGGCTGCCACGCGGAACGAGCCGGCGGGCGCCGAGCATCGCGATGACCCGCCGGTCGGGATCGTCGTAGCCGCGCTGTGCCTGCACGATCACCTCCGGGAGTGGGCGGAGGTGCGCCTCCGCGAAGTGCACGTAGATCATCGTCTCATCGATGCGCTTGTGCCCCATCCACAGCATCAGCTTCCAGGGGTTCACGCCGAACATCGCGGCGTGCGTCCCGAAGGCATGCCGTAGGTTGTGCCACCCGCGCTCCGGCAGGCCCGCCGCCCGGCACAGCCGGTAGCAGTGGTACTTGGTCTCGTTGTCAGTCATGGCCGAGCCATCGAGGGTCCGGATCACGAACCCGGTGCGGATCGTGTCCAGCGCCTTGAGCGCCGCGAGCAGCGTGTCGGTCATGGGCACCGTCCGCCGCGTGCGGCCCTTGGGGGTCGTCAGCTGGCCACGCCGCGTCTGGTGGTTCACCGTGATCGTCCCGGCGACCAGGTCGACGTCGCGCCGCCAGTCGAGCGCGCGGATCTCACCGACCCGCAAGCCCGCCTCGCCGGCGAGGCAACACGCCGCGTACCACATCGGATCGAGCGCCTTCGCCGCCGCAAACAGCCTGGCGTACTCCTCCAGGCTCCACGCGACGATCTCGGGCCGCTCCACCTTGAGCAAGCCGACGCATGGCGCGCTCGAGATGACCCGCGCCTGCTCGGCGTAGTTCAGCGCCTTCGACAGCACCGCGAGGATGTTGTTGATGCGCTTGTCGCTCTTACCCGCCTTGATCAGCTTCGCGCGGAAGCGCGAGATGACCGGGACGTCGATCTCA
>Ga0308176_10002388_pt1 | contig 11806 bp, 14 predicted proteins | sample PhyCR2_3_FD_203890 | JGI IMG/M metagenome (GOLD analysis project Ga0308176, IMG submission 203890) | Soil microbial communities from UC Gill Tract Community Farm, Albany, California, United States - DLSLS.C.R2 | ecosystem: Environmental > Terrestrial > Soil > Agricultural land | place: USA... | reverse complement strand
TCCATCTTCAGCAGGAGTACGTCTTCGACCTGCATGTTCCAGGCGTAGTCGAATTCGGCGGTTTGCAGCACCGCGCGCGCCGCCGACACCGCATCGCCGCCGCCCTTGACCTCCAGCTCATCGAAATGCGGCCGGTTGGCGACGTGGTAATTGGGATTGATTTTAGCGCGGAGCATGTCGCCCGGTTTGAAATCCACGAACAGATAGGGGCCGGTGCCGACCGGCTTCAGATTGTTCGGCGCCTCGCGCGATTTGGCGCCGACGTAATCCTTGAACAGGTGTTTTGGGATGATCATGCCATAGGCGCTGACAAAGGCATCGGCCCAGAACGGCGTCGGCCTGGCAAACGTGATGCGGACGGTGAAGTCGTCGATCTTCTGGACCGTGATGTCCTTGTAGCTGCCGAGCGAGACTGAGGCCGTATCCGGGTTTTTCGCATATTCCCAGTTGAAGACGACATCGTCGGCCGTGAACGGCATGCCGTCATGCCATTTGACGCCGCGCTTCAGCTTCCAGATCATGGAGCGGCCGTCCTCCGCCAATCCGTCATTTTCCTTGCTCGGGATTTCAGCGGCGAGGACCGGCACCAGATTGCCGTCATTGTCCCATCCCGCCAGCGGCTCGTAAAAGACCCGGGAGGCTTCCTGGTCCTTGGTCCCGATGGCGAAATGAGGATTGAGCAGCGTCGGAGCCTGCCAGTACATCAGTTTCAGCACGCCGCCGCCGCCGGCCTTGGTCGGCTTGTACGTTATTGCGGGCGCGGCCATCGCGACGCCGGCCTGGCTCAGCATCATCCCGGCCATCGGCGCCGAAAGGCCGACCGCGATCATTCGCTGGACAAAGGCCCGCCGCGATAGCTGGCCGGTCTTGACGTCTGCAATCAGGTCTCGAAGTTCCCGTTCTTCCATGGGACCTACTCCTCAAACCGGTGCTGAATGTCTTCACGCTCGCATGGTGGAAATGGATCAGGTCGGCGCGGACCTGTCAAAGCGGGATCCGGGCCATGCGTTATGCGAAGCCCAACCGAGACAAGGTGACGCGGCATCGGCGGGCCATAGGAATGAGGCGGCAATGCATTCAACCGGCGCGTGTTATGCCTTCGCGGCGATGTTATCTTGACCGCATCGGCCTTTGTCACGACGATTGATGATCGCGTCACGCCCGTTCAGGAGCAGCCATGTCATCGACATCCAACCCGCCGCGCCTGAACCGGAGGACATTCGTTGCTGCGGCGGCCGGCGCGGCCATCTGTACGCCGGCGCTGGCCCAGCATGCGGGCCACGGCTCCGCGCCAGGCACCGCCCTGCCGGAAGCGGCACCCGCCTCCGACCCGTTTGTGCGGCTTCAGGGCGGCACACCGCATCACCTCACCACCGAGCAGATCGAGCAGCGAAAGATCGACAGCCCCGCGCCGAAGGGTCCGCAAGGACGCTGGACGCCGAAAGCGGCGCTGCCCTTGCCGCGCAGCGAAATGGCATGGGCCACGGCCTGGGCGGGACGCATGCATATCGTCGGCGGCTATGGCGAAGGACGCGTCGACCGCGCCTACCACCATGTCTACGATCCCAAGGACGACCGCTGGTTCAATGCAGCCCCGTTGCCGCGCGGCGCCAACCATGTCGCCGTGGTGGCGGATGCGGGACGGGTCTATGCGCTCGGCGGCTTCATCGAACAGAACCGCAATCCGGATCCGAACGCGTATGTCTACGACGTCGCGACCGACAAGTGGACGGTGATCGCGCCGCTGGCGCGCTCACGCGGCGCGGCCGCGGCGGTGGCGCTCGACGGAAAGATTCATCTGATCGGCGGCGCCGGCGCGCCGACCAACGAGCGGGCCAGCGTCGGCTGGCACGAAATCTACGATCCGCAAACCGACAAATGGGAAATCCGCAAGGCGCTTCCCGCGGCGCGCGACCATGTCGGCGCGGTCGCCCATAATGGCGTCATCCATATCATCGGTGGCCGCTTCAACACGTTCGAGTACAACTCCGGTCTTCATCACGTGTACCTGCCCGCATCGGATACATGGAAGGAGCGCGCGCCGCTGCCGACGCCGCGTTCCGGCCACGGCCTCGTGATCTACCGCGACCGCTTCTTCGCGATGGGCGGCGAATACGGCGTGCAGGAAAAAGGCCAGATCACGCAAGGCGCCGTATTCGGGCAGATGGAGAGTTACGATCCGCAGACCAACACCTGGCAGTCGCACGCGCCAATGACCACGCCGCGGCATGCGGTGGGCGCCACCACGATCGGCGATGTCATCTACGTAGCGGGCGGCGGCGCGGTGACGGGCGGTTCGGTGCAGTCGTCCGTGCATGAAGCGTTTACGCTGGCCACGTGAAGCGGTCGCCGGCGTCAAACGAAAGAAGCTCGCGGTGGGCTGCGGGCTTCCTCGTCTCGTCTGATGTTGCTGGTTACCAGCCGCGATAGCCGCCGCTGCCGAAGCTGAAGGTCACGCCGGGGCCGCCGCCGTAGTAGCGGGGACCGCCGTAATAACCGTAGGAGCGCGGCGCATAGTATCCATAGCTGTTATAGTGTGGCCGGTAGTGACGGTGGCCCCAATGGCGATGGCGGTGGTGATGATGACCGCGCCAATGGCCGTGGCGGTGGCGTGAACTGATATCAGTGGATTGGGATTTCGTGACACCGGCGGAGGCTTTCGCCTTTGCCGAATTGTCAGCCGCGTTGGCGGCGGAACCCATCAGCGCCGCGGTACCGACGGCCAGGATGATTGCTAGCTTCTTCATGCTCGAACTCCGTTGAACGTATGAAGGCTAATCGCCGGGCTCGCGTCACGTTCCGGAGTGCGACATTAAGCTCCGCCCGCTGCGTTAACGCATGTTCACGAACATGAACGGCGTTCCCTGTTAGCGCCGCCTGCGCTATGGCGCCGGGCCGATCGTAACGGCGATCGTATCCGCCGCCACGCCGCTGACCTGAAGCACGACCGGGCTGGCATCGAGATCGAGCCGTACGCTCTTGCGGACGCCCAGGCAGTCGCTACGGCCGGTGCTGCCGACCGAGCGGGCGTAACGGCCGTTCTGGATCACGTCGATCCAGGCGTCATCGGACAGCGTGACCTGGTAGATGCCTGGCTTGGCCAGCGCCGGCAGGCGCACCATGCCGCCATGCCATTGCTCCGTTCGCGGCTTGCGCTCCGGCGGCATGTCGAAGGAGGCTTGCGCGCCCGGCTGCAGGCGGATGACCAACGCGGCGGGCGGAAGCGCCGTCAGCGCCTCGCCGGAGGCTATTGTCGATTTGTCGGAAGCTGCGAACGCCGCGCGGTCCCGCGCGATCGACCATGCGAATTTTTCACATCCGTCGTCGGCGGCCGCCGACCCGAACGATGCGATCAGGGCCGCAACCAGGAGGCTGAGACGAAGCATCGCAAAACTCCTATTGCGGCAGACCCGGTGCGGCAAAACCATGTTTCGCGAGCGTGCGCTGGCCGTCCGCCGAGAGAATGAACAGCGCGAATTGATACGCCGGCGCCGAAGCGCCGTTCATCACGGCCAGTCCATAATCGGCGCCGACCGCGAGCGCGTCGGGCAGTTGTACGATTTGTTGCGCGGGATTTTCCCGCTGGGCAACGAGCGCGTTGGTGCAATAGGTCAGGAAGATGTCCGCGGTACCTTGCGCGATCAGGTCGCCATAGATCGAGCGGCCCTGCGGCGCGGCTGGGCTTGAGGGTCCGCCGGTGAGTTGCAGCGCTTTCCTCTCCAGCACGTCGGCCGCACCCGGTCTGAGTTTTTCGGCTTTGCGAAAAACCTCCCAGGCGTAATCGCCCAACGGATCAGCCTTCGGCGTCGAGGTGCCGAGCTTCACTTGCGGATCGAGCATGCGGTCGAGCAATGCGGCCGGCGTGAGTTCAAGGCCGGGCCGCGCCAGCGCGCACAGCCGGTTGCGCGCGAAAAGCGCCACGGGGCCGCTGCGCTTCCCCGCGGCCAGCGCCAGCGGGTGTTCCATGTTGGCGGAGGCGAACACCTCCGCCTTTGCACCGCCTGATATCTCGTCCTTCAACAGGCCGGATGCGCCGAATTTCGCCTGCACCTTGGCGAGGCCCGCGGCCTCGAACGCTTTTGCCACATCCGTCAGCGCCGCGCGCAGGCTGCCGGCGGCATGGAGCATGACCGTTTCCTCTGCCATCGCGGGCACCATCATCATCAGGAAAACCGCAAGCGCTGCTGAAAACCGGACCCGCATCAGGCGCCGGAATCGTTGGCGTTGGGATAGAACAACTGCTCGCCATTGTTCTTGTAATCGGCGATCGCCTTCTGTCCCTCCGCCGACACCAGCCAGTCGATCAACTGCTGACCGAGATCCTTCTTGACGCTCGGATGTTTTTCCGGGTTCACCAGCATGACGCCATACTGGTTGAACAGCCGCTTGTCGCCCTCGACCGCGATGACGAGGTCGCCGCGGTTCTTGAACGACAGCCAGGTGCCGCGGTCGGCGAGCACATAGGCATTCGACGCCGATGCGGTGTTCAGCGCCGCACCCATGCCCTGCCCGATCTCCTTGTACCAGGGCCCCTTGTCCTTGCCGATGTCGACGCCAGCGATCTTCCAGAGATTGAGCTCGGCCTGATGCGTGCCGGACTTGTCGCCGCGCGAAATGAAGTCGGCGCCCTTGGCCTTGATCGCGCCGAGCGCGGCGACGATATCCTTCGATCCCTTGATGCCGGCAGGGTCCGCCTTCGGGCCGATCAGGACGAAGTCGTTGTACATTACGGGGTAGCGCTTGACGCCAAAGCCCTCGGCGAGAAATTTTTCTTCGGCCGGTTTGGCGTGCACGAAGACGACGTCGGCGTCGCCGCGGCGCGCGGTATCGAGCGCCTGCCCGGTGCCTTGCGCCACCACCTTCACATCGATTCCCGTTTTGGCCTTGAACATCGGCAGGATGTGGCCGAACAGGCCGGAATCCTGCGTCGAGGTGGTCGAGGCCACCACGATCGACTTGTCCTGCGCGACGGCGTGGCCCGCAAATACTAAAGTGGCGGTCGCCGCGATCATCAAGCGGCGTGTGAGCATATTCATGAGTAGCTCCCTTCTATCAAACGAGTAATTCACCGGCGAGGAACGTTTGCGCTTCGGCGGTTTGCGGCGTATCGAAGAATGACGCGGCATCAGCGGTTTCCACGATGCGGCCACGGTGGAGCATGACGACATCGCCTGCGAGCCTGCGCGCCTCGCCGAGATCGTGGGTCGCCATCACCACCTTGATGTTGCGTTCGCTCACCGTGCGGATGATGTCTTCCACCGCCTTGGTCGCGGTAGGATCGAGGCTCGCCGTCGGCTCGTCGAGGAACAGCACGGCCGGATCGCGCGCCAGCGCCCGTGCCAGCGCCAGCCGCTGCTGCTCGCCGCCGGACAATTTACGCGCGGGACGGTCCGCCAGTTGGCCGAGACCGACCAGTTCGAGAAGATTCGCCGTGCGGCGCCCCTGTTCCGCGCGCGCGATGCCGGCCGCACGCAGCGCAAAGCGGATGTTGGCGGCGGCGCTGCGGCGGAGCATCGCCGGGCGCTGAAACACGATCGCGCGCTTCAGCGGCGCGACGCTCTCCAGACCGGCCCAGGTGATGCGCCCGCGCGACGGGGCCAGCAGCCCCATCGCTACCCGCAGCAGCGTGGATTTTCCCGAGCCGTTGGGGCCGATCAGCACAGTGGGCGCGCCCGGCGCCAGCGTGAGTACGACATGATCGAGGATGGTGACGGTACCTGCGGTCACCGTGACATCATCGAATTCGATCGGCAATTCACCCGATGGCGCGCGCATCATCATCCCGCCAGTCGTTCGCCGGCGCGGCGCGCGGTCCAGGCCAGCGCGTTGACGGCGATCACGATCGCGATCAGCACGAGGCCGAGGCCGACCGCCAGCGGCAGGTCGCCCTTGGAAGTTTCCAGCGCAATCGCCGTCGTCATGGTCCGGGTAAAGCCCTCGATGTTGCCGCCGACGATGATGATGGCGCCGACCTCCGCCGCCGCCCGTCCGAAGCCGGCCAGTAGCGCGGTGACGAGGCTGAAGCGCGCGTCCCAGATCAGCGCCGTGACGCGACCGAGCGGCCCCAGATTCATCGCCGTGAGTTCGTCGCGGTATTCAATCCAGAGATCCTCGATGGTCTGGCGCGTCAGCGCGGCGATGATCGGCGCGACCAGCACGGTCTGCGCAACGATCATCGCCCCCGGCGTGAACAGCAGGCCGAATGCGCCAAGCGGCCCGGAGCGCGACAGCATCAGATAGACGGCGAGGCCGACGACAACAGGCGGCAGGCCCATCAAGGCATTGAGCAGGACAATGACGCCCTGGCGCCCGGGGAACTTCGTCAGCGCGATGAGTGCGCCCACGGGAATGCCGATCAGCGCGGCCAGTACCACGGCGGACAGGCTGACATAGAGAGACAGCCGCACGATCGCGAACAGCGCGGGATCGCCGCTGAGCACGAGTTGAAGGGCGGTTGTGTCGGTGGGCATTTATAAATTCCGTTGCGCACACATCTTGCGCAGATGGTACCAGCATGGTCAATTTGCGGAAATGCTGCAGTCATGTGCATACTAGAGCGCTTTCCGTTTGATGTGAATCGGAAGATTGGGGGATTCCCTCGGGCGGACAAATCAGATTCGGTTCCTCCGACGACAACGGCGGGGGTGCGCGATGGCGAAGGGATACTCGAAGGACCTGCGGGTGCGGGCGGTCTCGATGGTCGAGGATGGCGAGAGCGCGCGGGAGGTAGCGCGTGTGCTCAACATTGGTGCCTCGACGGCGATCCGCTGGGTCGAGCGCTGGACAACGACCGGCAACGTCGAGGCCAAGCCTGGCACCGGCCATAGCCGCTCGCCGCTGAACGAACATGAACAATGGCTGCTCGATCTTGTCGTCGCGGAGCCTGACCTGACGTTGGATGACATCCGCGTGCGGCTCAGCCGCGTGAAGAGGCTCAAGGTTGGCACGACGTCGATCTGGCGCTTCTTCGATCGTCACGAGATCACGTTCAAAAAAAACTCTGCACGCCGCCGAGCAGGATCGGCCTGACGTTGCGGCTGCGCGCGCTGCGCTGAAAGCTGAGCAGCCTTCGCTCAAGGCACCGCGCCTGGTGTTCATTGACGAGACTGCGGTCACGACGAAAATGGTCCGTCACTATGGCCGCAGCCCGCGCGGCGAGCGGCTGGTCGCCAGCGTGCCACACGGTCACTGGAAGACGCTGACGTTCATCGCTGCATTGCGGTTCAAGGGCATGACCGCACCTTATGTCATCGATGGCGCGATGGATGGGCCAACATTCATTGCATATGTCGAGCAGGTTCTCGCGCCGACCCTGAAAAAGGGAGATACCGTCTTTATGGACAATTTGCGCACCCACAAGATCGACGGCGTGCGCCAGGCGATCGAGGCCGTCGGCGCAAGCGTGCGCTATCTACCGGCCTACTCGCCAGACCTCAACCCGATCGAACTGGCATTCTCCAAACTCAAAACCGCCGCCCGCAAGGGTGCGGCCCGCACCGTCAAGGCACTCTGGAAGCTGATCGGCAGGCTCACCAAGACGTTTGCGCCTGCGCAGTGCGTCAATTACTTTCGACATGCTGGCTATGGACGATGACCCACATCAAGTGGAAAATGCTCTAGTGCCTATGCGAGAACTTTTGACCACCGACGAAGCAGCCGACTATCTCCGGCTGTCGGAACGCAAGCTCTACGAACTAGTGGCGGACCGCGCCGTGCCCTGCAGCAAGGTGACTGGACGCTGGCTGTTTTCGCGCGCCGCGCTCGACCGCTGGGTTTCCGCGGGTCTGATCGCGCCCGCCGGCCTGGCGCATGTGCCGGCGCCGCCGATCGTTGGCGGCAGTCACGATCCGCTGCTGGAATGGGCGTTGCGCGAGAGCAGTTCCGGCCTCGCCAGCCTGCCCGAGGGCAGCGAGGAAGGCCTGCGGCGGCTGACACGGGGCGAGGTAATGATCGCCGCGATCCATCTGCATCGGCTGGATGGCGATGACGAAACCGCCAATCCCGATGCCGTCGGCGGCGCGGCGGGATTGCACGATGCCGTCGTCATCGCCTTTGCACGGCGCAAGCAAGGCATTGTGGTTGCATCAGGCAATCCACTCGGCCTGACCGACATGGCCTCGATCGCGACATCGCGCGCACGGATGGCGCAGCGCCCGGCCGGCGCCGGCGCGCAATTGCTGCTGCTCGCGCTGCTGGCGCGCGCCGGTATCGCGCTCGACGACCTGAAACTGGCAAAGCCCGCCTTTCCGACCGGGTCCGATATCGCGCAAGCGATCCGCGCCGGCCGCATTGATTGCGGGATCGCGACGCACGGCGTGGCAAAATCGGCTGGACTCGACTTCCTGCCGCTAGCCTGGGAGCGCTTCGACCTCGTGATGCGGCAACGCGACTATTTCATGAAGGGACCGCAGGAGCTGTTCGGCTTCATGCGCGGCGCAGGCTTTCCCGAGCGTGCGGCCGAGCTTGGCGGCTATGATATCAGCGATGCCGGCGTAGTGCGGCTCGTGAATTAGGGACAGCGATCGCTAGCGATCGTCTGATCTTCCTGCGGGTCCAACTCCGAACAATGGCTATGCGGCGACAGTCGCAGCTTCAATCGATGTGATTGGAAATTGCGTGCCCGCCTCGGATCGCCACCGCCGCGCCACCAAATCGCCCAACGACTCAACGACGCCTGTTGCAGCGGGCTGCGAGCACCAAGGGAGGAACCGATGGATACTCCGACGTCTGCCGCACTCGACGACAAAACCCCTTCGTCCGAGCAGGCTGTGGCGACACCGCCCAGTAAAGAAAAATCGAATCCCTCCAGCCCGCTGGAGATCAGCACCGAACGATTTAATTCGTCCGTAGCCCGGTTGACCACAAATTCGATAGACGAACTTCACAAGTTGGCTTTTGAACTTCAAAAAATGCAAGAATTCCTAAAATCCGAGGTCGAAAGCGTGCAGCGCCAAATCGACAGCGCGGTCGCCGGAATCAATATCATCGTCGAAACTATTGGTCCGTGGAAAAGCATGGCGGGTTCGCAAACACCTCCGTCTGGCACGCGGAGCGCCCGCGCCGGCGGACCGGCCGCCAACATTGAACAACGCGTCCGCGTCGGATAGCGAACGGCCGGGCTGCCGCTCACGTGTTAGGTTTCGAACGCCGGACGGTCGCCACGCTATGGCCGCTGCTCGAGAAGCCGATCATTCGTCTGCTGCGCGCCTGACGCCACGACGGCCTAATCCGCTGCCTTGAACGGCAGCGGGTGCGTGAGAAATTCGAGCGATGAAAACCGCTATCGTCTATGTCGGCGCCGCAATCGCCGAAATTGCCGGCTGCTTTGCCTTCTGGGGCTGGCTGCGCCAGGACAGGCCGGTCTGGTGGCTGATTCCGGGCGTCGTCTCGCTGATCGTGTTTGCGTACCTGTTGACGCTGGTCGAGACCGAGGCGGCAGGCCGCGCCTACGCCACCTATGGCGGCATCTACATCGTCGCGTCGCTGTTCTGGCTCTGGGCCGTCGAGGGGGCGCGCCCTGATCGCTGGGACGTCACGGGCGCCTCGATATGCCTGATCGGCGCCGCCGTCATTCTCTGGGGGCCGCGCGGATAGAACTCACCGTCGCCCCGGCAGCCACGCGACATAGCCGGCCTCGTTGAGCCGCTTCATCACGTCCTCCAGATGCGCGCGGTCGCGCGTTTCGATCACGACTTCGAGCAGCGTGCCCTTGGCGGGCAGGTCGGAGAACGTGCGCTGGTGCGAGACCTCGATGATGTTGGCGCCGGCATCCGCCAGCAGCGCCGAGACGCCGGCGAGCTGGCCCGGGCGATCGACGATGTCGATGGCGATCTGCGTCAACCGCCCCTCACGCGCGAGTTCGCGGGTCAGCACCGAGGCAATCAGCCGGGTATCGATGTTGCCGCCGGTCAGCACCAGGCCGACGTTGCGCCCGGCAAAATGCTCCGGCGCCGCCAGCACCGCGGCAAGGCCCGCCGCGCCGGCGCCTTCGACCACGGTCTTTTCGATCGCGATCAGCATCGCCACCGCGCGCTCGATCTGATCTTCGGTGACGAGTACGATGTCGTCGACGAGGCGGCGGATGATGTCGGTGGTGATGGCGCCCGGCGCCTTCACCGCGATGCCTTCGGCCAGCGTGTCGCCGCGCATCGGAAGATTCTCGCCCTTGATGGCGTTGTACATCGAGGGATAGAGCTGCGCCTGCACGCCAATGATCTGCAGTTCGGGATTCAGCGCCTTGGCCGCGATCGCGATGCCGGAAATCAACCCGCCGCCGCCGATTGGGACCACCAGCATCTCGAGCTGCGGCACGGCGGCGAGCATTTCGAGCGCGATAGTCCCCTGCCCCGCGATGATCAGGGGATCATCATAGGGATGGATCATGACGAGGTTTTTCGCCTTGCCATGCGTGCGCGCGAATTCGGCAGCTTCTTCCAACGTCGCGCCGGCAACGATCGTCTCGGCGCCATGACGCCTGGTGTTTTCGATCTTCACCATCGGCGTACCCTCGGGCATCACGATGGTCGCGGGGATTCCGAGCCGGTTCGCGTGATAGGCCACACCCTGCGCATGATTACCCGCCGACATCGCGACGACGCCGCGCCGCCGTTCCTCCGGCGACAGCGCCAGCAGCCGGTTGAGCGCGCCGCGCTCCTTGAAAGACGACGTGAACTGCAGGTTCTCGAATTTGAGCCAGAGCTGACAGCCGCAGATCTCGCTCAGCGTCCGGCTTCGATCGCATTCGGTGGCCATGACCGCACCGGCGATGGCATCGGTCGCGGCTCTGACATCGTCGGGCGTAACGGGAAGGCGGTCGGCGTCGGGAAGGTCAGGCATTTCGGCGGCCTCGTTGCGAGGCAATCCTATAGGCCTTTTCTGCCGCGCATGCCTCTTCGAATTGCGTAAAAACCGCCCCATGAACATGGGTGTCGCAAAAAGCCGCTGCGGCGTTACACTTGGCCAGGTTCGCAGGGGATGGCGGCCGGAGTTTTCAGATGAATTCATTGAGCGACGGGCCGCAGGCGGAAGCCATCACGGTCGTGCTGGTCGAGGACGACGCACCGACGCTTTGGCGGCTGCAGGATGCATTGGCCAAGGCCGGGTATCAGGTGAAAGTCGCAGGCACGTTCGCGGAGGCGCGCGCCTGCCTCGCGCAGGGCGCGCCAAAAGTGCTGCTGACCGATCTGCAACTGCCTGACGGCCACGGGGTCGATCTGATCCGGGAGACGCGCCGGCGCTTTCCCGACACCGAGATCATGGTGATCTCGATCCTTGGCGACGAAGAGAGCGTGATCTCGGCGATCACCGTCGGCGCGACCGGCTATCTGCTCAAGGACGCCTTTCCGACCGATATCGCCGCTACCGTGCGCGATCTCGTCGCCGGGCATTCGCCGATCTCGGCCTCGATCGCGCGCTTCATCGTGCGGCGAACCCAGAGCACGCCGGAGCCGCCGCCCGGCCCCGCGCTCAACACCGCCAAACTGACGCCGCGCGAGATATCGATATCCTCTGGGGCATCGCCAAGGGTTTCAGCTATGCCGAGATCGCCAGCCATCTCAGCCTGTCGCGCCAGACCGTGCCCGGACATATCAAGAGCATCTATCGCAAGCTCGAAGTGCACACCCGGGGCGAGGCGGTGTTCGAGGCGGTCCAGCAGGGCCTGATCAAGTTGTGAACGGCCACGACGAGAACGCGACGGCGGAACGACTGCCGGTCGGCGAATGGCGGCGGTTGCGGACGTCCCGGCTGATCCAATATTTGTTGCTGCAAGCGGTGATCGCCGGCCTCTGCGTCCTGGCGCTGCTGC
>Ga0308176_10002387_pt1 | contig 11812 bp, 6 predicted proteins | sample PhyCR2_3_FD_203890 | JGI IMG/M metagenome (GOLD analysis project Ga0308176, IMG submission 203890) | Soil microbial communities from UC Gill Tract Community Farm, Albany, California, United States - DLSLS.C.R2 | ecosystem: Environmental > Terrestrial > Soil > Agricultural land | place: USA... | reverse complement strand
TGGGCCATGCGTAGTTTGCGCTCGATCTCTCCCACCGACTGTTCCGAGGAGGCGAGAAGGCTCAATATAGCCCGGCGGTTCGGCTCCGCGATGATGTCGAAGGCAGACTCCACTTCTTGTGTATACGCCAAGGAGCATATGCCTGTCAAGGTATATATGTGCGACCCCGGCAATTCGTGAGACCAGTCCCCATGTTGGCAACGCCCTTATCAGGCAGACGGATAGAATTACGGGCAAATCTGGACTACTTACTCCGTACAAAAGTATTTGTTTAGGGTGAAAAGTTCGGTATAACTGAGACATCCCGATACGCCGAGGCAAATAGAAAAGGCCGGAAGCGCTAACTTCCGACCCTTCTGAACTTGTTCGACGTACGATTCTGAGTTCTTCCCCTGCCAGGGAAATCTCAAGACTGAACGAAAGGAGATATACCCGTGAAAATCAAGAGCAACGTGAAGGCTGGTCAAGGTCTCTGGGGCGCATAGTAGCTTCTTCGGCCTTTTTGCCGAAGAGCTGTAGCGTCTAATAAAAAAGATTCTGGGCCGTTTCGTCCTGACCGATGAAACGGCTCTTCCCGTCTTGTAACATTCCGGTCTGTCAATCTATCCCCTCCGCGACGGCAGCGATCGTCCCCGGCGAAAAGCCCTCGAGCCGGTTATTCACAAAGATGTAGGCTGGTTCACCTCGCTGTTTGCTCCTCACCAGCAGATTCCTAAGCGCATTCCGCACTTCCGCATTTGGCTCGCGAACACGTGAGTAAGGTTTAAACAGCGTCACTGACTCCTCATAGCTGCGCCCTGGTACGGTTAATGCCCGGGCCACGGTGAAGTCCGCCGTGAACGCATCCGGCTCTAACAACTGCTGTTCGAGCGGTATCATCTCCGTCCAGGAGTTGAAGACATGTGCGACGCCCGCTTCTCGTATGAGCCGCAAGTACTCAGGGCAGAACAGTGACCTGCTCCGGATTTCGACAGCATAACGGAAGTCTTTCGGCAGCCTGTCGAGAAATCGTGCTAGCGCGTGCCCAAATTGCTGCCCGCTAAACATCCTGCCAGTAGCGGCAGGGAATTCAAAGATGATGACGCCGACCATTGGCAGGTGCTTCCGCAGGGGCTCGAGGAACTGACGCTCAAAGATCTCCGGATCCAGAAAAGTCGCATTTGCGCGGCCCGCACGTGCACTGTAACGCGGATGGTTTGGAAAAGCGGGAGCGGTAATCTCCTCGGGTGCTTTGAACGCGAACTGAAACGGCGCTTCCACTTGCGCAAACAAATCGTTCCAGAACGCAGCACTTGGAAATTGATAGAACGCAAAGTCCCCTGACACAACGGCAAAGACCTCGCTGTACTCCCTCAGACATTCGCGTTCGAATCTGCTCTTCGAGAAACGCCCCTTTGAGAAATAGCGCTCAGCCGAATAGATGGAGCCCAACCAGTCCGGGTACTTCCAGGAACTCGTGCCGAGAAAAAGCTTGGATTGGGCCATGCGCTTTAGCGTGATCCCAAGGTGCTCTTTGAGCGGTAGTGCCTCCGGCTCGAACAGGAAGAGGTTTTGTCCCACTCTTCAGGTTAACTGCGAATTCGCCGTGCGAGTTCACCCTTACTAAGTGCATGGATAGAGTTACGGGAAAACCTGAATTACTTAGCCCGTACAAAAGTATTTGCTTAGGGTGGAAAGTTCGATATAACTAAGTCATCCCGACACGGCGAGACAAATGAAAAAGGCCGGAAGCGCTAACTTCCGACCCTCTGAACTTGTTCGACGTAGGATTCTGAGTTCTTCCCCTGCCAGGGAGGATCTCAAGACTGAACGAAAGGAGATATACCCGTGAAAATCAAGAGCAACGTGAAGGCTGGTCAAGGTCTCTGGGGCGCATAGTAGCTTCTTCGGCTCTTTCGCCGATGACCTGTAGTGCGGAGTGACAGAAATTCTGGGCCGTTTTGCTGTTAAAGAGCAGAACGGCCCTTCCAGTTTGCTAGTGGTCTCGCGCGGCGAGATGATGGACGTCGCGGGATCGGACCGGTGGGCCAGCACGTTGTAACCTCGTGTGAGTAGCCCGGAGTTCCAAGAGCTACTTTGTATCCACCATGAAATTGAACTTCTTCGGAGGTGGCTCCGGCGAAATCCCTCTGTTTGCTCCCGACGGACTGGCACGCCTCGAAGCGTATCAGGGATTCCAGGCCGGGACGCCCTACCCTCATCTCGTTCTCCGCGATCTCTTCAACCCGCAGGCACTTCGTCTCGTGCTCAAAGAGTGGCCGGAGGAAGAACGGGAAATCGAAAAACACGACGACGGAACTTACGTCAAGAAGAAAACCGGAACCACGTGGAAAACAAAGTTCGGTCCTCACACCCAACGCTATTTCACTGAGCTTTCCAGCCCCGCCTTCCTCCAAGTGCTACAAAAAGTAACCAACATGTGGGGATTGATGCCGGATCCGTACATGTTTGGCGGAGGCTTGCACGCCACGGCTGCGGGAGGCAAACTAGCCGTGCATGCCGATTACAACAAGCACCCGTTCTTCAAACTTGACCGCAGATTGAATCTTCTGATTTACCTGAACGAAGGCTGGAAAGAAGAGAATGGCGGCTGGCTGGAACTGTGGGATCGGGAAATGAAGCATTGCATCAAGCGCATCCTGCCGGAGTTCAATCAGACCGTCCTGTTCGCTACGGACAGCACGTCGTTTCACGGACAGCCCGAACCAATCGTCGGGCCTCCCGATCTGTGGCGCAGATCGATCGCGCTGTACTATTTCTCGAACGGACGTGCAGACGAAGGCCTGCCTCCCGACAGTTCGGGAGAGCATTCCACCCTATGGCAGAAACGCCCCGCCGCCGGGTACTGATCCGTCCGTCATTCGACTGGTTAGTGGGCCAGCGCTTTTGACCCGGATGCCCCGCGGGGATTGTTCTTCTTCAGAAGAAAAGATAGGAAGAACATGATGCCCGCCGCAATCCCCAATATCCAGAACGTGTCGATGTACGACAGTGCGGACGCCTGATCCTGCATCGTGCGATACATCCTGCCGTAAGCCTGCAGTTGGGCTCCGTGGACGCCGCAGCTCTCCAACTGGCTTGCCAGTGCGTCCGCTGTCTGTCCAAAGATCGGGGCGCTCACCGCTGTGTGGCTCGCCAGCATTGCCTGGTGAACCTGTGCCCGCCGGGCCAGAATGGTCGTCACCGCGGATGTCCCGACGCTGCTGCCCATGTTGCGAACGAAATTAATCAGACCCGCAACCGCATTACTCTTGTCCTGCGGCAACCCGAGGTACGCCACCATCGTCGCCGGAATGAATATGAATCCCATCGGAAGATACTGGGCAATGCGTAACCATGTCGCTGCCGAAAAGCTCATCTGGAGGTCCATGCGTTGTGTCGAATAGAACATCGAAAGCGTCAGCGTGGCCCAACCGAACGCCATAAGATAGCGCGCCTGGATCTTACGGGTCAGTTGTCCCACAAGCGGAAGCTCGATCAGCAGAAGTACCGCGGCCGCTGACAGCACCATGCCGGCACTCTCCGCTGTATACCCCAGCAGGCTCTGAAGGAATTGGGGCATCAGCACCGTCGTCGAAAATGACGCCGCTCCCACCATGAACATCATCACGCTCGATGTCGCAAAGTTGACGTTGGTGAACAGGCGCACATCAAGGATCGGGTGCTGCACATTAAGTTCCCAAATCACAAGAATCACCAGGCAGATCACCGCAATGACCGTGAGCGTCACGATGAAGTTAGACCCGAACCAGTCATCTTCCTGCCCTTTGTCGAGCACTATCTGGAGGAACGCAATCCCGACCGCAAGCAACCCGAACCCGACATAGTCGATCCTGCTCTCTTCGAGTTTGGTCCGCCGTAGGAATGGCGGATCTTCGACAAAGGAAAGTACGAGAAATATGGCGAGAAGACCCACCGGCAGATTCATCAGGAAGATCCAACGCCAGGTGTAGTTATCGGTGATCCATCCGCCGAGGGTTGGCCCGATGGAAGGCGCGACTACAGCCGTGACTCCATACACCGAGAACGCCAGGCCTCGCTTCTCCGGAGGAAACGTATCGGCCAGAATCGCCTGTGCCATCGGCTGCAGGCCGCCCCCTCCAACGCCCTGGATCACGCGCGAGAGCAGCAGGATGCCTAACGTGGGGGCCACGCCGCAGAAGAGGGAGCTGATGGTAAACAGAGAAATGCAAATGAGAAAGAATCGTTTCCTGCCGAACAGGGAAACCAGCCATCCCGTAATGGGCAAAACGATCGCATTTGAGACCAGATAGGACGTCAGCACCCACGTGCTTTCCTCACTGGTTGCGCCCATATTCCCGGCAATATGAGGAAGAGCAACGTTCGCGATGCTGGTATCCAGCACCTCCATAAACGCCGCCAGTGAAACCACAAACGCAATGAGCCACGGATTCGCTCTCGGTTTCCAGGTTGAGTGTGGATTTGGGCGAGCGGCGGCCGTGCTCAACGCTTACTGTCTCTCATGTTGCTCGGGATCAAAGGGAGAGATAACTAGGTCCATTGTAATGAGAGAGCCGGATATGGACCGCCGGCTACATCGTTGATCGGCGCCTTCCCTCCGGAAAATCTGCGGAAATCCCGCAAATAACGCTATCTGTCTCGCTATCATTGAATTAGACCCTCGCTTGCTAGAAGTTCGGGGACCACACCTTCCATCCAAGCATTTTGGGGCATCCGGCTGTTTTCACGCCGATAAGCCTCTAGGGAGACATGACTAAAGCCGACCAACATCCTCTTCACAAGATTCTGCAAAACCGCATTGCCATCATCGACGGCGCCATGGGTACCACGATCCGTACCTACGGCATGAAGGAAGCGGATATTCGCGGCGATCGCTTTAAGGATTCCCGAAAGGATCTGCTCAACAATGGCGACCTCTTCTCCCTGACTCAGCCGAAGATGATCTGCGACATCCATCGGCGGTTTCTCGAGGCTGGTGCCGACATCATCGAAACCAACACTTTCGGCGCGACCAGCATAACGCAAAGCGAATTTTTTGTAGACGATCCGCGTGAGCACGGCGGTCGCAAGGACCCCGATTTCTACGGCAAGATCATCGACGACCCCTTTTTGAATTCTCTGGCTTGGGACATCAACGAACAATCCGCGCGCCAGTGCCGCGAATGGGCAGATCGGGTCGCCAACGAAACTTCCCGGCAGCGTTTCGTTGCCGGGGCCATTGGGCCGCTCACGGTATCGTTGTCAAATTCTCCTGACCCTGACGATCCGGGCTTCCGCGTCATTACGTTCGATCAGGTCAAGGCAGCTTACGCTCACCAGGTACGCGCCCTGATGGCAGGCGGCTCTGACCTTCTGCTGGTAGAAACCATCTTTGATTCCTTGAACGCGAAAGCAGCCCTGGTCGCCATCCGCGAAGTCTTCGACCAGGAGGGCAGGGAACTGCCGGTTATGATCTCGGCGGCCGTGGGGCGCGGTGGAGAAACAATGATCTCTGCGCAAACCGTCGAGGCCTTCTGGGATGCCGTCGAACATGCGCATCCGCTCTCGGTGGGACTTAATTGTTCTCTCGGTCCCGACCTGATGTATCCCTTCCTCGAGGAGCTCTCGGAAAAGTCGACCGCGGCTATATCGTGTTACCCCAATGCCGGGTTGCCCAACCCTCTCTCACCGACAGGCTTCGATCTCGAACCGCCGGACATGGCTCGATTTCTGGGTGACTTCGCCAAGGCCGGGCTGATTAACATCGCAGGCGGCTGCTGTGGCAACACACCGGAGCACATCGCGGCTATCGCCAAGGCACTTGAAGGAAAACATCCGCGAGAGCTGAAAGACGCCGAAGCCCTTGAGACTCGCACAAGCGTAACGGTTCCAGAACCGAAAGCGGAGGCAAAGGTCGTTGACACCAGGCCGCTGCGCCTGTCAGGATCGCAGCCATTCACGCAACAGCCCGGTGTCTACATGATCATCGGCGAGAGGACCAATGTCTCCGGCTCGCCTAAGTTCGCGAAGCTGATCAAGAATGGCAAGTACGAAGAGGCCGTCAGAATCGCGCGCCAGCAGGTTGAGAACGGAGCCAACGTCATCGACATCTGCATGGACGAGGGCATGATCGATGGCGTCTCAGCCATGTCCCGGTTCCTCCACCTGTTGGGGACGGAACCCGAAGTCGCCAAAGTTCCGTTCATGGTCGACTCTTCCAATTGGGCAGTCATCGAGGCTGGGCTCAAATGCCTGCAGGGCAAAGGCATCGTGAACTCCATCTCGCTCAAAGAGGGCGAGGAGAAGTTCCGTCAGAATGCCGCGACGGTCATGAAGTTTGGTGCAGCGGCCGTTGTGATGGCCTTCGACGAACAGGGCCAGGCTGCCACCTACGAAGACAAAATCCGCATCTGCGAACGCGCCTATCGGATTCTCGTAGAGATTGGGTTCCCTCCCGAAGACGTCATCTTCGATCCCAACATCCTGACTGTCGCGACTGGCATGGAAGAGCACAACAACTATGCCGTGGACTTCATCAACGCGACGCGCTGGATCAAAGCCAATCTGCCGCACGCAAAAGTGAGCGGAGGCGTCTCGAACATTTCGTTCAGCTTCCGCGGCAACAACAAGGTGCGCGAGGCGATGCACTCTGCGTTCCTGTACCACGCCATCGCTGCCGGAATGGACATGGGCATCGTGAATGCCGGCATGCTGGAAGTCTACGAGGAAATCCAGCCTGAGCTCAAAGAACTGGTCGAAGATGTTCTGCTCAACCGACGCCCGGACGCAACCGAGCGTCTGGTCGACTTCGGCGAAAAGCTGAAAGCAGCGTCCGGAAACGTTAGTGCAAGCGAAAAGAAAACGGAAGAATGGCGCAATGGCACCGTCGAGGAACGCCTTTCTCACGCATTGGTGAAAGGTATCGATACTTACATCGATGCCGATACGGAAGAAGCAAGAGCCAAGCTCGGCCGGCCACTTCTGGTCATCGAAGGACCGCTGATGGACGGCATGGGCGTTGTGGGCGATCTCTTTGGCGCAGGCAAAATGTTTCTGCCTCAGGTCGTCAAATCGGCCCGCGTGATGAAGAAGGCCGTGGCCTATCTGACTCCCTTCATGGAAGCCGAGAAGGCGTCCATGGCCGCGGCGGGTCAGGCGGTAAAGTCGCAAGGAAAAATCGTCCTCGCCACGGTAAAGGGCGACGTCCACGACATCGGCAAAAACATCGTCGGCGTTGTATTGGCGTGTAATAACTATGAAGTCATCGACATGGGCGTCATGGTCCCGAGCGAGAAGATTCTGGAGCGCGCTAAAGCCGAAAACGCTGACCTTATCGGCTTGAGTGGCCTCATCACTCCCTCGCTCGACGAGATGGTCCATGTAGCGCGCGAGATGGAGCGGAACGGCTTCAAGCTGCCTCTCCTGATCGGCGGGGCCACCACCAGCCGCGCACACACGGCAGTAAAAATCGCGCCGCACTATAGCGAGCCCGTCGTTCACGTGCTCGATGCGAGCAGGGCGGTTCCCGTCACCACCAGCCTTCTCAGTGAAGAAGGCAAACCAGCATTCGTGGCTACGCACCGGGCCGAGTACGAGGCTCTACGGAAGACCCACGCGGCCCCCAAACAGAATGTAGTCTCTTTGGAGACCGCGCGCGCGAGACGAACTCCCATCACCTGGAAACCCGAGGACCTGGCCGTTCCTTCGTTTACGGGTGTTCGCGTGCTCGATAACTTCCCGCTCGAAACGCTTCGCGACTTCATCGACTGGTCTCCGCTCTTCCCGACCTGGGGTCTCAAGGGCAGCTACCCGCGCATTCTCGAAAACGAAAAATATGGCACGGAAGCGGCGCAGTTGTTCACTGACGCGAATGTCATGCTGGACAAAATTATCAGCGAGAAGTTGATAACGGCGCGCGGTGTGTATGGATTGTTTCCGGCTAACGCCGTAGGTGACGACGTAGAACTTTACACGGACGCATCACGCCCCGCTGTGCTCGAACGTTTTCACTTCCTCCGTCAGCAGGCAAACCGCGAAGGCAGCGAGCCCTGCCGGTCGCTCGTCGATTTCATCGCGCCCAAAGAAACCGGACTCGCCGACTACATCGGAGGCTTCGCAGTGACAAGCGGCATTGGTTTGTCCGAACTCACGGAGACATTCAGGGCGCAGCACGATGATTACAACGCCATCATGGCGGAAGCCATTGCTGACCGTCTCGCCGAAGCTTTCGCCGAATGCCTGCACAAACGCGTACGCCAGGAATGGGGCTACGGCTGCGGTGAAAATCTGACCAACGACGATCTGATCCGTGAGAAATACCGTGGCATCCGCCCGGCTCCGGGGTATCCATCCTGCCCCGACCACACCGAAAAAGGCCAGTTGTGGCAGCTCCTCGATGTGAACAAGAACACCGGCATCAAGATCACCGAATCATTCGCCATGTGGCCCGGCTCCAGCGTGAGCGGCCTCTATTTCGCCCATCCGGAATCACGCTATTTTGATCTGGGCAAAATCGATCGCGACCAGGTCGTCGATTACGCCGCGCGCAAGGGCATGACGGTCGAAGAAGTGGAACGTTGGCTCGGCCCGAATCTCAACTACGAACCTGGCGCGTAATCCAGGGTCGGCTTTCGAACGATGCGACGCAATGTGAAACCCGAAGTCATGAGTCCCGCCGGACATTGGCCGCAGTTAAATGCTGCCATTGAAGCCGGTGCGGACGCATGTTATTTCGGCCTCAAACATTTCAGTGCGCGCGCGAAAGTCGGATTCGACCTCGCTGAATTGCCGGACGTGATGCGCACGCTGCACCGCCGGGGCGTTCGCGGTTATCTCACGTTCAACACGCTGGTCTTCGAACACGAACTCTCGGAGGCCGCTCGCGCGATCACATCGATCGCGGAAGCCGGTGTGGACGCTCTCATTGTGCAGGACTTCGGTATTCTTCGCCTGGCCCGCGAAATTGCTCCCGACCTGGAACTTCACGCGTCTACGCAAACGAGCATCGCGAGCGCTGACGGCGTTGCGTTCGCGCTTGAACAGGGCGCGCATCGGGTCACCCTGGCACGAGAACTGTCCCTCGACGAAGTCGGCGCAATCTACGAGAAAACGGGAGCCGATCTCGAGATTTTCGTGCATGGCGCGCTGTGCGTCTCCTACTCTGGTCAATGTTTCTCATCGGAAGCCTGGGGGGGCCGTAGCGCCAATCGAGGCCAGTGCGCGCAAGCGTGCCGTCTCCCGTACGAAATGTTGGTAGACGGAAAGCGAAAGCCGCTCGACGATGCCCGCTACCTCCTCTCGCCGGGCGATCTTTCCGCGTTGCATCACGTGCCGCAAATCATCGATGCCGGCGTCGGTTGTCTCAAGATCGAAGGCCGCTATAAGGACGTGGACTACGTTGCGCTAACGACCCGCACCTACAGGCAAGCAGTTGATGACGCCTGGGCATCCCGGCCTCTATCCGTCACGCCGCGCCAGGAGTTAGAACTCGAGCAGGTCTATTCACGCGGTCTCGGGCCACATTTCATCTCCGGCGTCAATCATCAGGCGGTAGTGAAGGGTCGCGGCCCTCGCCATCGTGGCATTCAGATGGGCGTGGTTGTTGCGGTGAATAACGAGAGCGTCTACGTCGAACCGGCAAGAGCCCATGAACTCGCGCCTCTCAAACCCGGCGATGGCATCGTGTTCGATGCCGCGAATTGGCGCAGCCCGCAGGAAGACGAAGAGGGCGGCCGCGTCTACCAGGTCGAACCACAGATGAACGGACACCTGGAACTGCGCTTCGCAAATAACACGATCAATTTCCGCCGCATCCGCATGGGCGATCTGGTCTGGCGTACACATGATCCCGACTTGGATCGTGCCGTGCGTCCATTTCTCGAGCCGTCTGCGCCCGTAAGGAAGCAACCCGTAACGGTTCATGTCACAGCCCGCGACGGCCAGCCGCTGCACTCGCAGTGGCGCCTCCCATCCGGACAGTCCGTGACCGTGCAATCGCCGGACCCGCTGCCCATCGCTCAGAATCGCGGGTTAACCTTTGAAACGCTGCGCGAGCAATTCGGCAGGCTCGGAAACACTCCTTACGAGTTGGCGGACCTCGAAACAGAAATCACCGGCTCTCTTTTTGCGCCCACCTCGCTCCTGAATCGAATGCGTCGCGATGCGGTGGACAAGCTCCAGGATCTGCAATCGAGTCCTCCACAACGCCAGGTTCATCCAGCCCCGATTCTCCATCGCAAGTCGCAGAGCCACTCCGTTACACCGCCGCAACTTCATCTTCTGGTCCGCACGGCCGAGCAGCTCGAGGCCGCGCTCGCCTTCAAACCCGACAGCATCACGTTGGATTACCTCGACCTCTTCGGCCTGCGCCCATCCGTAGCTCGCGTGAAAGCTGCGGGCACGCAGATTCGCGTTGCAAGCCCGCGCGTGCTGAAGACCGGTGAAGCTGGGATTGTTGATTTCCTCGCCAGCCTCGAATGCCCGGTCCTGATTCGCGATGCGGGTGCTCTGTCGGTTCTACGGCACAAAACGGCACAACCTCTCATTGGCGACTTCAGCCTGAACGCAGCCAATGCGTTAGCGACGGAAACATACCTCGAACTCGGGCTAGCCCGGCTCACTCCCACACACGATCTCAACGCCTCCCAGATTGCTACGCTCGCTCGCGAGGTTGGCCCCGAGCGCATCGAAGCGATCGCGTATGGCCACCTCCCGGTCTTCTACACCGAGCACTGTGTCTTTTGCCGTTTCCTTTCGGCCGGCACCTCTTACCGTGACTGCGGCCGCCCTTGCGAGCACCATCGTGTAGCGCTTCGCGACGAGCGAGGACGCGCTCACCCCGTCGTCGCTGACGTTGGTTGCAGGAACACGGTGTTCGGAGGTGAAGCCCAGGAGGCCAGTGCTCACATGGATGCCTGGATCGCTGCCGGCATCGGTCACTTTCGATTGGAGTTTGTGGAAGAGTCCGCGCGCCAGGTCGAGCAGGTCACCGCTGCGTTTCGGTCCTACCTTTCCCGTCGCAACAGTGCAAAACAACTCCACGATGAACTGACTCGCCTCGCGCCTGAAGGCACTACCGAAGGAAGCCTGTTCGTGCCGGAAGGCTTTGATCGCTTTCCGATCCTGCAATAGCGTGGCCGACATCCATAAAGCCGGACTCCTTCTAATCGAAGATGGCCGCATCCTGCTCTGCCGAAAGAAGCACTCCACCTCTCTTCTGATCTTGCCGGGCGGAAAATTAGAGGGCAACGAAACAGCGGAGCAATGCCTTCGACGCGAATGCCGCGAAGAACTGGGCGATGTCGAACTCTCCGGCCTGAAACATCTTGGTAGTTACGAGAGCCCCGCTGCGGGCGACGAGACCAGAACAGTCAGGATCGAATTGTTTGGAGGCGATCTCGCCGGCACACCTCGCCCGCAGTCTGAAATTCGAGAACTCGTGTGGTTCGGCCCGCAGGATGATCCGGCATCCCTCGCGCCGAGTCTCCGGCACGTCATTCTGCCCGATCTCGAGCGGCGTGGGATCTTCCGGAGCGACTCCGGTGTTCAAAAAATGTAAACGCCCGGATCGGAAGATCTGCTTCCAATCCGGGCGGGTTACTGCGATTGACGTTCTAACTGTTCTACGAGCGCGAACGCCGTCGCAAGCGGTACGTTCCGCTCATCCCAACGAGTGCCAGGCCAGCCAACGCGATGCTCGACGGCTCCGGTACAGCCGCTGGGCCGGGCTCAGGTCCAGGGCCAGGCTGCTGTTGAGCAAGGCCATAAGTCCCGACCGTGAACCCGTTCCAAAACTCATTCGTCAAGCTTGTCCATGTGATGGACGAAACAGCTCCGTTGAACCGGATAACGC
>Ga0308176_10002386_pt1 | contig 11814 bp, 7 predicted proteins | sample PhyCR2_3_FD_203890 | JGI IMG/M metagenome (GOLD analysis project Ga0308176, IMG submission 203890) | Soil microbial communities from UC Gill Tract Community Farm, Albany, California, United States - DLSLS.C.R2 | ecosystem: Environmental > Terrestrial > Soil > Agricultural land | place: USA... | reverse complement strand
TCGGCGCTGGCGTCTCGTTCGCAATATCCGTGAGCCCCTGCTGCGTCTTTAGATAATCCTCGAGTCGCTGCTGGCCGTCTGCACGATCCTGATCCGTCGGACCGTCTTTGCCTCCGCGCGCCGCATAGGCCTGCTGCACGAAGCCGTCGAGAAGGCGGTTCGACAAGTTGTCGCGCGCCGCTTTCCGCACGGCGGGATTGCGAACGGTGCGTTGAAATCCATCGTTGCTGAGACGAAAGCCAAATCCGAACAGGGTGTGCAGGAACGGCACGGGTTGAAACGGCGGTGGGCTCGTTTCCGGCGCATATGCGAGCGACAATGCCAGGCTGTCGGCGTTCACCCACGCGACCGTTGGCAGTGTCTCGATCGTGAGTAAACTCTCACTCGGGACGCCTGGCGTGAGGTCGAGCGTCAAGTTCGTTGGCTGCGCGCCGATCGAAGTGAACTTTGCCGTCAGTAGCGCCGCCGCCGCTTGCTCGACGAACTGCTCGCCGGCCCCGAGCGTCGCGATCAGGCGCGCCTTCGAGGCGACGTCGAACGCGAATCCGGCCACGGTGCCGGTAAAGTCGGCGACGAGCTGCGCGACCGGCGTCCCCTTCGCGCCTGTCGATTGGATGAATCGAAGAAAGAACGGAATGGTAATGCCGCCGCCGAGCAGGCTTTCCGCCTTGCCAGATCCCAACTGCTCGACCGAGCCCTGGTCGAACTGCAGGTGCATGATGCACTGGGACGAGCCGAGGACGGCCTGGAGCTCGATCGATTCGACGATGAGCTGCACGCGTATCGCGGTTGGCGTCTGGCTCGTGAATCGAAACGGCACCGGCGGCGCCAGAATGTCAGTGACGTTGCCCGCCGAGTCCTTTTCGATCGGCGCGGCGCGGAGCTGCTGCTCGAGGGAGCGGCGTCCGATCTCGAGATTGAGATGCGGCATGCGATCCTCCACGTGGTGGAGCGAAAGCGGCGCCACACGATACGTCTCACGACCTGCCTACGCAATCTTCTGCTGCGTCCCCTTAGCCCGCAGCGCCGTCCTGAGATCGGCGCCGATCGCGCGCTGGCTGCCTGGTGTTAGCGGGCGAACGCAGACTCATAGAACTTCACGATGCGCTGCCGCGCATCGAAGCCATGCCATGGCTCGGGACTCGGCCCGCCGCTGATGTTGCGTCCGAGTGGTCCGTGATTGTCGCGCGGATAGGTCACGAGCTGCACCGACACGCCTGCCTGTCGCAGCGCACGATACATCTCCTGCGACTGCCCGATGGGATCGGTCGTGTCCGACTCGCCTTGCAGTAGCAGGAAGGGCGTTTTCGCGTGCCCTACGCCCGCCAGAGGACTCTGTCGCCACGCATCCTCGAACCGCTCCCACGGTTTTCCGAAATACCAGCGGTCATACCACGATTCGTCTTCGGTGCCGTACTCGCTGAACTGATCGATCACCGGCGCGCACGACACGATCGCCTTGAAGCGGTCCGTCTTTCCCTCGATGAACGCCGCCATCTCGCCGCCGTAGCTGTAGCCGTACACGGCGAGCCTGCTCGCGTCGATCGGCTCATGAGCAATCGCGTAATCCACGCCCGCCATGATGTCGCGATAGTCACCGCCGCCCAGATCGTTCTTGTTCGCCGCCGCGAACGCCGCACCGCGTCCGGTGCTGCCGCGCGGGTTCGGCATCAAGACGGCCCAACCGTGTCCCACGAAGAACTGAGCGAACGCCGAGTAGTACTCGAGCCATGCGCCGAGCGGGCCACCATGAACGTCGACGATCAGCGGCACCCTCTCGCTCGCGGCTTCGGGTGGCAGATACAGGAGGCCGTCGATCGTGCGGCCGTCGCTCTGCCAGTGCACGACGCTTGCCTTCACCGCACGCCAGCTCGGGTCCGCGGTGGCCGGCACGGACAGCCGCGTTCCGGCGGCGCCGAGCGTCGGGGCGATGTAGAGTGCGGTCGGTTCGTCGGTCGCCGCGGCGAGATAGACCCACGCGCTGTGGTGATCATTCGTTCCGAGCTCCGCCACCGTGACGTGACCCATCGCGAGATCGGTGGGTGCTCCGCCCGCGATGGAGAAACGCGCGTAGCCGGCCGTCGTTCCGACATCGACACTGGCAATGACGGCATCCTCAGTCTCCGCGATGACGGGCGAATTCACGGAGCCCGAATAGCCCTTCGAGAGATTCTTGATGCCGCCGCCGGCGAGACTCACGGTGTACAGGTCCGAGTAGCCGGGCGGCGTGTCCGCCGCCGCCTGCGCGGCGAAGAATAGTCTCGCGTCGCTCGGCGACCAGACGATGCTGCGCGTAGTCGCGGGCACGTCTGCCAGTTCCCGCGGTCCACTCGGGCGAGCGACATCGACGATCCATACTCTGTCCGCCGGTCCGAGGTCGTTCGCGCTGTTCATCGGACTCGTCACGGCCGCGAACCGATCGCTGTGATGCGACCATACGACTTCTTTGACATCCGGTGCGATCGCGATGGGCGTCAGCTTTCGTGACGCGAGATCGAAGACGTACGCCCGGGAGCCGTGCATGTCCTGGTCGATCGGATGTGCATCGGCCTTGTCCTGGGTCTGCTTCTCCTCACCCGGCGTTTCCGGATCGCGTGCAACGATCGCGATGCTGCGCCCGTCCGGCGCGAGTGAATAGCTCGACACGTCGATCTCGACCGAATCGGGCGACGATTTCGCTTTCGAGCCACCCACGGCATCGGGCGCGGTGGAGGCGTCTACCGACGGGATGATCCTCATCGCGATTGGTTCCGCTTCGCCGCCGTTCATCGGCAAACGATAGAGTTGCGAATGCTTGTCTCGCCGCGCGACGAAATACACCGTGCGTCCGTCGGGCGACCAGCTTCCGTTCCGCTCGCTGCTCTTCGACCCCGCCGGCGCGAACGTGATCTGGCGCGACGTGTTCGTGGCGACGTCAGCAAGCCAGAGGTGGGTCGCGGCGCCGGCGACGGTCGGCTCGGTCACGGCGAAAAGAACCGTCCGTCCGTCGGGGGAAAGCCGCGGCTCGTCGAGCGCGCGCGTGTGACGCAGATCTTCGTTCGTCGGAAAGTGCGCGGCGGTGGTCTGCGCGCCGCCGGGGGTGCTTGCGGCCGCAACGATTGCAACGGCTAGGGTGGCCGCCGGACGTCGGAGATGAGTGGTCATCCCATCATGCTGCAGCGTCGAACCACAAACGGCAACAGCGGGCTATTCCGCCCGCAGCGCCGTGGTGGGATCGACGCCTGCCGCCCGTCGCGCCGGAGCCCACGCCGCGATGACCGCCATCGCCACCAGCAGCGCAGCGACGCCAGCATACGTGGCGAGGTCGGTGTGCGAGATGCCGAAGAGCATCGAGTCGAGGAGTCGCGTCGCAGCGATCGCCGCGACGATTCCGATGAGCGATCCACCGCCGGACAACAGCAGCGAGCGCCGAACGACAGCCCTCACGATCTCGGCCGGCGATGCGCCAAGTGCCGAGCGAATGCCGATCTCACGCAACCGTTCGATGACGCCGCCCGACACCACACCGTACAATCCAACTGCGGCCAGCACGAAGGCGACGATGGCGAACGTCTCGATCACGATCAGCGCGAAGCGGCGCGAGCCCTCAGATGCCGACACGAACGACGCCATGGTCCGCTCGCGTTCAATCGGTTGATTGGCATTGATCGACCAGATCGCGCGCTTGAGCGCCGGCACGAGCGCCGCGGGATCACCGGTCGTGCGCACGACGAGCGTCTGCACGTTGTCGACCCAATCCCACTGGCCGCTTGCGACATAGAATGCATCTGGCGCCGCCTCGGCCAGTGACGAGTGCTTCACGTCGCCGACGACGCCCACGATGTAATCCCAGGCATGCTGGCTTCCATTCTCCGGGCCGAACCGCATTCGCTGGCCGATCGGATCCTTGTTGCCGAACAGCCGCTGCGCCATCGACTCGTTGATGACGATGGCCTCAGTGCCGCCGACGCGATCGCTTCGATCGATGAGCCGCCCGGCGCGCAGCGCGATGTGCATCGTGGCGAAGTAATCGGGCGTCACCGCATATCGAACCGCGCTGCCTCCCGCTCCGTTGGCAGACGCGGGAATCGACTGAACTTCGTACCCGTAGCCGTCGTCGTCACCGCTCAGCGGGAGCTGGCTCGTGAACGCCGCCGACACCACCCCGGGAACATGCCGCGCGGCGTCGAGGGCGTCATTGAAGAACTGTAATCTCACGGCGTCGGATGAGAACGCGTGTCCAGCCGCGACTACCTGCATCGTCACCACATGCGATGGATCGAAGCCCGGCGGCACGGCGATGAGCCGGCGCACGCTTCGATACAGGAGGCCCGCACTCACCAGTAGCACGACGGCGAGCGCCACTTCCGCAACGACGAGCGCACTTCGCGAAGACGCCCGTCCCGGTGCGTGGCGCCGTGCCGCTTGCTGCAGGCCCGCTGACGAATCCGCGCGGGTCGCCGAGATGGCCGGAATCAGTCCGACGATGAGACCGACGAGCGTCGTCAGTGCAAGCGCGAAGAGAAACACTCGCGCGTCGATCCGCACGGCCTCGATGCGCGGCAACCCCGGCGGGCTGATCGCAAGGAGCCCTTGCACTCCGAACGCCGCAACGCCGAATCCCAGCGCCCCGCCGATGATCGCGAGAACGACGCTTTCGGTGAGCAGCTGCCGCACGAGGCGTCCACGACCGGCCCCGAGCGCGACACGCATCGCGAACTCCGCTCGACGCTGCGCACCGCGCGCTATGAGAAGATTGGTAACATTGACCGCGGCGATGACCAGGAGCAGCAGTACGGCGCCGATGATCGCATAGAGTGAGGGGCGCACCGGGCCGGTGACGTCGTCCTGCATGGAACGTACGAGCTCGCCGCGCTCCATGCTCGCCCACGGCGGACGGGCGAACGTCGGAATTGGCGTATGCCCGATGGCCAGCAGCTCGCGCCGCGCCGACGCCACCGTCGACGTGGCGGCGAGACGGGCGATCATCTGGTAATGGTGGCCCCACATACGCGTCGCGAAATCTCCAGTCGCGCGCTCGCGCAGCGGCGCCCACACCTCGGCCGCGGGCGCGACGACGTTCACGAAACTCGGGGGCATCACGCCGACGACGGTATATGGATCGCCGTTGAGATCGATCGTGCGACCGAGCACCGATCGGGCATCGCCGAAACGACGACGGGCGAGCCGGTCGCTCAGGATCACCACGCGTGGCGCGTCGGGCTGATCATCGCCCGGCGTGAAGCCGCGGCCGACCGTGGGTGCGACGCCAAAGACCTGAAAATAATCGGTCGTGATTCGTTGCCCGATCAATCGCTCGGGATCGCCATTCCCCGTGACGGACGGCTGCCACGCGTCGCCAACCGCCGATGCCTCGAATGAATGCGACCGCGCCCGCAACTCGGTGTAGCCGCCCAGGGTGACTGGCAGCGGGGCATCGGCGGCATTCACGTCCGAGACCGTGACGAGTCGACTGGCGTGCGGGAAGGGAAGGGGCTCGAGAAGCACGGGCTTGATCGCGCTGAACACCGCGGTGCTCGCGCCAATGCCAAGCGCGATGGTGATGACCGACGTCAACGTGAACCCGGGAGAATGCCGCAGACGGCGCATGGCGTAGTGGACATCGCCCATGAGTGTTTCCATACCGTGCTCCCACCCCGCGGTTCGCACCTGCTCGTGTACTACCGTGACATTGCCGGCGTCGCGCACTGCAGCCGCGTGGGCGTCTTCTCTCGACAAGCCGCGTCCCTCATACACGCGTGCGGCTTCCTCGAGATAGTGTCGTACTTCGTCGCGTTCATCGCGTTCGGTGACGCCGCGGCGAAGCAGCGCGGCGAGACCGCGCATCATCGGTCGGAGGAATGCCATGGCTCAGCCCTCCGTCGACAGCAGGCGCCCGACGGCGCCCGAGCGACGCTTCCAATCGGCGGCCTCCGCCTCGAGCTGCCGCCGACCGGAGCGGGTGAGCGTGTAGTATTTCGCCCGGCGCGCGTTCGGCGACTCACGCCACTCGGCGTCGAGGGATCCGGCACGCTCGAGACGTTTGAGCGCCACGAGCAGCGACCCCGCGTTGACCTTGAAGACTCCGCGCGAGACCTCCTCGATCCGGCGCGCGATGCCAAAGCCGTGGAGTGGCTCGAGGCTCAGAGTTTTCAGGATGAGCAGGTCCAGCGTTCCCTGAATGACGTCCGTGTTCGGCTCGTTCACGGGTAGCTCCGCGTAAGTCGGTGTTGAACATACGACCGTCATATTATGAACGTCAAGAGGAGATGGCGGCCCCGACTCCGGGTCGCCCGATAGCCGCGCCGAGGACAGCGACGGTGGCGGACAGCGAGGGTCATTGAAGCTCGCGCGCCTACGGCGCAGTATTCTGCACCGCCTCCAGGACCCATCATGCGATACGCTCGGCGCTTCGCCTCGATCCTGTTTGCCGTCGCGCTGCCGCTTGCAGTGCACGCACAACAGGAAGCTCGACAGACTCGCGCGTTTCCCAGCGACGACGAGGTCCGGTCAATCATCAAGCAGCGCGTCGCGGATAAGCGTAGCGCCGGCATCGTCGTCGGATTGCTCGACGCCGACGGTCACACACGTATCGTCGCCGAAGGCGATCCCGGTCCTGGCCAACCACCGCTCGACGGAAACTCCGTCTTCGAGATCGGATCGATCTCCAAGGTGTTCACGTCCACCGTCCTGGCCGAGTTGGTGCAGCAGGGCAAGGTACGCCTTGACGATCCGGCGCAGCGGTATCTGCCCGCCGACGTAAAGCTCCCGACGCGGAACGGCAAGGCGATCACGCTCGGCAATCTGGCTGAGCAGAACTCCGGGCTGCCACGGATGCCGGACAATTTTCATCCGGCGAATCCGGCGAATCCCTACGCGGATTACACCGTGCAGCAGATGTACGACTTCCTCTCGCGCTACACGCTCACACGCGACCCCGGCGCCTTATTCGAATACTCTAACCTCGGCGTCGGGCTTCTGGGGCACGTGCTGTCGCGCGCGACGGGGATGTCCTACGAGGATCTCGAGCGCACGCGCGTCTGGGAGCCGCTTGGGATGACGCACACGGCGATCACGCTCACTCCGTGGATGCGGCAGCATCTCGCGCTCGGTCACGATGCACAGGGCGAGGTCACGTCGAACTGGGATCTCCCAACGCTCGCGGGCGCTGGCGCGATCCGGTCGACGACGATCGACATGCTGAAATTCCTCGACGCGAACCTTCATCCCGAGCGAGGCCCGATTCAGGCCGCGATGAAGTTCGCACAGATGGAGCGGGCTCCCGCCGGTGGAATGATGATCGGTCTCAACTGGCTCTCGCTTCACACCAAAGGCGACACGATCGTCTGGCACAACGGTGGCACGGGCGGCTATCGCACGTTCATTGGATTCGAGCCGTCGCGGAAGATCGGCGTCGTCGTGCTGGCGAACAGCGGCGGCGAGGGCGCCGACGACATTGGCATGCACCTGTTGAACCCGGAGTTGCCGCTGGCGCCCAAACCGGTGCCGCCGAAACAGCGGACGGCCATCGAAGTAAGCCCGGCCGTGCTCGCGCACTACGTTGGCGCGTATCCGCTCGCCCCGAATTTCGTTCTCGACGTCACGCTCGATGGCGGAGCGCTCTACGTGCAGGCGACGAATCAGCCAAAGTTCCGGCTTTGGCCTGAGACGCCGAAGGATTTCTTTCTGAAAGAGGTCGACGCACAGATCACGTTCGTCGCCGACAGCGGGCGAATGGCGACCGCGCTGATCCTGCATCAGAACGGTGTTGATCAGCGAGGCACCCGGCGGCCGTAGGTGGACAGTCATTGTGAAGCGTGTGACGTCCGCCGCAGCATCGACGTCGTCGAACGTGCGCCGACGGGGTGAGCAAGGCATTGGGCCATGGTGTGCAGCCAAGCGTTCGCGACCACTGCTGCACCGCAACGGACGCTGCTTCGCGCGAATCGAGGCTCAAGAGTTCTTGAATATGGATGCGGACGAAGCCAACGGACTCAGAGCGCTCGACCGTGTCTAACTCGAAATTCTGTAGGTCACCCCGTCATCGGCAGAACCAGCGTCGGCGCGGCGACCGGTGGCGTGTCTGGCAACGCGGCGACCGAGGTACCGACGGCGAAGTATTCGATCACGTGGCTGCCCCACCCATGGCTGTTCTCCTGTACCTGTGCGCCCACGATCCCCTCCGCGTTCTCCGCCTCCGCCTCGGCCTGCATGCGCGAGAGCGCGAGCTCGCGGGCGTCGTACAGCGCCTGCGTGTAGTTCTCCATCTCCACGTTCTTGCCCACGCGGCTCATTGCCTGGAACAGACCCTGGTGCGCGACGTGATACACGCAGTTGCCCATGACGAGCGAGATCGGCCGATAGCCAGCTCTGATGAGCGTCCAGAAGTCCTGTCCGCTCAGGTCGGATGTGAAGGGCCGGTTCGCTGGCGTCCGGAAGTGGTCGCCCGTGCGGTGCTTGATCGCCGTGCCGATGGCCATGAATTCAGCGATGTCGGCACCGAACTCGTAGCGGTTGATCGTCAACCGGACGCCGACGATGCCGTCGGCGCCGAGCAGGTCGGCCTCCTCTTCCATGCGCGTCATGGCGAGCTCTCGCGCCTCGTACATCGCCTGCGAGAGCACCGTCATCTCCTGGTTCTGGCGGAATCCGGCGAACTGGAAGCCGACGTGGTAGATCGAGCTGCCCATCACGAGGCCGACGGGATCGAAGCCCGCCTCGCGCACGAGCAGAAACTCGTTGACCGAGAGATCGCTGGTAAAGAGACCGCGCTTTCCGTCGCCGCCGCGCATCTCGGCGAGGCGTTGCTTGGCGGCTTCGGGCAGACCTTGCTGTTGACCGGGGGTGTAGGCCACGTGGTTCTCGCGGAGAAGAGTGTTTGCTAAAGAGAGATCTCGTTCGGACCCGGCGCGTCGCGCAGCGGCACCGAGATCCATGACGGAATTGCCTTGGCCGTCGCGGGGACGGGCGCGGGGGCGATGACCGTGCCCATCGCGGTGAAGTGATACATCATGTCGGTGCGATGGCGGTCGTTGTTGAGCTCCACTTCGACGGGCTCCGCGTCGACGTGCATGTCGACGCCGACCAGCCCGACCCCGCCAAGCGCGCGGGCCTCGTGTGACAATCGTCCCATGCCCAGCTCGCGCGCCTGATAGAGCGCTTGGGTATAGTCCTGCAGCTCTTGGTTCTGCCAGGTCGTCCCGAAGAAGAGGCCTGCCCCGCCTGTTGCCGCCTGCGTCTGCCACGTCGGGATCTGGTAATACGTGCAGTTACCCGCGGCGACGCCGACGGGCCGGAACCCAGCCTGCCGGAGCTTCCAAAAATCCTGACCAGAAAGGTCTGATAGGAAAAGTCCAGCGGCGTCGTCACTCGAGGCAGTGACGCCGGGAGGACGGTCACGCTCGCGGATGGCGGTCCCGAACGCGCTGAACTCGAGAAGGCCGGCACCCCACTCGTGCTCCTTGCGAGTGAAGCGCACACCGAGCACGCCGGTCGCGCCGAGCAGCGCCGCTTCCTGTGCGAGGCGCCCGAAGGTCAGGACGCGCGCATGATGATAGGCCTCCGTGAGCGTCCGCAGCTCGTAGCTCGAGCCGCCGCCCCAGAGCGACGAATTGGACCAGTTCGCGCGGTTCCACTGATAGCCGACGTGATACACGCAGCTTCCCATCACCTGCCCGAGCGGCGCGAAGCCCATGTCGTGCGTGAGCACGAATTCGTTCACGCTGAGGTTGCTCGTGAAGAAATGCTTGTCGGTGCCCTGGCGGGCGCGCGCCTCGCGCAGCCGTTCCATGGCGTTCACCGGAAGGCCGCCGCGCTGCAAGTTCTGCACGGTCTGCTCACGGCGCGCGGCCTCGCGCTCGGCGGTTTCCGGATCCGTCGGCGGGCCACCGCGGAATCGATCGAGGAATCCCATGGCGTCTCCTGGCTCAGCCGCCGTCGATCAGTTTCGACAGCGCCTCGCGCGCGCGCTGGCTCGTGGTTGCGCGCGCCTCGATCGCCGCGCTGAGCGCATCGATCCACTCAGGCACTCGCATCTCCTCCGACTTGAGCGCCACGCCGCGGACGACGCGCTTGCGAGCGGCCGTCAGTGGTCCGCGCCCAGAATCCTCGATGACGTACGTGTAGTCGCCGAGCGCGATCACGATCCGCTGGATCGGACCGCCACCGAAAAACCCCCGACGGTCGACGCGGGTTTCCGCGCCGAGCGCAGACTCCATGAGGGTACCGAGCAGCGCGAGGAATTCACGCTCGTCCTCGGCATACGATCTCGCCAATGCCGCGGAGACGCCGACGCGCTCCCAGCCTTCGGGTTCCTGGTTGTCCATGAATTCAACGATTCGTCGCGTGTCGCTCGAGCGAGGTTCGGGACCGGATATCAGCTCAATGAGCCTTCAGACATCTGTGCTTCAGCGGGCTCGGCAAACGCGCCGACCCGATTGCGGGCGGACTCGAGCCGACCCGCCGCCGGAGCAGGCGATGGAAGGAGGCTCGATCACGCATCAGGCGCGACACCGTTGACGCAGCGCCGCATCGAGGCGATGAATGGCCATCGAATCTGTCGGCAACAGCCCGAGGTGCCGATCGTCGCTCCGCCGAGCAGGCGTGCCAGTGGTGAAGGCGCTTCGCCGTCCGCGCACGATCGCGCCGTCAGGCGCGAAGGACACTTGCACCGTCTCCGATTCACCGCGGCGACCCTGCGTGGTCCCCATGATGGCCATTAGCAAGATGGAGCGGCCCTTCGCGTCCATCCCCAGCGACACGAGGCGATGACGAGTGGAATCGGACGATTGAAAGGTGACGATGCGTGCGACGCCATCGCGCCGGAGCGCTGGCGTCGCAGGATCGTTTCGGCACTCACCAACGCCTGGCGTGGGCAACTCCAGAACAGGCAATCGATCGACGCGTGCGGCTTGGGCATGGCCACGAATGGGTGCTGCGGCAAAGCCGACCGCGAGAAGGATGACGTGGCGCATGCACTTCCTGTTGACGGTAATCCGTTCGTCCTTCATGCCCTAGCCAGGCCGCGTACGAGTTCAATAAAGCGCCCGGCGGGGTCGAGCGCCATCGAAAGATGGTGCGACAGCTCAGGGCTACGGGTCAAGATGACTGGTTGCGAGCCCTGCGATCGAATTGGCGTACCGGGATGACGATCCGAGGAGCTTGGGGCGTATCGCGAACTATGTCCGCCTCGATGAGACATTCAATCGACGGGCCGCCCCCCTCTCGTGCCTGTCTCAGGAATTCTTTCGAGATGGCGAAGCGAACGCCAGCCCACGTTCCATGTCCGAACGCGCCGGCGACGATCAACACCGTCGTGCCGGTACCGAATGGATTGGGGGCTCGAACGACGACCCCAAAGTCATTGCTCGTACCGTCCGACGCCGTAGGGCCTGGCGCGAACACCCTCGGCGGCGTGGTTGTCACGTCAGTGATGGCGATGATGTGACGTGTGGGATCGCCGAAGCGAATGCCCGTGTGAAGACGTTCGACCAACTGGTGCGTGACCGCATTCGCATCGGGCCCGCCGATGACGATCAGGTTCTTGCCGAGCTCCTCACCTGCGAGTCGATCCGCATAGACCGTCTCGCGCATCCTGGCCCCAAGCTTCCCGAGGAATCTTTGAAGTTCTGCTACGGCCAGCGAATCGCCGGCACCCATGAGGCCTGAGCGCTCAAACTCTTCCGATTGGAACCGTCCGACGACGATGGCGACGTCTTCACCGAGGAACGGGCGCCAGAACGCGCGCGCGCGGCGGGTCCGCCAACGATCGCTCACGACCTTGAGAAGCCACCCAGCAGCTGCGCCGATCACGAACTTCGCGCCGTCATTCGCCAG
>Ga0308176_10002385_pt1 | contig 11815 bp, 14 predicted proteins | sample PhyCR2_3_FD_203890 | JGI IMG/M metagenome (GOLD analysis project Ga0308176, IMG submission 203890) | Soil microbial communities from UC Gill Tract Community Farm, Albany, California, United States - DLSLS.C.R2 | ecosystem: Environmental > Terrestrial > Soil > Agricultural land | place: USA... | reverse complement strand
CCCTATCGCTGGTTCCGGCCGTTCGGCGGCGGCGGCAATCTCGACGATCGGCTGTTGAAGCCTTCCGTCGTCGAATATCTCACGCGCAACGAACATAGCTGCGTGCTCTGGAACGCGATCCCGCGCGACTGGGACGATCCTGACGGCTGGACTGACCGCGCCTTGGCACAGTGTGCCGCGCAGCCATGGAGCCTGATGGTTCTGCACGACCTGCCCACCGGCGCCATGGATCATCTCGAACACTTTATCGACTGCGCCGCAAACGCCGGTGCTCGTTTTCGCCAGGACTTCCCGCTCGAATGCGTTCCGATCCGCTCGGGCAAAATCGTGCGATCCATCGACTCCTACGTATCCTCTATCGAAGAAAGTGCCCACTCATGAAGATCGCGAGTTTCAACGCAGGTTCGACGCCGACCTACGGCCTGGTAACCAATGCCGGAGTCGTCGACGCCGGCAAGCGGCTGAAGAACTGGCCGACCCTGAAGGCATTGCTCGCGAACGGTTCGCTCGACGCGCTGAAGGCGTTGCAAGGCGAGCGGCCGGACTATGCGTTCGCCGAAATCGAATTGCTGCCGACCGTTCCCGATCCCGACAAGATCTTCTGCATCGGCGTCAACTACGCCACCCATCTCGCCGAGAGCGGCCATCCGACGCCGCCGCACCCGATGATCTTCACCCGCTTTGCCAACAGCCAGGTCGGCAGCGGCCAGCCGATGATCCGGCCGCTGGAGTCCGAACGCTTCGATTACGAGGGTGAGATGGCCGTCATCATCGGCAAGGCCGGCCGCCGCATTTCGCGCGAGACGGCGCTGGCGCATGTTGCGGGCTATGCCTGCTACAATGACGGCAGCATCCGGGACTGGCAGCGCCACACCTCGCAATTCGCGCCAGGCAAGAATTTCGTCGGCACCGGTGCGTTCGGGCCCTGGATGGTCACGACGGACGAACTCCCTGACATCAGCAAGCAGACGATTGCGACCCGCCTCAATGGCGTCGAGGTGCAGGCCGCGCCGATCTCGGACCTCGTGTTCGACGTCCCCGCGCTGATCGCCTATTGCTCGACCTTCACCGAACTGGTCCCCGGCGACGTCATCGTGTCAGGCACCACCGGTGGCGTCGGCGCCTACCGCACGCCGCCGCTCTGGATGAAGGAAGGCGACGTCGTCGAGGTCGAAGTGTCAGGCATCGGCGTGCTGCGCAACCCGGTCAAGGATGAAGTCGCGGCCACCGCGACGCGCGCCGCCTGAGAACTGTCTTAGTTTTTGACGCGTTTTCTTCACGCGAACCGGACGCCACTTCGCTTGAAAACGCGATGAAACAACAAGAGCAAGGAGAACCCCATGAACCTGCCCAAGCACCTGCTGCCGACCACCGTCGTCGGCAGCTACCCGCAGCCGGAATGGCTGGTGGATCGCGCGATGCTGTCCAAGGTCGTGCCGCGCACGCGGCTGCATGCGATGTGGCGGCTGCCGGCCGAACATCTTGAGGAAGCCCAGGACGATGCCACCATCGTCGCCATCAGGGACATGGAGCGCGCCGGGATCGACATCGTGACCGACGGCGAAATCCGCCGCGAGAGCTATTCCAACCGCTTTGCCACCGCGCTCGAAGGCATCGATGACGAGAAGCCCGCCATCATCACGTCGCGGACCGGACATGAAACGCCGGTGCCCCGCGTTGTCGGCCCGGTGAAGCGCCGCGGTGCGGTCGAACTGCACGACATGGAATTCCTGCGCAAGAATACCGACCGCGCCGCGAAGATCACGCTGCCCGGCCCGTTCACGATGAGCCAGCAGGCCAAGAACGAATTCTACAAGGACGACGAAGAACTGGCGATGGCTTTCGCCGCCGCCGTCAACGCCGAGGCGCTCGACCTGCAAAAGGCCGGCGCCGACGTGATCCAGCTCGACGAGCCCTGGGTACGCAACAATCCGGACCTCGCTCGCCGTTATGCCGTCAAGGCGATCAACCGCGCGCTCGAAGGCATCACCGTGCCGACGGTGGTGCATCTGTGCTTCGGCTATGCTGCCGTGGTGCCAGGCTCGACCAAGCCGGCCGGCTATTCCTTCCTCGCCGAACTCGCCGACACCAGCGCCGAACAGATTTCGATCGAGGCGGCGCAGCCGAAGCTCGATCTCGGCGTGCTCAAGGACCTGTCATCGAAAAAGGTCATGCTCGGCGTGCTCGACCTCGGCAATCCCGAGATCGAATCATCAGATGTGGTCGCGGACCGGATCCGCAACGGGCTGAAGCATGTTGCCGCGGATCGCCTGGTCGTCGCTCCCGACTGCGGCATGAAATACATGCCGCGCCATGTCGCGTTCGGCAAGCTGAAGGCGATGTGCGACGCGGCGGCGACTGTGCGCAAGGAGATCAGCTAGGCCGGAGCGTTTTGACGCGACGCGAGCACAGGTTCGCGTCAAGGCGCGTCAAAACAAGAGGCTGAGGCCCGGTTCTGAATCAATCAGAACCGAAGCGCCTCTACAGTCGCGGCTGCCTCGCGATCAACGCCAGGAACTGCTCGAACGGGTCGGCCTCGCCGCCCGTTCGTTCCAGATCAATCGTTTCACGAGAAAGACGCGACCAGCTCTCGGCCTCGGCCAGCCAGTAGGCCCTGGTCTTCGGTTCGCGCTGCGCAAGCTGCCTGCAAAGAGCCGCCCGCGAGCTCAACTCGAGATAGCTTGTCATGCTTTTCCCCTGCCTGGGGCTGCCGCTCATCCTGCAGCCCAGGCAGGGCAAGTTCCTTGATCCATATCAAACCGCGCACGGGGCGCGTGAGGATTTCCTAGATCGACTTGCCCCGCAGCCACGCCGCGCCGCGCGCATACAGGGCCTCGACTTCGGGCCCCTTCAGGCCGGGCATGTCGCGCTTCACCGTGTAGCCGATGCGGGTCTGCAGATAAGCGAGATGCCGGTAGCCCGCCGGAAACTGTTCGAGCAGCGCCCTGTCGAGCACGGGTGCGGCGCCCGGCGTGACTGGATCCATGCGGTCCTTCTCGTAGATCGGCTGGCGCAACACGATGCCCCAGCGCCCCTCGCGCTTCTCGAGGAAGTCATAGAACCGCCCGGTGCAGAGTACGTCGCACAGCACGCCCTCGACGTCGGCGCGCTGCGAGATCGTCATCTTGGTCTGCGAGATCGCGCGATTTCCGGCGAGATCGACCGCGATGCCGCCGAGAAAATGCAGGATGCTGACACCCTTGGCCCAGGCCTGCTTGCTGATCTCGATGAATTCGTCGCCGGTGCCCTGCGTCCAGGTCGCCATCATGCGGCCGTCCGGATGCCAGACAGTGCGAAAACGCTCCCAGTCGCCGGCATCGCGCCAGATCGCCCAGTTCTGCACTAACTCCCGGATCAGGCGGCCGTCTTCAATCTGGCTTGCGGACATGCGGATGTTTCCTTCTTCCCGGGCGCACTGTCGGCGCCTTCAGAGCAGTTTGGCGCGGACGAACAGCGCGCGCAGCGCGTCGGTCGCCTGCACCGTCAGCATCGCGTTGCCGGCGGCGCGCTGCAGGGCGCTGACGGCGTCGGCATGCAGCGAGCGGAATTCGATCCATTCGATCGAGCTGAGATTGGTGATGAAACGATAGGCCTCGCCGACGGTGCCGATCGACACCGTCTGGCCGTTCAGGTTGATCTTGAAAATGGCGCGCAGCGGCGTGTCGGAAGCCGCGGCGTCGCCGGCGACAACAGTCATGACGGCGATGGTGAACGCCGTGACGCAGTGAGGCCTTCCTTGAGGCTCGGTACCACGACGAGGCGCTTGACCTCACCGCTGGTGTAGGCCGCAAGGAACCTGTCATAGTCCTTGATCGAGACGCAGCCGTTGGAATCGCCGTTGGGGCCGAGCAGATAGCTGTGCACCAGCAGGCCATTGCGGCCATGCATTTCATTTTCGCCCACCGGCGTCATGCGCAGCGCGGCGACACCATGAAACAGCTTTTCACGCGGCTTGAGGTCATAGACGTTCGGCGGCGTCGCCCCGACCATGCGCTGGTCGACATGCGCCGGATTGTCCATCAGGCCGCCGAGACCGGAATGCGCCTCAAGCTTGGTGCCACCAGGCAAATAGACCATGCGGGCGGAAATGTCATAGACGGCGGTCTGCCCGTCGTAGCCCAGCGCCGCCAGATCCTTTCGCTCGCCCAGCAGGCCATCGCCGGGGGTCAGCGACGCCAGCGAGAAGCGCATCGGCACCAGATCAGCGATCTTCTCGAACATCGAGCGATTATCCGACGACGCCGTTGGCTGATCGCTCTTCGCGGACTGAAGATTGGCCAGGACCGGCCGGGCTCTCGGCAGCGGAATGGCCGCCTCGGCGGTCGGGGTGGGCGGCGCGGGTTGGACGCTCGGCTCCTCCTCGCGCGGCGGTCCGCCCAATGAGGCCTCGATGTGCCCGAACTCGGCGTCGAAATTCTTGCGTGGCGCCGGACGCCAGGGAATGTGCGCGACCAGCGAGCGGCGTAGCGAGCCCGGGCCGAAGCGCTCCTCGAAGGAAGTCGTGTCGCTGACTTTCGCAGATGCGGGATTGATCCAGCCGGCAAGGTCGAAGTCGGTCACCCAAACGGCCAGCCCGAACGCCATGACAAGCGCCGCCGTGCCGAATGCCGCTTCGCGGAGCAATCGGGTACCGCGGCTCGAAGCAAGCCCGGCTTTGCTGGTCTTCCGCTTATCCATCCGTCCCCGGCTCGGCGCTTCGGAATCACTTTTGATTCCTAATGGATTCACCGAATAAGTCCCACCATAATGCGATCGAAAGTAAGGCATAATCGAGACAAGCGCCCGCTACCATCATGACCGGCCAAAACGGCGGTTTCAAGCCATCTCGGGGTAAACCGGCCGGGATTTTACGCACTCAGGGTCGCAGGACCGGCGTGGTATTCGGCGCGGGCGCCTCTTCGCTCTCGGCCTGCTCCGGCAGCTTGTCGGCATGGACGGCCAGCGCCGGCCCGATCCAGATCGGGTCGGCCTCATGGTCCCGACGCGGGTTGGTGGTGTTCGGATGCACCAAAACGCTCAATTTGCCGCGGTTGAGCATCAGCCAGGGCACCAATTCCGGGAATATTTCCCGGGCAAAGGCCACCTGATACATGGCCTGGTCGTGCGGGCCGACCTTGACGTCGTGCCAGCGCCCGAGCGTGACCGGGAAGCGCTCGCCGATCCAGGTACGCAACTGCTCGGCCTCGGCCCGGGTCGTCGCCGGATCGTAATAGATATGGGCGTGGTAGCTTGCGATCTCGCTCAGGGGTCGCGGACCGCCCGCCTCCGGCCTATCCGTCATTGGATGCGCTCCTCGCCGTCTTGCCCCGTGCCGGCGGCAATCATCCCTGCAACAGCCAGGGTGGTCAATCAGCCCGGGGACCTGCGTGCCAATTCAGGGTCAGGTGCCACCGGCATTGGCCAAGCGCTTCTCGACGTTGCGCTTGATGTTCTCAAGGCCGATCAACGCTTCCTCATCCATTCGCGCGATCTGTTCGGGGCTGGGCTCCGACGGGCGGTCGGGATTACGCAATGTCCGCGTGTATTTGCTGCCCGATCCCACAGGTTCGAACGTGTAGCGCACGACGATCTTGCCGATGAAATCGGTATCGGCCTCCACGGTCCAGGCCCTGGGCGGGTCGCTCTCCGTGACGGTCCATGCGAGACGCACCTCGCCGCGCTTGATATGCCATTGCTCGCGGAAGGTTTCACCCCGCAGCAAGGCCCGGTTTTCGCCGTCGATATGATGGGAGGCCGCAAGCCACTCCGGCCAGGAATTCGGATTGCAGACATAGTCGTAAACCGCCGCGGGGGGCGCATCGATGATGATGTCGTGGCTTCTCTGAAACGGCACCCCCATGACTTGCCCTCCTCTCGAACTTTCGACGTTGCTTCAGCCCGGTTTCTTCTTGCTGCCCTCGAAGACAGTCATACCGGCGGCGGGGTCGAGGTCAACATCGGTCGCTTCGGTCAGGCGCGCCATCGTCATGTAGAAGCCGATGGCGAGAATCGATTCGACAATCTCCTGCTCGCTGAAATGCTCGCGCATCGCGGCGAAGACCGGTTCGGCGACGCGCACGTTCTCGATCACCTCCCGGCCGAACGCCAGCAGCGCCTGTTCGGCGGCGTTGAACGCGGCGTCCTGGTACTTGCCCTGCTCGATGCCGTCGATCTGCTGTTGCGTCACGCCGACGCCGAGCGCGATCGGAACGTGCTGCCGCCACTCGTAGACGCCGTGCTGGAGCTGCGCGACCTGAAGGATCAGCAATTCGCGATTGACGTGGCTGAGCTTCTGCTTGTGCAGGATCGAGTTGGCGAACCGCATCGCCGGAATGAAATTGGCCTGAGCGTGCGCCATCATCCGAAAGATGTTCAATACCACCGGCATCCGGTCAAAGGATGCACGAATGTCGCCGCTGGTTGCCGCCGGGTCGATCAGGGGAAGTCTTGCCATCTGCCGCTCCTTGTTTTCTGCTTCTCGTTGATGCGGAGACTTCCGCGTTTCCTGCAGGTTATGTCACGAATGCCGCGCGCGCATCAGCGCTTGACGTCGCGGATCGGATCGGAGCCATCCCAACCAGCCGCCACTTTTCGGATGTGCTCGAAGAAAGCGCCCTTGCTGCCGCTGATGTCCGAAATCTCCACCACCGTACCGGGATGGGCCTGCGTGTCGAAATAGGCAAAGCGGCCCTTTTCGCCGCCGATCTGGCCTTCATGTCCCACTTTGTAACCGAGGCCAAGCGCGCGGTCGTAAAGCTCCTGGTAGTCTTTGGTCCAGTACGACATATGCTGCAGGCCTTCACGGCCGGAGTCCAAAAACTCCTTGTACATCGAGGGCGCATCGTTGCGCTGCTGGATCAGTTCGATCTGGAGATCGCCGGAATTGGCGAGCGCGATGCTCATCTCCACGGCGGAGTCTTGTCCTCGGTGGCGGAAGTAATCGGTCTTGACCCGGTCGATATAGTACCAGGGCCCGACGCCCATCACGTTGACCCAATGGTCCATCGCGGCGCGGATATCGCGCACGACATATCCGTTCTGGCAGACTGCCCCAAAGATACGGCTCATCACGATCTCCCGTTGGCTTGCCGGCGGGATACCCTTCCCGCCTTGTTGTTCTTGTCAGGCGCTCAGCCGATCGACCGGCCGCCGTCGATGACGAGTTCGGTCCCGGTGACGTAGCGGCTCTCGTCGCTGGCAAGCCACAGGATGCCGTTGGCGATATCGTCAGGCGCCGCCTTGTAGCCGAGCGGGACGGCGCGTTCGGTGAGCTTGTCCAGCGTCGGCCCGCGCGCCTTTCCGCCATTCGAGCCATCCTCGACGGTGCCGATCAGCGTGTCCCAGATTGCGGTTTCGGTGATGCCGGGGTGCAGCGAGTTGACGCGCACGCCATCCCTGGCGGCCGCACATTCCAGCGCGACCGATTTTGTGAACAGCCGCACGCCGCCCTTGCTCGCGCAATAGCCCGACAGGTTCGGCGAGGCCTTGATGCCCGCGATCGAGGAAACGTTGATGATGCTTCCGCCGCTACCTTCGCGCATCAGCGGCAGCGAATGCTTCACGCCGAGGAAAACGCCGTCGAGATTGACGGCCATCTGCCGCTTCCAGTCGGCGAACGCCATGTCGACCACGGAGCTTGAAAGTCCAATCCCGGCATTGTTGACCAGAACGTCGAGCCTGCCGAAGCGCGTACGGATCTGGGCCACGACCGACTGCCAGTCCTCCTCGCACGTCACATCGTGGTGGTAGTATTCGCAATCGCATCCCATCGCGCGCAATTCGCGCAACAGGCCCGCGCCCTTCTCGTCCTGCAAATCGGTGGCTGCGATCTTCGCGCCTTCGCGCGCCAGCACCAGGGCCGCGCTTCGCCCGATGCCATTGGCGGCGCCGGTCACCAGCGCAACTTTTCCTTCGACGCGCCGCGTCATGCCTCGGTCCCGTCCCTGCCCGCGACCATTCGGCCGCTTGTTGTCGCTGGAAGGCATGGCGCTGCCACGCCTTGCGCTTCTTTGGAAACGTTTCCATACTTTGTCTCATGCTGTAGTGCAAGGCAGATATTTAAAGGCTATTGCCTTGTAGATCGTTTCCAGATCGCGCTAGAATTTCGCGCAATTCGCCCCCCAGCGGCGATCTACGAGGAGCCCAGCAATGCCGCCGCGCCAGGCTGCACGTGCCACCATTCGCGACGTCGCGGCCCAGGCCGGCGTATCGGTCAGCAGCGTCAGCCGGGTCATGAACGGCGAACCGCACACCAGTCCGGAGCTGCACGCCCGCATCATGCGGGCGGTGAACCGCCTGCGCTTCGAGCCGCATTCGGCGGCGCAGGCATTGCGCTCGCGTGCGAGCAAGACGATCGGCTGCATGGTCTCCGACCTCTCCAATCCGCTCTACAGCGAGATGATCAACGGCGCCGAGGAGGAGTTCCAGCGCGCCGGCTACGTGCTGATGCTGGCAGCGACGCGGCACGCGCAGGATCGCGAAACGGCCTTCATCTCGGCGGTGCGACGGCGGCGGATGGACGGCCTGCTGCTGTTCGCCGGCGACAACGCCCATACCGATTTCACCGGTGCGCTCGCCAACCTCGATTTGCCCTGCGTGGCGATCGATCGCGAGGTGCCGCACGTGCCCTCGGTGCGCGCGGACCATCGCGGCGGCGGCCTCGAAATCACGCGATATCTCATCGGGCTCGGCCATCGCCGCATCGCGCTGCTCACCGGCCGCGCCGCGCTGCTGCCGAGTTCAGAGCGCCTGGCCGGCTATCGGCAGGCCCATGCCGAAGCGAAACTCGCGGTCGATCCCGACCTGATCCGGCCGCAGACGCAAGGCTCCGACATCGCGTTCAGCGAGGTCTGCCAGTTGCTGCAAGGTCCCGACCGCCCGACGGCCATCATCACGCTGGGCACCCACATGCTGGCGGGCGTGATGGATGCGCTTGCCAGCCACGGGCTTCGCTATCCCGGCGACATGTCGCTGGTGTGCATCGGCGACACCGATCTCGCCCGGCATGCCACGCCTGGCATCTCGGCGCTGACTTGGGATCTGGACCAGATGGGCCGGGTCGCCGCCAACATCCTGCTCGACCGGATCAGCGGCAGCGACGAGACCCGCAAGAAGATACGACCGGTCTACCTGCCGACACGCTTCATCCTGCGGCACTCCGGCGCCAGGCCGCACGCGCCCTGACCGCACGACGGCGGCGGCACTTATCACCAAAACAAAAAAACAAACGGGAAACCCAGGGAGTAGAGTAGATGAAGTTACGCGCGATAATGCTTTCGCTGCTGGCGCTCGCATCGGTGGCAGGCCCGGTGCAGGCCGAGGACACAAGCGACTACCCGAACAGGAAGATCAAGATGCTGTTGCCGTTCGCGGCCGGCGGCGGCGGCGACGTGCTCGGCCGGCTGCTCGCCGACAAGATGGGCAACCGCCTGGGGCAGACCATCTACGTGGAAAACCGCACCGGCGCCGCGGGCACGATCGGCGCGCAGCAGGCGGAGACTTCTCCGCCCGACGGTTATACCATCACCATCGGCGGCATGACCACGCACGTGCTCGCGCCGGCCGTCTATCCGAACCTGCCCTACGATCCGATCAAGGATTTTACCACCATCGGACGGATCGGCACGTCGTCCATTCTCCTCATCGCCACCAGGGAATTTCCCGCCAACAATGTGCAGGAGCTGATCGCCCTGTCGAAGAAAGGCGACCCGATCCAGTATGTCAGTTGGGGCGTCGGCTCGACCGGACATTTCTGCGGCGAGATCCTCTCGCAGAAGGCGGGCGTCCGGCTGCAGCATGTGCCGTTCAGTGGCGCGGCGAAACTCGCCAACGATTTGATGGGCGGACACATCTCGGTGGGGCTGGTCGACATGGCGACCGGAACGCCGCTGGTGAAGGATGGCAAGCTCAAAGCGCTTGCGGTCTGCGGCGGACGTTCGCCAAGCCTGCCCGACGTGGCGACCTACAAGGAGCAAGGCGTCGATTTCGAACGGAGCCTGTCCTGGGTGATGTACGGGCCGGCAGGCGTCCCCGCTCCCATCACGGAAAAGATTTCCGGCGCGCTGAGGGCCTCGCTGGCCGAACCCGAGATCGTCGAGAAACTGCTGGCGCTCGGCATCTCGGCGGATTTCGTCGCCGGCGATCAGCAGCGCGACATCAACACGCGCGACATCGAGGCCTGGAAGCAGGTCGCCCACGACGCGAAGATCGAGGTCAAGTAATCCCTGCGCCCGCATCGGAACTGCACTCCCTCTCCCGCTTGCGGGCCGGCAAGCGGGAGAGGTGAAGCGAACTCAGCCCGCCTTGCTGAACAGCACAGGCAACTGCCGCGGACCGCGCACGGTGCCCTCCGACCAGGTGACCTTGCCGGCCGGATCGAGCCTGAAATCCGGAATCCGCTTCAGCCATTCCTCGATCGCAACCGTCATTTCCATGCGCGCGAGATTCGAGCCGACGCAGCGGTGGATACCGAGACCAAACGCGGCATGGCGATTCTCCTTGCGATCGATCACCACCTTGTCGGCATCGGGGAACATCGCCGGATCGCGGTTGGCCGCCGGGAACGACAGCAGCACCATGTTGCCCGGCTTGACCGGGCAGCCGCTGATGGTCGTCTCCTTCATCACCTCGCGGGCCATCGTGACCGGCGAATAGGCGCGCAGCAGTTCTTCTACCGCGAGCGGCATCAGTTCGGGCTCCGCGACAAGACGCTCGCGATCCGCCGGCGTCTTCGCCAGGTGCCACAGCGAGGAGCCGATCGCACTCCAGGTCGTGTCGATGCCGGCGATCAGCAGCAACCGCAGCGAGCCCAGAATGTGCTCGTCCGCCAGCGGATTTCCATCCTTGTCCTTTGCCTTCATCAGCGTCGAGATCAGGTCGTCGGTCGGGTTGTTCCTGCGCTGCTCGAGGTGGCCGATGAAGTAACCGGTCATTTCCCGCACCGCTTCCATCAGCGCATTGTCGTCCTTGATGCCGAGTTCGAGGATGCCGTGGATCCACTTGATGAAGAGGTCGCCGTCCTTCTCGGGAATCCCCAGCATGTGCGCGATGGCGCGGACCGGAACATGTTTAGTGTAGCGCGCGGCGGCGTCGCATTTGCCGTCGGCGATGAACTCGTCGATCAGCTCATTGCAGATCGCGCGTACCCGCGGCTCGAGCTTCTTCATCGCGTCCGGCGTGAACGGCGGCAGCAGCAATTGCTTGGCCGGCTTGTGCTCGGGCGGATCGGAAGTGATCGGCGGTGCCCGCGCGGTGATTTCCGGGCGGACGTCGCGCACGATCACGCGGCGAGAGGAAAAGTGGTCGGTGTCGTAGGAGATTTCCTTCACCGCCTGGTAGGTGGTCGGCATGTAGCAGCCGAGGAACCGCTCGGTGTGAACGACAGGGGACGCTGCGCGAAGCTTTTCCCAGATCGGAAACGGGTTTTCCGTCCACGTCGGATCGGTGTGGTCGAAATCCTTGACCCAGTCGGTGACCGGCGGATGTTCGGGCATGATGCTGGCGGAATCGGACATCGGAGCAAATCCTCTGCTGGGTTCGTTCAGATCGTGTTGGGTTGAAAGACCGGCGACCGAATTATTCTTCGGTCACCTCGATGGCGATTTCCGGACAGTTGCTCTGGGCAAGGTAGGCCTTGTCTTCCAGGCCCGCCGGCACGGAACCGTCGCCGACCTCGTGCGCGTTACCGAATTCATCGAGATCGAACAGTTCAGGCGCCAGTGATTTGCAGCGCGCGTGGCCCTGGCACTTGTCCTGGTCGACGCGGATTTTCAGCTTTCCAGCCATCGCAGCGTTTTCCCTCTGTGTGGCGCTTGTCTCGCGTCCTTCCTCCGGCGCG
>Ga0308176_10002384_pt1 | contig 11815 bp, 13 predicted proteins | sample PhyCR2_3_FD_203890 | JGI IMG/M metagenome (GOLD analysis project Ga0308176, IMG submission 203890) | Soil microbial communities from UC Gill Tract Community Farm, Albany, California, United States - DLSLS.C.R2 | ecosystem: Environmental > Terrestrial > Soil > Agricultural land | place: USA... | reverse complement strand
CTCGAGGACGTGCGCGAAGCCGACCACGCGCCCCTCGGTGACCGCCACGAGCAGGAACCCCGGCTGGAGGTCCCGGTCGAGGCCCGAGGGGGCCGGCGACATCAGCACCGGGGCCGTGGCGGCCCCGAACAGCTCGGTGAACAGCGGTCCCCCGGCATCCTCGATCGCCGCGAGGTGGCGCAGGTCCGACGGGCGAGCCGGCCGGATGGCGACGCCGGGCGGGACGGGCATGGCGACACTGTAGATTCCTCGCCCGTGAGACTCGTCGTTGCGCGCTGCCAGGTCGACTACGCGGGACGCCTGACGGCGCACCTGCCCATGGCGACGCGGGTGCTGATGATCAAGGCCGACGGGTCCGTGCTGGTGCACTCCGACGGCGGCTCGTACAAGCCGCTGAACTGGATGTCCCCGCCGTGCACCCTGCGCGAGGGCATGACCGACGACGGCACCACGGAGTGGACGGTCACCAGTCCCAAGTCCGACGACACGCTGCGGATCACGCTCGAGGAGGTGCACCACGACTCCTCCCACGACCTCGGGCTCGACCCGGGCCTGCAGAAGGACGGCGTCGAGAAGCACCTCCAGGCGCTGCTCGCCGAGCACCCCGCGACTCTCTCCCCCGGGCTCACCCTGGTCCGTCGCGAGTTCCCCACGGCGATCGGCCCGGTCGACCTGATGTGCCGCGACGCCGAGGGGCGGAGCGTCGCGGTCGAGATCAAGCGCCGCGGTGAGATCGACGGCGTCGAGCAGCTCACCCGCTACCTCGAGCTGCTCAACCGCGACCCGCTTCTGGCCCCCGTGCGCGGCATCTTCGCCGCGCAGGAGATCAAGCCTCAGGCCCGCGTCCTGGCCACCGACCGTGGGATCGCCTGCGCCGTCGTCGACTACGACGCGCTGCGCGGCATCGACGACTCCGAGCACCGCCTCTTCTGAGCCGGTCCCGGGCCGATAACCGGTGGCGGCCCGGCGCGGCGGCCACCACGATGGCCGGATGCGCCACAACTACTTCGACGGCGTCGTCGCCGAGCAGTACGACCACTCCGAGGCCCGGATGTTCGCGCCGGAGGTCCTCGACCCGACGACCGACTTGCTCGCCGGGCTCGCCGGCGGCCGGGATGCCCTGGAGCTCGCGATCGGCACCGGACGGGTGGCGCTGCCGCTGAGCGCCCGCGGCGTGCGCGTCAGCGGCATCGAGCTGTCCGCCGCCATGGTCGACCAGCTGCGCGTCAAGCCCGGCGCGGAGCAGGTCGACGTGACGATCGGGGACATGACGACCACGCGCGTCGACGGCACGTTCGGGCTGGTCTACCTGGTGTTCAACACCATCAAGAACCTGCTCACCCAGGACGACCAGGTGCGATGCTTCGAGAACGCCGCCGCCCACCTCGAGCCCGGCGGCTGCTTCGTGATCGAGGCCAGCATGCCGATCCTGCAGCGGCTGCCGCCCGGAGAGGTGTTCCGCACCTTCGACCACACCGAGACCCACCTCGGCTTCGACGAGTACGACGTGGCCACGCAGCGTCTGTTCTCCCACCACTACACGTTCGACGGCTCGACGTACCGGCGGAGCTCGGTCCCGTTCCGCTACGTGTGGCCCGCCGAGCTGGATCTGATGGCCCGGATCGCCGGCCTGCGGCTGCGGGAGCGCTGGGCCGGCTGGGACCGGTCCCCGTTCACCAGCGAGAGCCCGAGCCACGTCTCGGTGTGGGAGAAGTGACCATGCGGATCTATCACATCGCGACCCTTGCCGACTGGGAGTCGGCCCAGCGGTCCGGCGCCTACACGACCTCGACCCTGGGCGTGACCCTCGAGGAGGAGGGCTTCATCCACGCCAGCCGCTCCGAGCAGTGGGAGAGCGTGCGGGCGGCGTTCTACGCCGACGTCGCCGAGCCGCTGGTGCTGCTGGAGATCGACACCGACCTGCTCGAGGTGCCGGTGGTCGAGGAGGTGCCGGCACCCGGCATGACCGAGACCTTCCCGCACGTGTACGGGCCGATCCCGCCGGCCGCGGTCGTGGGCGTCAAGCCGCTGGATCGCTAGGGGGCAGCGGTCGGCGGTCGCCCGGAGGCACGCAGCCTCGCGCTGTCCGGACCCGCGTCGGCCCACGGACCCGTCAGCGTGACCACCGCGATCGCCGAGGTCTTCATCGGCACCCACTGCCCGACCAGCAGCGAGAGCAGGTCCTCCAGCCCGGGGTTGTGCCCGACCAGCGCCACGACGCCGAGGTCGGGATCCAGCCCGCGCACCACCTCGAGGAGCTCCTCCTCGTCCGCGGCGTAGACGCTCTCGTCGACCTCCATCCGCGGCGGCGCGCCGAGCTCGGCGGAGACCAGCTCCCACGTCTGGCGGGCGCGGGTGGCCGGCGACACGACGGCCACCTCGAGGTCGGGCACGTGCGCGGCCAGCCACCGACCCGCCTCCGGCGCCTGGCGCCGCCCCCGGTCCGCGAGCGGGCGCCGGACGTCGGGCTCACCGCCGGACCAGTCGGACTTGGCGTGCCGGAGCAGCACCAGCGTGCGCTCCATCAGCCCGCCGACCCGTTCGTCACCAGCGCGACCACCTCGTCGGCGCACCCCCAGCTCAGCGTGACGCCGGCCCCGCCGTGGCCGTAGCAGTGCACGACGTCACCGGTGCGCTCGAGCCGGACGGCCGGACGCACCGGCCGCAGCCCGACCTTGTGCCGCAGCACCGTCGCACCGCGCAGCTCCGGCACCAGCCGCGCCGCGCGCTCGAGGATGTCCTCGGCGCTCTCCTGGGAGGGAGTCCTGCTCCACTCCCCCTCCTGGTCGGTGCCGCCGACCACGATGTCGTGCTCCCGGGGGACGACGTACGTCGGGCCGGCGCCGTCCAGCCACCAGCGGTCCAGCCCGACCTGCTCGACGTAGACGACCTGTCCGCGCACCGGCACGACGGTCCGGTCGGTGCCGAGCAGCCGCGCGCCGAGGCCCGAGCAGTTGACCACCACGTCCGCACCCTCGGGGAGCGCCCGCAGGTTGAGCCGGGTCACGGTGCCGCCGAGCTCCTCCACGCGCGCGGAGAGCCACCGCAGGTAGACCGGCATCTCGATGATCGGGGTCGTGAAGGTCCAGCCGTCCACGTAGCCGGCCGGCAGGTGCGACGCCCGGTCCAGCGACGGGACGGCCGGGCGCCACCAGGGCTCGGGCTCCCGGCGGGTGAAGACCTCCGTGCCGCGCACCATCCGGACGCCGGCCTCCGGTGACCCGGCGTACTCCTCGGGTGCGGCCAGCGCGTCGAAGACGGCGTACGACGTCGCCGCCCACGCCGAGACCCGGTCCTGCGGCAGTGCCCGGTAGGGGTACCAGATCGCCGCCGCCACGGCCGACGTCGACTCCAGGGGCAGGTCCCGCGCGACCACGTCCACGCGGTGCCCGGCCTCGAGCAGCCGCAGCGCGCAGGTCAGTCCGACGACGCCCGCGCCGACCACGATCACCCTGCTCATGGTCAGAGTCTGTCCTACCGGCGCGCGTCCGGGGCCGAGACGCATTCCACACCACCCGCCACAGCCGTACGTACCGTCGGTATGGCATTCTTGGCCTGCCCCCTTATTGACGTGCATTCAACAAGGAGCACCACCCGTGCGCAGACCGATCTCCACCGCCCTGGCCTCACTGGCAGGAGCCGCCGCCCTGCTGGCCGGCACCCTCGCCACGCTCCCGGCCTCCCCCGCCGAGGCGAGCACCGGTCGAAGGTCGGAGGTGGTCAGCCGGGACGTCGTCTTCGACGTCGAGAACACCAATGCCACGCCCGTGGCCTGCGCAGCGGACGACAAGCCCTACACGCTCCACGCCGAGCTCATCGGCCCGCGCCGCGCGGTGCTGGGCTCCAGCGTCCCGCGCGTGAACGTGCTGGTGCACGACCTCGCGACGGGCTCGTGGTTCTGGCACCTGCGCCGCCACCCGGCATACGACTATGCGGGCAGGCTCGCCCACGCCGGCGAGACCTCGCTGGTCGTCGACCGGCTCGGGTACGGCGCGAGCAAGCTCGGGCACGGCAACGCCACCTGCCTCGGGGCGCAGGCGGACATGCTCCACCAGGTCGTCCAGCACGTCCGGTCGGGCACCTACGACTTCCGCGACTCCACGCGGGGTACGCCGGCGGCCGAGCACGTCGTCGTCCAGGGCCACTCGGTGGGCGCCGCGATCGCGCAGGTCGAGGCCGCGACCTTCGACGACGTCGACGGCCTCGTCCTGATGTCGTGGACCGACAGCGGTGCCTCGTCCCGTGCGGTCGACGAGGCCTCCCGCCAGTCGGCCACCTGCGTCCGCGGCAACGACTACGTGACGTTCGGCTCCAGCGGCAAGGACTACCGCGGGTTGCTCTTCCGCACCGCGCCCGGCCCCGTCCAGTCCGCTGCACTGGCTCGTCGTGACGTGCACCCGTGCGGCGACTCCCTGAGCCTGGGCCAGATGGCCGCGACGTCCGCGCTCACCGCCCGGCAGGTCGAGGCGCCGGTCCTGCTCCTCTTCGGTGGCCGGGACGCCCTCAACCGCGACACCGCGGTCAAGCAGCAGCGCCAGTCCTACACCTCCTCGACGAGCGTCACCTCCCACACCGTCAAGGGAGCGGGCAGCGCGCTGCCGCTGGAGCGGTCGGCCGCGAAGACCCGGACCCGTGTGCTGGGCTGGCTGGACGGGCTGCCCGGCTGAGGCTCGCCGGGCCGGTCAGCACTCGTCCCAGCGGGTGACCCGCCAGCCGTCGGCGTCGGCATCGAGGCCGATCACGCCGCAGTTCGGCAGGGTCACGCCCCAACCCCGAGACCGGGGCAGGCCGGCGAGCTGGGGCAGCGTCGCCAGGATGGCGCCGCCGTGGCTGACGACCAGCGTCGTCTCGCCACGGTGCTCGTCGGCGATCTCCTCCAGCACCGCCTGCACACGGGCCACGACGTCGCTCACCCGCTCGCCACCCTCGATCGCAGCCGCGTCGTCGCCCTCGACCCAGGCGTGGAAGACGCGCTGGAAGTAGTCCTTCTCGGGCATCGACGTGCCGGCGAGCGCACCCACGCCGTACTCACGCAGTCCTTCGCGGACCACGACGTCCACTCCCAGCACGCCGGCCGCGATCTCGGCGCTCTGCACCGCGCGGGAGAGCGGGCTGGTCCACACGCGCGCCACGCGCTCCCCCGCGAGCGACGCCCCGAGCTCACGTGCCTGCTTGCGGCCCAGCGAGGTCAGGCTGCCGCCGTCGTCGGTGCACAGGTCGGTCTCGTACTCGGCCTCCCCGTGCCGGGCCACCAGCAGACGCGCCGGGCAGTGCAACGAACTCATGCCCCGACGCTACCGCGAGGCCTCACCCCAGGTCGTTGGCACGGCGGATCACGTCGACGATGCCACCCATGATCCCGGTGAGCCCGAAGTCCTTCGGCGTGTAGACCGCCGCCACCCCCAGCTCGACGAGGCGCCGCCCGTCGGAGTCGGGGATGATGCCGCCGACGATCACGGGGACATCGCCCAGCCCGGCGTCGCGCAGGCCGTCGAGGACCGCCGGCACCAGCTCCATGTGCGAGCCGGACAGGATCGAGAGGCCGACGCAGTGGACGTCCTCGGCGACCGCTGCGGACACGATCTGCTCGGGGGTGAGTCGGATGCCCTGGTAGATCACCTCGAACCCGGCGTCGCGTGCGCGGACCGCCACCTGCTCCGCGCCGTTGGAGTGACCGTCGAGGCCGGGCTTGCCGACCAGCAGCCGCAGTCGACCGCCCAGCTCGTCACCGGTCTCCTTGACCCGGGCGCGCACGGCGGACAGCTCCTCGCCCGCTTCTGCGACGCCGACGGCGCCGCTGACCCCGGTCGGGGCGCGGTACTCACCGAAGACCTCACGCAGCGTGCCGGCCCACTCCCCCGTCGTGGCGCCGGCGCGGGCGGCGACCAGGGTGGGACCCATCAGGTTGGTGTCCGTCTTGGCGGCCTCGGCCAGCTTCGCCAGGGCCTCGGCGACCTCGGCCTCGTCGCGCTGCTTCTTCCACTCCTCGACGCTGGTCCGGGCGCTCTGCTCCGCGCCCGGGTCGGCGGCCATGATCGCGCCGTCCAGGTCCGCGGTCAGCGGCGAGGGCTCGGTGGTCTCGTACTTGTTGACGCCGACGATGACCTCCTCGCCGGCCTCGATCCGCGCCCGGCGGGCGGCGTGCGAGGAGACCAGCTCGGACTTCATGTACTCGACCGCGTCGATCGCGCCACCCATGGCCTGGACCCGGTCGATCTCGGCGCGCGCGCCCTCGACCAGCTCGGCGACCTTGGCCTCGATGACGTGCGAGCCGTCGAAGATGTCGTCGTACTCCAGGAGGTCGGACTCGAAGGCGAGCACCTGCTGGAGCCGCAGCGACCACTGCTGGTCCCACGGCCGCGGCAGGCCGAGCGCCTCGTTCCAGGCGGGCAGCTGGAGCGCGCGGGCGCGGGCGCTCTTGGACAGCGTGACGCCGAGCATCTCCAGCACGATGCGCTGGACGTTGTTCTCCGGCTGGGCCTCGGTGAGCCCGAGCGAGTTGACCTGCACGCCGTAACGGAACCGCCGCATCTTCGGGTCCTGGACCCCGTAGCGCTCCCGGGTGATCTCGTCCCAGAGCTGGACGAAGGCCCGCATCTTGCAGGTCTCCTCGACGAACCGGACGCCGGCGTTGACGAAGAAGGAGATCCGGCCGACGACCTTCTCGAAGTCGTCGGCGGAGACCTGGCCCGCGTTCTTGACCTGGTCGAGCACCGCGATCGCGGTGCACAGGGAGTACGCGAGCTCCTGGGTGGGCGTGGCCCCGGCCTCCTGCAGGTGGTAGCTGCAGATGTTGATCGGGTTCCACTTGGGGATCCGGTGGACGGTGTAGGCGATCATGTCGGCGATCAGCCGCATCGAGGCCTCGGGCGGGAACGCGTAGGTCCCGCGCGAGAGGTACTCCTTGATGATGTCGTTCTGGGTGGTGCCGGCCAGCTGGGCGGCGACCTCCTCGGGCGACAGGTCGGGGCTCTGCTCCTCCGCGACCACCTGGTACATCGCCAGCATCCACATGGCGACGGCGTTGATCGTCATCGAGGTGTTCATCTCGACCAGCGGGATGTCCTCGAAGAGGCGACGCATCTCCCCCAGGTGCGGCACCGGGACGCCCACCTTGCCCACCTCGCCGCGGGCCAGCGGCGAGTCCGGGTCGTAGCCGGTCTGGGTCGGCAGGTCGAAGGCGACCGAGAGGCCGGTCTGCCCCTTGGCGAGGTTGGTGCGGTAGAGCTCGTTGGACGCCGCGGCCGTCGAGTGGCCGGCGTAGGTGCGCATCACCCAGGGGCGGTCTTTGGCGGGGCGGTCCTTCTCGGTCATGGTCCGAGCGTAGGACGTCAACTACCCGGAGGTAACCGGTCGCCGGTGTGGCTTATCCGACATGCGATCCCGCGTCGAACGTCGGGCTCAGGCGGGCGTCGCCACGCGCTCCAGCTCGACCACGCGGATCAGGTGGGAGAGGTGGAGGAGCCGCCGGACCGCCGGTCCGCAGCCGCGCAGCGTGAGGTGCTGGCCGGCCCGGCCGGCCTCGCGGGTGGCGACGCCGAGCACCTTCAGGGCGGTCACGTCGACGCTGTCCACGTCGGTGAGATCGATGACGACGTCCTCGTCGTGCCCCTCGATGAGGTCGTAGATGGCCTGGCGGACCTCCCACGTGCTGCGCACGTCGAAGTCACCACTGAGCACGAGCGTCGGACCGTCGGTCATGATGTCCATCGTTGCCATTCCCCCGGAGCCCAGAGAGTCCCCGGCTTCTCGCTGTCGATGCCGTCCCTGTACCCACTATGACGCTGCTCACCCCGATTCGGTTGCCTGACGCTCCCGGGAAATTTCGGGACGTCTACGCTCCCTCCATGGTCAACCTCACCCGGATCTACACGCGCACCGGCGACCACGGCGAGACCCGCCTGGGCGACATGAGCACCACCACCAAGAACGACCTGCGCCTGCACGCCTACGCCGACGTCGACGAGGCGAACGCGCACCTGGGGGTGGCGCTGGCCCAGGGCGACCTCGCCGAGGACGTGGTCGCGGTCCTGGTCCGGGTCCAGAACGATCTCTTCGACGTGGGTGCGGACTTCTGCACCCCGGTGGTGGAGAACCCGGAGTTCCCCCCGTTGCGGATCGAGCAGGACTACGTCGACCGGCTCGAGCAGTGGTGCGACCACTACAACGCGGAGCTGCCCAACCTGCGCTCGTTCATCCTCAACGGCGGCACCGCGGGCGCGGCCCTGCTCCACGTCGCGCGCACCGTCGTACGCCGGGCGGAGCGGTCCGCCTGGGCGGCCTACGGCGAGCACGGCGAGACCATGAACGAGCTGGCGATCACCTACCTCAACCGGCTCTCCGACCTGCTGTTCATCCTGGCCCGCCACGCCAACCGCGAGCAGGGCGACGTGCTCTGGGTGCCGGGCGGCGAGCGCTGACCCGTCCCCAGATCGGGGGATGCCCCGCTCGCCCGCAACGGATGAGGCGCAGGGTGCTCCGTGTTCCTTAACGTGAGGGCATGAAGGCACGCCGCATCGCGGCCGTCCTGGCCGCCTCCCTGCTCGGTCTGTCCCTCACCGCCTGTAGCAGCGGAGGCGGCGGCACGACCAAGAGCGGGGCCAAGCTCATCACGGCCGGCACGCTCACCGACTGCTCCGACGTTCCCTTCCCGCCGTTCGAGGACTTCGACAAGTCCTCCCCCACCGGCTTCAAGGGCTTCGACATCGACATCATCACCCAGATCGCCCAGGGCATGAACCTCAAGCTCGTGGTCAAGGACTCGGCGTTCGACCCGCTGCAGAGCGGCCTGGCGCTGAACTCCGGCCAGTGCGACATCGTGGCCAGCGCGATGACGATCACCCCGGACCGCGCGAAGAACCTCGACTTCAGCGACGGCTACTACGACTCGAAGCAGTCACTGCTGGTCCCGAACGGCTCCGACATCAAGAGCATCAACGATCTGTCCGGCAAGAAGGTCGGCGTGCAGCAGGGGACCACCGGCAAGACCTACGCCGAGGAGCACGCCACCGGCGCCCAGATCGTGAGCTTCCCGAGCGACGCGGAGGAGTACCAGGCGATCAAGGCCGGGCAGGTCGACGCCCTGCTCCAGGACCTCCCGGTCAACCTGAACCACCAGCAGGCCGGCGGCTTCACCATCGTCCAGACGTACTCCACCAACGAGCAGTACGGCCTGGCCATCAAGAAGGGGAACACCGCGCTGGTCGACGACGTCAACGCGCAGCTGAAGAAGATGCGCACCGACGGCACCTACGACCAGATCTACAACAAGTACTTCAAGCCCAGCTGACGTCGCAGCAGGCCTCGGCGGAGTCCCGGAGGGGTGCTCGTGAAACGCACCACCAAGCGCAAGCTGACCAACGCGATCCTCTACGGGATCCTGGTGCTGGCCGTGGTCCTCGCGGGCGCCCTCGTCAACTGGAGCGCCGTGAAGGCGAACTTCTTCGACCCTGCAGGCTGGAAGCGCGGCGGCAACTGGGGCGACCTGATCACGATCGGTGTCAAGAACACGGTCGTCTACACGTTCATCGCCTTCGTGTTCGGCTTCGCCCTGGCGATCGTGCTCGCGCTGATGAAGCTGTCACCGATCGCGCCGTACCGGTGGCTGGCGACGGGGTACATCGAGTTCTTCCGCGGGCTGCCGGCACTGATCGTCATCCTGGTGATGGCGTTCGGCGTCCCGATCGCGTTCGGCTGGAGCCCGCCCGGGGGCCTAGTCGGCGCGGGCCTGATCGCCCTCGTCCTGGTGGCCGGCGCCTACATGGCCGAGACGCTGCGCGCGGGCATCCAGGCGGTGCCGAAGGGGCAGACGGAGGCGGCCAGGTCGCTGGGCATGAGCGCCGGCCGGACCACGGTCTCGGTGGTCCTCCCCCAGGCCCTGCGCATCGTCATCCCGCCGCTGACCAACGAGTTCGTGCTGCTGATCAAGGACACCGCCCTGCTCTTCGTCATCGGCGTCCAGGTCGGCCAGCGCGAGCTCACCAGCGTGGCCCGCGACCTCACGACCTCCGGGCCGACCGCGGGCACGTCCACGAGCCTGATCCAGGCCGCCCTGCTGTACCTGATCATCACGCTGCCGCTCACGCGCCTGGTCGCCCTGCTCGAGAAGCGTCAGCAGAGAGCCCGGTGACGACATGACGGTCCCCCAGCAGGCCACCGGGCGAGCGATCGAGGTGCGCGAGCTGCACAAGTACTTCGGTGAGAACGAGGTGCTCAAGGGCATCGACTTCCACGTCGACCACGGCCAGGTGGTCTGCGTGATCGGGCCGTCGGGATCGGGCAAGTCGACGCTGCTGCGCTGCGTGAACCGGCTCGAGGACCCGACGTCCGGCACGATCTGGGTCGAGGGGGTGGACATCACCGACCCCGAGACCGACCTCGACCAGGTCCGCAGCCGGATCGGGATCGTGTTCCAGTCCTTCAACCTGTTCCCGCACATGAACGTGATGCGCAACCTGTGCATCGCCCAGCAACGGGTCCGCGGGCGCAACAAGGACCAGGCGGTCGAGGTCGCCCGGGCCAACCTCGCCAAGGTCGGCCTCGCCGGCAAGGAGGGCGCCTACCCAGCCCACCTCTCCGGCGGCCAGCAGCAGCGCGTGGCCATCGCCCGCGCCCTGTCCATGGATCCCGACATGATGCTCTTCGACGAGCCCACGTCGGCACTCGACCCCGAGCTGGTCGGCGACGTGCTGGCGGTGATGAAGAAGCTCGCGTCCGAGGGCATGACGATGATGGTCGTGACCCACGAGATGGGCTTCGCCCGCGAGGTGGGCGACAAGCTCGTCTTCATGGACGACGGGGTCATCGTCGAGGAGGGCGAGCCGACCGAGGTCCTCGCGAACCCGCAGCACGAGCGGACGCGCTCGTTCCTGTCGAAGGTCCTCTAACGGGGCGCACCGCCGCCACGGTCAGCGCAGCGGGGACCATCAGGGCGGCGACGGCGAGCAGCGAGTCCAGGGTGCCGACCCGGTCGCCGAGCTGGCCCAGCAGCGGCGGCCCCGCCAGGAACGCGGCGTACCCGATCGTCGAGACGACCGCGACCCGCGCGGCGGCCCGTGCGGGGTCGTCGGCGGCGGCGCTCATGCCCACGGGGAAGCCCAGGGACGCCCCGAGGCCCCACACCACGACCCCGAGACCCACGAGGGCCCAACCGCCTCCCGCCACCACCAGCAGGATGCCCGCCGCTGCGGTGGCGCAGGTCGCCCACAGGACCGGGGCGCGGCCCCACCGGTCCAGCGCCGTCGGTCCCACCAGGCGCCCGGTCGTCATCGCGGTCACGAAGACCGAGAAGCCGAGGACGCCGACCCAGTGCGGAGCGTCGTACCCGTCGATGATCGCCAGCGAGAGCCAGTCGTTGGCCGAGCCCTCGACGGTGGCGAAGGCGAGCACCATGACGCCGATGGCCAGCGTGCGGGGCTCGCGCCAGGCCGAGCCCGACGCGCGCGAGGCCTCGGGCTGCTCACCGGGCGGCAGGAAGGCGCGCCCGAGGGTCCACACGGTGACGAGCGCCAGCAGCCCGGCACCGCCGAGGTGGAGGGGCAGCGGCGCGTGCGCCGCCGCCATCGGGATGCCGACCGCGGCGCCGGCGATGCTCCCGAAGCTCCAGCCCGCGTGGAACCGCGGCATGATCGTGCGGCCCAGACGGCGCTCCACCCCGGCGCCCTCGACGTTCATCGCGACGTCCCAGACCCCGATCCCGACGCCGTAGGCGAAGAACCCCACCGCCGTCACCGCGACCGAGCCGAGGACCGCTGCCCCCAACGAGGAGATGACGAGCCCGACCGCGGCCGACAGCCCGCCGAGGCGCACGACGCCG
>Ga0308176_10002383_pt1 | contig 11816 bp, 9 predicted proteins | sample PhyCR2_3_FD_203890 | JGI IMG/M metagenome (GOLD analysis project Ga0308176, IMG submission 203890) | Soil microbial communities from UC Gill Tract Community Farm, Albany, California, United States - DLSLS.C.R2 | ecosystem: Environmental > Terrestrial > Soil > Agricultural land | place: USA... | reverse complement strand
CGCAGTGGAGCTACGGCAGCGCCTACGCACCCGGATACGGGCACGTCGGCTACGTCGAGGAGGTCACCTCCCGCTACATCGTCATCTCCGACTCCTCCTGGGGCGGCAACTACTCCTCCCGGTGGCGGGTGCCGTACGGCGACCGCAACTGGCCGAGCAACTTCATCCACTTCAAGGACACCCGCTACCAGCCGCCCGCCAACGGCACCTTCCTCAGGAGCCGTGAGGACGGCGCCGTGTACCGGCTGGCCGGTGGAGCGCCGGTGTGGGTCAAGACCTGGACCGCCTTCGGTGGGACCAAGCCGACCCACCTCGTGTCGAGCGCCACCATCGCGGCGCTGCCGCGGTTCCCGAAGAACGGTACGTACCTCCTCGGCGCCCAGCGACGCGAGGTGTACGTCGTCGCGGGCGGCGCACCGGTGTACGTGTCGGCCTGGGCCAACGTCGGGGGCCGCCACGCGTACACGACCGTCGACCAGAACGCCATCGACCGGGCCGGCTCCGGTGGCCGGTACAACCACCTGTCGTACCGGCCGGTCGACGGCAGCTACCTGCGCGGGACGACGACCCAGCGGGTCTACCAGCTGAAGGGCGGCGTGGCGTACTTCGTCAGGTCCTGGACCCAGGTCGGCGGCACGAAGCCGACCACCTACGTCGACCAGGCCAGCATCGACAAGGCCGGCACCACCTCGCCACTCAAGTGGACCCATCTGCGCGGCAAGGCCGTGTTGTAGCGCGAACCACCTCAGCGGCGCACGACCTCGCGGTGCGACCCGTCGACGCGACGGGTCCAGCCGCGGGAGTCGAGGTGCTCGAGCAGCGGCACCGCCACCCGGCGCGTGGTGCCGAGTGCCTGACGGGCCTCGCTCAGGGTGAACGGCTGCGGCAACGCGGCCAGGACCCGCATCGCCCGTGCGGGGGCGTCCGGCAGCAGCACCACCTCGTCGGGCAGCCGGACCACCCGGCCCAGCCGCTCGGCCGCGGCCAGCTCCCGCGGACCCAACCCGCCCGCGTCGAGCTCTCCCCTCTCCGGCGCCGCGAACGGCTCCGCCGCCAGGCGCCGCTCAATGGCCGACAGCGCGGGCTCGGCAGGTCCCAGGTCGCCTCCCACCCCCGGCAGCCAGACCCGCCCGTCGCGCACCTCGAGCCCGGCGGCGTCCGCCGCCAGGGCAACGAGCGCGACGTCGGCGACCCCGGCGGCGGTTCGGGCCGCCGCGAGCGGGAGCGAGGGGTCGAGGGGCGCGGAGGCTGCCTGCTGCCTGACTGCCGTCGCCAGTCGTTCCGCCCAGGCCACGAGTACTGGGCGCGCGACGAGCCAGTCCGCTTGGGACACAATGGATCCCGGCAGCTGCGCAGGCACCGTGACGCCGAGAGCCTCGGCATGCGCGCGAGTCATCGCGCCACGGCGCGTGACCTCGGTGCCGAGGTCGGCACGTCCGGTCATCGCCGCGAGCGCCTCGCCCCGACGGTGTGCGTCACCGCGACGCGCCAAGGCCGGGGGGTCTGCGTCGAGGACCAGCGCACCGCCGAGGATCCGCCGGGCGCCGGGGTCGCGCAGGATCGCCCGGTCCCCCGCCACCAGCGGCAGCGCCACCTCGAACGACAGGCGGGCGGTGTCCTCTCCCAGCGGCCGCAGGTGGGCCTCGACGGCGGTCGTCCCGACGTGGAGCATCACCGTCGCTGGGCGCTGGTCGCCACCGAGGCGCGCGTCGACGATGCCGGTCGGCCGCCACGCACCTGGCGTGGTGAGGGCGACGCCGCGCGGCACCTCCTCGGGCGCCACGCCGCGCAGGTTGAGGGCGACGCGGGCCACCGCGCCCACTGACTCGCGCGGCTGCTCCAGCGACTGCAGGCCGCGCACCCGCACCCGCCGCCCCGCGACCTCGAGCTCCTCCCCCACGGCCACCGTGCCCTGGCCGAGGGTGCCCGTCACGACGGTTCCGGAGCCGCGGATCGTGAACGAGCGGTCCACCCACAGCCGCACCCGTCCCCACCTGTCCGGTGCCGGCATCAGCGCGACGAGGCGGTCGAGCGCCGCACGCAGTTCGGGAAGGCCCTGCCCGGTCCGCGCCGACACCGCAACCGCCGGGCCCGGACCGAGGCTGCTCGCCGCCAGCCGCTCGGACGCGTCCGCCAGCACCGGAACCGGGTCGGCCAGGTCGCTGCGCGTCACGACGAGCAACCCGCGCCGGATCCCAAGCGCGTCCACGGCCGCCAGGTGCTCTGCGGACTGCTCCCGCCAGCCCTCGTCCGCCGCGACCACGAACACCACGGCAGGCGCCGGCCCGAGCCCGGCCAGCATGTTGCCGATGAACCGCTGGTGACCCGGCACGTCCACGAAGGCCAGCTGCTCCCCCGACGGCAGCGTCGTCCAGGCGTACCCCAGGTCGAGGGTCAGCCCGCGCCGGTGCTCCTCGGCCCACCGGTCCGGCTCGATGCCGGTGAGCGCCCGCACGAGCGTCGACTTGCCGTGGTCGACGTGCCCGGCTGTGGCGACGACGTGCACCTTCGCGCCTCCTGTCCGTATGCCGCGTGGCCGAGCCGGCCACGCGGCATACCTCGGCATCCCCGGAGGGGAAGCGTGGCGGAGGTGGACGGGAATCGAACCCGCCAGACCGAGATGCTCGGCCTCACCGGTTTTGAAGACCGGGGGGCCCACCAGGAACCCAGACACCTCCAGGGCAACCGTAGCCGGGGCGTCGGCGACGCAGCGGCACCGGTCGTCGGCCCGGCCTAGAGTCGAGGCGTGACCACCACGGCGCCCCGGTACCGGCTGACCCAGTTCGCGCACGGCGGCGGGTGCGCCTGCAAGATCCCGCCCGGCGAGCTCGAGGACATGGTGCGCGGCCTGGTCGGGACGCCGGCGCCCGAGCTGCTCGTCGGGCTCGAGGACGGCGACGACGCGGCAGCGGTGCGCATCGAGGGCGGCCTGGCGGTGCTGGCGACGGCCGACTTCTTCACCCCGGTGGTCGACGACGCCTACGACTGGGGCCGGATCGCCGCCGCGAACGCCCTGTCGGACGTCTACGCGATGGGCGGTCGGCCCGTGGTCGCGGTCAACCTGCTCGGGTGGCCGCGAGACACCCTGCCGGTCGAGCTCGCCCAGGAGGTGCTCCGTGGTGGGCTCGACGTTGCCCGGGAGGCGGGGTGCCCGGTCGCCGGAGGACACAGCATCGACGACCCCGAGCCCAAGTACGGCATGGCGGTGACCGGTCTGGCGCCGGCGGACCGGCTGCTGCGCGTCGCCGCCGCCCGCCCCGGGCAGCCGATCAGCCTCACCAAGCCGCTCGGCGTCGGCGTCCTCAACAACCGGCACAAGGCGACCGGTGAGGTGTTCCCCGAGGCGGTGGCCTCGATGGTCACGCTCAACCGCGAGGCGGCTGCCGCGGCGCTCGAGGCGGGCATCGAGGCGGCGACCGACGTGACCGGGTTCGGCCTGCTCGGTCACCTCTACAAGCTGGCCCGCGCCTCTGGGGTGACAGCGGTGGTGGACGCGGCGGCTGTGCCGTACCTCGCGGGTGCCCGCGAGTCACTGGCGGCTGGGTTCGTGCCCGGCGGCAGCCGGCGCAACCTCGACTGGGTGCGCCCGCACCTGTCCGCCGGCGCTGGCATCGACGAGGACGAGCTGGTGCTGCTGGCCGACGCCCAGACCAGCGGTGGGCTGCTCCTGGCGGGCGAGGTGCCGGGCGCGCCCGTGGTCGGCGAGCTGGTCCCGCGCGGCGAGTCGCTGCTGGTCGTCCGCTGAGGGCCACCGGCGGCCGCCCTCCCCCTCTTGCTTGCGTCCGCGGACCTGCCCGCCAGCGGGGAAGATCCGCGGACGCAAGCGGTGGGTTGGCCGTCAGCCCTGGGTGGCCGGGGTGCGCGTCCGTGCGCGCGTCGGCTCGTGGCCCGGCTTGCGCGTGACGAGCGGCAGGATGAGCGAGACCAGCGCCACGATGCCCATCACCGTGAAGCCCAGGGTGTACGCCTGGTCCTCGCCGATCAGGCTGGCGATCAGCGGCGGCCCGACGATCCCGCCGATGCTCCAGCCGACGAGCATCAGGCCGTAGATCGCCCCGACGTTCCTGACCCCGAAGAACTTGCCCGCCGTCGACGGCATGGTGCCGAATGCGCCGCCGTAGCAGAGGTAGACGAGGCTGGCCAGGACAGCGAGGAACGCCTTGTTCGAGGCGTGCGGGATGAGCAGCAGGCAGACACCCTGGATGCCGAGGATCCCGAGGAACGCCGGCATCTTTCCCACGATGTCGGAGAGCCAGCCCCAGAAGATCCGTCCGCCACCGTTGAACAGCGCGAGCACGCCCACGAGGCTCGCAGCGGCCGTCGTGGAGTAGCCCGCGACGTCGGTTGCCGTGCCCGCCGCCACGGCAATGAGCGAGATGCCGACCGTGACGCTCATGGTGAGGATGGCCGTGAGCAGGTACCACTGCGGGGTGCGCAGCGCCTCCTGCTGCGTGAAGTCCCGGTCCGGCGCCGCCTCCGCGCCCTCGGCGACGGCGACCTTCGGGGAGGGTGCCGCGCCCACCCGCTCGCCGTAGCCGGCGGGTGGGTTGCGGAAGAAGCTCGTGCCGATGAGCAGGGCGACCAGGTAGCCGAGGCCGAGCCACAGGAACGCCTTGGTCGGCACTGATGGCGTGTTGTCGATGAGCGCCTGGCCCGCCGGCGCGGTGATGACCGCACCGAAGCCGAAGCCCGCCACGGCGATGCCGGTGATGAGCCCCGGCTTGTCGGGGAACCACTTCTGCAGCATGGCGATCGGCACGATGTAGACCATGCCCAGGCCGAACCCGCCGAGGATTCCGTAGCCGAGCACGAGCAGCCAGAACAGGTCGGCGTTGGTGGCGAACGAGGCGAGGATGACGCCGATGCTGTAGATGACGCCGCCGGTCATGGCGACGACCCGAGGTCCCTTCCGGTCCTGGATCCGCCCGCCGACGTAGCTGCCGACGAAGATCATGCCGATCACCACGCTGAACGGCACCGCCGCCTTCGCCTTGGACCAGCCGAATGCCTCCTCGCTCTGCAGCGCCTTGGCGAAGACGCTCCAGGCGTAGACCGACCCGATCGACAGCTGCGCGAGGATCGCCGCCACGAGGATGACCCAGCGGTTGCCGGTGCCACCGGCCGTTGGCCTTGCGTTGTCACTCATCTCCCAGTCCCTTCATCCTGGGCGGCGGCGGGGCGCTACCGACCCGTGGTGATCGAGTCCCCGACCTCACCGCCAGCCCGCCGCTGGGACAGCCGCTCCTTCTGCGGCTGGACGGTGTACTTCGGGTCCTTGGCAGACTCGATACCCGCGCCGAAGATCCCGAACCGGGTCAGCGCCGATCCCGCCAGCAGGGCGGCGCCGCTCAGGACGGCGCCGACGCGGCTACGCCCCAGGACCGTGGCGCCCAGCGCACCGCCGAGCGTGAGCCCCTTCGCGGCGCGCAGCATGGTGCCGGGTCGGCCGTGGTGCAGCGGCTCGGCGACCAGCGGGTGCATCCGCCGCTCCATGAGCTCGCCGGCGCCGAGCTCGAGGGCGGCACTGACGGCGGCCAGCCTGCGGGCCGGGCCGTTCTGCGCCGTCGGCGTCGTCACGAGGGCGAGCCCGGCGGCCGCGCAGTTGGCCGACGCGACGAAGACGAACGGCAGCTCGCGGTAGGACTCCCGCCAGGTCGGGGTCGCCGTGTCGGCCAGCAGCACCGAGGTGTACGCCGCCAGGGGCAGCGCGAACGCGGCACTGCCCGCCGTGGCCACCGGTTCCACGACCCGCAGCGCCCGCGCCGAGCCGGAGTCCTCCGGCAGCGCCATCCGACCTGCCTCGGCTGCCGCCGCCAGCCCGGCGAAGCCGCTGAAGCCGGCGAGGATCCACGACCCGACCGACATCGGCGAGGTGAGCTTCGCGACCCGCAGCATGTTGAGCGCCCGCTCCGGGCGCCCGAGGTCCATCACGAGGGTGATGCCGCTGGCCGCCGCGGCAGCGATGGCGGCGAACCGGCCGACCCGGCGCAGCGCCGGTCGCCCGGTGAGCGCCCCACCGGCGCCGACGAGCCCGGACCCACCCGCGAGCCCACCGAGGAACAGGTACGCGGGGATCGGGCTGCCCCAGGGCGCCGGCTTGACGACGTTCTTGCCGTAGTAGCTCTCGAACTGCACGTCGGGCACCATGACCGACTCGTCGACGCGGCGTCCGCGGCCGCCACCTCGCCGGCGCCCGCCCCTCGGTCGCTCGGGCGGCCGGTCGGCGTCGAACGGGTTGGTCGTCACGACCGCCTCCCGGCGAAGGCGCCCACCGCGAGAGCGAGCATCGCGACCGCGGCCATCCCTGCCTTGCGGAACATGTCCGGCAGGTCGGCGGTCGGTACCACCGGGTCCGGCGGCAGGCCGTAGACCTCCGGCTCGTCGAGCAGCAGGAACACCGACCCGGTGCCGCCGACGCCGTCCTCGGCGTTGGCGCCGTACAGCCTGGCCTCGCTGAAACCGTTGGCGTGCAACACCTCGACGCGATCGCGTGCGGTGTCGAGCATCTCCGACAGGGTGCCGAACTTGATCGACGTCGTCGGGCACGCCTGCGCGCACGCTGGCGTCTGGTCCTCGGTCAGCCGGTCGTAGCAGAGCGTGCACTTCTGGGCGACACCGACGTTGCTGACCGTCCCGTCGTGCCCGTGGTCCTCGCGCCGCTCGATGACCCCGAACGGGCAGGCCGGGACGCAGTAGCCGCAGCCGTTGCAGACGTCCGGCTGCACGACGACCGTGCCGTGCTCGGTGCGGAACAACGCGCCGGTGGGGCACACGTCGAGGCACCCGGCGTGCGTGCAGTGCTTGCACACGTCCGAGGCCATCAGCCAGCGGAAGTCGGGCAGCGTCCCCGTCGCCTCGGCGGTGCGAGCCTCCGCGGTGGCGGCCGCCATCGCGCCGTCCCCGTCGGTGCCGATGGGAGGTATGCCGGTTGGTCCGGCAGGTGCCGTGTTCGCAGCGTCCGTGGCACGTGGGTGAGGGGCGTCCGGAGGCCGACTGGCCGGCATACCGAGGTCGACGAGGCGACGGCCCGACTCACGGGCCGCTTCGATGCGGTCGGTGGTCTGCTCGATGAAGGCGACGTGGCGCCACGTGCTTGCGCCGAGCCCACCGGTGTTGTCGTACGAGGTGGCGAGGAGGTTGAGGTCGCCGTCCTGGGGGATGGCGTTCCACTCCTTGCACGCCACCTCACACGCCTTGCAGCCGATGCAGATCGAGGTGTCGGTGAAGAACCCCTTGCGCGGCTCGGGATCGCGCCACGCGGCGTCACGTGCCGGGTCGGTCGGTCCCGCGAGCTGCCTCGCCAAGTAGCCCATCAGCCTTGCGCCTCCGTGGTCTTCAGCTGGTTGCCGGTCTCGCTCGTCAGGCCCGCGCGGGACTGGTACTCCGCCACCATCCGCAGCAGCGCCTCACCCTCCGGGCGGCGGCCGGCGAGGATGTCGCACGAGCCGGCCTTGGACTCCTGGATCTGCACGTTCGGGTCGAGGGCGATGCCGATCAGGTCGTTCGCCGCGTCACCGGAGACGACCGCGTCGCTGCCGACGCCCCAGTGGTAGGGCAGCCCGACCTGGTGGATGGTGTGGCCGTCGATGACCAGCGGGGTCATGCGTTCGGTCACCAGCACGCGCGCCTCGATCGCGGTCCGTGGTGAGACGATCGTCGCCCACCCGCCGTTGGTGAGCCCCTTCTCATCGGCGAGCTCCGGGGACACCTCGCAGAAGAACTCCGGTTGCAGCTCGGACAGGTACGGCAGCCACCGGCTCATGCCGCCGGCCGTGTGGTGCTCGGTGAGGCGGTACGTCGTGAACACGCACGGGTAGACGTCGGAGCCGGGCTGCCCGCCGGAGGGGCTCCACAGGTTGTCCTTGCGCGGGAACACCTTGCGCGCCGGGTTGGACTGCTGGCCGTAGAGCGGGTTGGCGACCGGGGACTCCTGCGGCTCGTAGTGGGTCGGCAGCGGGCCGTCGAGCATGCCCTTGGGTGTGTAGAGCCAGCCCTTGCCGTCGGACTGCATGATGAACGGGTCGTCGCCGGCGAGGCCGTCCGGACCGCCGGCACCCGGCTCGGGCCGGTAGTCCGGCGGCCTGTCGGCGATGAAGTCCGGGACGTCGTGGCCGACCCACTTGCCCTGCTCCTTGTCCCACCAGACGTAGCGCTTGCGCTCACTCCACGGGTTGCCGTCGGGGTCGGCCGACGCCCGGTTGTAGAGGAGGCGGCGGTTGGCCGGCCACGACCAGCCCCACTCGAGCGCGGTGAGGTCCTGCTCGCGACCGGGCTTGCGGCGCGCCGACTGGTTGACGCCGTCGGCGAAGACGCCGGTGTAGATCCAGCAGCCGCCGGTGGTGGACCCGTCGGCCTTCATCTGGTTGAAGCTGCCCAGCAGCTCGCCCTGGCCCCCGTCGTCAGCGACCTGCCAGCCGTTGATCTCGCGGAGCACCGCCTCGCCGTCGGGGTCGCCGCGGTCGTCGACCGGGTAGTCCCACGTGAGGTCGAGCAGGGGGCGGTCCCGCTCGTCGGTGGAGTCCTTCAGCTTCTCGCGGATCCGCTGGCCGAGCTCGTGGAAGAACTGCAGCTCGCTGCGGGCGTCCCCGGGCGGGTCGACCGCCTTGTGGTGCCACTGGAGCATCCGCTGGGTCTGGGTGAAGGTGCCGGACTTCTCGACGTGCGTGGCCGCCGGCAGGAAGAACACCTCGGTGTCGATGTCCTCGGTCTCGAGCTCGCCGGTGGCGATCTCGGGTCCGTCCTTCCAGAAGGTCGCGGACTCGATCAGGGTGAAGTCGCGCACGACCAGCCACTTCAGGTGCGACATGGCCATCCGCTGCATCCGGCCGTGGGCCGAGCCGACCGCGGGGTTCTGCCCGAGCAGGAAGTACCCCTCGACCTCGTCGTCGAGCATCGCCATGGTCGTCTGGTAGGTGCCCGCCGGTCCGTCGAGCCTGGGCAGGTAGTCGTAGCACCAGTCGTTGTCCGCGGTGGCGTGCTCGCCCCACCACGACTTGAGCAGGCTCACGGCGTAGGCGTCGGCGTTGGCCCAGAAGCCCTTCTGCGACTTGCTGCCGATGGCGTTGACGTACTCCTCCCAGGTGTCGTGGTTGCCGACCATCGGCATCGCGAGGTAGCCGGGGAGGATGTTGTAGAGGGTGGGGATGTCGGTTGAGCCCTGGATGCTGGCGTGGCCTCGCAGCGCCATGATCCCGCCGCCCGGACGGCCCATGTTGCCCAGCAGCAGCTGGATGATGGCGGCGGTGCGGATGAACTGCGCGCCGAGGGTGTGCTGGGTCCAGCCGACGGCGTAGACCCACGCGGTGGTGCGCTCACGACCGCTGTTCTCGGTGACCGCCCTGGCGACGTAGTTGAAGTCGTCGACGGAGACGCCGCACGTGCGGGCGACCATCTCGGGGGTGTAGCGCGAGTAGTGCCGCTTGAGGACCTGGAACACCGTGCGCGGGTCCTGCAGCGTCTCGTCCCGCTCCACCTCGGCGTGTTCCAGCGGTGGCCCCGCGGAGCCGTGCTGCTCCCCGGCAGCGGCGTGCGACGCCTTCTCGCCGTGCTCGTGCCCGGCGGCCGGGCCGCCGATGGTGCCCGGTGAGTCGGCGTGGGAGTCACGCGTCTTGTAGGCCCAGCTCTTGAGGTCGTAGCTGCCGAGCTCCTCGTCGTAGCCGGAGAACAGTCCGTCGAGGTCCTCGGTGTCCCTGAAGTCGTCGCTGAGCAGGGTGGCGGCGTTGGTGTAGTGGACGACGTAGTCCTTGAAGTAGAGCTCGTTGGACAGGATGTGGTTGACCAGCGCGCCGAGGAACACCACGTCGCTGCCCGCCCGGATGGGGACGTGCTTGTCAGCCGTCGCCGAGGTGCGGGTGAACCGTGGGTCGATGTGGATCACCTTCGCGCCCTTGAGCCGCGCCTCGGCCACCCACTGGTAGCCGACCGGGTGGCACTCGGCCATGTTGGAGCCCTGGATGACGATGCAGTCCGAGTTGGACAGGTCCTGGAGGTACTGGGTGGCGCCTCCGCGCCCGAACGAGGACCCCAGACTGGGGACCGTGGAGGAGTGTCAAATACGCGCCTGGTTCTCGATCTGGATGGCGCCGGCCGCGGTGAACAGCTTCTTGATGAGGTAGTTCTCCTCGTTGTCCAGCGTCGCGCCGCCCAAGGAGGCGATGCCCATCGTGCGCCGGAGCTTGCGGTTCTTCTCGTCCAGCTCCTGCCAGCCGTTGCGCCGGCTCTCGATGAACCGCTCGGCGATCATGTCCATCGCCGTGTCGAGGTCGAGGTCCTCCCAGTCGGTGCCGCCCGGCCCCCGGTAGCGCACCCTGGTCTGCCGCTTCGGGCTGTTGACCAGCTGCTCGCTCGCAGATCCCTTGGGGCACAGGCGCCCCCGCGATACCGGCGAGTCCGGGTCCCCCTCGATCTGGACGACCTTCTCGTCCTTGACGAACACGCGCTGGCCGCACCCCACGGCGCAGTAGGGGCAGATGCTCTGGACCACACGGTCGGCCGTGACGGTGCGCGGGGTGATCGAGCGGGTGCGTTGCGAGGTGACGGAGGGGCCGCGCCCCAGCAAGTCGCCGCTGCCGAGCTGCCGGACCACCGGCCAGTCGAGGAACGTCTTGGGAGCCACGTCGCCCACCTCCACCTCGCAGGCTACCCACGCCGGCTGGCGTCGGCACCCCGGCAGAGCCGGTCGTGCGGCGGGTGACTCAGCCGATGCGCGGGATGAGCAGCGACTGCCCGGCGTGCACCTCTGGGCTGGTCAGGTTGTTGGCGACCTGGATGCGGGCGACGGCGTCGGCCATCGGCAGCTGCGGCAGCTCGTGCGCGGCCACCTCGGACAAGGTCTGCCCCGACTGCACTGTCGTCGAGTGGTCGATGACGGTGCCGGAGGCGCCGCCCGGGAAGAGCGCGACGGCGAGCACGACCAGCGCGAGCGCCACGGTCAGCGTGATGGCCAGCCGCCCCGCGCGGGTGATCCGCACCGGCGCTGCTGGGCGGGCCACGGCGGCGTCGCCGCACGGCACGGAGGTGAGGCGCGGACGGAGCGGGCCACGCGGCCCCCGGCCGGGTGCGGCCACCGGCGCGGTGGCGATGTCCCAGGCGACTGCTGCACTCATCGAGTCCTCCATCTCCCTGCCCGTCGAACGGATGTCCGATCGAGCGCTTGTACGATTTGTAGCACGAGTGTTCGAACCAATCAAGACACGCCTCGAACAGGTGTTTGGAAACTCTGTTCGAACCGCATATCCTGTGCTCACACCACGAAGCACACCAGAGGCCACTGACAGCGCCGTTCCCGCGCCGAGGTGACCACCCGGCACACGGCACCCGACCTGCGAGACGAGGAGCGGCATGAGCGAGGACAACGTCAAGGAACTGCCGGAGCGCGACCGCGGCGACGGCGGCCTCACGGTGCGCCAGCGCCGGGTGCTCGAGGTGATCCGCAACTCCGTGGACCGCCGCGGGTACCCGCCGAGCCTGCGCGAGATCGGCGAGGCCGTCGGGCTCACCTCCCCCAGCTCGGTGGCCCACCAGCTCGCCAGCCTCGAGCGCAAGGGCTTCCTGCGCCGCGACCCCAACCGTCCGCGCGCACTCGAGGTCGTCTCCCCCGAGACCGCGGCCGACGCGCCGGGCTACCGCGGTGGGGCGCACCCCGACGACGACACGGCGACCTTCGACGAGACCGGCATGGGCGACGCCCGCCCTGAGGCGTCCTACGTGCCCGTCCTGGGCCGGATCGCCGCCGGCGTGCCGATCATGGCCGAGGAGTCCGTCGTGGAGGTCTTCCCGCTGCCGAAGTCGCTCGTCGGCGAGGGCTCCCTGTTCCT
>Ga0308176_10002382_pt1 | contig 11816 bp, 10 predicted proteins | sample PhyCR2_3_FD_203890 | JGI IMG/M metagenome (GOLD analysis project Ga0308176, IMG submission 203890) | Soil microbial communities from UC Gill Tract Community Farm, Albany, California, United States - DLSLS.C.R2 | ecosystem: Environmental > Terrestrial > Soil > Agricultural land | place: USA... | reverse complement strand
CCAACCGTTCTCGTGTGACGAAGAAGATGTCAGGCGAGCGGCGGCGCCGCTGTCGCGCGAATCTCACCTGAACCGGCTCGGTCAGAACGTCACCCAAATCATGCTCGCCGGCAAAATAGCTAATTAAGGAAATCAGAAATACGCAGATCCTATCGTGCTCGGTATTCACCGGCGACATCAGGATCACCTCCCCGTCCACCCACTCTGCCCACGTGTCGCTGTCGCACCACGCGATGAACTCCTGCTCGGTCATTCGGGGCAGGCCGCCCTTCTTGCGGCGCGCCGAGGTAAATGTCGGTCCGGTCGAAACCGTCATGGCCGAATTATAGCAGCCTTGAAATGAGGGGCTAACGCAGCTTTACCGTGGCCAAGGCCATGGCCGCCAGCATGGCGCCAATGAGCCAGAAGCGCACGACGACCTGCGTCTCGGTCCATCCCTTGCGCTGGAAATGATGATGCAGCGGCGCCATCAGGAAGATGCGGCGGCCTTCGCCGTACTTGCGGCGGGTGTATTTGAAGTAGCTCACTTGCATGAGGACGGAGACGGCCTCGGCGACGAAGATGCCGCCGATGATGACCAGGACCAGTTCCTGGCGGATCACCAGCGCGATGTAGCCAATCAGACCGCCGAGGGCGAGGGAGCCGGTGTCGCCCATGAAGACCTTGGCGGGGTTGCAGTTGAACCAGAGGAAGCCGAGGCAGGCTCCCGTCATCGCGCCGCAAAGGACGGCCATCTGATCTGACGCCTTGATGTAAGGCAGGAGCAGCGCCTTGGCGAGGTCCGGCGTGCCGAGGATGAACGAGAGCACCAGGAGCGTGAAGGCGACGATGGCGGTGCAGCCGGCGGCGAGGCCGTCGAGCCCGTCGGTGAGGTTGACGGCGTTGCTGGTGCCGACCATCACGACGGTCCCGATGATAATGAATGCGGGGAGGTTCAGGTGGACGTGGAGGTTCTTGAAGAAGGGGAAGTAGAGGGTGGTGCGCTCGTCGATCCAGTGGCCGTGGTGGTAGATAAAGACGGAGAGGATTACCGCCAGGCCTATCTGAAACAGCAGTTTCTCCAGGCTGGTCAGGCCTTGGCGCGAGCTGGATCGGCGGGCGGCGGTGAGCTTGAGCCAATCATCCGCGGCGCCGACGCCGCCGAGCCACACCAGCGTGAGCAGCGCCATCTGCACGTAAAAGTTGCGCAAATCGGCCAACAGGATCGTGGCGACGAAGATCGCGGTGATGATGAGGACGCCGCCCATCGTCGGCGTGCCCTTTTTCCCCTCCATCAGCTTGTCGAAGTCCGCCTGGTCGAAGCGGGCGTGGTCGCCGATCTTCTGGCGGCGCAGCCACGCAATGAAGCGTGGGCCGAAGGCGAGGCAGATGAGGAAGCTGAGGACGATGGAGACGGTCGTCTGGAATGTGACGAACGTGAAGACGCGGAGGTAGCCGAAGTCGTGCGCTTCGAGGCGGTCGAGGAAGGACTTGACGAGGAGGTAGAGCATCCTTGCACGTAGCGCGGGCATCCTGCCCGCGTAATCTTGTTACGACGCGACCTTGCGCCGGGCATTGGCCTGGGCTTGCTGCATGGCGTTGGCGACGGCCTCCAGCCGAATCCCGCGGGAACCCTTGAGCAGCACTAGGTCGCCGTCATGCAGCCAAGTCGGCACGACCTTGGCGGCCGATTCAGAGTCTTCAAAGCGGCTGACCGCCTGCGCGGCCATTCCGGCGCGCTCGGCGGCGTCTGCGATCAATGCGGCCTGCGCCCCGACGCACACCAGCGCGTCCAGCCGGCACGTGGCAGCCAGTTCGCCGAGCTCGCGATGGAAGCGGTCGCTCGACTGGCCCAGCTCGCGCATGTCCCCGAGGATCGCGATCCTCCTGCCCGGGGCACTGAGGGACATGACCGTCTCCAGCGCGGCACGCATCGAGTTGGGGTTGGCGTTGTAGGCGTCGTTCACCAGCGTGATGCCGCTGATCTTCTGGAGCTGGAGGCGCATCTCCGGCCCGGTGGCTTTGGAGAGGCCATCGATGATGACGTCTTCCGGGACGGCCATCTTGCGGGCGACGGCGATCGCGGCCAGCGCGTTGCAGGCCGTGTGCTTGCCGAGCAGCGGGACGAAGACCTGCCGGCGGCTGTTATTCAGGGAGAAGTACACGCCCTTGTCCGTCACCTCGATGTCCGTGGCGAACAGGTCGTTTGTATGTTTGAAGCCGAAGGTCAGTCGCTTGCCCGGCCAATGGGAGACGGCCTGGAGCAGCTCGTCGTCGTCGCCGTTGACGACCAGAAGTCCCTTCTCCTCGTCCACGCCTTCGAGGACCGTGGCGTTCTCCCGCCGCACGCCCATGAGATCCCCGAGCCCTTCGAGGTGCTCGGCGCCGCAGTTGGTGATGACGGCGATGTCCGGCAGCGCCATCTTGGTCAACACGGAGATTTCGCCGTGATGATTGGTGCCCATCTCCAGGACGAGGTAGTCCTGGAGCGGGTCGGCCGGCAGGATGGTGAGCGGGACGCCGATGTCGTTGTTGTAGCTCTTAGGCGAGATCGAGCCCTTGAGGCGGCCGGAGAGGGCCGCCTGAATCAGGTGCTTGGTGCTGGTCTTCCCATTGGAGCCGGCGACGCCGATGACCTTCGCCCGCATCTGCTTGCGGGCGTAGGTGGCGAGCTTGCCCAGGGCGGCGCGCGTGCTGGGGACCTGAATCAGGTGAAGGTTTGGCCAGGGGTCGGCCGGCGGCTGCTCGACCAGGGCCGCGACCGCGCCCTCGGCGGCGGCCTTGGGCAGGAACTGGTGCCCGTCGAAGTGCTCGCCGGGCAGCGCGACGAACAGCGAACCGGGCTCGATGCGCTTGCGGGTGTCGGTGCAGACGACTGAAACCTTGGGTGAATCGGAGGGGAGTGGGGCGAGCGACTTGCCGCCGACGGCCTGGCGAATCTGCTGGAGTGAGCTGGGTTTCATCGGGGCGTCGTCCTCACAACCAAGGCATACGATGCGCGTCGGGGCAGTTCCAAACGGATTTCAATCTGTTTTTCCGCGGAGCCGCAGGGGCCGGATCACGCGGCAGCGGCGCGGGAACGCAGGGCACGCTCGGCCTCCTCGGCGTCGTCGAAGTGGCGCTTCTCGGTGCCGATAATCTGGTAATTTTCGTGCCCCTTACCGGCCAGGAGCACCACGTCGCCGGGCTGGGCGTCGGCGATGACCTGCTCGATGGCGGTGCGGCGGTCAACGTTCACGTACACGCTGCGGCCGGTATCTGCGGAAAAACCGGCAGTGATTTCCTCCAGAATCACCCGCGGGTCCTCGGTGCGGGGGTTGTCGCTGGTCACGTAAATGGCGTCCGCCCACTTCTGCGCGGTGCGCGCCATTCGCGGTCGCTTCGTGCGGTCGCGGTCGCCGCCGCACCCGAAGAGGATGCGCAGCTTCCCGCGCGTCAGCGGGCGCAGCGCAGAGAGGACGTTGTCCATCGCGTCGTCGGTGTGCGCGTAGTCCACGAGCACCGCGAACGGCTGCCCGAGGCGCACCGCTTGCAATCGCCCCGGGGCGCCTTGCGCGTCGCGCAACCCCGCGGCGATTTGATGGACCGACAGGCCAAAGGTCTCGCCCACCAGCGCCGCGGCCGTGAGGGCGTTCTGGATGTTGTGGCGCCCGACCAGGTGCATGCTTACCGGCGTCTCGCCGTCGGGGCTGACCAGAACGAAATGGCTGCCCTGGGCGGTAATGGCCACGTCGCGGGCGCGGTAGTCGGCGCCTTTGGCGAAGCCGAACCGGATGATCCGCCCGCGGCAGTTGCGGACCATGCGGGGGGCGTACTTGTCGTCGCCGTTCACCACCGCGGCGGCGTCTTCGTCGAGGTCGTCGAAGAGCCGCGCCTTGGCGGCGGCGTAGTTGTCCATGTTCAGGTGGTAGTCGAGGTGGTCGCCGGTGAGGTTGGTGAAGGCCGCGCCGGCGAATCGGACGCCGGCGCACCGCTTCTGGTCCAGCGCGTGGCTGGAGACTTCCATCGCGCACGTCCAGCAGCCGTTGTCGCGCATGCGCGCGAGCAGGCCGGCAACTTGAACGGCGCCGGGCGTGGTCATGTTCGCCTCGACGCGCTTGCGGCCGTCGTCGATCTCGACCGTGCCGATCACGCCGCAGCGCCGGCCGACCTTCGCCAGAAGGTGACGAATGAGGTAGGTCGTGGTGGTCTTCCCGTTGGTCCCGGTGATGCCGAGCACCTTCACCGTGTCGCTGGGGCGGCCTTGGAACGCGTTGGCAAGGATGGAAGACGCCGCGGCCGAGTCCGTCACCACGACCTGAGGCAGGGGGGCCGCGGGGACGTTGGTCTCGCTCACCGCCGCGGCCGCCCCGCGTGCCTTAGCGTCGGCCAGGAAGCGTACGCCGTCGGTCTTGCTGCCCGGGCGCGCAATGAAGAGCGACCCCGGCGTGACCAGGCGTGAGTCTTCCTGCACGGAAGAGATTTCGACGTTGCGGATGGACGAAAGAGATAGCCGCGGGTCGTACTGCCGCAGCAGGTCATGGAGGAGCAGCATCGGGACTTCCTTTTCCCTAACGCCGGCCGCCCGGGCCGGCTTTGGCTGCCGTTTTCGGCGATAAATGCCGGTTGCGAGGCCACCTTGCCTTCGCGGCAGCTACCCTATCACACGACAACAGACGAATCAACGCGACGCGCTGTTCGTCCGTTTCATCGGGAAAATGGGCCGCGATCCGCCATTTGTTACGGCGTGCGGCAATCCCCGCCGATCTTTGCCCCCCCGGCGTCAAAATACACGACATCCCCCGGCTTGATGCACAATTCGGCGAGCGGCCGCGAGCGTAGCTGCTCGGCCGTCGTGGCAAACAGCGGCGAAATCTCCAGCGTGCAATCCGGCTCCCCGTCCCGCGACGGCACTTCCACTCCCGCGTCGCCAAGCCAGCGCGCGGCCCTGCGGATCTGGTCGCGCCGGCACGTCGGCGGCGAGTCCACCCCATCGGCGTTCTTCACCGGCGAAAACTCCTCCGCCCGGTCGGTCGTGTACACGATCGCATTCTTCGCCAGCGGGATGGCGTCAAACACGAACTGCTCCAGCTTCACGGCGTTGGGCTTGTCCGGCTTGACCGGGCGGCCGGACTCATCCACGTACGGCACCTTCTTCTCCGCCCGGTGCCACGGAAGCTGCAGCCGCCCGCCACTGTTGAGCCGCTCGACGAACGACCGCCGCAGCGCGTGGATGGCGATTGACCCGGCGTTGAACCGCAGCGACCCGTCGGGATTGGTTTGGACGGCCAAACTTGCCGGCAAATCGCTGTACTCGATGACCTGGAGCACGCCGTCGGCCACCACGAAATTGCCGACCTTCTCCAGCGCGTTGGCCTTCGGAATGGTCTTGCTCGACATCTCGCTGCCGGTCAGGTCGTGCAGTCCGAGGAACAGCGGGTCGATGCAATGGACGAGCGGGTTATCGACCTGGAAGTACGACAGGTGCTCCACGCCGCGCTTTCGCATGTCGGCCAGCGCGCCGCTGCGATCCAGTGCGCGGAGCGAGCCGCCGTGCCCGTCGGGACTGAGGGCCAGGGAATCCTTCTCCGCGAGCAGCATTTTCCCCTCGAAGGAAAATGCCGGCATCATCCCCTGCTGGAAGAAGAACACGTCCTGGGGGTCGTAGCCGAAGAAGGCGTTCTTCTTGAAGAAATCGCGCGTGGCGGCGTCGTTGGCGTCGCTGGTCATCACGTACCAGGCGATCGGCTTGCCGAAATCGCCCGAGTAGGCCAGCAGTTGCTCGGCAAAGACCTGGAACAGCGGCTTGCTCTTGACCGGCGTCACGGGGTACTCGCCCTTGGGCCCGTCGTAGCCGAGGCGGGTGCCCTGGCCGCCGGCGACGAGGAACGCCGCCACCTTCCCCGCGCGCAGCAGGTCGCGGCCGCGCTGCCGGGCGTCCTGGTAGAGCTGCCGCCGCTGGGCGTCGGGCTCGCGCGGGTAAGCCTGCACCGGCTGAATGTCCTTGGGCAGGAGGACCGTCGGCTTTTGGCGGACCTGCGTTTCGGCCAGGTGCGCGATCGTGTCGAGGTCGAGCGACTGGAGCTGTGCAATCAGCTTTTTTCGGCCGCGCTGGTCGGGTTGGCTGCCGAACCGCAGCACGTCCCCTTGGCCGATCGATTTGAGCTTTTCAGGTAGTGCGGAAATGTCCATGAGGCGCGCTCCGTACGTTCTGCCGTCCCCTTGGGCAAGCCGGCGTCATGCTAACTTGGCGTCGGCGCGGCTGGCAACGTCCCGGCCGGCGGCCGCGGGAGCCTGCTAGGGCAATCGCAAGGTCGGTAGCTGACTGATCCGTCGGGGGTGCACGTCCGTATGTGCCTCGGGGACAACACCTTTCCCGGAGGCCACGGATGGCCGACTCGATCCTGGAGCACTTCGCCGACCTTCCCGACCCCCGCGGCGCCCGGGGGAAGTTGCACCGGCTGGGCGACGTGCTGACCATCGCCATCTGTGCCGTGATCTGCGGGGCCGACGGGTGGGTGGCCGTGGAGCACTTCGCGCGGGCCAAGGAGCAGTGGTTCGGGACGTTCCTGGACCTTCCCGGCGGCATCCCCGGCCACGATACCTTCGGGCGGGTGTTCGCCGCGATCGACCCCGACGCCTTCGAACGGTGCTTCGCCGGGTGGACCAAGGCGTTGGGCGGCTCCAGCCGGGGCAAGCTGGTGGCCATCGACGGCAAGAGCTTGCGGCGGAGCTTCGCCCACGCCTGGGACAAGAGCGGGATGGCCCATTTGGTCAGCGCCTTCGTCTCGGACAACCGGCTGGTGCTGGGGCAGTTGGCCGTGGACGCCAAGGCGAACGAGATCGTCGCCATCCCCAGGCTGCTGGCGTTGCTGGACCCGACGGGGGCGACCGTCAGCATCGACGCCATCGGCTGCCAGAAGGGGATCGCCCGCTCGATCCTCGACGCCGGGGCCAACTACGTGCTGGCGGTGAAGGAGAACCAGAAGACGCTGCACGCTCAGGTGAAGAAGCTGCTGGACGAGGCGATCCTGGAGAAGTTCCATGGCATGGCGCACGCCGCCTTCGAAGGGACCGACGGGGACCACGGCCGGGTCGAGACCCGCCGGGCCTGGTGCACCGGCGAGGTGCAGTGGGTCAAGTGCGGCGGCCAGTGGCCGGGGCTGGCCAGCGTCGGCGTGGTGGAGTGCGTGCGGGAGGTGATCGGGGGCCCCACCAGCACCGAGCGGCGGTACTACATCAGCAGCTTGGACGGCACCGACGCCGAGGCCTTCGCCGCGGCCGTGCGGGGGCACTGGGGCGTGGAGAACCCGCTGCACTGGTCGCTGGACGTGACCTTCGGCGAGGACGACAGCCGGGTGCGCAAGGGCCACGCCGCCCAGAACCTCTCCCGGCTGCGGCGGATCGCCCTCAACCAACTCCAGCGGGACAAGACGCTCAAGGCGGGCATCCAGACCAAACGCCAGCGGGCCGGCTGGGACCACGCCTACCTGCTCAAGGTGCTGGCTTCATGACCTTGCGATTGCCCTGGGGAGCCTGCCCGGTACGCTCGAAGCAACCGATAAGGAACTCCTCCAGGCGCTTTTGATAGGCAAGCGGTTCTAGGCACATCCCACGCAGGTGGGTGGCGGCGTCGATACGCCAGATCACGGTCGAGCTCTCCGCCGGGCGCGACTCCGCGGCATTGACCAGCGCCGCGGCATCCTCCGGGCTGACGTAAAAGTCGTCGCACGCCTGAATGAGCATCAGCGGGCAGGGGACCTGCGGGATGAGCCGCACCGGCGCGACCTCGGCGAAATTCGCGCCCGAGAAGAGTTCGGCCAGTCGAGTGGCGGCGCCCTGAAGCAACCCCGCCGGGAAACCTTGGCCGGTCGCGTGGCGGCGCGCGGCGGTCGCGTAATCCCGGTAAGGGCACTCCATCACGACTCCGACGACGTCGCCGCGCACGCAGGCCGTCGCCGCGGCGACGGCGGCGCCCATCGAAGCGCCGAACAGCGCGACTTTCTTCGCATCCTGCGGCCGCTGTGACTGCAACTGATTGATGGCCTGATCCACGTCGTGCCGTTCGAAATACCCGGCGGTCGAGTACCGTCCTCCGGACTCGCCGTGGGCACGCAGGTCCAGCGCGAGGAGGTTGAGGCCCGTCGCGTGCAGGGCGGGCGCCCACGCGATTGAACCGACCTTCGCGTCGGCGTACCCGTGGATCAGCACGATGGTTCGTCCCTCCGCCCGCGGGTGCGGGATCCACCACGCCGCCAGATCGAGCGGCTGGCCGCTTCGCGCGTCGCGCACCGTCCACCGCAATTCCTCGAAGGGAAGGCGCAGGTCGCCGGGCGAGAGGCGGCGCAGCACGTACGCCGCCTTGCCGTCGGTCATCCGCGGCGGGCGCAGGAGAATCTGCGCCATCAGCACCGCCGCCGCCGCCGCCAGCGCCACCGCCACGCCGGCGAGTGCCGCGAGCAACAGGAGCAGGCCGTGCGGCGAGAATGAGAGGCCGTGGAGCATCAAAAGATGATAGCGGGGCACGCGAATTCCTGCGTTTCGCTCAAGCGGCTCGGCGTGAGCGTCCGATAAAGGTGGCAGATAACCACCGCCCGGCCACGGATGGCCGGCGTGATGATATTCGGTTCCCCTTTAACCTCCAGGATGGAGAGAGCGATGAAACGAGCGATTGTTCTGGCCCAGTTTGCAGTGGTAGCGGTGCTGGTCGTCGGTTGCGCCGACGATAAGAAGTCGATGCCCAGGAGCGGCGCCGCGTTGGACATCACGCCGCCGTCGGCGACCCCGGCGCACCCGCAGGCGTACGCCCCCGCGCCGGCCCAGCCGGTGACGGTGGCCCCCGCCGACAGCACACCCGTAGTGACCGCCGCCCCGGCCGCCGGCGTCGGCGCCACCGCCAGCGCGAGCACCGGCGGGAGCTATACGGTGAAGAAAGGTGACACCCTGTACAGCATCGCCCGTGGCCGCTACGGCGACGGCAAGCAGTACACGCGGATCGTCGCCGCCAACCCCGGCCTGAGCCCCACCTCCTTGAAGGTCGGCCAGTCGATCACGATCCCGTAACGGGTCCACAACGGCAGACGAACGAAGTGCCCGGGCCGGCGGAGTTGGCCCGGGCTTTTCTTTGCGCGCCGGCGCTCGCACCGGGGCGATGTTACGATCGGCCCGCCATGAAATCCCACCGCATCGTGACCCAATCCGTCCACACGCGCCGGCGCAGCGAAATGCTCGATGTTACCGACCGGGTGCAGGAGATCGTCTCAAAAGCGCAGGCGACGGACGGCTACGTCATCGTGTACGTCCCCCACACGACCGCCGCCGTCACGATCAACGAAAACGCCGACCCGGACGTGAAGCACGACATGCTGCGCGAGCTGGAAGAGCTGATTCCCCGGCAGGAGGCGTATTATCGGCACGCCGAAGGCAACAGCGACAGCCACGTGAAGACGTCACTCGTCGGCAACAGTGTGATGGTGTTGGTCGAAGACGGCCGCCTCGTGCTAGGCCGGTGGCAGGGAATCCACTTTTGCGAATTCGACGGCCCGCGGACGAGGGAGATGATGGTGAAGGTCGTGGACCTGACTGGATAACGCTCTACTCGTGCCGCAGCGCTTCGATGGGATTCATGCGGGCGGCCATGACGGCGGGGTAGAGGCCGAAGCCGATGCCGATCATGCCGGAGACCATGAACGATCCCACGACCGACCAGCTCGTGATCACCGTGCGGTAGGACTGGTCCGACCAGATCGCGACGACCACCGGCAGCGCCTTGGAGACGCCGGTGCCCAGGGCGATGCCGATCAATCCGCCGGTCAGCGAGATGACCGTGCACTCGATAAGGAACTGGAGCGTGATGTGCCGGCGCTTCGCGCCCAGCGCGCGGCGGATGCCGATCTCGCGCGTGCGCTCGGTGACGTTGGCGAGCATGATGTTCATGATCCCGATCCCGCCGACGACCAGCGCGAAGCTGGCGATGCCGACCATGATGAAGTTGAACATCCGCGTCTGCGCCTCGGCGGCACGCAGGATCTGGATCGGCGCCTTCACCTCGTAGTCCGGCGGCGGCGGGTGCGTCGAGGAGACGATGTTCTCTGCCACCGACGCCAGGTGCTCTACGTCCTCCACGTTCTCCGTCTGGAGCCATACCTCCGACAGCTCGATCGTCTTGCGCTCGCTCGATCCCGCCTGCCGCTTGTAGATGAAGTCCTTGAATGTCGTCTCCGCCAGCGAGAGCGGGAAGTAGACGTCCATGTCGAGGTTGCGGTTGATCATCGCCGCCCCCTCGGCCCGCAGGCCGGTGGGCTCGAGCACGCCGACGACTTCCAGGATGACCGAACCGTTGTACGAGTCTCCGACGAGAATGTGGGACCCCAGCGGGTCCTGGAAGGGGAAGAGCTGCTTGGCCGCCGAATCCCCAAGCACGCAGACCGGCGCGTTGCCGTCGAAATCCACCCAGTTGAAGAACCTGCCGCGGTCGAGTCGCAGGTTGATCACGTCGAACACGTCCGGCGTGGTCCCGATCGCGTTGGCGGGCGCGCGGGTGTCGCCGCGGACGACGCGCTGGTCGGTGTCCCGCAGCGGAACGATGTACCGGATGCCGGCGCCGGAGTTCCGCAGCTCGTCTTGAAGGTCCTTGAGCCGGCGGAGGTCGGCCCGCTTAATCCCGTATTCGAGGATGCGCGTCGTTTTCGAGCTGCTGTCGCTCGATTCCGGCGGGCGCAGCGAGCGCACGATGATGTTCTTGGCCCCGAGCTGGCGGAGCTGTTCCAATGCCGCCTGCTTTGTGCCCTCGCCGATGGACACCATGATGATGACCGCGGCAACGCCGAAGATGATCCCCAGCGCCGTCAGCAGGCTGCGCAGCTTGTGGAGGTGAAGGTTCTTGACCCCCAGGAGGAACATTTCGGTGAGGAAGCGGAACATGAGGGACTTAAGGGACTACAGCGGCAGGGGCCGTGTCGTTGAGCCGCTGGTTGACAACGCGCGACCGACACACAACATGCATCTTATGGAAGAGACGCTCTTCTCGAAAATCATCGCCCGTCAGATTCCCGCGAAGATTGCGTACGAAGACGACCGTTACATCGTGATCCACGACATCCAGCCGCAGGCGCCAGTGCACGTGCTGGTGATCACCAAGAGGGTGATTCCGACGCTCAACGACCTGCAACCCGCCCACGCCGAGCTGGTAGGGGGCATGTTCCTTGTCGCCAAAAACCTCATGCAGTCGCTGGGGCACAACGATTACCGGACGGTGTTCAACTGCGGCCCGGGGGCGCAGCAATCGGTGTTTCACCTTCATTTGCACGTTTTAGCGGGGCGGAAGTTCACTTGGCCGCCGGGATAGGAGCGGCAAAAGCTGCACCTGAGCTCGGCAACGCCTTTTCACAACTTGGCGTAAAAAAATCGGCATCGCTGCCTGTCAGAAATGGCGACGGGCACTGGACTTGTCGTGGGTACGGAAAAAAAGAAGACACCGGCAATTACGCACGGTGTCTTCCGGAGGGGAGAAAATGCGCCGTCAGCGCCAATTTTCCAGCTTGCCCATCTTATCATATCTTCACTTCCGGTGGAGTCAACGCCGGAAAGTGTGGACACCTGACAAATCGGGAAGGGGTCGCGTTCCACTACACAGAAAATCTTGTCGTACCTGCCCCGTTTACCATCCGCGCCAAGTCGATTCCCGGCGGGAGTGCGACTCGGCGGCAAGGGCCTCGATAGCGCGTTTGATATTGTCGGTGGCAGCTTCGAGCGATTCGCGCGACGAGGAGGACCGGTCGAATTGGAGCGGGGGGCCGAAGATGAGCGTTGCGGCGCATGGCGTGAGCACCGCGTGCGCGATCTCCTTCCCGCGCTGG
>Ga0308176_10002381_pt1 | contig 11816 bp, 11 predicted proteins | sample PhyCR2_3_FD_203890 | JGI IMG/M metagenome (GOLD analysis project Ga0308176, IMG submission 203890) | Soil microbial communities from UC Gill Tract Community Farm, Albany, California, United States - DLSLS.C.R2 | ecosystem: Environmental > Terrestrial > Soil > Agricultural land | place: USA... | reverse complement strand
GAAGTGGGCATAGATCGAGCTAAAACATATCAGTAATCGTTTTTCCAATCAAAAGCACGGATAATAGAGAAACGATTATCGTTGTCGAATACGCAAGCACGTTAAACCAAAGTGAATTACAGTATTCACCCATTATCTCAGGGTTGTTAATAAGCCTGACGATCGCCAACAGCAGGATTGGCAAAAGGACGCCGTTGACACATTGAGCGACCAACAAAAGTGTTATCGGGGGAATGCCCGGTATCATCGACACAACCGCACCTATCACTATTAGTGCCGTAAAGATCCCGAGAAAGATCGGAGCTTCGCGAAAGGACCTCGAAAGACCCTTTTCAAACCCCAGGGCCTCGCTAAGCGAGTAAGCCGTCGCGAGCGGCACAACCGCCATTGCCAACATCGATGCCCCTAAAAGTCCGATGGCGAATAGATATTTCGCATAAGCGCCCGCTATTGGAACCAGTGACTCCGCGGCCGTAGCGGCTGAATCGATATTTGTGATCCCATGTGTGAAAAGCGTAGCGGCGGTGCAAATGACGATGAATGCCGCGATCATATCCGCGAACGTCATGCCGATAACTACGTCCGCACGCGCCATCGGCAGTTCCGTTTTATCCATCGACTTTTCTACCGCCGCGGACTGAACATAGATCTGCATGAATGGAGCGATCGTAGTGCCGATCAAAGCCATTACTGTAAACAGATATCCTGTGTCAGTGCTAAATGAAGGTCGAACGAAATTTGTCGCAACTGCGCCCCAATCCGGTTTTGAGACGAACGCCGAGATGACGTAAGTGAAAAATACGAGCGACATCACGAGAAAGACGCGCTCAACACCTTTCGCCGACCCCTTAACAACCAGCGCCCAAATGATCGCTCCGCAAATGGGGATCGTGAAAAAACGCGAGATCCCAAAGAGTTCAGATGCCTGTCCTATGCCGACGAACTCGGAAACGATCACGCCCGTGTTCGCGACCAATAGGGCAAGCATCACAAAGGCCGTCCATCTGACGCCAAATTGCTCGCGAATTAGATCGGCCAGGCCTTGACCCGTTACGACGCCCATCCGCATGCACATTTCCTGTACAACTATCAAACTGATAGTCATCGGGATGAACGTCCACAGCATCGTATAACCGTATGCCGCGCCGACGCTGGAATAGGTGGCAATTCCGCCCGCATCATTTCCCGCGTTTGCGGCGATGATCCCGGGGCCAAGGATAGCTAAGTAGGTAAATAGTCTGGATTCAGAGGCACTTCGACGAAAGCGTGTCCGCACACGCTGGGCAAGCAGTTGTATTGAGGAGCGTCCCAGTTTCATTTCTACTGCTTCCGTCGTCGTTCATTTGGTCAATAACTCGCATCGAGATAAGAATCGCGAAAAATGACTATAACTCTTTTGCCGGTGATAAGAAAGCACGTTGTTAAACATAGCTGTGAACGATTGTCGACACATCATTCTTTTGTTAGAGTGCGTCTATATGAGATCAGTTCATAGCCGCCGAATGGCCGCCGCCCTCTTCATTTTTAGCCTTTTCTTTACCTGGTTGCCGACCGGTTCGGCTGTCAGAGCGGTGCCGGCAGATCAGCCGCGAGGTCAGCATGGAATGGTCGCTTCGAACAGCGAGATCGCGTCGAAAGTGGGCGTTGAGATCATGCAGCGAGGCGGAAATGCCATTGATGCCGCCATAGCAGTCGGACTTGCTCTCGAGGTCGTTTATCCATACGCGGGCAACATCGGCGGCGGCGGTTTTATGATGATCCGCAAAAAGGACGGCACGGCAACCGCAATCGATTACCGCGAAATGGCGCCGAAGGCTGCGACCCACGATGTCTACCTCGACAAGAACGGCAAGCTCATTAAAGGTGAAGGCGGATCGATCCTCGGATACCGTGCCGCCGGCGTTCCGGGTACGCTCGCTGGGTTTGACCTGGCCCTGAAAAAGTATGGCTCGGGCAAACTTCAATGGGCTGATCTTGTTCGGCCTGCCCATATGCTTGCGCAGAATGGATTCGAGGTGCCGTATAGCTATGTTCGCAGCATCGAGGCCTATAAAAAGGACCTTTCCAAATACGAGGACAGCAAAAAGATATTCCTTAACAACGGAAAAATGTTCGCCGAGGGCGACCGCCTCGTTCAGCCAGAGCTCGCGCAGACTCTCGATCGGATCGAACGCCTCGGCGCTAACGAGTTTTACACCGGCAAAACCGCGGAACTTATCGCTGCGGATATGAAGGCTCATAACGGTTTGATCACCTTAGATGATCTGAAAAACTATCGGGCGAAGGAACGAGTGCCGGTACGCGGAACATATCGCGGCTACGAGATCATTTCTATGCCGCCGCCAAGCTCCGGCGGTGCGATACTGCTCGAGATCCTCAATATTCTTGAGGGATATGACCTGCGCGGTATGGGTTACAATTCATCGGCGAAGTACCAGGTCGTTACCGAAGCGATGCGGCGTGCGTTTGCCGATCGTGCCGAATACATGGGCGATGCGGACTTTGTCGACGTTCCGGTCAAGACGCTCATCGATAAGAAATATGCCGAGAAGCGGCGTCGATCGATCAACCTTACCTTAGCGAGCTCGAGTGCTCAGATCGGCCACGGAGAGATCACAGGTGCTGAGTCTATGGAAACCACGAATTTCACCGTGGTCGACGATGAAGGAAACGTTGTTACAAACACGTACACGCTCAACAACGGTTTTGGATCGGCGGTTACGGTCAAAGGCGCTGGGTTTTTGCTCAATGACGAGATGGATGATTTTGCCGCACTGCCGGGCAAGCCCAACATGTTCGGACTTATCCAAGGCGAGCGAAATGCAGTCCAGCCCGGTAAGCGGCCGCTGTCGGCTATGACGCCGACGATCGTTCTGCGAAAAGACGGCACGCCGTGGTTTGCTGTCGGGGCCGCCGGCGGACCGAGGATCATCTCGGCAGTTCTACAGACCATAATCAATGTCATCGATCATGATATGAACATCCAACAGGCCCTCGATGCGCCTCGCATTCATCATCAGTGGATGCCGGATGAACTGGTCGTCGAACCCTATGGAATATCGCCCGACACACGCAAGGTACTCGAATCATACGGTCAGAAGTTTGCCGAGAAGCCGGTATACATTGCCAATGCAACGGGGGTAATGATCGACGATAAAGGAGTCAGGCTTGGCGCGGTCGATTCGCGCGGATCGGGCGGCGCCGTCGGTTATTAGATCTTATCCTCTTTTTCCAACAGCTTAGTTGTGCTCTCGGTAACGCTTGTAGGCTCGAGGTCTTTTGTGTCGCGCCATGAGCCCGCTCGCGGCGGTGCGTAGGCGGACGCGGGAATTGATTGCTGCGGCGGCAAAGCGTGGCCCTGTGCCGGGCCATTTAGATAATGAGGCACCTGATTCGGATTCGAATACTGACGCGGGTCAAAGTAACTGCCAGGCCGCTTCATGAATGCCATGGCATATATAAAGATCAAGATCGCCCCGAATATACCGACGAGTGCCGAGAGCTCACCGAGTGTTTCGATGCCGAAGACGCCTCCTAAGATCGACGTCATGAGCGGTAACCAAAAAATGAACCAAAAGAGACTAAAAAAGATGCCATTCCTGCGCGTCCACTTGGTTTCTTGCTTTTTATTCAGCTCGGCAAGCTGCGGCAGAAAGCCGCCGTGTGCGAGGACTTCAGAGATCAGTCCCATCGGAAAGCCGCAGCGAGAGCAGAATTTTATTTCAGCGGATACTTGTTGTTGGCCGCAACTGGGACAATGCATCATTTCTCCAACCGGCCAATGGCCGCAAGACTCAAAACCTAACGAATTCTGTCACGAAAAAGTTCCTGGCGCAATGAACTGTCTTTGCCTGCGCTCTCGCTGATAAAGAGCTTGTATACCGCCTCGCCGCGACCGAGAAAATTTTCCGAACGTGCGATCGACTCGACGAGAACCTGCAAGATCGGCTTGAGCGATTCGGGGGCGGGTAATTGACGAGCGAGGTCAGCATCAGATGTTATGAATGAGATCCCGTTCGTTCTTGTAGAGGCGACTTCGTCGAGATATTCATTTATGGACGCTTTAGTGGAAAGCTTTTCTGGTAGCGTCCACTCTAACGGGTCATCCCATAGCCGCCGTGTGATGCCCAAAAAAGCCTGCTCAATCATCGCTGCCGATCGCAAAACAGCACCGCCAACCGAAAGTAAGAGCATCGTGTCCGCTGTTGAGACGGGCGTCCAAAAAAGCTTTTCATCCGGAACCTGATCTATCAAACGCCGCTGCCGCTTGTCGAGATCGGCGAAATGGTCGTTGAGCACATCTATTAACATCCGGATCGAAAAGAGCAGTCGGCATTAAACCTGCTGCCGGTATCAATAATATATTCAAACACATCACCGCTTGCGATAATGCCGTTGGTTCTCATTGATGCCGGTGCCATAATTTCGGCCATTCCAGCTCGCTGCGTTGCCGTAGGTGCCGCTGACGGCGATCTCCGCACCCTTGTTCGGGACGCTGCCATGGGCGATGACCCAGATGGAGCCGGTTCCGTCGCTGATCTCGTAGATGCCGCCGCCGATGCCGGTTCCCGGAATGCCGCCGCCGTATGTGCTCTGGACCACACCAACAACCGTGACTTCCTTTCCGTTATATTTCCCGGGACGGTTTTCGAGTTCCGATATCGACCGACGTTCGGGACAGCCCGCAGCTATTAGTGCCGTAAGTGATATCAGCGTGATGGCAAGAATTTTAGATGTCCTCGTCATGCATATCTCCTTTTCCTACTTAGAATTGAGCGGGAAGAGGTGCTCGACCTAGAGATTCATTTTTCGGCCGGAAAGTTTGCCCTATTTCGGTTTCCGGTAGTAATTCACTGCCACCGTTTGAGCTTTCGTATTACCCTGTTTGATAGTTCAGAGGCTTCATCTGTCGTGAAACCGAGGTTAGCGGTCATGAAATCCACCGACGAAGCAACCATCTCGTCGACGGTCTGCTGCGGGTTTGTGAATTCGCCGTTTTGATAACAGAACGTGCAGAATTGGTCCGACGATGAACCATCCGCTTCTGTGCCAAAGTTCGCAAACGACTCATCTATCGGCATTCCGCAGCTCTGACAGCGTTGTTTCTCATCCATAAAAGTAAGAACTCCCTAGTTCAGTACTATCGAATAAAGAACACCGAGGAAATTTGGATCATTTCAATTTAACGGCCGTTCCGTAGGCCAGCACCTCGGTCGTGCCGCCCTGGCCAAATTCGGTGGCATCGTACCGCATGCCTATGACCGCGTCGGCACCGATCTCGAGCGCATGTTGGACCATGCGGTTAAACGCCTCGCGGCGGGCCTCTTCGCAAACGACCGAGAACTCCTCGATATTTCCGCCGGCGATCGATTTCAGACCGCCGATAAATCCGCGGCCGATGCCCGTCGCACGAACTACAATGCCGCGTACGACTCCGAGATATTCGCCTACCTCGCGGCCCTCGACGCTATTTCCTGTTGTTACGATCATACTTTTTTGAGGCGGGAGTCTTAAGTCTTAAGTCTGGAGTCAGAGTTTCGAAACCGTATTCACTCCCGACTCGCGATTCCAGACTGATTTCTGGTAGCGCCTACGGGAATCGAACCCGTCTTTCGAGATTGAGAATCTCGCGTCCTAACCGATAGACGAAGGCGCCGGAAAGCGAAGCAAAGAGTATATCAAGACAGCCAAAAATGAACAATTCCTATCAGCGGCGAGGGCACTCGTGTGCGTATGAGCCTGCTATTCGAAGAGTTCAGGCCGTCGAAACGCCGAACTTAGGCGGGAGTGTCCTCGTTCCGGCGTTCCGGTCCGTTTCGCCCGCGTTTCACTCTAAAGTGGAACGTGAAACTAACCATTACTAAAGGAGTTATCGGAATATTTGGCCGCGTTTCGCTACTTTTAAAACATTTAAGATTTTGTAGTACTTTGCTAGTGTTGTCGACGCAGTTCTTGGCCGGATCGGGGTCGTTCGTACGTTGAATTGACGCACGAACTACGTCGTTCCAGCGACCAATCCGCCACAAAAGCAAGTGTGCGCAGCCCGCATTTGAGTAAGGACTCAACTCCGGCGACCGGGAGAAAAGAAAACCTGTGCCACGAAATACACGAAAAGACACGAAACAAAACTAAAGGTTAAATACTTATTCGCCGCCCGCGACCTGTACTTCGCAGCGACTAAGAGTTCTTTCTCGCGAATTACACGAATGACACGATTAAGAATCAGCCGCAGATGAACGCAGATGACGCGGATCGGATTTGGGTTTTGTATTTGTTCGTGTCCTTTTCGTGAATTTCGTGGTTAAAAGATCTTTAAAACATCAGCCACGAAATCACACGAAAAGAGCGCGGACGAAACAAAGAACAAAGAATTAAGAATAGCCGCGAAATACACGAAAAGGACACGAAATAAGAAGGCCAGCTAAAGCTGGAACTCCGAACTTGGCCAGTTAAAGCTGGAACTCCAAACTTTTAAGTTATCAAAGAGCCGGACACGGGTGTATCGTGTCTACACACTATTGTATCATCGCTGTCAAGTGTATCAAGCGGCAACTACAAACGTCCGGCGGCTGGCCGCCGGACGCTCAATGCTTTGGTTTCTTTGGTTTTGGGTCCCAAGGGTTTATTTTTACTACTGAGAGGACGCTCCCCGTGTAGGCGTCGACATTTACTCTGCGAATGGAGCCGTCCCAGTCCTTAAAATCGATCGAATAAAACGGCTTTCCATTCTCGGTAACCAGATCTTTATGCTTTAGTTTTAGGCCTTCGGCACGCCGCGTGGCGATCTCTTGCGCCTGCTTCATTCCGATCCTTTTGGCCTGGGCGCCGGCCGTCGGGGCAAACGCGAACATCAGCCCTATCGACATTATTGTCACAAGAATTAGTTTCAAATTTAATCGTCTCACAAGCGGTTCAGGATCGGTCCAGGCAAATATAACTCGGACCGGAAAGAAGCGGACAAGACAACTCGTGCCCGGGTGTCGATAAAATGCGTGATCCGCAATTAATGTAGCTAGTGCATAACATTACTTCATCGTCGCCGGCGGTCCCTCGTGTTTGTGTTTGAATTTGAATTGTCCTGCGAGCTCAAAACAGAGTTCGACCATCGGTCGAGGGCGTTTCCATTTGAACCGCTAATTGGTGTCGGCGAAGCCGTGGCTGAATTTGCGATCGATGATGACGCGCGAGTTTCAACTTTTTCATTTTTGGTATCGGTAGCTATCACGAGCGATAGGACGGCCAAGGTCAGGAAAAGCGTGATCGTCAACGCGGCGACCAGGTCTCTTATGGACCACTGCCACGGCGGCATTCGATACCATTCGCCGTGAGTCGTGCGCCAATTGGAGGAAAATCCGGGCAGCCGATGCTCGATCTCCATTCTATTCAGCACGTATCGAGCCATCCGAGCGGCGTCGGCCATGCGGTCATACAGCAGCCAAAGTACCAGATCAATAACAGCGAACAACAGGAGCAACAGGACAAGCAGCAAACCGGTCTTGCCGGGAACGATCAGGAATGCAAACCCGTTTACGATCAAAAGTGCGGCGACCGCAGCCCACGAAATCGTCTCGTAATGCTGATGTTCGCGGCCGGCATCCTGATAGACGGCCACAAATCGGCCGGGCGGGACCTCGGCGCTTCGACGGATCACCTCGACCCACTCTTTTTTTAAATGATCTACTTTTTCTGCTTCCTGCTGTTTGTCGACACCTTTGTATTCGGCGGGCGTGTCGGCCGGAACGACCTCAATCTCTGCATTATCGTTCGCGCTTAAACGGCTCAGGATAAAAGCGACCCGTTCGGCGTGATAGTCGGATGTGATCGCGACCAAACGCTCGAATCCCTCACGCTTGAACAGGTACCACGCCTCAGTCGCATCCTGGACCGTGTTCGACGAGTTCGTGCCGGCATATATATTCGACTCAGGCACGCCGAGCTTGACCAACTCTCTGGTCATGTAGGATGAATGCGGCTGATCGGACACATTAAAGTTTGGGCCAAAGCCGCCAGTCGGCAGCACCATCACCCTGTTATCGCGAGAGAGTTCTCTATAAACTTCGACCGCCTTGGCGCAGCGCATCGCCGCAGGCAGGCGCAGCTTTCCGTCTGTGTCGTTCTCCTGGCCAAATAAAACTAACAGTATGTTCATTTACAGCTTCCCCCTTGCCGAAGTATCGATGAGAATAGTTTATATTAATTCGCACGGTAATTAACAAAGCAACCGCATATGAAAGTTCTCTCGGTAAATGTCGGGCTGCCGCGTATTGTTGAGTATAGAGGTGAGCCGGTCGTAACCGGGATCTTCAAATCGCCGACCGCCGGGCCTGTAAGCGTCGGCGAACTCAATCTCGAAGGCGATCGTCAGGCCGATCTGCGCGTTCACGGCGGCCCGCTAAAATCGGTTTACGTTTATCCGTCGGAACATTACAAGTATTGGCGAGAGCAGCTGCCTGGTGCCGAGCTGAATTTGGGTGTTTTTGGTGAGAACCTGACTACCGAGGGAATCGTGGAAACGGATGTTCGACGCGGCGACCGACTGACGATCGGGACCGCCGTATTTGAGGTGACGATACCGCGGTATCCTTGTTATAAGCTCGGTATAAGGTTTGAACACATACGGTGGGAGTCGGACGGTTCGGGCGACGCTGATCCGCAGAGTGCATCGCTGTCAATCGTCCCGCCGATCCTTCGCGACGGCGGAAACATTTTGCGTCGATTTATGAAAAGCGGCTGCAGCGGGTTTTACTTGTCCGTCGTTAAGACTGGCGAGATCGCGGCGGGTGACGCGATCGAATTGGTACGCTCGGGTGCGGGCAGCACGATCAGCGAAGTGTTTGCGGAGCGATGAAGGATTTGTGGTGATTCACGCAAAAGATATTTGTCCGCAAAGACGCGGAGGAATACAAAAGAAGAAAATGCGTCGCGCGATCGGTAACTGATAGTTATTTTTGGCCTTTGCGGCGATAGTTTTCCGGGTCAAAGTCGGCGAAATTTATCAGACCAAAATCTTTTGGCGGAGTGCGAATGTGTGTCCGCATCGTGCGATTTGGATCTGTTGCGCGGAACGTCGATTCTTCAGCGCGGACGAGCTGCCAGGTGCGGTCGCGCTTGGAGTATGCGAATGTGTATTCGTCGGACCATCGGTCGTTGCTGCCACCATAGTTCATTACGGTAAATCGACCCGGTTTGACGGTGACGCCGGCGAACGGATCGCCAAAGACCCCGCCGCAGCCTCGGCAAAATGCGACACGGTCGTTACGGGCGGCGAGCGACAATTTTCCCGCACTGTCGCGAACCAGTATCAGCGTCTGTCGGGCCTCGTCACCAATATCGTCATACTGCGCCTTTTCGTCGCGCGGTTTGTTGACTACTAGAACATAGTCCTTTGTGCCGTCGCTGTTAAGGTCGGCCGCCTCGAGCGCATCGGCGACAAAGCCTTTTTCGATGAACGGCTTTACCTCGGCCGGTACCTTCAGATCATCTTCCTGGGCAATTGCCGATAAGCACAAAAGTGCGATAACAGCTACATATGTGCACGTCGAAAAAAATTGTTTTCGGTTAGGGGCTTTCATCGCGGATATTGTATGCGAAAGACCGCGAGGGCAAAACTGGCGGTTGGCAACCGACGGCCATTGCAGGCGCTGATTTGATTTTGTGCGCTTAGGTTTTTAAACTAAATGTTTAGGCCTTTTCTTACGGCAAACGCTATGACACACGATCTTTTCAACACACGGCAGACCTTCCGGACGGGAGCCGGTTCCGACGGCACGCTCTATTCTCTTCCACAGCTCGAACTCGAAGGCCTCGGAGCTATCTCGCGACTGCCAGTTTCGATACGCATCGTTCTGGAATCGGTGTTGAGAAACTTTGACGGCGGGCAAAAGATCAGCGAGGCGAACGTCCGCGCGCTGGCCGCATGGAAGCCTGGCGAAGATCGTATAGAAGAGATCCCGTTTGTCGTTGCACGCGTTCTTTTGCAGGATTTCACCGGCGTCCCTCTGCTTGTCGATCTCGCGGCGATGCGCTCGGCGGTGCAGCGATTGGGCAAAGACCCTGGCGTGATCGAGCCGCTCGTTCCGGTCGACCTCGTGATCGACCATTCCGTCCAGGTCGATTACGCCGGCAGCGATGCCGCTTACCAGCGAAATATGGAAATGGAGTTTCGCCGGAATGAACAGCGTTATCGCTTTTTGAAGTGGGGAACTCAAGCCTTTAACGGATTTAGTGTGATACCGCCGGGCATCGGCATCGTGCATCAGGTTAATCTCGAATATCTGGCGAAGGGAATTTTTGAGCGCGACGGCGTCTATTTTCCAGACACGCTAGTTGGGACTGATTCGCACACGACGATGATCAATGGTCTGGGTATCGTCGGCTGGGGAGTTGGCGGAATTGAAGCTGAGGCCGGAATGCTCGGTCAGCCGGTGTACTTTCTGACGCCGGATGTTATCGGTGTCCACCTGAAGGGTGAATTGCCTGAGGGTGCGACGGCGACCGATCTTGTTCTGCGAATTACGGAAATGCTCCGCAAGGCGAATGTCGTCGGTAAATTTGTCGAGTTTTTTGGCGAGGGTGCTGCGGCGCTGCACGCTACGGATCGCGCGACGATTGCCAACATGGCGCCGGAGTACGGCGCGACGATGGGCTTTTTCCCGACAGACGAAAAGACACTAGAGTACTTTGCAAACACCGGCCGCACGGACGAACAGATCGAGACCATTCGCAGCTATTACATTACCCAGCAAATGTTCGGCATCCCGAAAGAGAATGAGGTCGACTACACGACGGTTCTCGAATTAAACCTGGCGACGGTCACGCCGAGCGTTTCGGGACCAAAGCGTCCACAGGACCGCATCGAACTTTCGCAGCTCGACGAGCGGTTCCTCGAACTTTTTACAAAGCCAGTGACCGATGGTGGTTACGGCAAAGAGGAAGAGGACCTCGCGGCGCGATACATGGTGACACTGGGAAGCGCCGATGGCGCCGAGATCGAGGGCGGCGGCAACCAGAACTCGCGTTCGGTCCCGCTGCCTGTCGTCAGTGACCTGGTCTCGCACAAGAACACAAATGTCACGACCGAGGTCGAGATGATGAACAACCGTCCGACGCCGGACCGTGTCGACGCCGACGCCGCGACCCTGGACGAGCCGATCAGCACGACGATCGGTAATGGCGATGTGTTGATCGCGGCGATCACTTCGTGCACGAACACATCGAACCCGGCGGTAATGATCGCGGCCGGATTGGTCGCAAAGAAAGCAGCCGAACGCGGGATGAAGGTACCGCCATATGTTAAGACTTCGCTGGCGCCGGGCTCGCGCGTCGTTACGGAATACTTAAATAGGACCGGCCTGCAGCAATACCTTAACGAGGTCGGATTCGATCTCGTCGGATACGGCTGCACGACATGCATCGGCAACTCTGGACCGCTCGACCCGTCGATCGAACAGGAGATAGTTGAGAACGACATAGTTGCAGCAGCGGTGCTGTCCGGCAACCGCAATTTTGAAGCGCGCGTTCACCAGAACATCAAAGCCAATTTCCTGATGTCGCCGCCGCTGGTCGTTGCATTTGCACTTGCCGGCACGGTCGTAAAAGACCCGTACACAAGCCCGCTCGGCCAGGACGCGGACGGCAACGATGTATATCTAAAAGATCTCTGGCCAAAGCTGGAGGAAGTGAAAGAGCACCTGGCCGCGGCATTCGATCCGGAGTCGTACAGAAGGCTTTATTCTGAATTCGCCGATCAAAATCCGTTGTGGAACGACATTCCGACAAGCACCGGCAAAGTTTACGAGTGGGACGCAGATTCAACT
>Ga0308176_10002379_pt1 | contig 11819 bp, 7 predicted proteins | sample PhyCR2_3_FD_203890 | JGI IMG/M metagenome (GOLD analysis project Ga0308176, IMG submission 203890) | Soil microbial communities from UC Gill Tract Community Farm, Albany, California, United States - DLSLS.C.R2 | ecosystem: Environmental > Terrestrial > Soil > Agricultural land | place: USA... | reverse complement strand
GAAGATCACCATCAAGAAGATGGGAACCATCCAACGGAGAATTTTGTGTGAGATCAGTTGAAATGAAGTCCAAGGGTTTCGCCACGGCTGAAGAAGTTCAGGGACGCTCAACAGACCGCGCATTCCGCGAGTAGCGACACGCACACGCATTTTGAACTCTTGCGAAGAATGCTTTGTGGTCTCCTCATAAGCGAGTGCGCGATCTTCGAACGCAACGCGGTAACCGTTTCTGAGAACGCAGAGAGGCTCAACGAGATCGCTGCAGGCATCCGGCCACAGCGGAACGTAGTTCTTGCGCCGCACGGAATAGATACATCCTGAACACCCGGTCAGCGTACTGATTCTCGACTGCAGGAGTTTGATGAGATTTTCGTAATTCCAGAACGCCATCGATCCCAGCCCGGTCGCCGACGATTCCTCCGGCTCGAAATACTTGTATCTGCCACTTACTGCGCCGACATGTTCATCGGCATAGTGTCGAGCCAAGTAGAGAAGCGCCTTGGAATGGTAGTTCGCGGTCGCATCGGAGAAGACAATTACGTCACCGCGGCAGATCTTCACAGCTTCGTTCTGCGCGTTGGTCTTCCCTCCGCGTGATGCGATCCTGAGAAGCCTTACTCTCGGATCTCGAATCTGCTCAACGATGTCCGGCGTTCGATCACTCGAACCGTCCGAAACCACCACGATTTCCAGTTTGTCTGGCGGATACTCGAGGCAAAGCGTCTGCTCAATTTTTCGAGCGATTGCACCTTCCTCGTTATAAGCGGAAATGAGAACGGAAAGAGTGGGTGTATACCCGTCCCGTGGCTCTGGTCGGCGAAACAACGGTGCTAGCACCGCCAGCAATAAGGGATATCCAACATAGACATACAACAGGATTCCGGCGGCTGCAATTGCCGCCAGTTGTAAGACGTTCGGCACCTCAGCGGCGAACAGTGACCAGAAGTTGCTCATACGACTCGGTCAGCCTCCTCATCATGGATTCAGTGGTGAATTTCTCTTCGAATACCTTTCGGCTCGCAACGCCCATCGCTCGAGCGCGAACGGGCGATCGCAGCAGATTCAATATGTATGCGGCTGCACCGTCAACATCCTGGTTGCCGACAAGGAACCCTGTTTCGCACGGCACGACCACCTCGGGATTCCCCCCCACATCCGTTGCGACGCACGGCACGCCGCATGCCATGGCCTCCAGAAGTGCATTCGACAATCCCTCACTCCGGGACAGCAGGCAAAAAACATCCGAGCATCGTAAGAGGCCGTGCACATTCTGAACTGCGCCTAAAAAGACGATATTTCTCTGGAGCCCGAGGGAAGAAATCGTTGTTCTTAGCTGTTCCGCGTACGCCGGCTCGTGCTCCTCACCAGCAATCGCAAACACGACTCCAGGTAAGTGGTGTCGAACTTCCGCCGCTACTCGAACCAACACGTCGAAGCCCTTGACGTGTCGTATATGACCGACGGATGTGACGAGGTGAGAGGCGTGTTCCAAGCCGAACTCTCGCCTGAGCTCGGATTTACCCAAACGCACAGACGAGTTTGGCAAGTCGACGCCGTTGTAGACAGTGACCACTCGAGACGCCCCCAGCCGGTCGTCACTCATGTTCTTCTGCCGCACTCGTTCCGACACCGCCTGTACCTGGCTGAAAAATGGCCTGAACAAGCGATAAGCTGCACGGTGCATCGGAGTGCGCTGGAATCCCATATCGCGACGGCTCGAGACCAGAATGGGACAACCGCTCATTCGCGCGATGGGCCCGGCCCAGAGGTCAGCCGTCTCGTGAAACGTATGCGTGATCTGGACCCTTTCTTTCCTGACGAGATTGCGGATTTTCCGGGCAACTCGGAGGGCGTTACAGTCATACGTCTTCTGCAGCGGAAGGACGTACAACGGGCAGGAAACCGAATCGGCAAAACCCAGGTTTTCATCGATCTTGAAGGTCATGAGCATAGGCCGATATCTATCTCTAGGTAGGTGATCGATCATGCGCAGCAGAACCCGCTCAGCACCGCCGAGCTCGCACAGTTGATCAATGATGAACAGGACGGAAACTGGATTTCCCGTCCGAATATGCTGCCGATGATTTCGTATTTCTACAGCCCTGGCGCTCACAGTCCTTCTTTGCTTTCCTATGATCCCGACGAAACAATTCGGTGTAAGTCATAACAGCAAGCGCGCTGCCATTACCGTTCGTACGCGCCAAATAAGCAAATAGCGTCAATTACGGCGAGCTGGTTCAATACGATGAGCTAAAGTTTCACTTTGTGAGAAAGCTTCGGAAAGGTTTTGCACAGCCCGGCTAGGCGAGGCGAAACTCCGCGCCAGCCATAATCTGCCGATTCACATCTTCAAGCGCTACGCCACGAGATGCCCAGCTGAACTCGCGCCGTGCGCGCGATAAACCGAAGGCGCCTAACTCCTGCCGCTTCGACCGATTGTCAATCAACATGCCGATTGCGGATGCAAGTTCTCCGGCATCGTGAGGATCTACGAGCATGCCTGTCTTGCCATGGAGAACTGCTTCCGCAGCTCCTCCCGAACGCCCGCCGATCACCGGTATTCCGCAGGCGTTAGCCTCCAAGAACACCATCCCAAATCCCTCGATATCGCCGTTCTCTTCCGAATTCGGCATGACGTACAGGTCTGCAAGGTTGTAGTAGGAGGGCAGATCGTCATCGGGTACGAATCCGACGAACCGAACCACGTCATTCAAGCTCCATTCACCCACGAGTCTTCTCAAGTGATCTTGTTCAGGCCCTGTACCAACAATCAGGTAAACGATATTTGGAACTTCGCGGACGAGCTGGCGCAATGCCTCCAGGATCAGGCGGTGTCCCTTTCGTGGCACCAAGCGCGCAACCGTCAGGAGCACGGTTTTCCCTATCAACTCATGGCGTTCTACTAAGTCGGGCCGAGGTGCAACAGGCTGGAACCGCTCACAATCAACTCCGGGCGTGATCTTCCTGATCCGTCCGGGATCGATTCCGATTCTAAGCAGATTCTGCCGTGCGAATTCGGACGCAGCAACAACCATGCTTGCCTCTCGAAAAATTGCATTGCGGACTTTCGGCTGGAAACGGCGCCCGTCCGTCTGCGTGATTTCCTCGCCATGACAATAAGCTACATACGGCTTACCGGACAATCGCTTGAACCAAAGACTGAGCACGCCTTGCGGGTATAAATCGCCGAAATGAATCAGGTCGAAGCGGTTTCGGAGCAGCAACGAGGTCGCGTTTACAAACGGAAGAGCGATTTTCGGCCATTCCTGGTATTTCCAGGACGGAAGAGGACGTCCCGACCTTACAATGCGGAACTCGTCGTTACTCTGTGTACTATCAAAGCCTTCCCACCCCGGGACTTTCTTGGTTAAAACTGTGACGTGATTCCCGGAATATCGCGTCCATTCCCGAAAAAGGTTGTAATAGTAAACTCTCGCCCCCCCGGCGTGGGGCAAAAACGCGTCTGTCATGAACAGCACTCGCGTCTGATCACAACGTCCGCGAGGCGGATTCGTTTGGCTGCTTGAGTTCTGGGTGATTGTCTGCATTTGGTTTGGAACCACCTACGCGGGAGCGTCGATCATCTGCATCTCGGGAATCTCGTCGATGTTTTCTTCCTGAGACTGCTCGTCCACCTCGCTATCCGAAATTTCCTGAGCGCGAACAGCCATCGCCGCAAACGCATAGGTATAGCCGGTGATCTCGAAATACATCCAACGATCACCGAACATATTCCCAACAAATACGGCCAACATCATAGTGGAGAAGCCAAGCCCAAGCGCCTGCAGAAATGGATCCGTCGCCGTCCGGTAAAGTCGGCGGCCAATCTGAAACAGTTTGCGAAAGATTGCAAGAAACAGTACGAGCCCGGTGAGTCCTGTCTCCACAAGCACCTTTACAAACACGTTGTGAGTATCGCCGTACCCACCAACGTGCGACCCGTAGGCGTAAGTGTTGAATCCTGTCCCAAACACGGGGTCCGCTTTGAAGACCTGCATTGCCTCTTCCCAAAGTGAAAGCCGGGATGCTGCCGAATGGTCGATGACGCCTTCGTTATCAGTCATCATGACCCGTTCGCGAACCGCCGCAGGAACGATGCCTTGCCACACAAACAGAAAAGAGACGAGCGCCACGAGCAGAAGCCGATTCTTTGTAATTCCCAGATAAAGGACGCCGATCAGGAATGCGCCATACCCCCCACGCGAGAGAGCAAAGAGCAGGCAGTAAGTACAGGCGGAGATGACCCCCAGATAGGCCAGCTTATTGCGAAAGCGCCGTTCTGCCAGGCAGAAGCCCAGAAAGCAGACAGCAACCTGGGCCATCAATGCCGCCAGTCCGTTCACGCCTGCCCATCCCATGGCGCCGGAGTCGCGAAGGCTATAAGAGAACGAAGAGAAGTCCCGGCCTGAAATGCTGCTGTGAAAATTCTTTGCGAGCAGTAGTACGCCGATGCTCATTCCGCACATAAGAATTCCCATTTGACGCTTGGTTTGGATGGCGCTCCTTACAACAAAAAACATCAGCGATAGATCGACCACATAGTTCTTCCAGTCGGAAACCCGCGAATCATCGAACCATAATGGAAGGCCAATACCAAGAAAGAACGACCCCTTGATCATGGAGAGATACGTGAAACCGATATAGATGAAAAGAAGCATGTTAAGCGGTGTCTTGCCGAGCAGCGGTTCACCTCGACGGCGTAATCCCAAGATGACGCCGAGTAAGAGTACGTCCACAAACTGAGCTCCGAGAAAATAGCCGTGCAGGCGATAACGGATTGTTTGCAGTGGAAGTAGCGGAATCAGGAGATACAGGCCGGCAGCCGGACGCCAGAAAACACTGAGAAAAAAAAATACGATTTCCGCGACCCAAAGCATAGTCGCAGTACTACCGTCTAGTCCAAGGTGTAACATCTGGTGATTGTCCTTATCTCTGCTCCGGGCGCCAAGCACGCACGCCGCGGAACGCCGCGATGGGCAGCGCATAGGCTCGAACCAACGCGTAGGTCAGAATCAACAGAATGACTTTCGGCATTACTCGAATACCGCTGTCGTTGCTCTTCGACGCCGCCATTGCAATTGGCGGAACCAATAATCCGAGGAATGCAGCAATCAGCAGCTTCGGCTCGAGAAGAACCGCTCCCTTCACAATGAGCGAGGCACACAGCAAGGTGTATGCCGCGAGCCCAATCGCGCGCGCATTGCCGCGGATTCCCGCACGGCTAATCACGTTTGAGCCGTGCCATAGCTGTCGTCTCGCAAAGTGAAGCAGGTTTTTCTCTGCACCCAAATGCACTACCGCGAGTTCTGGAAACGCACATACTCGAGTTCCGCTGAGTTTCGCTCTCGAACAGAACTGACTATCCTCATTGGATCGAAGGACCGGATCGAATCCACCGATTTTCCAGAATACGGCGCGCTCGACCAGAAGGTTGCCTCCTGGTACGTACGACACGTCTCCTCTTTTGTCGTAGTGGAACCGTTGATGCCAAATCCTGGCGGGCCAGCCCGCTTCCGACGGGAGAGCATACGGAGATCCGATAATGATCCCGGGGCAGGAAGACAGAATCTCCGATGCCGTCTCGAGCCAATTTGAATGCACGAGACAATCCGCATCGACGAAAGCCAGAAACCGCCCGCTGGCGACCTCGGCCGCAGCGTTCCGGAGAGCTCCCACCCTTAGACCCTGACATACAAACGCGCGTACGTTCAGGCGGCTAGCATAGGAGTTCACGATAGCTACCGTTCCGTCACTCGAGCCATTGTCCGCCACCAAGACTTCGATCTCATCTCGGTTGCCTTTCAATTGGCAGATCGACTCAAGGCAGCCCCCGATGTGCTTCTCCTCGTTCAGAGCCGGGATAATGATTGACCATTGCTTCAAGTTGATCCTCAGATTGCGAGCGGGGCACTGGCGTAAAGAGGCGAATTCATCCGGCCTACCTGGCGAGGTGCCCTCCCCCCGTACTCAGACATGAGCACGAGTGGGACCAAACAGATCCTATGCAATGGCCGATTCATGATCGCCAGCTCCGTGCGCTCCGGAATCTATGCCCCAGAAATTCGCAGGTTATCCGAAAACTTCGTGTCTCTTGAATCTCGGATCTTGTTTTCCTGGATTATCGGAGCCGGGCGGGTCACGTTCACAAGAACCGAAAAATTAGTTGGGCAGTTCAAGCCAAATGAGATCGCGATCCAAGGAGAGTACACAGCGGCGCTTAGGATCAGACATGCGATTCGCCTCGAGGGAAAGGCACCTATGGCCGCGACAATTCACGGATATTCTCTGCGGCTCACTCGGATGCTCCGGACCACGGTACATCGTGGTCCGGAAGACTAGCAGAACGAACGCTATATTGTGCAGTTGTCTGGTAGGTTCACGGCCCTGTCCGGCACGTTTGGCCCAGATATGAGTTGACGACCCGCTGCACGTCCACGACCGTGCACGTACCATTGCGCTGAAGGTCCGCTGTACCGCAGGCAGAAACTCGAAGCACTTGGCTGATTGCAATCTGAACGTCGGCAGTGGTCACAACACCGTCGGCATTCAAATCACAGGGGTTGGTTGCGGTCGTCGAACTCTGGAAGTACTCGTATGCGCCAATGTCGTAGGCCGCACCCTGTGGACGCCGGATGCCCTCCAAATCGGTTTTCAAGGTGGTGACTGTTGTCCCATGGTCCTTGGCCGGGCTTGTGGCCTGCAAATGGAAATCGTCGCCGCCAGCATTGGCGAACAGCGGATCAGCGATGACGTTAGAAGTCGTGCAACTTGGCGCTGTTCCACCGCCGTACCAAAGATTGTTTGTACCGGTGATGGTGGTGCAGCTCGCGTTCCAGGATGGGGCTAAGTAAGCCTCGGTGCCGGTCACGCGCACCACATTGTTTCGGAGCCTGCTGGGGATCCCCAGCGCCAGCGCACCAGCGTCGGACGTCCCCCTGCTTCCACAGTCGTAGAGCGTATTGTTGTATACGTCTGCCGGATTGCGTGGAGAAGAACTGGAGCTGTTCAGAACAATGCAAGCGTAGTTCGAGCTGCCGTTATAGGGGTCCGGGCCAGTTCCAACATGGTACACGAGATTGTTATATGCCTCAACAGTACCGTTATCGGGATTCACGGTAGAGAAGTTAATGCCATCGCAGACGGCATCGTGAACGACGTTGTCATGGACATGTAGATCATATTGATCGGATCCGCCTGTTGAATAGAACTGTATGGCGCGGCATCCCCCGCTCTTTGTGGAATGGGTAGGATTCGGTACAACTGTGTTCCACCCAGCGTCGATACTATTCGAATTCGTTGTGAAGTATACGGCGTGGTAGTATTTGTCGATCGATCCGGCTGCATCGCCGACATTGTGTACATAGTTGCCATAGAACTTCAGGTTGGTAGTCGTATCTGTGTGGACGCAGGCACTTTGCCCGGAACCATTCGGACACGAGAAGTCATTTCCGACGACTCGCCATCCAGTCACACCGACCAAATCCATCGCAGCGAGTCCACGGAAGTTGATTCCGGCAAGGACCCAGTAATCCTTCCCACCTGAGATGGCCGGGGTCCGGATACCGTAATTCGCCGAATTGTTTCCAATCGTGACCGTTGCGCCAGGGTAAGCGACGAGCGCGATTGGAGTCGATGCTGTTCCGGCACTCTGTATCGATAAATCTGCGTTGTAATTGTCAACGGCGGTTTGCGCGACTCCGTTCATCAGGTATGCGATAGTGCCAGCCGATAAGGAGTCTTTTGCCTTCGGAATGCTTCGCCAGGGCGAGGCGAAGGCTCCACTATTGCTGTCGTTTCCGCTTGTCGAAACGAAATAAATGGCACCTGCTCTTACGGTGAAGGGCACGCCGTTCGAAGTGCCACTCGAGTTTGTAATCGTTACGTTTCCGCTCGTTGCGCTCCCACCGAGTTGGAAGGTAACCTTGGTATCCGTCCACAGCTTGTAATTGACGGCCTTACCGCTGCCAACTGTCACATACGATGCGCCTTGGGAGGTTCCGAACCGTTTTCCATAAATGGTTACGTAGGCACCGTTGTTGTTCTCGCCGCCGGTATTCGGGCCACTCTGTAGGTCCGAATAGAAAATCGCCGGCGGAGCACTCGCACCATAGGCCGATAGGCAAAAGGATCCAAACGAGATCACGAGGAGCATCAAAGATTTCATCATATTTTTCGTGCGATCTCCGGTGGTGAAGATCGAGTTCATTGGTAAAGATAACGTTACGTGCGGCTGGTCGAAAGCCGCTGGATTGTTCACTTTTCGCATCTTACTTCGTACCTCCCGCTGGAACAAAGACCAGATCTACCCAATAATTGCTGCTATGCCACGACTGATTCGGAAATCCACTTGAGCCATAACGGAAGACTCCATCCGGACCGGACGTGCCATCTTGCAATGCATGCAATGGAGGTGAGTTTACGGTTTTACTAAAGAAACCCTCATTTGAGGAATAGTGGCCTTTCGGCGCATAGTACGAGATGATGTATGTGGTATTGGGCTGTATCCCGACCGCGCTCGAGAACTTTGCCTGCTGCCAACCTGAAGGTGTTTCCGCTGTGAATGTGGCGCTTGCGAGAAGAGCTCCACTCGTTGTCCATAAGTGTCCAATGTGAGTGCCGGTATTCTGCGCACCCTTGTAGAATCGAACTGCTGTTACGCTACCCGCCACATCGGACCTGAACCGCATACCGAGTTCCACGGAATTTGAGTCGGGGTCCATAATTGTTCCTGGTTGACTCGCAGGGGTCCAGATTGATACCGGCACGGCAACACTAACAGCCAGGGTCAACGTCGTGCTTACAGATCGACCGCTCGCGGCAGCGGACACGAGTGCAGTCTGATTTGCGCTGAATGATCCGGCCGACGCCGTGAACGTCGCACTATTGGAACCCTTGGCTACCGATACACTGGCTGGCACTTTGACAACGGTATTACCGCTCGTCAGGGCGACTGAGAGTGCGGCACTTGCGCTGCCCGTCAAAGAGATCTTGCAGGAGCTCGAGCTATTCGGAGCAAGCGTCGTAGGGGTGCAAGATAAAGATGAGAGTTGAACCGATGCCGGTGGTACCAGTGCGATTGACGCGGATTTACTTACCCCGCTGGCAGTCGCGGTGATAACGGCCGTGCCACTTGCGCTAATGCTCGCGGCGGTGGCGCTAAATGTCAACGCGGTCGAGCCGGAAGCTATCGACACACTCGCTGGGATTCTCAAAAGACTGTTACTTGATGCGAGAGAGATTGTAGTTGTCGATACTGCAGCTCTTGTCAACGTAATCGTGCATGAGGACACCATTCCCGAGCCGAGGGTTGTAGGATTGCAGGAAAACCCTGATAGCTGAGGCGCAGCTTGGGCGATGGTGATCGTGCCATTTGTGGCGGAGACTGGAATGGTACTTCCGTCTGCAGTCGCGGCAAAATCGCCTGTAAATTGAATCGGAACGCTCGAATGGCTTGGTGCGGATGCGAGGTGAACCGTAAGGCCCGCAATGGTGCCGGTTGAGATAATTCCGAAGTTGAGTCCCGATGCAACGCAAGTCGTACTAGAACCAGTGCTGCTGCAACTAATAGTTTTGCCGGCCGAGGCTAAGGCTGAGCTGGCGGTTACCGATATGCTTGAGATGTCTGCCGACGGGTAAGTCATGGTCCACTGAAGGCTAGCAGGTTGAGCACCTGCCGCATCAGCGAGAGAAAGGTTGAGAGTAATGCTCTGGCCCGCAGCACCAGTTGCTGAATCTAATGACAACGCGACGCTCTGTGCTTTGGAAGCGATCGCCATGCCTGTGAATAAAACCATAAGAAATATGGCCTGTTTTGCCGCTTGCACTCTAACGGTTTTTAGCTTCCACCACAAATGTGGATTTATTGACATTTTTTCCCCTTGATGTCTCTCCTCACTGGCTCGCATGGCAACACTCTTCCTAATTAGCGACAACCGTCGTTAAATCTTTAGGAAGCAGGCTGGGCCAGATCAATGCGCTTATATTTTTTGGTCGTTTTGCACTGATCGGAACTAGTGAGTTAGTGTTTGATACCGTTGTGGTTTTTCTCACGTAACGAATGGTAGATGGCCTTCGATACAGCGAGAATGATTAACACCCAAGCGATAAGGTCCCGAAGTTTGGGAAAGCTTCTGGTAACTTAGCACAGCGAGCAGTGATTAGTCACGCATTTCCGACATCACTAATCGTAGACATGCCGATCTTGACTCCCTCGATTCTCTCGCGTGAGAGGTAGCATTTGGCCCATGCCTTGCTTCTTCACCACCGTCTGAACGTAATCAGAATGCCAGCTATAACCAAACTCGCCTCAAGTTCTGCTAGTTTCGCACCCCTCTCCGTTGCCAGGATGTTGTGGAAGCAGAAGTTCATCGCAATCGCAGTATGCATCGTGTCGGCGGCGGCTGCGATCGTAATTGCGACCCGGCTTCCGGCCGTGTACCGCGCGGAAGTACTGGTCTTTGTGGACTCACAGAAGATCCCGGACCGGTTTGTTAGTTCGACGGTAGACGAAGATCTCTCAGACAGCTTGGCACTAATCAGTCAAGAAATTATGAGCAGAACGCGGCTCCTTAAGATCATTCATATGTTCAACCTGTATTCGCGTGAGCGGACGCGCAAGACGGAAGAGGAGATCGTGCAAAGGATGCAGCGGGACATCTCTTTGAAGGTAGAACACGGCGGAAAGTTGGGAGCATTCCGGCTGGGATACGAAGGCGACAATCCTCAAGTTGTAGCGGCTGTGGCAAATCAACTGGCGGGACTATATGTAGCGGAAAATTTAAAGTCACGTGAAAACCAAGCTCAAGGTACGGTTGATTTTTTGCACACACAGCTTCAGGAGGCTAAGAATAATCTGGACGAGCAGGAGGCGAAGGTCTCGGAATTCAAGCAGAAGAATAACGGCATTCTCCCTCAGCAGGAAAATTCCCTCCTTAGTGCACTAAGTAACCTCCGAGTGCAACTGCAAGGGTGTCAGGACGCAATCAATCGTGCCGAAGCAGACAAAGTGATGCTGGAAACGGCCCTATCCTCCGCGGAGACGTTCGAATCTGCGATCGCACAGAGTCTGCGTCCGAAGACGCGGGGTCAGGCAGCCGGATTCGATTCAAGCGGGAGGAATCCGAAAGCGAATTCCGAGATTCTGGAAGAACGTCTAGAAAGTCTGAAGGCCCGATACACAGCGGATCACCCTGAGGTACAGGACCTTGAACAACAGATCGCACGGGCGAAGCGCGAAGAAGAAAAGGAAACAGCCGAGGCCGTTCGTATTCCGAAATCGCCGAAGTCCTCTTCTGATCCAGGCGATGATGTCGCGACGGTCGTCACGCCGGATCTGTTGAGAGAACGGGAGAGGATTGCGACACTGCGCGTGCGACTCTCAACGGCAAAGCGTGAGATAGAAAATCAAAAACAATCTCGAGACCGGATCGTTAGTGACATTCGGACGTACGAAGCACGTGTCAACAATCTGCCTCTCGTGGAACAACAAATGGCAGCGCTGACGCGAGACTACGAGAATTCGAAAGCAAACTACAAATCTCTTCTTGAAAAAGAACTTGCCGCAGGAATCGCCACTGATATGGAGCGGTCACAGAAATCGGAGCGCTTCACGATCATGGATGCCGCCAAGGCTCCTGAGAAGCCTTTCAAGCCCAAACGTCCTGCAATTGCTGCGGCGGGGTCGATCGGTGGCCTGGTTCTGGGCCTCCTAATCGGATTCGGATTGGAGTGGCGGAAGCGAGTGTTGTTAGGAGAATGGGAACTGCCGTCTGATGTCGTCGTATTGGGAAGAGTCCCGGTGATCAGACTCGATCAGGCAC
>Ga0308176_10002378_pt1 | contig 11819 bp, 13 predicted proteins | sample PhyCR2_3_FD_203890 | JGI IMG/M metagenome (GOLD analysis project Ga0308176, IMG submission 203890) | Soil microbial communities from UC Gill Tract Community Farm, Albany, California, United States - DLSLS.C.R2 | ecosystem: Environmental > Terrestrial > Soil > Agricultural land | place: USA... | reverse complement strand
GCGCGAGGCTGTCACGGCCGTGCGGACTTATCTCCAGCGCGGCCGGCCGGATCTCGTCGGCCTGCGCGAGGAGCGGCGCCTGTTCGTCAACCGCCGCGGCGGCGGGCTCACGCGCCAGGGCCTCTACAAGATCGTCCAGCGCCACGCCCGGAGCGTCGGGCTCGCTGACCGGATGAGCCCGCACACGCTGCGCCACACGTTCGCCACCCATCTGCTCGCAGGCGGCTGCGACCTGCGCGCCGTGCAGGAGATGCTCGGCCACGCGGATAGCGCCACGACGCAGATCTACACGCACCTGTCGGCCGAGCGGCTGAAGGACGTGTACTTCGCGGCGCATCCGCGCGCGGGTGGCTGACAGACTCGCGGCGTGCGCCGCCTGACCGTCCTCGCGTGCCTGGTTCTGGCCGGGTGCGGCAACCAGCAGCAGCGGCCACCGGCTATGGGGCCGCCGGCGCAGCCCAACGGCACGACGCCGGTGGCGTTCGACAACGACGGCGTGCGCTTTGCGGCGCCGGGCGGTTGGCACGTGCAGTCGGGCACGGCGCCGCTCGTCGCAACCGTGCAGTCCGGCAGCGCGATGATCGCGGTCTGGCGCTATCCGCGCACCGAGCCGCTGCCCGCCTCGCGCGATCAGCTGACTCAGGCGCGTGACCTGCTGCTGCAGGCCGCCAAGGCGCGCGACGCGACGTTCAGGCCGCTCAAGAGCGCGATCACGCGGCTCGGATCGCATCCGGCGATCCAGGTCCGCGGGACCGAGACGGTCTCAGGCCAGGCGCGCAGCGTTCGCTCGACACACGTCTACGCCTTCGGCGCCGAGGTGGTCGTGGACGCCTACGCGCCGGCGGACGTGTTCGGCCGCATCGATCGGGCGGCGTTCGTGCCGCTCGTGCGCAGCCTGAAGTTGCGCGCGCCGTAGTCTCAAAGGCATGCCCGAGCTGCCCGAGGTGGAGACGATCCGCCGCCACCTCGCGCCGCACGTGGAGGGGCGCACGCTCAGCGAGCTCGATGTCGAGGACGCGCGCTGGTGCGAGCCGCTGTCGCCGCGCGAGCTGCGCGACGCCGTCGAGGGCCGCGTGATCGAGCGGCTGGGCCGGCGGGGGAAGTACCTGATCTGGGAGCTGGCCGACGAGGTCATCCTGCTCATGCATCTGCGCATGACCGGGACGCTGCTGCTGGATCCGGCGCCGGGCGTGCTGTACCGCCGCGTCCGGATCGCGCTCTCGGACGGCCACGAGCTCGCGTTCTGCGATCCGCGGCGCTTCGGCACCGGGCAGCTCGTCCTCGGCGGCGACGCGCTGGACGCGTTCTTCGCCACGCGCGTCGGCCTCGAGCCGCTCGGACCGGAGCTGACGGGCGAGACGCTGCGCTCGCTGGCGCGCGGGCGACGTGCCCCGATCAAGGCGTTCCTGCTCGACCAGCGCCGCGTCGCGGGCGTGGGCAACATCTACGCCGACGAGGCGCTCTTTCGCGCGCGCGTGCACCCGCTGCGCGCGGCGGGGAGCCTGACGCGCGACCAGTACGAGGAGCTCGCCGCCGCGGTGAAGACCGTGCTCGCAGCGGGCATCGACGCGGGCGGGGCCTCGATCGACGACTTCCGCCATCCCGACGGCGTCTCGGGCGCCTTTCAGCACGGCTTCCAGGTGCATCTGCGCCGCGGTGAGCCATGCCCGCGCTGCGGCACGGAGATCGTCAAGTTCGTCGCAGCCGGCCGCGGGACGTACTGCTGCGAGACATGCCAGAAACGCCCTCGCGTTCGCCGAGCGGTTCGGTAGGGTCCCGCCGCATGGACCAGCACGAACAGCACGACATCCAGTACGAGGCACCGGCGATAGAAGAGCTCGATGTGGCCGAGGGGCCCGCATCCGTCGCCGCCGGCAACACCGTCCCGACACAGATCCCGGCCTAGGAGGCGAACATGGACGAGACGACACCGGACTACGAGGCGCCGCAGGTCGAGGACGTCGACACGTCCGAAGCGCCCTCGAGCGTGACCGCCGGTATTCCGACGCAGATCGGCTGAGCGCACGGTCTGAGGACGCTCGTCCCGCAACGACTGCCCGCTCCCGTCCGGCGCGCAGCGCGCCGGGCGCGGTGGCGGCCGCCCACCGAGCGGCCGCCGGCGGCACCCGTGGGCGTGAAGCTCGAGCTCACGCACGCGTGCAACTTCCGCTGCGACTTCTGTTACACGGATTCGCCGCGCCACACGCTTGCCAGGACGCCCGATCTGTCCGACCAGGACTGGCGCGCGATCGTCGACGAGGCGATCGCGCTCGGCGCCCTGGAGGCGGTGATCACGGGCGGGGAGCCGCTGCTGCGCCGCGACCTCACGCTCGAGCTCATCGCGCAGCTCGCCGGCGCCGGCGTCGGCACGACTCTGAACACGAATGGCTGGTTCGTCGACGACGCGGTCGCGGACGCGCTCGCGAGCTGCGACGGGCTGTCGGTCTTCATCTCGCTCGACGGCGCCACGGCGGCCACGCACGAGGCGAGCCGTGGCGTTCCCGGCGGCTGGGTGCGCGGGATCGCGGCGATGGACCGTCTGCTGGCGCGCGACGTGCCGGTGCGCATCGTGCATGTCGTCACGCCGGACACCGAGCACGAGAGTGAGGCGTTGCTCGAGCTCGGCTGGCAGCTCGGCGTCACCTCTGTGCAGATGACCCCGGTCGTGCCGACGGGAGCGGCCGCGCGCGGCGGCATCTGGAAGGTCGACACGCCGCGCCTGCGGAGGATCGTCGAGGGCGCGCCGGCCCGCTGGCCCGGGATGCCGATCCTGTTGCGGACCGGCTCGCTCGGCGATGCGGTCATGCCCACCCGCCAGACGCCCTTCGGACTGCTCGTGCGCCCGAGTGGCGCCGTGCGGACCGAGTCGGTAAACCCGTTTTCGTTCGGCAATGCGAGCCGCGACGGGCTGGCCGCGTGCTGGGAGCGGATCGTCGACGGGTTCGACGCGCCCGCACTGCTCGAGTGGGACCGGAGGATCGGCGTGATGGGCGACCTCGCCAGGCAGGACGTCATCCCATACCTCGACGACGATGTCCCTGCCGACCAGCCATCGACGACTGCCGCCGCACGTGCCGCCGTGCTGGCCGCGCCGCTGCCGGCAAAGACGCAGGCACGCGATCCCGGTCCCTACGCGACCGTCGACGGCGCGCTCGCCCACGTGCGCGAAGTCGGGCTTGCCCGCCGGTACCGGATCGGCGCGGTGCGCATCAGTGGCGCGCACGTGCGCCTGCCCGCGACCGGCGCGATCAGCCGGCTCAACGCGACCGCCGTCGCGGTCCTGCGCGCGTGCTCCCCGGGGACGGCCGCCGACGCCGTCGCTGCGCTGGCCGCTCGCTATCCGGCACAGCCGCGCGAGCGCCTCGAGCGCGACGTGCGGATGGCGATCCGCTCGCTGCTCGCGCGCGGGATCCTGCGCCCGGCCTTGGCACACGGCGACGCGCCGGCCCTGGCCGAGGGCACGGTCGACCTGCCGTACTGAGCTCAGGCCCCCTGGACGAGCCCGCGATCGCGCAGGGCGGCGAGGAATGCCTCGGCGTCGCGTGCGGCGACCTGCTCGTCGCACCCGTGGCGCTGCGTGAGCGCGCGCGCGAGATCCGAGGGCTCACGTGGCTGCGCCAGCAGCTCCCAGAGCGCGGCGCCGGTGGCGTTCAGCCGCAGGTAGCGGTCGCCCACCGGGTCCAGCAGGATCGTCTCGCCGGCAACCGTCTCGGTGACCGCCCACGGGACGCGGCGGATCTGCGCGCCTAGGATGTCGCCGCTCATGGGGGCGACACTGTACGGGTACGCGATCGACTCGGACGTGCCGCTGCCGCGGGCGCGCACGGGCCCCGCGAGCAGGGGAACGCTGCGCGTCCGGGCCACCACGGAGCCGCTGCTCGACCGGCGTGGCAGCCTGGTGCGCTACGACGCGGACATCTGGGCGGTGGCGCGCACCGACGACGGGATTCTGGTGTGGTGCCCGGGGACCGGCAGCTACCACGCGCACGTCGAGTCGGGCCTCATCGAGGTGCAGCCCGACGAGCGGCACGAGGGAATGCTCGAGCACCGGATGGCGTGTCTTGTCATGCCGCTGCTGCTGGCGGAACGCGGAGATCTCGCGCTGCACGCGGCTGTCCTCGCGCGCGACGGCGAGGCGGTGGTGTTCTGCGGGCCCTCCATGCGAGGCAAGTCCACACTGGCCGCCGAGCTTGCGGCCCGCGGCTACGACCTGCTCGGGGACGACAGCGCGGTCCTCACCCTGGACGGCGAGGACAGGATGCTGGTCTGGCCCGGCCCGGCGGGCTCGCGGCTGCGACCGCCCGGGGAGGTGCCGCTGCGCCGGCTCGTCCATGCAGGCGACGGGCTCGAGCGCACGGAGCCGGTGCGGGTCGTGGCGGCAGTCGAGCTCGGTGAGCGCGGCGGCGAGCAGCTGGAGGTCGAGCGGCTGGACCCGGTTACGGCGGCGATCAACCTCTACGGCTACGCGCCGCAGGCCGACGGCCCGGCGATCGCGCGGACGTTCGGGCTGATCGCCCGGCTCGTCGAACGCGTTCCCGTGTTCCGCGCCCACATGCCCGACGATCTCGACCGTGCCGGCGAGCACGCCGAGGCCGTGTTCAGGGCAGCAACGACCTGAGTCCCGCTCGTGCGTAGCGCAGCCGCTCGCGGCCGCGCAGCGCGGCCAGTCGCCCGACGTGCACGCCGATCGGCCGCGGGCCGGACCACAGGGCCGTGCGCAACGGGCCGAGCGGGGGCGGGGTGGACGGCCGTTGCGCAGACCGTCCGACGCGCAGGCCGGCGTGCTCTTCAGCCGCGTCGAGTGCGAGATGCAGCTCCCATGCAACCCCGAGCTCGTCGGCCAGCGCGAACGCGCGCCGCAGGTCGTCACCAGCCGCCCGGGCGGCGAGCTCGACGTCCCTGACCATGAGCAGCCGGCGGTCGGGGTGCGCGACGAGATGCAGCGCCAGCGCGAGCACCAGCTCGGGGGCGGCGGGGACGATCGCGCCGTCCAGGCCGTGGCCGTGGCGAGCGAGCGTGGTGCGATCGAGCGCGTCGGCGCGGGGGTCGTCGACCAGTCGCCAGTGCAGCTCGAGTCCTGCCGCGCGCTTGCCGATCCGCCGCACCAGGCCGAGCTCGTGTCCATAGGCCTCGGCGAAGCCGTGCCATGGCTCGCCGCCCGCGACACCCATCCGCGGCGCGCTGCCGAGCTCCCAGCCCTCCGCCTGCAGCGCGGCGGCCGCGTGGCGCAGCATCGGCTTGGCCACGACGAGGTCGAGGTCGGTGAACGGGCGCACGTCGGCGGCGGGATGCAGCGCGGCGGCAGCCGGTCCCTTCACGAGGACGGGCGGTTCACCAATGGCGGCGGCGATCGCACGGGCGGCGTCGCCGAGCTGTGCCCGGACCAGGGCAGCCCCGAGTGCGTTGCGCCGATGCACGGCGCGCAGCGGCGAGGCCGGGTCCGCGTGCACGGCGTAGCCCTCGAGGCGGTGGTACAGCGCGGCGGCGGTCGTCGCGTCGTCGTGCGGCAGCGGGCGGCCGTCGGTCAGCAGCGCGCACAGCGCCGGCAGCTGCGCGGCATGGGCGAAGCGAAGGGCTGGCACGGATCCGGAGGCTAGGTTACGGTGCGCGCATGGACACGCAGACGCCCACGCCTGTCGACTACGAGGCCCCGATGGTCACCGACCTCGAGGAGGGTCAGCCGGCGACGGTTGTCGCCATCCAGCAGGTCTCGAACCCGCCGGCCAGCTGAGCTAAGCGGCGAGCAGCTCGCGCAGCCGGCCGGACCGGTCGGCCTCGTACGTCTCGCGGAAGCCCCCGATCACGTCGTCGCCGATGACGACCTGGGGGAATGAGAGCATGCCGGTGCGCTCGACGAGCTCGGCGCGCCCTTCGGGGTCCTTCGACAGGTTCACCTCGTCGTACTCCACGCCGCGGGCGGCAAGCAGTTGCTTGACGCGGATGCAGAAGGAGCACGGCTCGGTGGTGTAGACGGTGATCTGGGCCATTGCTTTACAAAGTATAGTGCGTTAGCCGATGGGTCCGTTACGTAGCGAAGCCGTCGTGTTGAGGTCACTTCGCTACGGCGAGGCGGACCGCATTCTGCACCTCTATACCCCGATGCGGGGGCGAATCGGCGCGATCGCCAAGGGAGTGCGACGCACGCGCAGCCGTTTCGGCGGCCGGCTAGAGCCGTTCAGTCACGTGGATCTGCAGCTGCACGAGGGCCGCAGCGACCTGCTGACGATCACCGGCGCCGACACGATCCACGCCCATGCCGGCCTGCGCGACGACGCCTCCGCGCTGGACGCCGCCGCGCGCACGTGCGATGCCGTGGCGCGCATGTTCGAGTCCGGCGATCCGCACCCCGAGGTCTTCCACCTGCTCTGCAACGAACTGCGGCTTCTGGAGGAGGGGGCGGTGCGCGCGACGCTCGCCAATCAGCTCGCGTTCCGGCTCAAGCTGCTCGTCGCGGCCGGCCTGGCGCCGCAGCTGTCCGCGTGCGCGTCGTGTGGCGAGCGCGAGCACCTCGTCGGCTTCTCGGGCGCAGCGGGCGGCGTCGTGTGCGAGGCCTGCGAGGCATCCGCCTTTGCGCTCGATGAGGACGCCCATACATTCATGGTCGAGGCACTCGGGCGCCCGCTCGCGCAGGCGCCGGACGCCGAGCTGCGCGCGCTGCGCCAGGTGGAGCGCGCGGTCACCGAGCTGGCCGAGCACCACGGGCACATTCGTTTGCGTGCCGCAGCCGCCGGATAGGATCCCGCGCGGTGGGCACGGCGGTCGCCACACAGTGGGTCTATGACTTCGCCGAGGGGTCGCGAGAGATGCGCGACCTGCTCGGTGGCAAGGGGGCGAACGTCGCCGAGATGACGCGCGTGCTCGGCGCGGACCTCGTGCCCGCCGGGTTCACGGTGACCACCGAGGCCTGTGTGGCATACATGAACGCGGGCAAGGAGCTTCCGGAAGGGCTCGAGGAGCAGGTCGCCGAGGCGCTCGGGCGGCTCGAGGAGCACGCCGGCAAGCGATTGGGCGACGAGTCCGACCCGCTGCTGGTCTCGGTGCGCTCGGGCGCGCGCGACTCGATGCCGGGGATGATGGACACGGTCCTCAACCTCGGTCTGAACGACGCATCGGTCGAGGGACTGGCGGAGGGCACCGGCAACGCGCGTTTCGCCTGGGACTCCTATCGGCGCTTCGTGCAGATGTACGGCAACGTCGTGATGGGCGTCGAGGGCGCGCGCTTCGAGGACGAGATCAAGCGCGTCAAGTCCGACCGCGGCGTCAAGGACGACACGGAGCTCGACGTCGACGCGCTCAAGGAGCTGACCGAGGCGTTCAAGGGCTTCTACGAGTTCCCGCCCGACCCGCAGGACCAGCTGCGCGGCGCGATCAGTGCGGTCTTCGACTCGTGGATGGGCAAGCGGGCGGTCGAGTACCGGCGCATCAACCACATCCCCGACGACTGGGGCACCGCGGTCAACGTCCAGCAGATGGTCTTCGGCAACAAGGGCGACACCTCCGGATCTGGTGTCGCATTCAGCCGCGACGAGGTGACCGGCGAGCCGGAGCCCAGCGGTGACTTCCTGCCCAACGCACAGGGCGAGGACGTCGTCAGCGGCGTGCGCACGCCGCGCGACATCAGCGAGCTGCGCGACTGGCAGCCCGCGGCGCACAAGCAGCTCATGGAGATCCTGCGAACGCTCGAGCGCCACTACGCCGACATGCAGGACACCGAGTTCACGGTCGAGGAGGGGCGCCTCTACATGCTGCAGACGCGCAACGCCAAGCGCCCGGCGCAGGCGGCGGTGCGCTTCGCGGTGGACGCGGTGAACGAGGAGCTGCTCACGCGCGAGCAGGCGCTGCTGACGATCGACGCCGAGAAGCTCGACGCGCTGCTGCATCCAACCTTCGATCCCAACGCGGACTTCAGGGTGATCGCCCGCGGCGTTGCGGCATCACCCGGTGCGGCCAGCGGCAGGATCGTCTTCACCGCCGACGAGGCTGTTGCGGCGACCGACGACGTCATCCTCGTGCGACCGTTCACCGAGGCCGACGACGTCGCGGGCTTCCACGCGGCGCGCGGGATCCTCACCAGCGAGGGCGGCAAGGCCTCGCACGCCGCGCTGGTCGCGCGCGGCATGGGCGTCCCTGCGGTCACGGGCGCCGGCGACCTGCAGATCGACGTGCAGGACGAGACCGTCCGGGTCGGGGACACGGAGCTGCACGCCGGCGACCACATCGCGATCGACGGCACCACCGGCGCGATCACGACCGATGAGGTGCCGCTCGTCGAGCCCGAGCTGGGCGAGCACTTCGACACCGTCCTGAAGTGGGCCGACGAGCTGCGGACGCTCGGCGTGCGCACGAACGCGGACACGCCACACGACGCCCGTAAGGCGCGCGAGTTCGGGGCCGAGGGCATCGGCCTGTGCCGCACCGAGCACATGTTCTTCGGCGAGGACCGCCAGCAGAAGATGGTCGACGTGATCCTGGCCGAGGACACCGAGTCGCGCCGCAGGTGCCTCGACCAGCTGCTGCCGCTGCAGCAGGGCGACTTCGAAGGCCTGTTCGAGGAGATGCACGGCCTGCCGGTGACGATCCGCCTGCTGGACCCGCCGCTGCACGAGTTCCTGCCGCACCGCCACGACGTGCAGGACGAGGTCGAGCGCGCGCGGATCGAGCAGTCCGACGACCTCGACGAGCTGGAGCGGACGCTGCGGCGCGTGCGCGAGCTCGAGGAGACCAATCCGATGCTCGGCACCCGCGGCTGCCGGCTGGGGATCCTCTACCCAGAGATCTACGAGATGCAGGCGCGCGCGATCTTCCGGGCGGCGAAGAGCGCCAAGGGACGGCCCGAGGTCGAGATCATGATCCCCTTGGTCGACTACGAGCGCGAGCTCGAGCTCCTGCGCGGGCTCGTCGAGCGCGTGGGCGGCGAGGAGGGCTTCGAGCCGGGCTCGTACATGATCGGGACGATGATCGAGCTGCCGCGGGCCTGCTTCCAGGCGGACGCCATCGCGCATCACGCGGACTTCTTCTCCTTCGGGACCAACGACCTCACACAGACGGGGCTGGGGTTCTCGCGCGACGACATCGAGAAGCGCATCCTCGGGCGCTACATCGACACGAAGATCCTCGACCGCTCGCCGTTCGAGACGATCGACACGCCCGGCGTGGGACAGATGGTGCGGATGGGCGCCTGGCTCGGGCGCAAGTCGAAGCCGGAGCTGGCGCTCGGCATCTGCGGCGAGCACGGGGGCGATCCCGACTCGATCGAGTTCTTCCACCACTCGGGCATGGACTACGTGTCCTGCTCGCCCTACCGCGTGCCGGTGGCCCGTGTCGCGGCCGCGCAGGCCGCATGTCGCTGACCTCGAAGGCCTACGGCGAGCGCGGCCGGCGCCGCGCCGTCAAGCAGGGCCTCGATCCCGCGCGGCTGCCGCCGGGACAGTCGCCGACGGCCCCGGGGAAGTGGCCGGTGCTGACCGTGGGCGCCGCGCCGGTGATCGCGCCGGGCGACTGGAAGCTCTACGTCTACGGGGAGGTGGAGCAGGAGCTGGCGTTCACGCTGGCCGACCTGCAACCCCGCGCGGTGGCGCAGGTCTGCGACATCCATTGCGTGACGCGCTGGTCGCGCTTCGACACACGCTGGGAGGGCGCGCGCGTGCGCGAGCTGCTGGAGCCGACGCCGCGCGCGACACACGCCCTGATCCACTCCTACGGCGGCTACTCGACGAACCTACCGCTGGAGGCGCTGCTCGACGACGACGTGTTGGTCGCGTGGGCGGCCGACGGCGAGCCGCTGTCGCACGAGCACGGCGGGCCGGTGCGCCTGCTCGTCCCGCAGCGCTACTTCTGGAAGTCGGCGAAGTACGTGCAGGCGATCGAGCTGCTCGACCACGACGAGCCCGGCTTCTGGGAGCGCAACGGCTACCACAACGAGGGCGACCCCTGGCTGGAGCAGCGCACGCATGCCGACCCGCTCGCGTTCCGATCGCTGCGGCGACGCGCGCGCGGCGTCAATCAACCATGAGGACGGCCTTGCCGGCGATCCGGCGCTCGAGCAGGTCGTCGATCAGCTGCGGCGCGTCGCGCCACGACGCGACGCGGTCGATCCGCGGGTCGAGCCTGCCGCCGGCGACGAGGTTCGCGAGGCGCGTGAGGGTGGCGGCGCCGTCGCGGACCGAGCTGAAGACCAGGAAGCCCACGAGCTTCGCGCCGGGGGCGCGGCCGAAGAGCGCTCGGGTCGGGTAGCTCACCGGCTCGGTGACGGTCGAGGCGAACGAGACGACCGTCCCGCGTGGCGCGACCGCGCCGATCGCGGCGCCGAGGACGGGACCCCCGACGCCGTCGAGGATCGTGTCGTACTCGGCGCCCTCGGGGATCGTGTCGACGACCTCGTCGGCGCCCAGCTCGCGCAGGCCCTCCTGGCGGCGCGCGAGCGCGGTGACGTGCGCGCCCGCCTGCTTGGCCAGCTGGATCGCGAACGTGCCGACGCCGCCGGAGGCGCCGGTGACCAGGACGCGGCGGCCCAGCGGGTTGCCGCCGAGATCGAGTGACTCCAGCGCCGTGATGCCCGCGACCGGCAGGGTGGCGCCCCGCTCGAAGCTGACGTTGTCGGGCAGCTCGGCGATCCACTTCGTCGAGACGTTCGCGAGCTGCGCCCAGGCGCCGCGCGCCATCATGCCGACCACGCGCGTCCCCGCCTGGGGCCCGCTGCCATCCGCGGCGGCCTCCTTCACGACGCCCGCGACGTCCCAGCCCGTCAGCTCGCCGTCGCCCATGTCGGCCAGGCGCTTGACCTCGCCGCGGTTGAGGCTGAAGGCCCGCACCTCGACGAGTGCCTCATCGGGCCTGGGCCGCGGATCGGGAACCTCGCGCAGCTCAGCGGTGGGCGGGGCGGCGACCAGTGCGAGCATTGCTTCACGGTAGCGTCGGGGTGGCATGCACGAACGGATCCAGCGCTACCTGCGGGCGGTCGTCGCGGCGGACCGCGAGGCGGTGCCGGCGGGGGCGTTCACGCTCTACCTGCACCCGGTGATGCGCAGCCACCCGTTCCTCAACTACGCGATCCCGGATGAGGACGCAGCGCCCGACGACGGCGCGGCGCTCGTCACCGCGGCGCGTGAGCGCGGGTTGGTGCCGCGCGTCGAGGCCGTGGCGCCGTGCGCGCCGTGGGTAAGGGAGCTTCCCGGCTTCGAGATCGAGCTCGAGCCGCCGCTGATGGTGTGCGATGAGCCGGTCGCGCCGCGCTCGCCCGCGGAGCTCGTCGCGGTCGAGCCCGGCTCGCCGCACGTCGGCGCCCTGCTTGCAGCCCAGCACGAGGCGTTCGGCGATCCGCCGCCGACCGACGAGCGGATCGCCACTTGGAACGAGCACGGCGTCGCGGCGGTCGTGGGCGGCCGGGTCGTGGGCGGCGCGAGCTTCTCGGCACCGATGGGCGGCATGACCGAGGTCGGCGGCATCGCCGTGCTGGAGCCGTTCCGGCGTCAGGGGGTCGCGGGCGCGCTGACCGCGGAGGCCACCAGGCGTGGCCTGAACGCGGGTGCCGAGCTCGTCCTGCTCAGCCCCGGCGACGACGGCGCCGAGCGGGTCTACGAGCGTGCCGGTTTCGTGACGGCTTCGCGCATGATCTTCGTCCGGGCCAGCGCGTAGGTAAGACTTCGGTTCATGCATTCCGATGCTCCCGCCGGCCCGATCGCCTCCGCCTATGCGCGCGAGCGGATGGCCTGGGAGGAGTCGTGGCTGTCCGAGCATGCCGCGCGCTCGTACCCGGCGCGGCGGGCGCGGCCGGAGGAGGACTGCTCGCTGCGGACGCCGCTACAGCGCGACCGCGACCG
>Ga0308176_10002377_pt1 | contig 11824 bp, 7 predicted proteins | sample PhyCR2_3_FD_203890 | JGI IMG/M metagenome (GOLD analysis project Ga0308176, IMG submission 203890) | Soil microbial communities from UC Gill Tract Community Farm, Albany, California, United States - DLSLS.C.R2 | ecosystem: Environmental > Terrestrial > Soil > Agricultural land | place: USA... | reverse complement strand
ATGATCTCTAGGTAATTTAGATTACGCGACAGTTTTCTCATTAGCCCCTTATATTAATAGTAACGTGGTTATTATTATAGGTATATGTTTATTAATAGGTGCAATGGCTAAAAGTTCTCAAGTTGGTCTTCATATTTGATTACCTATGGCCATGGAGGGTCCTACTCCCGTTTCAGCGTTAATACATGCAGCTACTATGGTAACGGCAGGTGTATATCTATTAATGCGTAGTTCGCCTTTAATTGAATATAGTAATATTGTATTACTATTATGCTTATGGCTGGGGGGTATAACAACAGTTTTCAGCTCTGTTATAGGCCTATTTCAACAGGATATTAAAAAAATTGTAGCATATTCGACCATGAGTCAACAACTAAAGGCTCGTAAATATATTGTAGGATTCTTCAATATATTTTGGAATCAAACTATATGCGTGAAGGCTAGATGTACTAAACATACTATAGCTAATTCGCAGATAACCAAGGCTCGTGATTATTTATGCCAGCTGTGGCTGTACAGCCACAGCAGCCATAATCACTTTAATTTCAAGTTTTTTGATTCATCTGCCATTAGGTTATACCTGTACATTATGTCTAGGTTAATAAGATGAAAATTTGAAATTATTAGTAAGCTAGTAGGAATCTCAGAGATCATACGTTTGATATTAATCTTTTTTGGTGCACAGCTACTAAAATTAATTAATTTGATGTTCAATTTATTTATCGATGCACACGCTCTGCCTGCTTCGGACGCTTCGCACGCTCCGTACGTTTCAGCTAAAAACCGCCTAAATAAACCTTTACCTAAATCACCTTTATTAAATAATAGGTATTGCTGCTTTAATAGAAAAATGTCTACAAATATAAGTAGTGATAGTTTAGACTCGTGCGCTAGTCGCACTAGTTCGACTAGCCATGCTAGCCTCACTGAGGACGCTGAAGATCCCGATTCAAACCCTATTGCCTTTAAAGAATGGCTGGCTGGGCTAATAGATGGTGATGGTTCCTTTTCATCACCTAAAAATGGAAAACCTCGATTTGAAATAACTATGGATGCTAAGGATAAAAAAGTTTTATATTTAATAAAAGATCAATATCACGGATCTATAAAAGAAATTTCAAACGGTTATGCATTTAAATATAGATTAAAGAATAATAAAAATTTAATTTTATTAATACAAGATATAAATGGATTAATTAGAAATCCTATACGTTTATTGCAAATGTCTAAGCTATGCAAATTATATGGAATAGAGTTAAAGTATTATGACAACAAGTTTCTATTTAATGATGGGTGATTTAGTGGATTTCTTGATAGTGATGGTTCAATATGTTATGATAATGAGTCAAAGGGAGTTCATATCGGTATAACTCAAAAAAATAAATACTTATTAGATCCTTTAACTCATATCTATGGAGGAATAGTCAAGGTTTGCCGTAATCAAAGAGAAGGATTTGAATATGTTATTTATAGAAAGAAAGATTTATTCAAGTTAATAGATAATTATTTTGATAAATATCCTTTAAGAACAGCAAAAATGGCAAAAATTAATTTAATAAAAGATTTTTATTTTTTTAAATTAAATGAAAATAACCTAGGCTTAGCTGAAAGAGAGTGTGAACAGGCTAAATGAATAGGTAAATGAAAGAATTAAAGATTAATAAAGAAATGATCCATATTATATCTACCCCGTAAAAACTTAGGAATATTACTAGTTTTTTTTTTTTAATATAATAGCATATGGTGATTGTTAGCGCTGCTGTGACAATCAAATATATCAGTTTAAACCTGTTATTGCAAAATACCCGGAATTTAATTAGCACACTGGATGGTTATGTGGATGTAGCGGGAAAAATGTGGGCTAATTTTTTTAAAGAGGCTGAGTATAGTTATTGCTATACTCCTTCACCATTAATATGTAATAATGATAATGATGAAGATGATACAAAAAATTCATATTTGATTAAGTTTAAGTTCAACGAGTTTAATCCTGAATCTATGGGTAGAATCAGTATCGATAACTTACTTTATAAAAAATTCCAGTTACCCTTACAGGATTCTAATTCATTTATTTTAGAGATAGTAGATAATATAACTACTGGTGGTATTTGAGCGATAGGAATAATGATATTATTTTGTGTAATTGTAAGCATTATTATAACCCTGATTCTATATACGGTACCCTGGATAAAAATAGATGGACAGCCTATAATGCCTGGTCCCTATATAGAAAAAGAACACTTTTGACCAAATTGCCCCAAGCCCAGACCAATGGAACCTAAATCTTGAGTAAGACCCGCCGGTCCTAACCCACGCCCTTTCCCTCTGAAAGATCCCGGTAAAAAATTGTAATTTCAGGTTTTAGACTAATATAATGAGCAACTGGGGATGATGGTAGTAGGAATTGGTTTATCTTCTTACAACATAGCTCTATTCCATTTAATAAATCATGCTTTTTATAAAGCATTATTGTTTTTAGGTGCAGGTAGTGTTATTCATGCTGTAGCTGATAATCAAGACTTGCGTAAGTATGGGGGGTTAATAAAATATTTGCCTTTAACATATTCAGTTATGTTGATAGCAAGTCTAAGTTTAGTTGCCTTCCCTTTCATGACAGGTTTTTACAGTAAAGATTTTATTCTAGAATCTGCTTATGGACAATTTAGTTTTTCTGGAGTAGCTGCATATATAATCGCTACTGTCGGTGCAGTATTTACAACTTTATATTCTGTTAAAGTTTTATATTTAACTTTTTTAGCTAATCCTAATGGTCCTAGAGCTTATTATAGACTTGCTAGCGATAACTTGTTTAATAGTCATAAAAGTTATAAACCTGCTCATGAAGGTGACTTTTTCTTAACTTCACCTTTAGTTATATTAGCCTTATTTTCTATCTTTTTTGGTTTTATTACTAAAGATATATTTATAGGTATGGGGTCTAACTTTTTTGTAGATAATAGCTTATTTATTCATCCTACTCATGAAATAATGATAGATACTGAATTTGCCGTACCTGTCTTATTCAAATTGTTGCCTTTCATATTTACTATATCTTTTAGTATAATAGCCTTAATTTTATCTGAATTCTTATCTGAGGGGGTTATTTCTTTTAAATTATCTAGATTAGGTTATAATATTTTTGGTTTCTTTAATCAAAGATTTTTAATTGAATTTTTTTATAATAAATATATTACAAATTTAATTCTGAATTTAGGGGGACAAATTACTAAGATTTTAGATAAGGGTAGTATAGAATTGTTTGGACCTTTTGGGTTAGAAAAAGTCTTAGTTAAATTAAGTATAAATATCTCATCTTTAAGCACAGGTCATGTAACAAGTTACGCCTTATATATTTTATTAGGTTTAGTCGGATTTATGTCACATTTTTTTTTACAGTTTAATTTATTTGTAATTTTTATAACTCTAGTCGCATTAATTCTTGGTAATGGTGAAAGTAGCGATGGTTACCTTAGAAAGATAAATTATCATGATAATAAACTAAGAAAAAAATTCTATAATTAAGATATCTAATAATAAAAGGATGTTTTCGACATCTGCTCCTTTTTTTAATCCAGGTAACTCGGAGGAGGGTTCCGGATCAAATAGTTCAAATTCTGGTAGTCCGGCTAATCCTGACGGATCAAATAGTTCAAATTCTGGTAGCCCCGCTAATCCTGATGGATCAGCACCAATCTCTGCAAAGGCTGAGTCAATAAAAGCAGTATATTACGAAAAGAAAGCAGAGAGATCAAGAGTAGGAGAGGAGTATAAAAAGGTTAATGACATAGATATTTTAAATATATCTTTTCCTTTCATAGTTTATTTAAAGGTTATCCGTTCTATATTAGGAATAATATTATATGTTGTGTATAGTGGTGGATATTAAAACAGATGACAACTCTAGTTAAAAAAAAAATGGCAATTGACATTATTTAATAAAGGGCTTCCGGTTTCTTGGCTAACTTTAGTTATATTTGTGATCTGGAGGCTCTGTTTGTTATACATTACGTTTAGCTAAGGAAGCGTAATATATAACAGGTGCAGTAATTAAATAAGTTAATTGAAAGTGTATATTTCTACAAGCAACCGCTGTAGGATAAATTAAATATACGGGAACGAGGTGGGGGATCTAAACGCATAAGTCGATCATATTTGTACAATATTACGTACAATACCTTAGAATATGGTTATAGATTTAGCATTTAGTACTTTTTTTTTTTAACTATTATTAAATATAATAATATATTATAAAGTTCTAGATTGGAGTTTAGTAGGGTTTTGTCGTTAGGTTTAATGGTCTTTATTTATTTTCATCTTATTTTATTAAAAACACACATGAGAATATTAAAAAGTCATCCTTTATTAAAGTTAGTTAATTCATATCTTATTGATGCATCACAACCAAGCAACATAAGTTATTTATGAAATTTCGGTTCTTTATTATTACTTTGTTTAGTTATACAAATTATAACAGGTGTAACTTTAGCTATGCACTATAGCCCTAATGTATTAGAAGCTTTTAATTCTATAGAGCATATTATGCGTGACGTAAATAACGGATGATTAGTTCGTTATTTACACAGTAATACAGCATCTGCTTTCTTCTTTTTAGTGTATTTACACATAGGAAGAGGAATGTATTATGGATCATACAGAGCACCAAGAACATTAGTTTGAGCTATAGGTACAGTAATACTTATACTTATGATGGGGACAGGTTTCCTGGGTTATGTTTTACCCTATGGTCAAATGTCTTTATGAGGTGCAACAGTTATTACTAACCTTATAAGTGCTATACCATGAATTGGACAAGATATTGTTGAGTTCATATGAGGAGGTTTTTCCGTGAACAATGCTACTTTAAATAGATTTTTTGCATTACATTATCTTTTACCGTTTATATTAGTAGCTTTAGTTTTAATGCATTTAATAGCGCTTCATGACACAGCAGGTTCAAGTAATCCTTTAGGTGTTTCAGGAAATTATGATAGAATAACTTTTGCTCCTTATTACTTATTTAAAGATTTAATCACTATTTTCATCTTTATTTTTGGTTTAAGTTCATTTGTTTTCTTTATGCCTAATGTTTTAGGTGATAGTGACAATTATATAATGGCAAATCCTATGCAAACTCCTGCGGCTATTGTGCCTGAATGATATTTATTACCTTTCTATGCTATATTAAGATCTATTCCTAATAAATTATTAGGAGTTATTGCTATGTTTAGCGCCATACTAGCAATAATGTTATTACCTGTAACAGATTTAGGTAGATCAAAAGGTTTACAATTTAGACCTTTAAGTAAATTTGCTTTCTGAGTTTTTGTGGTTAATTTATTAATTTTAATGAAATTAGGAGCTTGTCATGTGGAAACTCCATTTATAGAGCTAGGACAGGTAAGTACAGCTTTATATTTTAGTTATTTTGCAATTATTGTCCCTGCAGTTAGTTTAATTGAGAATACTTTCACGGATTTATCGTATTATGATTTTGTTAATAATAGATCCGAGTGAGCTAAAAAAATTTAGTAGAACGAAGCAATTTTAGGATTTTTAGTTTTAAAAGATTTTTTTTTATGATGACGACTAGGCTTAAAATAGTAGTTAGTAGCTCAACTTTTAAAAGAGGTTTTTCGAGTACTAAGGTTAGACATGTGATAAATACGCTGGGGAATTTTGACCTTATTGTAAATACACCTATTATAACAGCTTCTGTTGGTACTGCATTGACATTTTAGGGGATTACATGGTGTTGCTGTTGCTGGAGTGGTTGAACTGAATAATCTAAGAGAACGTTCAATTCTTTTTGGAATAGATATTCGAAGTAATCTAGCTCTACATAATCGTCGTGGTCGTTAGAAAAAGGGTTTTTAAAGATTAAATTTACTGTATTTTATAGTACTTACAATTAGCTTAATTAAGAACACTTATCTAAATATTTTCTTAATGGAGAAATAAGACTGACCCGCTGAAAACATAATAAATGTTTTTTAATAACTATTTGCTGAACTATAGTATGCATATTTGTGCATTGTAAAAAAAAATTTTTATTTTTTTTTATTGAGTGGTTGGTTGGTTGCTGTCAGCTGCAACCTATGTAAACTATCGCTAACTCTATCTCTGATTATTGTTAATAATGTGTTTTTTTAAGAAAATAAATAACAATATTATTATAACAACAGAGTATAATATATAATATACATATTATATATTATATAAGGATTATGAAGTAAATGGTTTACACTTTGATTGCAAATCTTCAGGAATAGGTTCGATTCCTACATAATCCTTATTTAAATTTAATAACTAATTTTAAAATATACGATAAAAGATAGGGTTTTATTAATTTAATACCTGGGGAGAAGGATAGTGAGTTGGGAGATAGGAGTGAAGGATCGAGTCAACCTAACGTTATACCTAGTCAAAGCATCCACCAAGATTACACTAATTCTAACTGGGTTGACCATTCTGCTAGAGGGGTAATTTCTAGTTGGGTCGAGCGATGATTTTTATCTACTAATGCTAAAGATATAGGTACGTTGTACCTAATCTTTTCACTATTTTCGGGGTTACTTGGTACAGCTTTTTCTGTATTAATTAGAATGGAATTAAGCGGACCAGGTGTTCAATATATAGCAGATAATCAGTTATATAATAGTATTATTACTGCGCACGCATTACTTATGATTTTTTTTATGGTTATGCCAGCTTTAATTGGTGGTTTCGGTAATTTTTTATTACCATTATTAGTCGGTGGTCCTGATATGGCATTCCCTAGATTAAATAATATAAGTTTTTGATTATTACCGCCTAGTTTACTATTATTAATATTCTCTACATGTATAGAAGGAGGTGCAGGTACAGGTTGAACTATTTATCCTCCTTTATCAGGTGTGCAAAGTCATAGTGGACCTAGTGTAGATTTAGCTATCTTTGCATTACATTTATCAGGGGTAAGTAGTTTATTAGGGGCGATGAACTTTATCACGACGATAATGAATATGAGAACTCCTGGTATAAGATTACACAAATTAGCTTTATTTGGATGAGCTGTAGTTATAACAGCAGTGTTATTATTATTATCTTTACCTGTTTTAGCTGGTGCAATCACTATGCTTTTAACAGATAGAAATTTTAATACATCATTCTTTGAAACAGCTGGTGGTGGTGATCCTATTTTATTCCAGCATCTTTTCTGGTTCTTCGGTCATCCAGAGGTTTATATTTTAATTATACCAGCCTTTGGTATAATAAGTACAACAATATCCGCTTATTCTAATAAATCTGTATTCGGATACATTGGTATGGTCTATGCCATGATGTCCATTGGGATATTAGGATTTATTGTTTGAAGTCATCACATGTACACAGTGGGTTTAGACGTGGATACAAGAGCTTATTTCACAGCTGCTACATTAATAATTGCAGTTCCTACAGGAATTAAAATATTCTCATGATTAGCTACATGTTATGGAGGTTCTATTAAATTAACTCCTTCTATGCTATTTGCTTTAGGTTTTGTATTTATGTTTACAATAGGGGGATTATCAGGTGTAGTTTTAGCTAACGCATCTTTAGATATAGCATTCCACGATACTTACTACGTTGTAGCGCATTTTCATTATGTATTAAGTATGGGTGCTGTGTTTGCAATGTTTAGTGGATGATATTTTTGAGTACCTAAAATGTTAGGTTTAAATTATAATATGACTCTATCTAAAGTTCAATTCTGACTTTTATTTATAGGGGTTAATCTTACATTTTTCCCTCAGCATTTCTTAGGTTTACAAGGAATGCCTAGAAGAATTAGTGATTACCCTGATGCATTTGCAGGGTGAAATTTAATAAGTAGCTTTGGATCTATCATAAGCGTAGTGGCTGCTGGATTATTCTTGTATATCGTTTATATTCAATTAATTGAAGGTGAATATGCAGGAAGATATCCTTGATTAAGCCCTCAGTTTTATACTGATACTTTACAAGCTCTTTTAAATAGAAGCTTCCCTAGTTTAGAGTGAGCTTTAAGTAGTCCACCTAAACCGCATGCTTTTGTAAGTTTACCTTTACAAAGTAAAACAACAGGGGTCTAGTTTAGAGTTATAAAAAAATAAGTAAAATCGAAATAGGTTTTCAATCAAAAAATATATCTAAATGCTGTTTAGTGAAAGATCTGTGTAACTTAATACGTAGGGCTGATTAAGTGATGCTATACTCTATATGTATTTAATATATATTATTGAAGGAAGGAATAAAAAAAGGTAAATTTCCATGAACCTTTGGCGTGGTCTTCTTGTATTTTTACTTGAATACTAAAAAATGTGTAAAAATTTCTCATTTTGCTATTATATTAACGTTTAAAGTATTATATTTTATTAAGTTGTTTAGGAATTAGTATTAAGTAGGCGGTTCGGTTTTATGTTGTAAAAAAAAATTCTTTAAAATTTTTTTTATAAGTGATTTAAGTAGCAGTTTAGTGGTTATACCTCTTATAAGGAAGGATATATATATCCTAAACAGGTTTAGGGAAAGCAGGTAAGGCCTGCCGGCACAATGGTTATTAAGCCAGTCTCTTTTTACTATCCTGTCTTTTGCGCTTTTTTCGATTAAAATTAAAAATTATCTATGTATTATTATCCTACTATTATTTCATTAATTGAAGTTGTTTTGGTATTAGTTCCCGCGTTGGTTGGTATTGCTTATGTAACAATTGCAGAAAGAAAAACTATGGCAAGTATGCAAAGAAGATTAGGTCCCAATGTTGTAGGATATTATGGTTTACTGCAAGCATTTGCTGATGCATTAAAACTTTTATTAAAAGAATATGTAGCGCCTACGCAAGCTAACATAATATTATTCTTTTTAGGTCCTGTAATTACATTAATTTTCGCCCTTTTAGGTTATGCAGTTATTCCTTATGGACCAGGATTAACTATTAATGATTTCAGTTTAGGGATATACTATTTGTTAGCTGTATCTTCTTTAGCTACGTATGGTATATTGTTGGCTGGTTGAAGTGCTAATAGTAAATATGCTTTTTTAGGTTCCTTAAGAAGTACAGCTCAATTGATTAGCTATGAATTGGTATTAAGTTCTGCTATACTTTTAGTTATTATGTTAACTGGTAGCTTGAATCTTACTGTAAATACTGAATCTCAAAGAGCTATTTGATACGTACTACCTTTATTACCTATATTTATTATATTTTTTATCGGATCTGTAGCTGAAACTAATAGAGCTCCTTTTGATTTAGCTGAAGCGGAATCAGAACTTGTTAGTGGTTTTATGACAGAACATGCTGCAGTAGTTTTTGTGTTCTTTTTCTTAGCTGAATACGGTAGTATAGTTTTAATGTGTATACTTACAAGTATTTTGTTTTTAGGGGGTTATTTATTGATTAATAATTTAGAGATATTTAATATAAATATTTTTGATTGTTTTCATTTTATTATTCTTTATCATCCTATTTTTGTAGAAGATTTCAATTTCTATTGAAAAGTTTATCATATTTATACAGAGAATTTTTTAAATAATTCTATTGTAGATGGGTTGTTTTATGGATTAAGTCTAGGATTGAAAAGTTCTATCTTGATATTCGTTTTTATATGAGTTAGAGCTTCTTTCCCTAGAATACGTTTTGATCAATTGATGGCTTTTTGTTGAACAGTTTTATTACCTATACTGTTCGCTTTAATCGTTTTAATACCTTGTCTATTATATAGTTATAATATATTCCCTGCTAATATATATTTACTATAATTAAGACTCTAGGTATAATTACCTAGTTATATTTAATTATAGCTAGGTAATTATATAATAAGTACCCTTCCGTAATCTTTAAAAGTCGGTGTCGGTGATAGTATTATAGTTATATAATTATATTACTAGTATTAATATTATTACTACATTATTAACTACTACCTATTCCTATTACTATTTATTAGTCTTATTACTGCACTATTATCTACTACCTATTACTATTAGTATCTACTACTGCTAATTATAATAGTATACTACTCTTAAGAATAGTAGGTATTCATGTGTCATTTTACTTTTTCAAAAAGGGGTAAATATATTGGCTGTATATTTCAGTATATTTTAATAAAGGATAAACCGCCACCCTGGCGGACGCCTGGCGGACGTGTTATTTTTTATAGCTATTAAACATGAACACGCAGATATCAGATGTTTTTCAATATCTTCAGCAATCTCTCTCTGGTGTGATGTTTTACTGTAGCAAATAGGTGTACAAGTAAGGGTAGCGATATCGTCTGGGTGTCTTTATTATATGTTTTGCTAATTGTGCCTATTATAGGTATATTTTTAATATCTACAGTACATAGTTTTTACCCTGTACCAGGAGATAACGCCCGTCAGCAAAAACCGTCTCTAGGTTTTTCAGAAGCTTTGAATACAGATAATAAAGAATCTTCTTTTTTTGATGTAAGTTATTATAAGAAAATAGCTTTTATAACAACTATACTAAATGTAATTGTATCCTTAATAATATATATGTTGTTTGATTTTAGCAATAATCAATTTCAATTTATACAAGCAAATTTGGATTTAAGCTTTTATGATATATATTTAGGGGTAGATGGCGTTTCAATATACTTTGTTTTATTAACAACAATAATAATGCCTATAGCATTAGTATCTAATTGAAACTCAATAATAAACAATATAAAATCATATTTAATAATAATATTGCTTTTAGAGACTTTATTATTGGCAGTTTTTTTGGTATTAGATGTGTTATTATTTTATATATTTTTTGAAAGTATATTACCACCATTATTTATATTAATTGGTTTATTTGGGTCAAGTAATAAAGTAAGAGCGAGTTTCTACATTTTCTTATATACATTATTAGGATCTTTATTTTTATTATTGTCTATATTAACTATGTCTTCAATAGTGGGTACAACTTATTTCGATGTTTTATTCAAAAGTAGTTTTGAATATACTACTCAACTATTTTTATTTTGTGGTATATTTATAGCTTTTGCAGTAAAAACTCCAACTATATTCTTAAATAGCTGATTATTAAAAGCTCATGTAGAATCACCTTTAGGAGGAAGTATCGTACTTGCAGGTATTGTTTTAAAACTAAGTCTGTACGGTATATTTAGATTAATTTTACCTTTATTACCTAAAATATCTTTGAATTATACTTTTATTATATTTACTATAGGTATTATTACTATAATATATGCTAGTTTTAGTACATTAAGAACTATAGATGTAAAAGAACTAATAGCATATAGTTCAGTATCTCATGCCGCAGTTTATTTAATAGGAGTCTTCAGTAATGTAATTCAAGGAATTGAAGGAGGTATAATTTTAGGTTTAGCGCATGGATTTGTGTCAAGCGGATTGTTTATATGTGCAGGAGGAGTACTTTATGATAGATCAGGTACTAGACTAATTTATTATTATAAAGGTACTGCTCAGGTAATGCCTTTGTTTTCTATACTTTTTTTCATTCTGTCTTTAGGTAATTGTGGAGTACCTTTAACTTTAAATTTTGTAGGAGAGTTTATGTCTCTTTATGGTACATTTGAAAGATTGCCTTTATTAGGTATATTTTCTAGTTCTTCGATGATATTCTCTGCAGCATATACAATATATATGTATAATAGAATATCATTTGGTGGATCTTTCAGTAAATTTTTCGAAGAAAACATAACTGATACTACTAAAAGAGAATTCTTCTTATTATTTACTTTGATCGTGTTTACTATACTTTTTGGTATTTACCCTTCTTTTATTCTTGATGGGTTACATTACTATGTATCAAGTTTATTGTACAATATTTAAAAAAAAA
>Ga0308176_10002376_pt1 | contig 11828 bp, 11 predicted proteins | sample PhyCR2_3_FD_203890 | JGI IMG/M metagenome (GOLD analysis project Ga0308176, IMG submission 203890) | Soil microbial communities from UC Gill Tract Community Farm, Albany, California, United States - DLSLS.C.R2 | ecosystem: Environmental > Terrestrial > Soil > Agricultural land | place: USA... | reverse complement strand
ATCTCTTCGAGACGATCGTCGGCGGCGACGAGACCGAGCGGCACAAGCCGGATCCGCAGCCGCTGCTGCTCGGCGCCAAACGACTCGGAGCCGACCCCGCCTCGACCGCCTACGTCGGCGACTCGCCCTTCGACATCCGTGCCGCCAAGGCGGCGGGGATGTTCGCCGTTGCCGTGACGTGGGGCCGGATTCACGACCGCGTGCGACTGGAGGCCGAACACCCCGACGCCATCGTCGACCGTGCCGAGGAGCTTCTTGGCCTCCTCTAGGACGACGACCGCCGCCGCGCGCGCCGCGGAGTTACGGGACGTCCTCAATCGCGCTCTCATCGCGTACCACGTCGAGGACACGCCGATCATGGAGGACGCCGCCTACGACGTCCTCTACGACGAGCTCGTAGCGCTCGAGGAGGAGCATCCCGAGCTCATCACGCCGGACTCGCCGACGCGGCGGGTCGGCGGTCTGTCGGACAAGTTCCAGAAGGTTCAGCACCTCGAGCCGATGGGCTCGCTCGAGAAGGTAACCAGCGAGGAGGGGCTGCGGAAGTGGGACGACGACGTCCGCAAGCGGCTCGGCGCCGATGCCGAGGTCGCGTACGTCCTCGAGCCGAAGATCGACGGGCTCGCGGTCAATCTCACCTACGAGAACGGCGTCTTCGTGCGTGGGGCGACTCGCGGCGACGGCGTGCAGGGCGAGGACGTCTCACCGAATCTGCGCACGATCAGGGCGATCCCGCTCCGCCTGGAGGGCGACGCTCCGGCTGTGATCGAGGCCCGCGGCGAGGTGTACCTGCCCATCTCGGGCTTCAACGAATTGAACCAGCGCCTCGCCGGAACCAATCAGAAGCTTGCGCCGAATCCGCGGAACGCGGCGGCCGGAAGTCTCCGCCAGAAGAACTCGGGGATCACCGCCGACCGGCCGCTCTCGATCTGGGTCTACGGTGCCGGCTACCGCGAGGGCGTCGCGTTCGAGACGCAGTTCGAGATGCTCGAATGGCTGCGCGAGCACGGCCTGCGCACCAACCCGTTCGCAGAGCGACTCACCTCGATCGAGGAAGTAGCTGCCGCCTGCGCCGAGTGGGAAAAGCGGCGGCTGGAGCTCGACTACGAGATCGACGGCGTCGTGATCAAGGTCGACTCCCTCGACCAGCAGCGCAGGCTCGGAGCCCTGCATTCCCGGCCCCGCTGGGCGCGCGCCTACAAGTGGGCGCCCATGACTGCCGTGACGCGGCTGCACGAGATCCGCATCCGGGTCGGGCGCACAGGCGCGCTCAATCCGTGGGCGATCATGGCGCCGGTGCAGGTTGGCGGCGTCACCGTGACCCGCGCAACGCTGCACAACGAGGAGGACATCAACCGCAAGGGCATCCGCGAGGGCGACGACGTCATCGTCCAGCGAGCCGGCGACGTGATCCCGCAGATCGTGGGCCCGGCGGGGCCACACCGGCGGGGGACGAAGGAATTCAAGATGCCCAGTCACTGCCCGTTGTGCGGGACGGCGATCGTGAAGCCCGAGGGCGAGGCGATGCACCGCTGCCCGAACCGCGCCTGTCCCTCTCGCGGGCTAGAGACGCTGATCAACTGGACAGGGGTCGCAGACATCGACGGCGTCGGCGAGCAGACGATCCGCATCCTGTGGGACACGGGCCTGGTCCGCTCGCTGCCCGACCTCTACCGCCTGACGAAGGAGCAACTCGTGGAGCTCGAGGGCTTCGCCGAGATCTCCGCGAACGGCGCGATCGAGTCGATCGAGCGTTCCAAGCAGGTTCCCTTCTCGCGCGTTCTTCTCGGTTTGAACATCCCCGGGATCGGCTGGGTCCTCGCGCGTAACCTCGCGAGCCACTTCGGCACCGTCGACCGCCTGACCGCGGCGACTCCCGAGGAGGTGGCGGAAGTCGAAGGCTTCGGCTCAGATCGCGCCGAGGACGTCGTCGAATGGTTCGCAGACGAGCAGAACCGGGCGCTCGTCGAGGATTTGCGCGGCCTCGGCCTCCGCTTCGAAGCCGGGGAGGAGGAGCGGCCGCCCGAGGGGCCGCTGACGGGCAAGACGTACGTGATCACCGGCACGCTCGAGCGCTTCTCCCGCGACGACGCAACGGCACGGCTCGAGGCGCTCGGCGCGAAGGTGACGGGCTCTGTCTCGGCGAAGACGACGGGCCTCGTGGTCGGCGAGGAGCCCGGCGCCTCGAAGCTGACGAAGGCGCAGAAGGCCGATGTGCCGATCCTCTCCGAGAGCGACCTCCTCGCCCTCCTAGGCGGGTCCTAGCTCCTACGAGGTGGAGGCCGCCGCGCGCGCCAGCACCTGCGCGAAGCGGTTCTGCGACTCCTCGGCGTTCAACGTGCGCACTGGGCTCCCGTTCTCGAGGATCGAGAAAACGTAGCGGTCGCCGACAAAGCCGGAGAGCGCGGACGAGTTGCTCGTCGTGCCTGTCTTGGCTCTGACCAGGCCGTGGGCCGGCGCCCTGCGCATGCGGTGTCGGAGCGTGCCGGTCTCGCCGGCGACCGGCAGGGCGGCGACGACGTACGGTCGCAGGTCGATGTCCTGCCACATCGTGCGCAGCAGCGCGGCGAGGCCGAGGGGCGTCCAGCGGTCGAGGAGCGAGAGGCCGGAGCCGTCGACCATGCGGACGCCGGCGAGTGGGACGCCAGCATCGCCGAGGAGCCGCCGCTCGACCGCGAGCCCGGCCGCGGAGGAGCCCCCCTCGCCCTGCACGGCGCCGACCTCCTTCAGCAGCATCTCGGCATAAAAGTTGTCGCTGAAGACGTCCATGTGCCGAAGGAGCGTGGCGAGCCGCGCCGATGCGACCTCCCCGAGCTGAACCGCCTGCGCCGAAGCGACGCCGACCTCAGTCCCGCCGCCCACGGTGACGCCTGCGCGCCGCAGGTCGTGCCGGAAGGCCTGGGCCGCCATCAAGGCAGGGAGCCTCGTCTCGTACCGTCCCGTCCAACCACGGTTGACGATGAGGGCCGAGAGCGCCGGCGACTCGTGGAGGTAGAACCCCGGCTTCCAGCCAAGCCCCGTGCGGCGCGTGTCGAACCAGCTCTCGTCTCCGAGGATCCGGCCGCTCACGTGCCTGATCCCGGCCGCGGCCACCTGGCGGGCGAGCGAATTGACCTGGGCGAAGGACAGCGCCGGGTCTCCATAGCCCTTGAGCACGAGGTTCCCGCGCCACGTGGTACCGCTCTGCTGCCCGTCGCCGAGCACGTCGGTGTCGATGCGGAACGAGGGGCCGAGCGCGGTCAGGGCCGCATACGTCGTGGCGACCTTCTCGTTCGACGCCGGCCTGAGCGACAACCGCGGGTTGTGGGCGAAGAGCGTTTCGCCGGTCTGCAGGTCGAGGACGATCGCGCCGGTCCGACCGGGACTCACGTGCCGCGCGTGCAGGGCCCTTGCGAGGTGCGCCTGGAACTCGCTTCGAGATCCCGCCTCCGCGGACGGGACCAGGAAGAAAGCGACAATTGCCACTGCCGTTGCGGCGAGACGGAGGGGCACGGTCTTTCTATTTTTCAAGCGAGGGGCCAAACGTCAAGTCGGATGGGTCAGCCGGCTCCGGAAGATGGGCCGGGCGGCCCATTCCCGTCGTCTCGCCACCGTTCGATAATCGGGGGTCATGCCGCTGCGGGACGAGATTGCGGATCTACTCAGAATGCCCGAGGGCGGCGTCGGCGCGCCCAGCCTCGACGCGATCGAGTCGACGCTTACGGACGGCTACGCCGAGGTGCTCACGCTCGAGGCCGAGCGCTCGCGGATCGAGCGTAGGCTCGGCGAGGTCGCGCGAGGCGCGGGCGGGGAGGCGAACCTCCGAGAGTTCGCCCGGCTCTCGGAGGCTCTCGAGGCCGCCGACGGAGAGCTCGAGCGCCTCCGTTCGCTTCTCAGCAACCTGCAGGCGCGACGGCGGCTGGCGCGCAGTACCAGCGCCTAGACGATGCCGCTGCGGACGGCGTAGACAGCCGCCTGGATACGGTTGTCGATCTGGAGCTTCATGAGGATGTTCGAGATGTGGTTCTTGACCGTCTTCGGGCTGATGTGGAGCTCGGCCGCGATGACTGCGTTGTCCTTGCCGTTCGCAATCAGCTTCAGCACCTCGATCTCGCGCTCCGAGAGCTCCGCGCGGATCATCTCCTCGATCTCCGGCTGCGCGCTGGTCGCTCGGATGCGCTGCAGCACCTTCGCGGCGATGTGGGGAGAGATCAGCGCCTCGCCTCGTGCCGCCGCCCGGATGCCGGAGACGAGCTCCTGGATCGAGGCGTCCTTGAGCAGATAGCCGCAGGCGCCCGCGAGGATCGCGTCGGTGACGTCGCTGTCCTCGTCCGAGATCGTGAGCATCACGACACGCGTGAGCGGGGAGACCTCCGCGATGTGGCGGGTCGCCTCGACGCCTCCCATGGTCGGCATGTTGAGGTCCATGACGACGACGTCCGGCGTGAGCTCGTTCACGTGCGCGACGGCCTCGGCGCCCGTCGCCGCCTCGCCCACGATCTCGAGCGCCTGTTCCTCGAGCAGGTTCCGCAGGCCCGTACGGAAGAGGTCGTGGTCGTCGACGAGCAGCACACGGAGTGGCTCCGTCTGGCGTTCCTCGGGCGTTTCCACCAGCTCCGTCACCGCGAATCCCCCCTCCGCGGCGCCAGTGTACTCAGTAAAGCGTGATGGTGACGGTACGGCGCCCCCAGGCTGCGCATTGCGAGGGCGTCATCCAGAGGTCGATGATGTCGCCTTTGATCCCGCCTCCGACATCTGCTGCCACGCCGTTGCCGTAGCCGGGGACGTACATCTTCGTGCCGAGCGGAATCACGGACGGGTCGACCGCGACGACGCCCGGGCCGACCGGCATCCCGGTTGCGGTGCGGCCGGACAGGTCGTAGCAGGTGGCGCTCACGGTGAGTTGCCGCTTGCCGGTCGGGGCCGACGTCGTCGGCTGCTGCAGGGTCTGCGACTTCTGCTGGGCGGCCTGTGCCTGCGACTCGACGCTCCGTACCTGGTCGGCACGCAGCCGCTCCTGCGCCCGCAACGAGGAGATGTAGGCGGTCCGGGACGCCGCCGCCGTCGTGAGCCGCTCCTCCGCCTGCCGGGCAGCGGCCAGTGAGCGGTCGAGCCGGCGCTTCTCCACCGCCAGCAGGTGTTGCGACCGGACCAGGCGGCGGTGAGCGGCGGCTGTCGCAGCGACGATCTGCTGGCTCTGGTCGGCGGCGCGGGACAGGTAGTCGAGCTGACTGAGCCCTGTGCCGAGCGACTTGGCTCCGAGCACGACGGCTACCGGATCGACGTTGCCCTGCTCGTACATGGCGCGTAGCTCGAGGACGAGGCTGCGCCGGCTCGTCTTGAAGGACGCCTCGTCTGCGTGGAGCTCGTTCCTGAGGGTCGCCTGCCGCGTCCTGAGGGCGGCTTCAGCCGACTGGAGCGAGCCGAGCCGCGCACGCCATGCCTGCAGCTGCGAGTCCAGCGCGTAGAGGCTGAACAGCGCCTGGTGTGTCCGGGTGCCGAGTTGCTGCATCGTGACATCGCCGCTGTTCGTCGGCGCGCGGGTGCCGGATGAAGCGAGCGCGGCCGACGCCGAGAGCGTCAGCACAGCGGCAGCCAGGGCGCCGAACCGCGCGGCGCGAGATCTCCTCCCCCCGAGCATCAGGGCGGACCGTACTCGACGGAGCGACCCCGTTGCGGCGGCTGCCGCAGCACGTTTTTGCACTCGTTGTGCCAAATTGCAGCATTTTCGTGACGGTTCTTCGCGCGAGCATCCGGCGGGCTTGTTACCGTCCACCGCTTGTGACGGGCGGGAGGACGTCATTTCGCGTGCCGCGGCGGCTAGTCGCGCTGTCGGCACTTCTGGTTGGCCTGCTTATTGCGGGCCTTCTCGGGGCCTCGGCACCGCGTGCGCACGCGGACCAGATCAGCGCGAAGCGCGCGCAGGCTCAGGGTGTCCTCGCGCAGCTCCAGCGCCTCGATGCGGAGGCACAGCGCGCGAACAGCGCCTACCAGGCGGCGAGTCAAAGGCTTCGGCTCGTCGAGCACAGCCTGCGGATCAACCACCAGGCGCTCGGCGTCGCGCGCGGCAACTTCAGTCGGGCGCAGCGCGCGCTTGCGAGGCGGCTCGTCGCGATCTACACGTCGCAGGACCAGCAGTCCTCGCTTGCCGTCATTCTCGGCGCTCGCAGCCTCGACGACCTCATGTCACGCATCCAGGCCGCCGACTCGATGTCGAAGCAGGACACGGCGCTCATCCAGCAGGTGGTCGGCTACCAGCGGCAGATCGTGCACAGGCGGACGGTGCTGCGCAACGAACGTTCCCGGCAGCACCGGCTCGTCGCGGCGCGTGCGGCGGAGCGGAACCAGATCGAGGGAAGGCTCGCCTCCGAGCGGCGTCTGTACAGCTCCGTCCGCGCACAGATCCAGCGGATGATCTCCGCGCAGCAGGCGCAGCAGGCCGCGGCAGCCCGCGCTGCGAGAGTCGCGCAGACGCAGGTCGCCAGCCCGAAGGTCAGCTTCGGGGCGGGCCCGACCAGTACGTCGGTCGCGGGTGCTCGCTACAGCAGCGTCGTCGGCATCGCCGAGCAATACCTCGGCGTCCCGTACGTGTTCGGCGGCGAGAGCCCCAGCGGCTTCGACTGCTCGGGTCTCGTTGCGTACGTGTACGCCCAGGTGGGTGTTTCGCTGCCGCACTACACCGTCGCGCAGTACAACTACGCGGACTCCGTCTCCGTGTCGCGGAGCCAGCTGGAGCCCGGCGACCTCGTCTTCTTCGCGGGCCTCGGCCACGTCGGAATCTACGTCGGCGGCGGACAGTTCATCCACGCCCCGCATACGGGCTCCGTCGTCCGCATCGACAGCCTCAGCGGAGGCTGGTACTCGTCGGAGTACGACGGCGCGAAGCGGATCCTGGGCTAGCCGGGTTCGGCTAGTCGGGCTCGCCCGCGTAGAGCCGCTCGATCTCGTCGGCGAAGTGCTCGTGAATCACCCTGCGGCGTAGCTTCAGCGTAGGGGTCACTTCGCCCTCGTCCTGGGAGAAGTCGCGGGGGAGGATCACGAACCGCTTGATCTGCTCGACGCGCGTCCGGTCGCGGTTGACGTCGTCCACGAGCTCCTGCACGAGCATCTGCGGGTCGCGGCCGCTCGGGCCGAGCTCGGCTTCGTCCAGGGTCACGAGCGCCGTCACGTAGGGGCGCCGGTCGCCGACGACCAGCGCCTGCGAGACGAAGCGCGATGACTTGAGGGCGTTCTCGAGGTTCTGCGGCGCGATGTTCTTGCCGCCGGCGGTGATGATCAGGTCCTTCTTCCGGTCGGTGATCCGCAGGAAGTCCTCCTCGTCGATCTCACCGACATCGCCGGTGCGGAGCCAGCCGTCCTCGGTCAGCGCCTCCGCCGTCGCCTCGGGATCCTTGTAGTAGCCGGCGAAGACCGAAGGGCTGCGGATCAGGATCTCGCCGTCGTCGGCGAGCTGGATTTCGGCGCCCTCGACCGGCCGGCCGACGGTGCCGATCCGGAAGTCGCCGGGCTCGTTGACGGTCGCCGAGCTCGCCGTCTCGGTCAGGCCGTAGCCCTCGATCACCGGCACGCCGAGCGAGTGAAAGAACTCCATGACGTCGGTCGAGAGCGGCGCGGCTCCAGATACGCCGACCCGGAGGCGGCCGCCCAGCCGCTCACGCACCTTCGCGAAGACGACCCGGTCGGCCAGCCGCTGCTGCAGCGCGAGGGCGGCTCCCACGGCAGCTCCCTCTCGCCGGGCGCGGCTCGTTCGGGCGCCGACACCGAGCGCCCAGAGCCCGATCCGGCTCCGCAGGCCGCCGGCGCGCTCGATCTCGCCGAGCACGTTCGCATGCACCTTCTCGTACACCCGCGGGACCGCGGGCAGGACCGTCGGCCGCAGTGTCGCGAGCGCCTCCGGCACCCGTGCCACGTCGGCGACCAGCCCGATGGTCGCCCCGCGATGCGTTGCGGCCTGGTGCGCGAGCCGGCCATAGCTGTGGGCCAGCGGCAGGAAGAGGAGGACGGTGTCGTTGGGTCGGTGCATCCCCTCCACGACGCGGATCGCCGCGGTCACGAGGTTGCGGTGGGTGAGCATGCAGCCCTTCGGGGGCCCGGTCGTGCCGGACGTGTAGATCAGCGTTGCGAGGTCGTCCTCTTCGACGGGCTCCGGCCTCAGGTGCCTTGCGAGGCGCCCGTCCGACTCGAGCTTCTCGAGCCAGTCGAAAGGGATGATCTCGCGCAGGTTCGGCAGAGAGCCGCGAACAGAGACGAGCTTCCGGGTCTGCTCCTCGTCCTCGGTGAAGGCGAGTACAGCCTCGCAGTGGTCGAGTATGTATTCGCATTCCTTCGCGGAGCTCGTGGGATAGAGGCCGACGACGACGGCGCCGATCGACATCACCGCCCAGTCGAGCAGGATCCACTCGAGTCGGGTGCGCGAGAGGACCGCGACGCGATCGCCGTGGCGCACGCTGCGCGCGAGCAGACCCTGCGCCAGCGCCGAGACGCGCTCCGCGGCCTCGTCCCACGAGACGGGCCGCCAGCCGTCCGCCGTCTCCTCGAGATACGCGGGCCCGGCCGGCGCGTCGCCGACGGCGTCGCGCCAGAGCTCGGGCGTGGTACGGCTCGCCATGGGAAGAATCGTATGCAGGGAAGGCGATGAAAACCGAGAACTCGGGCAGTCCCCAACTAAACTGGGATTCTCATGCGGACCATCTGGAACGGATCAATCAGCTTCGGCCTTGTCAACATCCCCGTCGGGCTTGCTCTCGCGACCCAGCGGCAGGACGTCTCGTTTCGCACGCTGCATCGCGAATGTGGCACACCGATCAAGCAGAAGCGTTGGTGCCCGGTGCACGAGCGCGATGTCGAGCCAGACGAGCTCGTCAAGGGCTGGGAGTTCGCGAAGGGCCAGTACGTCCTCGTCGAGGAGGCCGACCTCGAGGCCGTGGCGCTGACGCGCTCGCAGTCGATCGAGATCCTCCGCTTCGTCCGGCTCGAGGACGTCGATCCCGTCTTCTTCGACCGCACCTACTACCTCGCGCCGGCCGACGCAGACGCGCAGCGGAAGCCGTACGTCCTCCTGCTGCGGGCGATGGAGGACTCGGGGATGGCCGCGGTCGGCAAGTTCGTGCTCTGGGGCAAGGAGAACCTTTGCCTCATCCGTGCCAAGGCCGGCGCGCTGCTGCTCGAGACGTTGTTCTTCGCCGAGGACGTTCGCGCGCGGGACCAGATCGAGGAGGCCGTCGCCGAGACCGAGGTGCAGAGCGCGGAGCTGAAGCTCGCCGAACAGGTCATCTCGAGCCTGGCCGGGGAGTGGACGCCGGAGGACTTCGAGAACGACTACAGGCGTGACCTGGCGCAGATGCTCGAGGCGAAGCTGGCCGGCCAGGAGATCGTCGCGCCGGAGCCGGCCGCCGAGGCGCCCGTCATCGACCTGATGGAGGCGCTGCGCCAGAGCGTCGCCGACGCACAGAGCCGCCGCTCCGAGGTGGGCTCCAAGGACGGGAAAGCCGCCTCGAAGGGCGGCTCCCGGTCTCGCCGTAAGGCGCCGGCGAAGAAGTCCGCCTGACGCCCGAGTGCTGGTGCAGCGTGCCTAGGCTGCCGACTGCTGGTGCTGGGCAGCCAGCTGCTGCTGCGTCATGGTGAAGAGGTACTTGTCGATCTTGCCCTGATAGATCGGCACGCCCTCTTCGACGCACACCCGGATCACCTCCTGCCTGTCGAGACCAAGCTCCTTCGACAGTTCTTCGGGCGTGAGGTGATTCGCCATAGTGGGGGCTCCTTCCCTGGAACGAAAAAACCCGCCGCGCGCAACGCGCTGGCGGGCTAGATCGCACCCTTGCTTGTCGTGGTCGCGGACATCACTCGGCCCGCCCTGCAGAAGCATCCATTACCCGAAGAATATGCCTCAGTGGGGACAGACCGCAAACACCGGTTGGAGGGATTCGAGGAACGCGAGCTCGAGTGGCTCGGAACGCGGCTTCGTTACGCCGCCGGAGGGGACGGTCAGCCGCTCGTCCTTGTTCACGGGCTCGGCGGAACGATCGAGAACTGGCGCGCGCTCGCGCCGCCACTCGCGGCCGAGCACCGCGTTCTCGTTCCCGACCTGCCGGGACACGGGCGTTCCGAGCTGCTGCCCGAGGCGCGCGATGTCGATGCGCTGGCAGAAGCCGTCCTCGGGATCGCCGCCGCGGAGGAGGCCGGCGACGCCGTTTGGATCGGCCACTCCCTCGGCGGCGTAGTCGCGCTCCGAGCCGCGGCGCTGAATCGCGACGCGGTTCGCGGTCTCGTCCTCGCCGCAGCGGCGGGCATCGGATCGGCGACGCGTGCCGCCCAGGTGACGCTCGCTGTGCTCGGCGTCGCGAAGCCCGGGCGCTTGATCGCGCCGTACCGCCGCTCCTGGGCGCGCTCGCGGCTCGGCCGCCGGGCCGCGTTCGGCTGGTGGGGCGTTGCGGATCCCGACGCCCTCGAGCCCGAGCTCGCCGAGGCCTTCCTTGAAGGCCCCGCGCATCACACCGACACGGGCCAGGCGGGGCGCGCGCTGCTCGTCTCGGATCCGCGCACCGAGCTCCATCGCGTCACGTGCCCGTGCCTCTGTCTCTGGGGGGCGAGTGACAACTGGGTCCACGTCGACGACGGAATCGAGTACGCGCGCCGCCTGGGAGCACCGCTGCGGACGATCGCCGGCTGCGGGCACCTCCTGATCGGCGAGAGGCCGGACGCCTGTCTCGCGGCGATCCGCGGTTTCGTGGCCTCTCTGGGCTAGGACCGGGCTAGACCGCTGCGGGCGCCTCGAACGGGATCACCTCCCCGCCTTCTTCCTCCTCGCGCCTTGGCCCGCCGCCGAGGAACTCGACCCGGCGGGCGACCACCTCGAGAGCGCTTCGCCGCTTTCCGTCGTCCTCCCACGAGCGGGACTTGAGCCGCCCGTCGACGGCGATGCGCCGTCCCTTGCAGAGATACTCCGCGCACAGCTCGGCCTGCCGGTCCCAGGCCGACACGCGCACGAAGTCCGCGCCTCCATCCCGGCTCGCGCGGTCCACCGCGAGCACGAAGCTCGCCACCTTCTTGTCCGGCCCGACCTCGCGCAGCTCGACCTCGGTCGCGAGGTTGCCGATCAGCGTCACCACGTTCATGGCGTGGACGGTAGGCGGGAACCCGTCACGGCACGGTCAAGGCTTTGTGCCGATTTGCAGATAAGGTGGCGCTGCGATGGGCCTCTTCTCGGGACTGACCGGCTTCGGTGGCCGCGACATGGCTGTGGACCTGGGCACCGCGAACACGCTCGTCTACGTGCGCGGACGCGGCATCGTCCTCTCCGAGCCCTCGGTCGTCGCCATCGACCAGCGGTCGGGCGAGGTGCACGCGGTCGGCGTCGAGGCAAAGCGGATGCTCGGGCGGACGCCCGGGACGATCCAGGCGATCCGCCCTCTCAAGGACGGCGTGATCGCGGACTTCGACGTCACCGAGCAGATGCTGCGGCACTTCATCCAGAAGGTGCACCAGAACCGTTTCGCGCATCCGCGCGTCGTCGTCTGCGTCCCCTCCGGCGTGACGGGCGTCGAGAAGCGGGCGGTGGAGGAGGCGACGCTGTCGGCCGGCGCGCGCCAGGCGTATCTGATCGAAGAGCCGATGGCCGCCGCGATCGGCGCCGGGCTTCCCGTCGCCGAGCCGACCGGGAACATGATCGTCGACGTGGGCGGCGGCACGACCGAGGTCGCCGTGATCTCCCTCGGCGGGATCGTCGTCTCGCAGTCGCTGCGCGTCGGCGGCGACGAGATGGACGAGGCGATCATCAACCACATCAAGCGCGACTACAAGCTCCTCATCGGCCAGCAGACGGCGGAGGAGATCAAGCTCGAGATCGGGTC
>Ga0308176_10002375_pt1 | contig 11828 bp, 7 predicted proteins | sample PhyCR2_3_FD_203890 | JGI IMG/M metagenome (GOLD analysis project Ga0308176, IMG submission 203890) | Soil microbial communities from UC Gill Tract Community Farm, Albany, California, United States - DLSLS.C.R2 | ecosystem: Environmental > Terrestrial > Soil > Agricultural land | place: USA... | reverse complement strand
TGCGGTGGAATCCGCTCAGGGCGACGACGAGATTGCGGCGGTACTCCTGGCAGCGCACGGGCAAGTCTTTTGCGCAGGAATGGACCTGGATGAGGCGAGTGATCTCGATAGCAACGAGCTCGATGAGGTTCACGAACGGTTGTTTACCCTGGGCAGTACGTCACGCAAGCCGATTGTCGTCTGTGTGAACGGAGCGGCGTTAGGGGGCGGCTTAGGTCTTGTGGCGCAAGGTCACGTGGTGACCGCCTCTGCCGGTGCTGTGTTTGGGCTGACGGAGATTCGGATTGGCCTCTGGCCGTTTCTCATTTATCGGGCCGTCGAAGCTGCTATCGGAGCGCGGCGTACTCTCGAATTGAGCTTAACTTCCCGGCTGTTTAACTCACACGATGCTCTGAATTGGGGCTTGGTTCAGACGATTGCGCCGGCGGGTGAAGTCTGCGACAGAGCGAAAGGGCTCGCCATAGATCTGGCAAAAACGAGTCCGGCGGCGCTGCGATTTGGCATGCAGTTTGTTCAGCAGGCGCGCGGTCTTGATGCAAATGCCGCCGCGAGGTTGGCAAAGCAACTTCGCGGGCAGTTAATGGCGACGGATGACTTCAAGGAGGGCTATGCTGCGTTCAAGGGGAGGCGCGAACCCCGTTGGCCCAGCATGCCAAAGGGGTTTTACGACTACCCGGGAAACTTCGGCCGGCCGCATCGAGCGGGAGACGACCTGGCCATCGGAGAATAATCTTGCAGCGTTAGCAATGGCTGCGTTCGCGCTGATCTTTTCCGCCGCAAACGCCAAACCGCAAACGAATGTAACGTTTTACCGCGACGTTCTGCCTCTTCTGCAAGCGCGTTGTCAGGGTTGCCACCGAGCCGGCGAGATGGCGCCGATGCCGCTCGAGAACTACAGCCAGACAAAACCATTCGCGAGGGCCATCAAAGCTGCAACTGGCAATCGCAGCATGCCGCCCTGGTTTGCTGACCCGTGTTGTGGGCAGTTTTCGAATAATCCATCCTTAACGGACGAGCAGATTAGGGTGCTCGCGAAATGGGTGGACGAGGGCGCTCCGGAAGGCAAAGCGCAGGATGCACCACCGCCACCTCTGAAACGAATTTCCGGATGGAATATCGATGCTCCTGACGTGGTGCTGAAGATGCCCTCCGCCAAGTCGATTCCGGCTTCGGGCGACGTGCCCTACCAATACGTCATCATTCCGACCGGATTCAAGACAGATCATTGGGTGCGCATGTCCGAGATCCGGCCGGGCAATCGCGCCGTTGTGCATCATGCGGTTGCATATATCCGCGAGCCGGGTTCATCCTGGCTGCGTGGCGCCCCGGTCGGCGTGCCGTTCAGTGCGGATGATCTGGCCGACCCCGCTCTGCGAAAAGACGCCATGTGGACCGCGAGCGACATCCTGCTCGTCTATGCGCCCGGCAGTCAGCCGGACCAGTGGCCTATCGATTTCGCGAAGCTTGTTCCCGCGGGTTCGGACATCGTGTTGCAGATGCACTACACGACTCACGGCTCCGCGACATCGGACCAGACCAGCGTAGGCTTTGTCTTCAGCAAAAAGCCTCCAGCGAAGCGCGTCCTCACTTTGCAACTGACAAACGATCACTTCCTGATCCCGCCTGGAGACCCGGACCACCATGTGGAGGTCCACGGAAGCATCCCGAACGACGCGCTTCTCCTGAGTTTCTTTCCCCACATGCATCTGCGCGGGAAATCTTTCGAATACAGGCTGATCCGGAAAGGTCAGCCTCCAGGGACGCTCCTTCGGGTTCCTCATTACAACTTCTATTGGCAGCTGAGTTACCGTCTGGCGAAACCCATCCCGCTGCACTCGGGCGACGTGCTGCAAGCCCTCGCCACCTTCGATAATTCCCGGGCAAACCCGCACAACCCCGATCCCGATTCGGCTGTCACGTGGGGGGAACAGACGTGGGCCGAAATGATGGTCGGTTTTTTCGACGTTGCCGTCGATAGCGGAACCGATAAGGAGCGCTACTTTCTTCGTCCGCGGGTGCACACCGGGAAGTAACGGCTGTTAATGCTTAGGCGTGAACTCGTGCAATTCAAAAGAGCCTCGAACCACCGCTCTCAACTCTTCGAGTGAATGGACTTGCCCCGTGCCCATGGCCTGCGTGAGCGCATTTCCTAACGCTGTTGCCTCGGCCGGACCGGCAACCACCCTGCGTCCCGTTCTGTCCGCGACCATCTGGTTGAGGAACGCATTTTGCGATCCTCCTCCAACGATGTGAATCGTCTCAATGCTCTTGTTCGTCAGGCCCTCGAGGGTCTCGAGCACCTTGCGGTATCGCTCGGCCAGGCTCTGCAGGATCACCCGCGCGATGCTGCCCACCGTGGAAGGTACTTCCTGTCCGCTCGCCACACAGAATTGGCGGATGCGCTCCGGATGATCTCCCGGCGATATGAATTGGTCGAGATCAAGGATCGTCTCGGTGGCCTGCGCTTCGGAAGCGTGCCCGGTTAGTTCGGCGTAGCTGTACTCAGAACCCGCTTTGGCCCAGGCCCGCCGGCACTCCTGAAGCACCCACAATCCGGGGATATTCTTGAGCACGCGTACTGTTCCGGCAACCCCGACTTCATTGGTGAAGTTGGCTTCGAGCGAGGCTTCGTTGATGATTGGCTCACTCGTTTCCACGCCCATCAGCGACCAGGTGCCCGAACTGATGTAACACCATCCGTCGCCAGTGGCCGGCACGGCAGCGACTGCTGAGGCAGTGTCGTGCGAGCCCGTCGTGTATACGGACGTGTCGTGTTTCAAGCCGCACCGATTCGCCGCATAGGGTAGAACAGGTCCAAGTTCCGTAGCCGGATCCACCAATTCCGGGAAGAAACTGCCCGTGATGCCGAGCTTTCGGAGCATGTCGGTGGCAAAGCCCTTTTTCACCGGGTTGTAGAACTGAGAGGTGCTGGCAATCGTGCGCTCAGAAGCGTAAGTGCCCGTCAGGAAGTAGTTGAACAGGTCCGGCATGAACAGTAGCTTGGAAGCCCGAGCGAGGACTTCCGGAGAATCACGCTGCATCACCCACAACTGGCAGAGCGTATTGATGTCCATGAACTGAATGCCTGTTTGCCGGAAGATTTCATCGCGAGGCACGAGCTCAAAAATCTCTTTGAAACCGCCCACATTGCGACTATCTCGGTAGTGGCGCGGCATATGCAGCAGTTCTCCATCCGCGCCGACCAGCCCGAAATCCACGCCCCAGGTATCGACTGCGATACCATCGATCTCGTCCACAGCTTTCGCTCCACAGCGGATACCCTCGCACATCTCATGAAATAGCCGGAGAGTATCCCAGTAAAGGCCTGTCGGGAGTTGAACGGGGATGTTCGGGAACCGGTGAAGTTCCTGGAGCTCGATCCGTCCCCGGGCGACTTGAGCCAATATGGCGCGCCCGCTCTCTGCGCCCAGATCAAGCGCAAGATAATGCCGGTTCATCGTCAGTGAGTATAACGTCTACTTTCTCCTCCGCCGCGTTGTGACTCTTACCGGCTCGGGGCCAGCGCTGTCTCCTGCCCATTTGTCGTAGATGGCCGCGACAAGGTCATCCAATGCGCGATCGGGATCGGCAGATAGCAACACTTCTCGATTGAAGGCTGCAAACAGCGGCAAGCCGAACGGAGAAGGGCGGGGAAGGTCGTACACTTCGATCGGCGTCTCATAGATCCTCGCGGCTTCTTCGAGGGCGCGGTACACGTCGCATTGATCTTCCATCACTTCGCGAACAGCTTCCTTTAGGAGCGGGTGATCCGGTTCGTGTTCGCGCAATGTCGTGTAGAGCAGGCTGGCATTCCAGGTAGCTGCTTTCGCCGTGACGTTGCCTCTGGTCGTGCGGCGCGGTAACAGCTGACCGATTTCGGCGATATGGCGAAATGAAGTCCCGAGTGTTTCAGTGGTCGACAGAGTATGGCGAAGATCGTCTGCGAATCGCACGGGGTTGAACACGGCTCTTAAAGCTTCCGGATCAGTATTAATCCTTGAATCGAGCGAAAGCAGAAAGCTGTGGTCGTCAAAGTTCGCAACCACGCTCTCACCCTTGGATAAACGCGAACCGGTCACCCATGCCAAAGACCGGTTAACCGCGCGGCCGGCGACAACGTGAACCAATAGCAGCATGTTGCGGCCGTTTACGATGCGTTCCACCAATACCGGCGAGTCAGTCGGAACGGGCAGTGCATTTGAATGACGCTGGATAAACGCAGCGATTCGGGAAGAGACGTTCTCGTCGACTCCGTACGTCGATTCGACGAACTGCGCGCAGCCCTCCGTGCCGGAACGTTCGAATGCTTCTCGTAAGCCGCGGCGAAGCCGCAGCTCTTCCTGGGCCATGCGCGTAGTGAGGGGCATCTTGTTCCCCATCCAACGCGGTGTTTTCACTTGCTCGCCCTTCGCAGCTTCCACCACGGCAATGTTGCCGTGAACTCTCGCCACCCGAACGGCCTTGCCGCCCATGATGAACGCCTCATTCGGTTGCAAGCTGGAGATGAACGCTTCCTCCACGGCGCCGAGTTGCCGGTTCCGGTTCGAGATGACCTTCATCTCGAAATCGGTGCTGATTACCCCCGCATTCATGTAGTAATCGCGCGCCGTCTTGGTATTTGCGACTTTGAACTTTCCGTCCTGGAGGATGATCTTCCCGTATGTTCCGTATGATCCGAGCACTTTCCCGGCACCCGACAGGTACAGCAAAACATCGTCAAAGTCGCTGCGTGTCAGGTCCTGAAACGGACCGGCGCCCGTTACAACGCGGAACGCTTCGTCCGCGCTCCATTCGCCCTCGATGCTCATCCCGAGAAGCACTTGCGCGAGGACGTCGAGCGGCACTCCCGGAATTCGCAGGCCGTCCAGCCGGCCCTCTTTTGCAGCTTCCCGGAGCGCGACGCACTCGACCAGATCGGGCAGGCTTAACGGAACGAGCGCCCCTGCAGCAATGCCGTCGACCCTATGACCGCTACGACCGAGGCGCTGTAGCGCGCGGCTGACCCCCCGCGGCGTGCCGACCAGAACCACCTGATCGACGCTCGAGAAGTCGACTCCCATTTCCAGACTGCTCGATGCAACCACGGCCCGCCACCAGCCGGTTTTCAGGCCGTCCTCAATCTCCTCGCGGCCCTTACGGTCAACTGAGCCGTGGTGTACCGCGAGGCGGTCTTCGATGTCAGGCAGCAGGATATTGAGCGCCAGCCCAAGCCGTTCCACACCAGAGCGGGTGGTCAGAAAAATCAGACTGCAATTGGCTTTCTCCACGAGCGCTGCAACTGTGGGAGCAATGCGAAACGAATTGTAGCCGGCTGGTGGCAGGGAGGAACCCGGCTCGGGTGGAACAATCTCCAGGCGGTGAGACTTCCGTATATCGGCAGCTGCAACAGCACAGGGACGGGCTCCGCACAAGAGCTTCTGAATCGCTTCCACCGGCCACGCTGTTGCTGAAACGCCGATCCGCTGCACCGGCCTCTTCACCCGGTGCTCCAGGCGCTCCAGGCAGAGAGCGAGTAGCGAGCCGCGCTTGTTCTCTGCAAAGGAATGGATCTCGTCGACAACCACAGTGTCGGGATCGAACCCCCGCTCCCGCCACGTCCCTTGCGAGAGGATTGAGCTCAGGCTTTCGGGCGTGGTCAACAGCAAATGCGGACGTTTGCGCTTCTGGCGCGCGCGATCTGCAAGTGCGGTATCTCCGGTTCGCACCTCCATTACAATTTGTTGCGACTCCGGCAATTGCGCGTTCACTCCCTCGAGCGCCGGGCTCAAATTGCGGAAGATGTCGTTGTCCAGCGCCTTCAGCGGAGAGACATAAATCGCGCAAACCGCGTTCGGCAGATTGGCGCTGCTCGCTCGAACGGCCAGCTTGGAAAGCACAGACAGAAACGCCGCCAGTGTTTTGCCGCTTCCGGTCGGCGCCAGGATGAGCGTGTTCTCCCCGACCAGCGTATGGGGCAGCGCTTTCTGTTGAATGTCACTGGGAGCGGGGAACTGGCTCCGGAACCAGCCGGCGACTGCAGGATGGAGCGATTCCACCAGATCGGGCGCCGATGGCGCGGAGGATGCGTGCTTTTCGCGACCCGCCTTACTGGACGGTCGCTTTGTAGAGGGCTTCGACTCGCGCGATATCATCGCACTCTCCCGGCGTTTTATCGCGGCGCCATCTCAGGATACGAGGAAAACGAAGCGCGTATCCGCTTTTGTGCCGCGAACTCTTCTGTACTCCATCGAACGCCACCTCGAGAACGGCTTCGGGCCGCACCACCATCACTGGTCCGAACCGGTCTGTCGAGGCAGCACGCAAGACCTTTGTCAGCTCTTTCACCTCGACATCTGTCAGGCCACTGTACGCCTTCCCGATGTTCACAAAGCCTTGCGGAGAGCGTACGGCGAATGTGTAGTCCGAGAATACAGTGGCTCGCCTGCCGCTTCCCTGCTCAGCGGACGTGATCACCACATCGAGCGTTCCATAGGGCCTCTTCAGCTTCTGCCATGCGCCTCCTCGTTTACCAGGTTCGTAGATACTGCCGCGCTGCTTTAGAAGCAGTCCCTCATTACCGCGCTCGCGCGCCAGCGTGAACAAACGATCGATTTCGGAGTGATCAATCGCGGCTAATTCGGGTGAAACGAGGATCGGCGAGGGCAGAAGCCCGAGCGTATCGACCAGTATCCTGCGCCGGTCTTCAATCGGCTCGTGCAGCAACAAGCGGTCATTGTGAAGCAGCATGTCGTACCCCATAAAGACGACCGGCACTTCCGCCATCAACGTGGCTCGAACATTCTTTCGCGCCAGCCTTTGCTGCAGCACATTGAAGTTCAAGGCGCGGCCGTCGCGCCACGCAAGAATCTCACCGTCGATCAATCCGTTGCCCGGAAGCGGTTCAAACGCACGCCGGATTTCCGGAAAAGCCCCGGTCACTTCTTCCATGCCGCGCGAATAGATCCGGACGTAGCCCGATTGGTAGTGCACCTGTGATCGGATTCCGTCGTACTTGTCCTCGACGATCCACTCCGCGGGCGAGGGCAGGTCTTCCAGTTTGTCCAGCGGCTTCGCCAACATGAACTCCATAGGGTGGAAAAGTCGTGCCTCGATGGCGGAGAGTTCGCCGTGACGCGCCGCCAGTGCCACGCGCGCAAGATCGCCCAGCCGATTGTTAGCGTCGCGAACGGCTTCATGCGGCACGTCGCAAGCCGCCGCCACCGCTTCCTCCACTTGCCGCGACATTAAGCCGATTCGCAGACTTCGCGTGATCACTTTGACGAAATATTTCACCGTCAATGCATCGGTCTCGCGATAAGTCGCAACCAGCAGATCGCGCTTGCGGGCCGATTCTCGTGTTCGGAACAGCCTCTGATAAATCTCGTTCGCGTCCGACAGCGTCAGCGGCCGCGCTTCAGAGATCCCGCGCATCAGCAGGCCGGTGGTTTCGCCCATGTCACCCACCTCCGCTTGGCAGACGCGCAGGGTGTCGAGGTCCCAGCCGCTCGCAATCTGCAGGGCATCGCGCAGAATGCTGTGCCCGATTGACAGACGCGTTTTTTCCTCGAGCTCGAAGAGGCTGTGATTGACAGCTTCCTCGAGGGCAGGGCCAGCACTTAGAAATTGCACAGCGAGCTGCAGATCCCGGTCATTCAATGTTCGGAGATAATCCGCTAAGATCGCGACCTTCTTGAGGCGGCTTGCGTGGCTGGCGATGTCCTCACAAACCAGCGCCAGGCGATTCATCAGCCCTCAGCCTCGATGTTGGTTCGAGCGCTTTCTCGAAGCGGAGCGGCAGCGGAGTACCCTCGCGCCTGAAGAATTTTCGCGAAGGGCACGGTGTATCCGTGAACCACGTCCACATGCTTCGGCGAGCACTTCTCGACCGTGGCAAGTAGCTCACCGAAGTCGGCGTGATCAGAGTAAGGAATCAACTGCTCTGCGCCGCTTCGGGATCGCGCGTTATCGAGTGCTGCCCATCCGGACACATAGGCCAGGCGGATATTCTTTCCACTCGCTTCCAGAACATTTCCATGGGACGGCACAACGACCAGAGCTTTGCCCGCGGTCGCACGAGCATCGTAGGGCTCCCAGCCCGGAAACTGGTAACCGTAATCCTCGTAAACCGGGATAAACTTTGCAATCGCGCCGTGGACGGCGGTCCGAATGCCGCCCTGGCAAAGCACGTGCGCAATCTCTTGTCCGCGTCCCAGCGGATAACCGATGAATGCCGGAACAGCACCGTCCTCAATGCATCCACGCGCAAATGTGATGATCCGGGCCGCCGCGTCTTCGCGGTCGAGCAGCTTGTAGATCGGCAGACCAAAGGTCGACTCAATAATCAGACGGTCGCAAGGGATGGGCTCGGTCGTATCCCCGCAAAGAGGTTGGCGCAGCTTCATGTCGCCGGTATACACAAGGCGCTCGCCGCCGTACTCGATCAGGAGTTGTGCCGCGCCGAGGATGTGGCTGGCCGGGTAAGCGGTCAGGGCCGCACGGTTCCAGTCCATGCACTCACCAAACTCGAGTGGCAGCGTTTCGGGTTCTTCCTCGCCCTCCTCGAGCCACAGCCTCATGCGATAGATACGCAGGGTGGCTGGCGTTCCGATGACCCGTCCGTGACAACCGCGAGCATGATCGCTGTGCCCATGTGAAATCCACGTCGCGGAGCAAGGTTCCGTGTTATCCAGCCAAAGATCGATCTCGGGAAGATAGATCCCGGTTTCGCGAAACTCAACCTGCATTGTCAGTTCATTGGTCCAGAAACAGCGCGCATAGCCGGTCGATAAAATCGCGAACAGCGGATTCAGGAGCGAGGGTGCCATTCACCATCATGCTGAAAGCGAGGGTGCGGTGAGTTTTTGTTTGCAGATAGCCGCTAAGAGCATTGACGTGAGACAGCGACCCGGTCTTCGCATGCACACGTTGCGAACCCGCCAAACCTCGGAAGCGGTGCTCGAGCGACCCATCCCAAGCGCCCACCGGCAGGGACTCGAGCCACACATCTCGCTCCGGACGCGCCCACATATAACGAAGCAGAGTCACCGTTGAGTTCGGAGTCGTGAGGTCGCTTCTGGACAAGCCCGAACCATCGGACGAGCTGAATCCAGTACCTTTGCGTGTGACACCCGCCTCGGCGAGAAATGCTTCGCGCTCCTTCGTGCCGTTTTCGAGTGATCCAACGCCCGTCCTTGCGAAGGCTACTTCCCTCAGCAGCATCTCGGCGTGAAGATTCTGGCTGACCTTGTTGATGATCTGAATCAACTGCCCTAAAGGTAGAGAATCCCGGCTGGCCAGCACCGGCCCCTCTGGCACAGCCTGCCTGTAATCGCTTCGAGCTTCCCCGCGTACCGAAATCCCGCGCTCGCGCAATACATCAATCAGAGCCTGTGCTGCAAAGCGTGCAGGATCGGTAACTGAAAACTCTTCACGCCACTCGCTTGTTGTGTTCGAAAGAGTTCCGTAAAGGATCAGCTCGTTCGAGCCCAGGGGTCTGCGAAATTCGATGTGGGTCGGATTCGACGCGTCCGTCACAACCTGGTTCAGGACTATCAATGCACCTGGAGCTGGTTTAAGTTCCAAATCCGCTAATTCACCGTTTGCTGTGGGGCGCAGAATTGCGGCGACGGAGTTGTCATTCAGCGTCAGCCCCGAAACCGGCGCTCCGTAATCGTAACTCGCATCGTCAATCGTCCAGCCAGGCGGAAAGAGCTCTGGTCCGTAGCGCGGCGCAATGCCAGTCACGTCTCCCGTGACTTCGCGAACGCCTTGGGCAAACAATTGACCTGCGAGCTCACGCAAGCCTGCAAATGCATCTCCGTCATGTGCATCCACCTGGTATGGCAATGGGCGGCCCGAAAGGTTCGGATCACCTCCGCCAACCAGGAACAAATCCGGAATGGCAGACTGACCCGCTTGGAACTGCCCAGTAGTCCGCAGTTCCGTACGGAAGCGATGATCGGCTCCGAGCCGGAGGAGTGCCAGCGATGTCGTATATAGCTTCATGTTCGAAGCCGGGACGAAGTTGGCATCCGCATCCCTGGCGGCGAGCACCGAACCGCTCTGGACGTCCACGAACGAGTAACCAACGCGCCCGTGCTGAAGAACGGCTGCAGAATCGCCAAGCAGTTTTGCCGCAGCGGCGTTCAGGTCTGCGGAGGTGGCGCAGACGGCGCAAGAATGAACGAGCAGGATCGCTGCAATCGGTTTGCGGCTAAGCTTGGCCAAATTATCGTTTCCCCGCTGCCGCTGCTGCTGCCTTCGGCGGTGATGGCGGTTCCGGCGGTGCTGGCGCTTGCGGCGGCGGGGGTTCCTGCTCGCGGCGCCCCATCAGCTTGGCTTCGAACATGAGGGACAGAGTTAAACCGAGGACCACAACGGATCCGAAGGCCGGCACAAGCATCAGGTATCGGATGCCCCAAAAGCGGTCCACATATCCGATCAACCAAGGCACGCACATCGCTCCTGTGATGGCAATCGTGAACAGCCCGTTGTAAAAGCCCGGATGATACGAGAAACGGTCATCCAATGTTTCCGCGAGCAGTGGATAGATGGGTGCAAATCCGGCGCCGATTGTGATCACCGCGACGGAGGCGAGCGCCATGCTGGTCGTCAGGCTCAACAGCAGATAACCAGCCATTGCCAATGCCGTGCCGCCGAGCAACAGTCGGCGATGACTGACAGCGGGAAAGAGCCTGCGCCCCACTAGCCGACCGGCCGTCAACGCAAGGAAGTAAAGCGCTAACGCCAGAATGGCCCAGATTGGATTCGTACCCAGACGGCGAATCAGGAACAACGGAAGCCATCCGGCAATAACCCACTCGTTCCCGGATTGGAAGAACAGCAGGAGACTGAAGAGGACAGCCGCGATGCTCCGGAGGTCTGCGAGTGCCCTTCTGGATCGCTCTTCTTCGACTCGTACGGGGAAGGGGACGCGAGCCGCAGGGAAGCGGCTTTTCGCGAACAAGATGGCAAATGTAAACGGAAGACCGGCGAGAGCAATGCGAGCAATCCAGGAAGTGAAGACGAAGTAGGTTGCCGCGACGGTGGAGGTTGCAACTGCGCAGCCCAAACCGAACATTGCACCGGCAACATTCATCGCCCACGCCGGCGAATTCCGGAAATAGGGTTCCAAGACGTGCAAGAGCGCTGCGCCCAAGCCGCCGGTAGCTAATCCCAGTACTGCTAGACCTCCGATCCGGTATTCGATGGGCCAAGGCGGAGGAACAAGCGCCAGGGTTACGAGAGCAGCGCAACCAAGCAGACAACTTACAACTGCGGTCCAGCGGACCGCCAACCGGCGCAACAGACGTTGCGAACTGGCCGCCCCGGCTATATAGCCCGCATTCAGGGCCAGGAAGTGGAGCCCGATGATGCCGGGATCAGTGTCAATGTGGTACTGCCAGGCGACCAGGAGTGATCCTAAAATCCCGGCAAATACTCCCAATACTATAAACCCACTGGTCCAATCGCGGGCGCGGTGTGGCACGAAATTTCCTGGCGAAACGGTGTGTGGAAGTCATTGACACACCTCACAGTTAGCTTATAAAATTAAGACATCACTGAAGAAGGAGGTGGTCCAGTCGAATATGAATTCTGGTAGTGACTGTAGCATACGACATCCGCGCGAGGTGGCCGACTTCTAAAGTCGCCGTTCCTAAGTTCAGTTCTCGTTTCAGTGACGAGGCCGACGTTCCAGTTCATCGGCCGCCCGTCGCGCGAAAACGTAGGCTAGAGTAAAGCCAAAGCGCTATGAAGGCCCTGGTCTTCTGTGTTTACAGAAGCCAGGGCCTTCTGCTATGCATCCAACTGTTAAAATAGGTTGTTCATCAAAGTTCTGAAAGGATTTT
>Ga0308176_10002374_pt1 | contig 11829 bp, 14 predicted proteins | sample PhyCR2_3_FD_203890 | JGI IMG/M metagenome (GOLD analysis project Ga0308176, IMG submission 203890) | Soil microbial communities from UC Gill Tract Community Farm, Albany, California, United States - DLSLS.C.R2 | ecosystem: Environmental > Terrestrial > Soil > Agricultural land | place: USA... | reverse complement strand
GCGCTTCATCACGAAGCCCAGCCCGATCAGCACGATCAGGACGCCGATGATGGCGCTGAGCAGGCCGCCGAGGTCGAACGCGTCGTTGTCGCCGATCCCGAGCCCACGCGTGAAGATCAGATAGCCGACGAAGGCGCCGACCAGCCCGAGCAGGACCGAGACGGCCCAGGACTGGGGCCCGCGATCCATGCCGCTGAACACGTCGTTGGGCACGAGAGCGCGCCCGATGAAGCCTGCGAACAGGCCGAGAATGAGTGCACCGATCATGGTGCCGTCATACCCACAGGGGCGGGGCCGGTTACCACGAGCTCTTGCAGGTAAGGCCCGGCGCCCGGCGGACGCAAACGAAGTGATGACGCTCCACGGCCCCGACATCGCGTTCGTCCTCTCGGGCGGAGCGAGCCTGGGCGCCGTCCAGGCGGGGATGCTGCGCGCGCTGTTCGAGCGCGGCGTCCGGCCTGACGTCATCGTGGGCACATCGGCGGGCGCGATGAACGGGGCGTTCATCGCCTCGCGCCCGCCGGCGGTCGCGACCGCGGAGGAGCTGGGGGAGATCTGGCGCGGGCTACGGCGCGGCCAGGTCTTCCCCCTCAACCCGCTCGGCGGCCTACTCGGGTTCCTGGGGGCGCGCGATCACCTGGTCGGCGAATGTGGGCTGCGACGGCTGATCGCGCGCCACACGGAGCACGAGCTGCTCGAGGAGCTGCCGGTGCCGCTGCACGTCGTCGCGGTCGACGTCCTCACCGGAGAGGAGCTGCTCCTGTCGAGCGGCTCGCTGTCCGACGCGATCGCGGCGAGCTCGGCGATCCCGGGGGTCCTGCCGCCGGTGGCGTGGGGTGAGCGGATGCTGATGGACGGCGGGGTCGCGAACAACACCCCGATCTCGCAGGCGGTCGCGCTCGGGGCGCGGCGCGTCTACGTGCTCCCGACCGGCCACGCGTGCGCGCTGTCCGAGCCGCCGCGCGGCGCGCTGGACATGGCTCTGCACGCGATCAGCCTGCTGACCCAGCGGCGGCTGATCGAGGACATCGAGCGCCATCGCGGCGACGCCGAGCTCGTCGTGCTGCCGCCGCCGTGCCCGCTGAGCGTCACGCCGCTGGACTTCAGCCGCGCGGACGAGCTGATCGCCCGCGGGCTCGCGGACGCGCGCGAGTTCCTGGACGGCGGCGGGGAGCAGCAGCCGCCGATCCGGATGCGCATGCACGCGCACCCGCGGCTAGCCGGAGAAGTGACCGAGGACGTGCGGCGCCCAGGTGTCGAAGAACGGGTCCTGAGCGGGCCCGATCTGCTGGACGAAGAGCTCGTCGACGCCTGCGTCCGCGAACGCCTGTAGCTCCTTCGTGTGATGGTCGAGGTCCGGCCCGCAGGGCACGGCCTGGCCGATCATCTCCTCGGTGACGAGCTCGGCCGCCTGCTCGAAGTGGGCCGGCGTCGGCAGCACCTGCGCGAGCTCGCCGGGCAGGCCGATGTTCGGCCAGATGCGGTGCACGGTCTTCACGGCCTCCTGCTCGTCGGGGCCGAAGCAGACCTTGCTGCCCGCCAGGATCGGGCCCCTGCCGCCCTCCGAGCGATAGAGGCCGATCAGCTCCTCGTCGGGCGAGGTCGTGCAGAACCCGTCGGCGACGCGGGCGGCGAGCTTCGTCGCGTTCGGGCCGAAGCCGGAGACGAGCACCGGCGGTGGCTCGCCCGGCAGGTCGTACACGCGCGCGTGCGAGACGCGATAGTGGCGCCCGCGGTGGCTCTGCACGCCGCCCTGCCAGAGCAGGCGCATGACCTCGATCGCCTCCTCGAGCATCTCGAGGCGCTCGTCGGCCTCGGGCCAGACGTCGCCGAGGATGTGCTCGTTGAGCGCCTCTCCCGAGCCGACGCCCAGGGCGAAGCGCCCGCCGAGCAGGACCGAGCTGGTGGCCGCCGCCTGCGCGATCACGGCGGGGTGGATGCGGACGGTGGGACAGGTGACCCCGGTCGTGACCGGTAGGCCGGTCGCCTCCGCCAGCGCGCCGATCACCGACCACACGAACGGGCTGTGGCCCTGCTCGTCCACCCAGGGGTGGTAGTGGTCGGAGATCCAGAGGGCGTGGAAGCCGGCCGCCTCCGCGCGCCTGGCCAGGTCGACGAGCTCCCGCGGACCGTGGTCCTCGCAGGAGAGCGCCAGCCCGATCCTCATCCGGCGCGGCGGCTCGCGAGCAGCCAGCCGATGGCGAAACCGGCCAGCAGTGCGCCGATGGCGGCCGTCGGAACCGGGTTCTGCCTGACCGTCGTGCTCGCCGAGGTCGCGGCGTCACCGGCGCTCGAGGGCGTCTTGGCGGCGACGTTCTCCTTGATCTCATGGACGCGCTCCTTCGCGCGCCCCTTGACGTCGGTCTTGGCGCCGAGCGCGGCGGCGGTCTCGCCGAGCTCGGACCGGGTCTGCGCGATCTCGCCGCGCAGCTGCTCGGCGCTCTTCTGCTCGGCGGTCACCGCGCCTCCGTTGCCCGGGTCTTCACCCATCGGACGTCCTCCTTCGTGGAATCGACTGCCAGTTCGGGCACGGGTGGCGTGGCCTCCGCGACCTTCTTCTTGCCGGTCAGGGCGAGCACGCCTGCGATCGCGCCGTAGACGACGGTCACGATGAGGGCCGCAAGCCAGCCGGCGACGGCGAGGTCCAGGGCGAGGATCAGGCAGGCGGTGAACGCGCCGAGCGCGTAGAAGCCCAGTGCACCCGCGCCGCCGAACATGCCCGCGCCGATGCCCGCCTTCTTGCCCTTCTCGGTCAGCTCGACCTTCGCGAGCTCGATCTCCTGGCGGACCAGTGTGGTGGTCTGCTCGGAGAGCCGTCGCAGGAGGTCCGCCGTCGACTGCTCCCGCGAGCCGTTGCGGATGTCTGTGGTTGCCATGGCTTCGGGGCTGCCCGCGGGCCGGGCGCCGCATGCGCCCCTCGCACGCGTGCGTCCGTAGGCGGTCTTCGGTTACGATCTCCGTAATGAAAACGGTTTCGGGTTTGTGTCTGGGGGTGATGGTGGCGCTTGCGGCGGGCGGCTGCGGCGCCTCGCCGGCCGACCCGACGAAGGGCGCGCGCGTCGTGCACGTCGTGGCGGCGGAGAACGTGTGGGGCGACGTCGTCGCGCAGATCGGCGGGCGCCACGCGAGCGTGACGTCGATCCTCAGCGATCCCCGCGCCGACCCGCACCTCTTCAGCTCGAATCCGCGCGACGCGGCGCGGCTGGCCACGGCGAACCTGGTCGTCGTCAACGGGCTCGGGTACGACGACTTCGCCCGCAAGCTGCTCGGTGCGTCGTCGGGCTCGAAGCGCCGTGTGCTGACGATGGCCGACGTCATCGACACGGGCGACACCAACCCGCACCTCTGGTACGACGCCCCGCGGCTGCCGTCGGCCGCGGACGCGATCGCCGACGCGCTGGCCGCTGAGGACCCGCGCGACGCCCGCCTCTTCCGCGGCAACGCGGCGCGGTTCGGCGAGTCGCTGGCGCCACTGCTGCGGACGATCGCGTCGATCGAGCAGCGCCATGCCGGGGCGCCCGTCGCCTACACCGAGCGCGTCGCCGGCTACCTGCTCGACGCGGCCGGGCTGACGGTGCGCACGCCCGCGGGCTTCGCGCGCGCGGTCGAGTCCGGCAGCGAGCCGGGGCCGGGCGACACCCAGCGGATGGACGACCTGCTGGCGCGGCGCGAGGTCGACGCGCTGGTCTACAACGCGCAGGCGGTGACGCCGGTGACCAGGCGCCTGCGCGCGCTCGCGCAGCGCTCCGGGGTGCCGGTCGTCGCGGTGACCGAGACGCTGCCGCCCGGCCAACGCTTCCAGGACTGGCAGCTGCGCCAGGCGCGCGCGCTGCTCGCGGCACTGGGGGGCTCGTGACCGCGGTCGCCGAACTGCGCGCGGCGTCGATGCGGCTCGGCGGCCGCACGCTCTGGGACGGGCTCGACCTGGCGGTCGAGCCCGGCGAGTTCCTTGCGGTGCTCGGGCCCAACGGGGCCGGCAAGACGACGCTGCTGAAGGTGCTGCTCGGGCTGCTCGAGCTGAGCGGCGGGTCGGCGTTCGTCGCCGGCGTGGCGCCGCGGGAGGGGCGCGACCAGGTCGGCTATGTGCCGCAGCTGCGGGCGTTCGACCGCGCGCTGCCGTTGCGCGGGCGCGACCTCGTGCGGTTCGGGTTCGATGGGCCCCGGCAGGATGCCAGGGCCGCCGTCGACGCGGCGCTCGAGGCGGTCGGCGCGCGCGGCTACGCGGATGAGCCGATCGGGCGGCTGTCGGGCGGCGAGCAGCAGCGGCTGCGGATCGCCCAGGCGCTGCTCGGCCACCCGCCGCTGCTGCTGTGCGACGAGCCGCTGCTGTCGCTGGACCTCTCCCACCAGCACGACGTGACCGCGCTGCTGGACCGGCGGCGGCGCGAAGACGGAACGGCGGTGGTGTTCGTCACGCACGAGATCAACCCGGTGCTGCCCTACGTGGACCGCGTCGTCTACCTGGCCGGCGGCCGCTGGGCGGTCGGCTCGGCCGACGAGGTCTTCACGAGCGCGCGGCTGAGCTCCCTGTACGGGGCGACCATCGACGTCGTCCGCGTCCGCGACCGGATCGTCGTCCTCGGCGCCGACGGCGAGGTCGAGGCCTGCCACCACCACGTGCACTGATGAGCCTGGACTTCTACCTGCAGCAACCGTTCGCCCAGCACGCGCTCCTCGCGGGCGCGATCGTCGCGGTGACGTGCGGGCTGATCGGGCCGTTCGTGGTGATGCGCGGGATGGCGTTCGCGGTGCACGGGACGAGCGAGCTGGCGTTCACGGGCGCCGCGGCGGGGCTGCTCGTGGCCGACAACGCGGTGGCGGGCGCACTGGTCGGCGCGGTCGTGGTGGCGGCGCTGCTGACCGTGCTCGGCGGGGAGGAGCGCGACCGCGACTCGACGATCGGCGTCGTGCTCGCGTTCGGGCTGGGGGCGGGCGTCTACATGCTCGGCAGGTACCACGGGTTCGCCACGGCGGCGACGAACATCCTGTTCGGCGACATCTTCGGCGTGAGCAACGGGCAGCTCGTGCTGCTGCTGGCGATCGGGGTGGCCGTGGCGGTCGTGATGCTCGTGATCCGGCGGCCGCTGCTGTTCGCCTCGGTCGACGCGGAGGTGGCGATGGCGCGCGGCGTGCCCGTCCGCGCGCTGGGCGCGCTGTTCCTGCTGGTGCTGGCGCTGACCGTGACCGAGGCCGCGCAGGTGGTCGGGACTCTGCTCGTCCTGAGCCTGGCGATCTCGCCGGCCGCAGCGGCGCAGCGGCTCTCGGCCAACCCGGCGACGGTGACGTGGCTCTCGATCGGCTTCGCGCTGCTTGCGACCGAGGGCGGGATCCTGGCCTCGCTGGCCAGCGACACCGTGAAGCCGAGCGTGTTCGTCACCGCGATCAGCTTCACCATCTACATCGCGGCGCGGCTCGCGGCCGCGCGCAGGAGGCCGGCGTATGCGTAAGCGAACGCGGCAGGGCGCCGCCGTCCTCGGCGCACTCGAGTCCAGCGACGGGTTCCGCACCGCGCAGCAGATCCACGCGGACCTGCGCGCCGACGGCGATGGCATCGGCCTGACCACGGTCTACCGCCACCTGCAGCTGCTCGCCGACGACGGCGCGGTCGACGTCCTGCAGCTCGACGGCGGCGAGGTCGCCTACCGCCGCTGCGCGTCGGACCGCCACCACCACCACCTCGTCTGCCGCAGCTGCGGCCGCAGCGTCGAGGTCGCCTGCCCGGACGTCGGCGCCTGGGCCCAGTCCGTGGCGAAGGACGCCGGCTTCGCCGACCCCTCACACCGCGTCGAGGTCTTCGGCGTCTGCCCGGCGTGCCGGCGGGCGTCTGGTCCGGGTCAGTGAGGGAGAAGGGTGAACCAGCCCGCTGGCGATCGACTTGGGCGCCCTTGGTCCCGCATATAGGGACTTCGCGCGCCCAAGTCGGGCGCCCGCGCTGAACCACCGCGTCAGCGGCGGCGTGCCAGCTCGACGGTGATCAGCGCCAGCGCCACCGGCACGGTCGCCGGGAGGGTGTCGGTGACGAGGAAGAGGAGGTCCATGAGGCTCGCGAAGGTGAACGTGAGGGCCGCCGCGGGGAGCGAGGAGCGCCGCTCGACGGCGAGGACGGCGCCGAGGAGGCCGGCGACGAAGAGGTCGCCGTAGCCCATCTGCGCCGGGTCCAGGGTCACAAGCTGGAGCTTCGGGAGGTGCGCGGCGGGGGCGGCGGCGCTGAGGACGTCGTTGGGCCCCTGGAGCTTCTCGGTGACGATCAGGACGGTGTCGACGATCGCGGCGATGATCAGGCCGGCCTTGATGAGGACCGCGGGGGCGAGGCCGGCGACGAGGCGGCCGAGCGTGACGCAGCTGAGCGCGGTGAGCACCAGCGCCGCGATCTCGCCGGACAGGTGGCCTTCGAGCGCCCAGGCCAGCGCGAATGCCGCCACGGCGGCGACGGCGAAGACCGGCCGCGCGCCGCGCATCGCCCAGCCGAGCGCCGCGGCGGCGAGTGGCGGCACCGCGATCAGCGCAAGCCACGTCAGGCCGTCGGCGATGCCCGGCAGCAGCGCGATCGCCGCGATCACGACGATGATCGAACCGGGTGCAACGAGAGCCCAGCCGCGGCCCGAGGGGCGCCAGAGCCACGCCGGCCAGCCGGCCCCGGGCAGCGCGACGGTCAGGCCCTGCAGGGCGCCGAGCAGCACGATCGCGACGCCGAAGCTGAGCACTGACGGGTCAGTCTAGGTCGGCAAAGGCGCGCGCCAGCCGGGCGAAGCCCTCGTCGACGACCGCGCGCACGCGCCGCTCGGCGGTGCGCGCGCTCGCCCGCTCGAGCACCGCCGCCGACAGCTCGCGCTCGCGAAGGCTCATGACGCCGACGACCATCGCCGCGAGCACGCGGGCGGCGTGCCGGTCGTGCAGCTCGGTTTCGAAGAGCTCGGCGAACGCGTCGCCCCACTGGTCCGCGATCACCAGCCGGCGGGCGCGCAGCGCCGGGGACGCGTACTCGGTCGCGACGAAGCTGCGGTACTGCTCGTAGCGCTCGGGATCGCGCAGCGCGCGCCAGCCCTCGGTGTCGAACGGGACCCTGCGATCCGCGAGCACCGCCCGCAGGGCCTCGAGCATCGGCGTCCCGGCCGGGCGCGAGGCGATCGCGCCGAGCAGCGCGTCGCGGACGGCGTCGGCGCGATCGAAGAACAGCTCCTCCTTCGAGGAGAAGTAGTTGAACACCGTCTTGACGGATACCTGCGCCGCCTGCGCTATCTCCGCGACCGTCACGTTCTCGAAGCCGCGCTGGACGAAGAGACGTGTCGCCGTGTCCGAGATGGACAACCGCGTGCGTGCCTTGTTGGACTCGCGGAGCGACACAGAAGCTTCCATCATGGTAAGTTTACACTGAATGAAAGATTCCACCATCCCACTTGCAATCGAGGCCCGCGGGCTCGTCAAGCGCTACGGCCACAAGGCCGCGCTCGACGGCGTCGACCTCGACGTCCCGCGCGGCTCGGTCTGCGCGCTGCTCGGCCCCAACGGCGCGGGCAAGACGACCGCGGTCCGTGTCCTCACCACCCTGACCGAGCCCGACGCCGGCACCGCCAGCGTCGCCGGTCACGACATCGCGTCCGATCCCGTCGAGGTCCGTCGCAGCATCGGCCTGGCCGCCCAGGAGGCCACGGTCGACGGCCTGCTCACCGGCCACGAGAACCTGACGATGATCGGCGAGCTGCACCACCTCGGCCGCAAACGCGCGCGTGCGCGCGCCGACGAGCTGCTCGCGCAGTTCACGCTCACAGACGCGCGCGACAAGCTCGCGCGCGAATACTCGGGCGGCATGCGCCGGCGGCTGGACCTGGCGGCCACGCTCGTCGCCCGGCCCGAGGTGCTGTTCCTCGACGAGCCGACCACCGGCCTGGACCCGCGCGCTCGCAACGACCTCTGGGACGTGCTCGAGCACCTGGTCGACGGCGGCGCGACGCTGCTGCTCACCACCCAGTACCTGGAGGAGGCCGACCGCCTGGCGGACGACATCGTGGTCGTCGACCACGGCAAGGTCATCGCGCGGGGCGACTCGCGCAGCCTCAAGCGCCAGGCCGGCGGCGACCACCTGCATGTCGTGTGCGCCGACCGCTCGGACGTCGAGGCGGTCGCCGGCATCGTCGCGCGCTTCGCGTCCGGGGCGCCTTCGATCGACGACCGCGCGGTCACGGCGCCGGCCGAGGGCGGCGTCGGCGCGATCGCGCGCCTGGCCGACGCGCTCGACGACGAGGACATCGTCGTCGAGGACCTCGGGCTGCGCCAGCCGACGCTCGACGACGCGTTCCTGACGCTGACCGGAGCGCCGGCCGAAGAGGAGGTGGCCGCGTGACCACGCGCCCGCTTCGCGGAGGCTGGGGTCAGACCCCGACCCAGGCATTCGCGGCCGACGCGTGGGTGATCGCCCGCCGCGGCCTCAAGCACATGCGCCGTCAGCCCGAGGCGCTCTCCGACGCCACGATCCAGCCGATCATGTTCGTGCTGCTGTTCGCGTTCGTCTTCGGCGGCGCGATCAACGTGCCCGGCGGCGGCAGCTACAAGGAGTTCCTGATGGGCGGGATCTTCGCCCAGACGATCGTGTTCGGCTGCTTCGGCGTCGCGATGGCGCTGGCGCACGACCGGACGAACGGCGCGATCGACCGCTTCCACTCGCTGCCGATCGCGCGCGCCACGTTCCTGACGGGCCACGCGGTGGCGAGCCTCATCCGCTCGCTGCTGCCGATCGTGTTCATGACCGCCACCGGCTTCGTCGTCGGCTGGCGGATCCACGCGAACTTCCTGCACATCCTGACCGGCTACGGCCTGATGATCGCGTTCTCGTTCGCGGTCATCTGGATCGGCGTGATGATGGCGAGCCTCGTCAGCACGCCCGAGGCGGTGCAGGGCCTCGCGTTCATCGCGATCTTCCCGATCACGTTCATCGCGAGCACGTTCGTGCCGACGAGCACGCTGCCGGGCGTGCTGAAGACGTTCGCCGAGTGGAATCCGACCTCGTCGCTGGCAAACGCGCTGCGCCACGAGTTCGGCAACCCCGGCGGGATCGTCCCGCACGACGCGGCCTGGCCGCTGCAGCACCCGATCGCCTACACCCTGCTGTGGGCGGCGGCGATCGTCGCCGTTTGCGCGCCGCTGTCGGTTGCGCTCTACCAGCGGTCGATCAGGACCTGAGGTCGCGCAGCGCCTCGCGCGCCGCGCGCTCGCCCGCCCGCACGCCGCCGTCCATGTAGCCGAGCCAGTAGTCGGCGGTCTCGGTCCCGGCGAAGTGGATGGCGCCGTGCGGCGAGCGCAGGTGCGCGCCGTTGCGGCGCAGGACGCCCGGCGGGACGTGGCCGACCGGGCAGCCGCGCGTCCACTGCTCACCGGACCAGTCCTGCTCGAAGTAGTCGCTGGGATTGCGGGCCTGCTCGCCGACGACCGCGACGAGGTTCTCGATCACGGCCGCGCGGCGGTCGGCGGGCGCCATCGCCTGGAACGTCCGAGCGGAGTCGCCGCCGACGAACCCGAACAGGACGCCGACGCTGCCGTCGGGCGGGCTGTTGTCGAACGTGGTGTTGGCCGGCCCGACGTCGCTGGCGCTCTGGCCGCTGAGGCCGGCATCGCGCCAGAACGGGCGGTCGTAGATGGCCTCGGCCTTGATCAGCCTGCCGGGCACCATCGCCCGCAGGATCCTGCGCTTGGACGCCGGCAGCAGCGGGGTGAAGTGGATCCTCACCGCCAGGGCCGGCGGCACCGCGACGATCACCTGGCGCGCGTCGACCGTCAGGCCGTCGGCGATCACGCGGGCACCGTGGCCGCGGCGCGCGATCCGCCGCACGGGGTGCTCGAGGCGCACCGCCGAGCCGAGCTTGTCGGCAACGCGGATCGCGACCTCCTGCGAGCCGCCGGCGAACCGCTCCTCCTGGGCGCCACCGCCGGTCGTGATGAGCTTCAGGATGCTGCCCGGCGTCTTCGCGTTGCCGGCGCCCGCGACGTAGGTCAGCGCGTAGAGCAGCGACATCTCCCGCGGCTCGGCGCCCCAGATCGCCTCGGCGGCGACAGTGGCGACCGAGCGGCCCTTCGCCGTCGACACGTTCGCGTTGATCCAGTCGGCGACGGTCTGACGGTCGAACTCGGCGGCCCGCTTGGCGCGCCACGGCGCCTTGACGCCCACCTGCTTGGCGAGCCCGTCGATCGCCAGCAGCTCGCCGAACGCCTTCAGCACGTCCGGGTCGCCCGGGACGCCGGGCACCGCGTCGTAGAGCGAGCGCTCGCCCTCGACGATGAGGACGTTGCTGCCGCTGTTGTAGGTGGGGAAGCGCTTGACGCCGACGGCGTCGGCGAGCGCCTTGATGCGGTCCTGTGTCGGGCCGACGTACTCGCCGCCGATCTCGGTGATGTGGCCGCCCGTGATCGGCGCGTTGAGCAGGCGGCCGCCGACGCGGTCGCGTGCCTCGAGCACCATGACCGAGTGCCCCTTGCGCTTCAGCGCGCGCGCGGCCGCCAGGCCGGAGATTCCGGCTCCGACCACGACGACGTCCAGCTTCCTGGTGCGCTTGGCGAACGCGGTCGCGGGCAGCGCGGTGACGGCGGCGCCGGCGGCGGCGCCCTCCAGGAAGCGGCGGCGGGTGATGGGGGCGGGCATGCGAGCATCGTTGCATGAGCGAACAGTGGTTCCACCCAGGGGAGCTCGAGCAGCTCTCCAGACCGACGATGGACCGCGCCGTGGAGGCGATCGACGCGGGCGACCTCGATCACGCGCGCGAGCTGTGCGAGGCCATGAAGCACGAGTGGCTGATGCTGCACGACCTGATGGCCGAGTCGGTGCTCGGGCTGATCTCGTTCGTGCAGTCGCGGCTGGGCGACGAGGGCGTCGAGGAGGCGTGGCGCGAGTCGATGGAGCAGGGCTGGCACCGCCATCACGACGCGATCGGCCGGCTCGACCGCCGCCGCATCGTCGAGCTGCTGGCGGCGACGTGGCGGGCCCATTCGGGCTCCGGCGTCGGCGACCACCCGGGCAGCTTCACGATCACCGAGGACGACGAGAAGGTGACGTTCACGATGAACCCGTGCGGGTCCGGGCAGCGGCTGGTGCGCAAGGGCCTGTACGAGTCCGCCGGCTACGGGCGCACGCGCGAGGCGCACGACTGGTCCTACGGCCGCGCGGGCTTCCCGCTGTACTGCACGCACTGCTCGTTCATGAACGAGAAGCTGCCGATCGAGTGGAGCGGGTTCCCGCTGTACCCGTCCGACCCGCCCGAGGACTTCTCGACCGATCCGTGCACCTGGTACTGGTACAAGGACCCGGAGGCGATCCCCGACCGCCACTGGGAGCGCTACGGGGCGCGGCGCGGTGAGCGCTGAGCGCCGGGCGCTCGTGACGGGCGCCGGGCGCGGGATCGGCGCCGCGATCGCGGCGCGGCTGCGCGACGACGGCTTCGAGGTCGTGACGCTCGACGTCGCGCCCGGGTGCGACCTCCAGGTCGACGTCGCCGAGGGCGCGCTCGACGAGGACGTGTTCGCCGGCTTCGACGCAGTCGTGTCCAACGCGGCGATCACCACGACGATCGCGCCCGCGCACCGCATGACCGCCGAGCAGTGGCGCCGCGACATCGACGTGAACCTGACCGGGTCGTTCCGCGTCGTGCAGGCCTGTCTGCCGGGCATGCGCGAGCGCGGCTACGGGCGGATCGTCGCGATCTCGTCGGGCGCGGCGACGGGCGGGCTGCCGGGCCAGGTCGCCTACGCCGCGTCGAAGGCGGGGCTGCTCGGGATGGTGCGAACGCTGGCGACCGAGGGCGTCCGGCACGGCATCACCGCCAACGCCGTCCTGCCGGGGATGAT
>Ga0308176_10002373_pt1 | contig 11829 bp, 11 predicted proteins | sample PhyCR2_3_FD_203890 | JGI IMG/M metagenome (GOLD analysis project Ga0308176, IMG submission 203890) | Soil microbial communities from UC Gill Tract Community Farm, Albany, California, United States - DLSLS.C.R2 | ecosystem: Environmental > Terrestrial > Soil > Agricultural land | place: USA... | reverse complement strand
GGCGTCCAGCCGGCAGGCTACCTGCTCGAGCTTTCGCTCGACTGGATCGTGCTGCGCGCCTCGGAGAACATCCATCATCTCCTGGGCCAATCGCACGTCACGCTGATCGAGGAGCCGCTGGGCCGCTTCGTCCAGAGCCAGGCGCTCCACGACCTCCGCAACCTCTTCTCCCGGCTGAGCGGGACGACCGGCATCGGCCGGGCCTATGGCGTGCGGCTGACCGACGAGCATGAGTTCGTCGACGTCGCCTTCCAGCTCAGCAATGGACGCGTTCTCCTCGAGGCAGTGCCGTCCAATGACGGCTTCGGCGAATGTTTCGGCACCGTCGGCGGCCTCGTCGCCGGCCTCGCCAACGCAAGCAACCACGCGCTGCTGGAGGGAGGAGCGCGCCGGATGCGGGCGCTCACCGGCTATGACCGGGTAACCCTCGTCTGCGGCGGTGATCACGCGGAAAGCAGCCGCGGCGCCTTCCTGGCCCCGGCAGATCTGTCGGCCAGCCTTCCGGCAATCGTGGCGGACATCGACGCTGAACCGATCAGCGTCTTCCCCCGCCGATCCGAGGATAGCTCCATCACCGATGCCTTGATCGGAGCTCCTGGCCCCGATGCGGTGGAGCAGCTTCGCCGCGAAGGCGTTCGTGCGTGCCTTCGCGTGCCCTTCTCCGTCGACGACGTCAGCGGTGAATTCCGGTGCGACAGCCGAACGGCCCGAGCGCCGCACTTCGAGCTTCACGCGGCCGCCGAGCTGTTTGCTCAGCTCTTCGCGATGCGGCTGGAGATCGACCGTTTCCGGAACGGCTGATCAGCCGGCGAAATAATCCTTCGCCCGAGCGAAGAAGCTCTTCGCCGCCGGGCATTCCTCACCTGTTTCGGTATCCCTGAACTCCTCAAGCAGCTTCTTCTGCTTGGACGACATGCGGGTAGGCGTCTCGACGAGGATGCGCGCGACCAGGTCGCCCCGGCCGCGGCCGTTGAGAACGCTCATGCCTGAGCCTCGATGGCGAAGTTGCTCGCCCGACTGGATGCCGGCGGGAATCTTCAGCTCGACCGTGTTGCCGTCGATGCCGGGCAGGCTGATCGAGCCGCCGAGCGCGGCGGTCGTGAAACTCACCGGGCATTCGGCGACGAGGGTCGTCCCCTCCCGCGCATAGATCGGGTGCCGCTTCATGTGCACGAAGATGTAGAGGTCGCCGTTGGCGGCGCCGCGGATGCCCGCCTCGCCTTCCCCGGCGACGCGGATCCGCGTGCCCTCGTCGACACCGGCGGGCACTTTAACGGACAGCTTGCGCTGGGCCATGGCGCGGCCTTCGCCCTGGCAGTTCTGACAGGGATCGCTGATCACCTCGCCCGAGCCGCGGCAGGTGGGACAGCCACGCTCGACGACGAAGAAGCCCTGCTGCGCACGGACCTTGCCCATTCCGCCGCACGTTTTGCACGTGGCCGCGCAATTGTCGGTGCTGAGGCAGCCACGACCGTGGCACCGGTCGCATCGGGCCATTGCCTGCACGGTGATCGTCTTCTCGCTGCCCGTAAACGCTTCCTCCAGGCCTAGCTCGAGGTCGTAACGGAGGTCGGCGCCGCGCGCGGCGTTCTGCTGCGCGCGCGGGTCCATGAACTCGCCGAAGATAGTGGAGAAGATGTCGGAGAAGCCGTTGAAGCCGGCATCGCCGAATGGGTCCTGCCCGCCGCCCCCGTTCTGGAACGCGGCCTTCCCGAAGCGATCATAGGCGGCGCGCTTCTGCGGGTCCTTGAGGACGTCGTAGGCTTCGTTGATCGCCTTGAACTGCGCTTCCTTGTCGGTGCAGCCGTTATGCCGATCGGGGTGATATTCCTTGGCTAGCCGGCGATAGGCAGCCTTGACCGTTGCATCGTCGGCGCCGCGTTGAACGCCCAGCAGCTCGTAATAGTCCTGCTCGACCATCAATTGCACCCACCCCTACGCCGCACAGGATGCGGCGCGGCTCCCACGAGAGAACCGCGCCCGACCATCAGCCTTTGTTCTCGTCGTCGACTTCGGAGAATTCCGCATCAACGACCTCTTCCTGGCCGGCCTGCTGCCCGGTGCCGGGACCCGAAGTGCCTGCGTCCGGCCCAGCCGCCGCTTCCGTCTCGGCCTGCTGCGCCTTGTACATTGCCTCGCCGAGCTTCATCGCAGCTTGGGTGAGCGCAGCGGTCTTCTGCTGCATCTCGTCGGCGTCGCCACTCTCGACCGCAGTCTTGGCCTCGGCCAGCGCCTTCTCGATCTCGCCCTTGATGTCGGGCGAGACCTTGTCGCCATGCTCGGCGAGCTGCTTCTCGGTCGAGTGGATGAGGCTCTCGGCATTGTTCTTCGCCTCGGCCGCGGCACGACGCTTCTTGTCCTCTTCGGCGAACTGCTCGGCCTCGCGGACCATCTTCTCGATGTCGCTGTCGGCCAGACCGCCCGAGGCCTGGATGCGGATCTGCTGCTCCTTGCCGGTGCCCTTGTCCTTGGCGGACACATTGACGATGCCGTTGGCGTCGATGTCGAACGTGACCTCGATCTGCGGCACGCCGCGCGGCGCCGGCGGGATTCCGACAAGGTCGAACTGGCCGAGGATCTTGTTGTCGGCGGCCATTTCGCGCTCGCCCTGGAAGACGCGGATGGTCACCGCGTTCTGATTGTCCTCGGCGGTCGAGAAGACCTGACTCTTTTTCGTCGGGATCGTCGTGTTGCGGTCGATCATCCGGGTGAACACGCCGCCCAAAGTCTCGATGCCGAGCGACAGCGGCGTCACATCAAGCAGCAGCACGTCCTTGACGTCGCCCTGTAGAACGCCGGCCTGGATCGCGGCGCCCATGGCCACGACCTCGTCCGGGTTCACGCCGGTGTGCGGTTCACGCCCGAAGAACTCCTTCACCCGCTCACGCACACGCGGCATGCGGGTCATCCCACCGACGAGCACGACATCGGCGATGTCCTTGGCGTCGACACCCGCGTCCTTGAGCGCCTTCTTGCAGGGCTCCATCGTGCGCTCGATCAGGTCCTCGACGAGCTTCTCGAGGTCGGCGCGGCTGATGGTCTCCACGAGGTGGAGCGGCGTAGTGCTGCCGCCTTCCATGCGCGCGGTGATGAAAGGCTGGTTGATCTCGGTCGTCTGCGCGGATGACAGCTCGATCTTCGCCTTCTCGGCGGCTTCCTTGAGCCGCTGAAGCGCCAACCGGTCGGATCGAAGGTCGATATTCTCCTTCGCCTTGAAGCGGTCGGCGAGCCAGTTGACGATGCGCGCGTCGAAATCCTCGCCGCCGAGGAAGGTGTCGCCGTTGGTCGACTTCACCTCGAACACGCCGTCGCCAATCTCAAGGACGGAAATGTCGAACGTGCCGCCGCCGAGGTCGTAGACGGCGATCGTCTTGCCCTCTTCCTTTTCGAGCCCGTACGACAGCGCGGCCGCTGTCGGCTCGTTGATGATGCGCAGCACTTCAAGACCGGCGATCTGGCCGGCGTCCTTGGTGGCCTGCCGCTGCGCGTCGTTGAAGTAAGCGGGGACGGTGATCACCGCCTGCGTGACGGTCTCGCCGAGATAGGCCTCGGCGGTTTCCTTCATCTTCTGGAGGATGAAGGCGGAGATCTGCGACGGCGAATAATCCTTGCCGCCGGCCTGGACCCAGGCGTCGCCGTTCGATCCGCGGACGATCTTGTAGGGCACCAGCTCGGTGTCCTTCTTGGTGATCGGATCGTCGAAGCGGCGGCCGATCAAGCGCTTCACCGCGAAAATGGTGTTGTCGGGGTTGGTGACCGCCTGGCGCTTCGCCGGCTGGCCGATCAGGCGCTCGCCGTCCTTGGTGAAAGCGACGACGGAAGGCGTGGTGCGCGCGCCTTCGCTATTTTCGATGACCTTCGGCTTGCCGCCTTCCATGACGGCGACGCAGCTGTTGGTCGTGCCCAAGTCGATTCCAATGACCTTGGCCATGTATCTATACCCTCTCTTCTACAGCCCCTCTTCGGCCCCTCTCCGAGGCAGCCGAAAGTGTTGATTTCGAGAGCGATATAGGTGCGGTGGAACCGACGACAAGGATTCGGCAGCAGAGAAGATGCTGCTGTTACGGCATCGCCATCCCGCCGTTGACGTGCAGCGTCTGGCCCGTGACGTAGCCCGCTTCCTTGGAGGCGAGGTAAACACAGGCTGCGCCAATGTCATCGCCGCTGCCCATCGCGCCGAGCGGAATGCGCGACAGGATGCCCGCACGCTGCTGGTCGTTGAGCGCCTCGGTCATGGCCGAGGTCATGAAGCCAGGCGCAATGGCGTTGACGGTGATGCCGCGGCTGGCGAGTTCCTGCGCCACCGCCTTGGTCATGCCGATCAGCCCCGCCTTCGAGGCAACATAGTTGGCCTGCCCCGGATTGCCCGTGACGCCGACGACCGACGTGATTGAGATGATGCGCCCGAACCGCGCCTTCATCATCGGCTTCGCGGCCGCCCGCATCAGACGGAAGGCGGCCTCCAAGTTGATGCTAATGACGCTTTCGAACTCATCGTCCTTCATCCGCATCAGCAGATTGTCGCGAGTGACGCCCGCGTTGTTGACCAGGATGTCGAGCTTGCCGCCGAGCGCCTCGACAGCCTGGGGCACGAGCTGATCGACAGCCGCGCCGTCCGACAGATTGCAGGGCAGCGCAACATGGTCGCCGCCAAGCGCGTTACGGAAGCTCTCCAGCTTCTCGGCATTGCTGCCGGACACCGCAAGCCGCGCGCCTTGCGCCACGAGGGACTTGGCGATCGCACTGCCGAGGCCGCCAGACGCGCCGGTAACCAGGGCCGTCATGCCTGAAAGATCGAACATCTATTCTCCCGTCATGCTGAACTCGTTTCAGCATCCATTTGCGCGACGCACACCGCCCTTCACCAGAATGGACCCTGAAACAAGTTCAGGGTGACGAATGCCCTTTGCTCAGGCGATCTCCTTCGCCAGCGCCTCGATATCGTCAATCGACACCACGCTTGTAACTTTCGCGTCGGGAGCGATCCGCTTGACCATGGCGCCGAGCACCTTGCCGCCGATCTCAACGAACTCCTCGACGCCCGCTTCAGCCATGTTGGCCACGCTCTCGCGCCAGCGGACCATGCCGGTGACCTGCTCGACGAGCTGATTGCGGATCGTGTCGGGATCGGTCGTCGGATCGGCGGTGACATTGGCGAACAGCGGCACCGCAGGCGGCGCGACGACGACATAGCTCAGCGCATCAGCCATGGCTTCGGCAGCAGGTTGCATCAGCGGGCAGTGGAAGGGTGCCGAGACGGGCAGCGGCACCGCGCGCTTGGCGCCTAGCTCCTTGGCGATCTGCACGGCGCGATCGATCGCGGCCTTCGCGCCCGAAATCACGACCTGCGAAGGATCGTTGTCGTTGGCGACGGTGCAGACCTCGCCATGAGCTGCCGAATCGGCGATCTTCTGAGCCAGCTCGAGGTCGGCTCCCAGCAGCGCGGCCATGCCGCCCTCGCCGACCGGCACCGCCTCCTGCATCGCCCGCCCTCGGGTCCGCAGCAGCTTCGCGGTCGTGATCAGATCGAACGAGCCCGCCGCGCAAAGCGCGGAATATTCGCCGAGGCTATGGCCGGCGACGAAGCTGGCTGCTTTCTTCAAATCGACGCTGCCGTCCTTGGTCAGCGCGCGGAACACCGCAAGCGAGTGCGCCATGATGGCGGGCTGCGCATTCGCCGTAAGCTTAAGCTCCTCATCCGGACCTTCGCGCATCAGCCGGAACAGGTTCTGGCCAAGCGCTTCGTCGACCTCGGCGAACACGTCCTTCGCCGTTCGGCTAGCCTCCGCAAGTGCGGCTCCCATGCCGACCGCCTGGCTGCCCTGGCCTGGGAAAATGAACGCTCGCATCGATGTCCTCGGATGTTTGAGGCGCGCCGCTTGGCCCCTGCCGCTGCGCTGGTCAAGCAGCCGTCGGAACCGTTGGAAGCAACCGTGGGTTGCCCCACCGTCGATCCTCGGGAGATCCCTCATGAAGCGCACGATATTCTTGGCCGCCGCCCTCCTGTCCGGGAGTGCGGCGACGGCCGCACCGCCAGCCGCATTCCTTCGTGAAGCCATCCAGGGCAATTATTCGGAAGTGGCGCTCGGCCGCATGGTGCAGAGCCGGGCGTCGAGCCCCGAGGTCCGCCGCTTCGGCGCGATGCTGATCAGGGATCACAGCGCCAGCCTGGCCCAGGCCCAGCAAATCGCACGGCGCCTGCATCTGCGGATTCCCGCACGTTTGAGCCCGGACGCGCGGGCCGAGCAACGCAAGCTGCAGCGGCTGAGGGGCCGTGATTTCGACCGTGAACTGCGCCGCTTCTCTATCGACGAACACCGCAAGGACATCGCCGCCTTCCGGGCGCAGGCGCACAGCGGAGATCGCGCGACGTCGCGCTACGCCGCGGCGAACGTTCCCGTCATGCAGCATCACCTGGCCGCAGCCCAGGGGCTCGGGCGTTAGCCTCACGCCGTTGCGCCGCTACTGCCGACCTGCGAAGCAGCGGCGATGACTGCCGAGCCGCTGCCGATCGACACGCACCCCGAGCCTTCCTCGCGGATGCTCGGCAAGTGGATGAGCGCGGCCATGGTGGTGGGCACCATGATCGGCTCGGGCATCTACCTGCTGCCGACGACCCTGGCGCCCTTCGGTCCAAACCTTGTCGTGGCATTCCTCGTCACGGGCTTCGGCACGATGTGCCTCGCCTTCACCCTCGCTCGCCTTGCGGCGACGATCCCTGGCGGTCCGTTCGCCTATGTCGGCCAGGCATTCGGTGAGACCGCGGCGTTCCTGACGCTCTGGAGCTATGCGATCTCCCAAGTGGTTGGCGTCGCGGGAGTTGCTATCGCGGTCGCAGGGGCGCTCGGTCATGTCTGGCCCGCGGTAGGCGGCGGCTCCGGCATGATCGTTCTTGCCGTGGCGACTATCCTCATCCTCACCGTGGTGAACCTCGGCGGCGCTCGCTCGGCCGGCATCCTCCAGGTGATCACCACGCTGATCAAGATCGTGCCGCTGCTGGCAGTGGTGATCTTCGTGCTCGTGCGGTTCGGCACTGGCCAGCCGGTGGAGCACCTCGCCCCGACGCCGCTCGGTATCGGCCCGATCACGATCGCGGGAGCACTGATGCTTTTCTCGCTGACTGGATTCGAGGCGGCCGCAGTTACGGCAAACGTCACGCGCAATTCAACGTCGACGGTCCCGGTTGCGACAATCGCCGGCACCGGTTTCACCACGCTGATCTACCTGCTTTCGACGGTCGCAACCCTGCTGCTATTGCCGAGCGCACTTGCCGCCAGGAGCAGCGCTCCGTTCGCTGATGCGATCGGCCCGATCCTGGGATCTGCCGCCGGCATTCTCGTCGCCCTGATCGCGGCGGTGAGCGCATTCGGCACGCAGAATTCGCTGCTCTTGTTCGCGGCCGAAGTGACCCGCACCATAGCCGGCGCCCGCGACCTCCCGCCGGTATTCCGGAAGACCAACCGCATCGGCGCGCCGGTCGGGGCACTGCTTGTTGCCGCCGTCGTCTCGATCCTGCTGGTGCTTGCCAGCTCGTCAAGGGACTTCGTGCCGCTCTATGTGTTCCTGACGCTCGTCTCGACGGTCAACGCGCTCGTGCTCTACCTCGTCTGCGCGGCCGCCTTTCTGAAGCTTCGCGTCGCGCGCAAGTGGGCGCTCATCGGAGTCTTCGGCGTGGTTTATTCAATTGCCATGTTCGTCGGCGCCGGGCTGAAGCCGACACTGTGGGGACTGGCGCTCGCGCTCGCCGGGCTTCCGATCCGCGCTATCTCGCGACGGCTGAACCGCTCCACCCCGGGGCCGGAGGCGAGTCCAGCCGCGCCTCGGGAATAAGCCGCCGCACCTTCTGCGCGAAGCTCCTCAGGCACACCTCGCTCGTCCCAAGCGGCCCCGCCTTGTAGGTTGGCGACTGCATGCCGAGCTGGACGCGGCTGATCAGCTCGGTGTCCTCGGCATTGACCCGGCGGTTGATGCGCCAGTTGAGATTCCGGGCAGCCTTCATCTCCCGGCGGCCGTCCGGCACAGCGTAGCTGATCTCACGGATCACCGTCTCCGTCGCGCTCACTGGCAGGAACTGCATGAAATCGACCTGGTCCGGGTAGATGTCGAACGCGACGTTCGGGAATAGCTTGTAGTAGAGCCACTTGCGCTGGTGCGACGTCGGCAGGTGGTCGACCCTCGGAAGCAGGCGCTGATAAGCGCGCTCCGACGGGTTCGAGCTTTCCTTCTCGATCAGGTCGCCTTCCATCTTATCGACATACTCGCCCGCTTCGATGCGGTAGCCGCGGCCGAACAGGCGCGTCAGACCGGGGTGACCTACGGGAATGTGAAGGCCGTCGGAATAATTGTCGGCGATCGTCTTCCAGTTGAGCGCTCGCGGGCGAAGCGTCACCCGGCCGATGGCCCTCAAGTCCGCGAACCGGTACGGCGCAACTTCAGCCTCGTAAGGTGCCATCATCTCCGCGACGGATGGCGCGCCCGGCGCGAGAGTCACGAAGAAGAAGCCGTGCCACTTCTCGAGTGCGACAGGAACAAGCCCAAGCTCGTCGGTGCGCAAGTCAGGATATTCGTTGCGGTGCGGCACCCCGACTAGCCGTCCGTCACGCGCATAGCTCCACGCATGGTAGGGGCAGGTCAAAACCTTCGCGCAGCCGCCGTTCCCATCGACGATGCGAGAGCCGCGGTGGCGGCAAACGTTGGCGAACGCCCGCACCTCACCGTCGTCGCCGCGGATGACGATGACGCTCTCGCCGAGATACTCGAGCGAGCGCCACTCACCCGGCTCGGCGATCTCGCTTTCGTGGCACACCACTTGCTGCGCGGCGCGCAGGAAGGCCGTCTTCTCCGCCTCGAAGAATTCGGCGTCGAAATAAAGCCAGCCGGGCAGGCTCATGCCGTCGAGCGGGTCAGGTGTCGGTGCCACCGACTTCAGCTGTGTCGCCATGCCGGCGGTGTGCCATGGCAGGCCCGCGGAGCGCAATCCGCGGGCCGCTCAGACTGGCTTAATGGCGCGGGAACTGGGCGTTGATGATCGTTCCGGAAGGCAGCTGGCACTGTCCGATGCCGCCGCCGGCCATGCCATAGCTCGGGCTCATCAGCGTGAAGTGGCAGCGCATGAAACCGCCCGGGCCCTGCAGGTTGGCGAGAACCTGGCCGCTATAGTGCGTTATGGTCTCGTCTTCGGGACCCCATGGACCCCAGCCGTCCCAGCCCCAGCCCCAGCGTCGTCCGCCCCAGCCGCGGCCCCAGCCGAAGCCGGTACCCCATCCGGACCAAAGAGGGCCATAGTCCATGACGCGGCTCTCCTGAGTGATCTGGAACATCGGGCCTTGATAAACCTGGCCATTGCTTAGCTGCGCCACCATGGATCCGCGGGTGCCCCCGCTCTCGGTCCAGCTGAACGTTGCGCCAAGGTTGCTGCCGACCGCCTGGCCGGTGCCGAATCCGGTGGTCGTGCAGCCGGAGATCGCAAGTGCGACAAGCGACGCCGCTGCGACTCTACTCAACAATGCAGTCATTGTGCCGCTCCTTTCGAGACGGAAACGACCGAGGAGGCACAGTGGCTCCCAAGGTTGTTGAACTTCATCGGTCGGTGCCCGTCATTCGGCGCGAAGTTCATGGCCCGCTTGTGTTTTCCGGCATGTTCCGTCATAGGCGCGGCGCTGGCGCACGGCCCTGCCGATGCGCCTGCACCTTTTAGGACGACAGCCGGAGGGGCGCACCATGGGGGTGCGTCAACGATCGGCCAACAGTGAGACGACGAAACATGCCGCTCTACGAGCATGTTTTCCTCGCGCGTCAGGACCTGGCCCAGGCCCAGGTCGATGCGCTCGCGGAAAACGCCACCAAGATCATCACCGACAATGGCGGCAAAATCGCCAAGACGGAAACCTGGGGTCTTCGTTCGCTTGCCTATCGCATCGCGAAGAACCGCAAGGCCCACTACGTCGCTCTGGATGTGGACGCCCCGCCGGCCGCGATTGCGGAGCTGGAGCGCCAGTCGAACATCAACGAGGACATCATCCGCTTCCTCACCATCCGCGTCGACGAGCATGAAGCCGGCCCGTCCGCGATGATGCGTCGCGGCGAGAAGGAGCGCGAACGTCGCTCCGAGCGCGGCGACCGGCCGGATCGCGGCGACCGCGACGACCGTCCTAGCTACCGCGCCCGCGAAGAGGAGGTCGAATAATGGCCCGCGCATTTTTCCGCCGCCGCAAGTCGTGCCCCTTTTCGGGCAAGGACGCCCCGAAGATCGATTACAAGGACGTCCGCCTGCTGCAGGGCTTCGTGTCCGAGCGGGGCAAGATCGTCCCCAGCCGCATCACTGCGGTTTCCTCGAAGAAGCAGCGTGAGCTGGCCCGCGCGATCAAGCGCAGCCGTCACATCGGCCTGCTTCCCTACATCGTGAAGTAAGGAGCGCTCGACATGGATGTGATTCTGCTTGAGCGCGTCGAGAAGCTGGGCGCCATCGGCGACGTGGTGAAGGTCAAGGACGGGTTCGCCCGCAACTACCTCCTCCCGCGCAAGAAGGCGCTCCGCGCCAACGAGGCGAACCGCAAGGTCTTCGAAGCGAACCGCGCGCGCATCGAGGAAGAGAATGCCAACCGCCGCGGCGACGCGGAGAACGCGTCGAAGGGCATCGACGGCAAGACGGTTCAGCTCATCCGTCAGGCGTCGAACACCGGGCAGCTCTACGGTTCGGTCAGCGCTCGCGACATCGTCGACGCGCTGGAAGCCGACGGCGCGAAGGTGACCAAGAGCCAAGTCGTGCTGGACCGCCCGATCAAGGCGATCGGCATGCACGAAGTAAAGGTCGCGCTGCACCCTGAGGTGTCGGTGACCGTGAAGGTCAACGTCGCCCGCTCGCCGGAAGAAGCCGACCTGCAGGCGCAGGGCGTCGACGTCATGTCGCAGATGTTCGAGCGCGACACCGCCGCGTTCACCGAAGACTACGACCCGAACGCCGAACCCGGCGCGACGGCCGAAGCTCCGGCTGCCGAGACCGAGGGCCAGCAGGCCTAAGCTCAGCGGCAAGCTGCAACAGAATGAGGCCGCCGGTCGCAAGACTGGCGGCTTTTTTCGTTGCGCCAAGCCGTTCGTCGCAAAGCTCGTTCAGCGAACGGAACGGGCTGTCCCTGCCCCTTGTTCTTAGCATGGAGCAAGCGGGGACGATGTGAGGAGTGTATCTCGATGGCTGATGAACGTGATCAAGAACAGTTCGATGCAAACCAGGCCGGCAGCGGCGGCCAGCAGACCACCGGTCAGCAAAGCCAACAGAACGAGATCGGACAGCAGGGCCAGCAAACGCTGAGCAACCAGGGCAGCGAAGGCAGCTTTGGCGGCCAGAGCAGCGGCAGCCAGAGCGGTTCGGCCGATGCGACCGGAAGCAATATCTCCGGCGGCGCGAATGCCGGTGCGCAGAACTCGACTGGTCTTGGATCCGGCGGCGGTCAGCCGATCGGCGGCAACGACAGCAACACCGGCAGCGGCACGACGCTCAGCCAAGGTGCCGACTTCGGCGGTCAGAGCTCAAGCGGCCAAACGCAGAGCAGCGGCGGCAGCGCTGACACGCTGACGGCTGGTCAGGGCTCGAGCAGCACTGGCCAGGGCGGCGGCATTGGCACGAGCGGCTCAGGCGCTGGTTCGTCAGGCGAAGGCTTCATCGGCTCGCAGGGCACCGGTTCCGACGATTACCTGCAGGAAGGCGGCCAGGGCGGCCTCTCCGGCGACGCCAGCGGCTCCTCCAACACAGGCGCCTCGTCGTCTGAAGCGACCGGCGGCTCCGACTTCGCCAATCAGGGCCGCGGCGCGCTCGACGAAGAGGACGATGAA
>Ga0308176_10002371_pt1 | contig 11831 bp, 12 predicted proteins | sample PhyCR2_3_FD_203890 | JGI IMG/M metagenome (GOLD analysis project Ga0308176, IMG submission 203890) | Soil microbial communities from UC Gill Tract Community Farm, Albany, California, United States - DLSLS.C.R2 | ecosystem: Environmental > Terrestrial > Soil > Agricultural land | place: USA... | reverse complement strand
TGGAGGCATGACCGAGCTGGCTTCCTACAGTGGCACCGGCAAGCGCAAGACCTCGGTCGCGCGCGTGGTGCTGCGGCCCGGCGACGGCACGACCTGGTTCAACGGCCGCACGATCGAGCAGTACTTCCCGCGTGCGACGCACCGAGAGCTGGCGCTCGCGCCGCTCAAGGTCGCGGGAGTCGAGGGCACCTTCGACGTCCGCGTGCGCGTCCACGGCGGCGGGCCGAGCGGCCAGGCGGGCGCCGTCCGCCACGGGATCGCCCGCGCGCTCGTCGAGGCCGATCCGGAGCTGCGGGTCCCGCTCAAGCGCGCCGGTTTCCTGACGCGCGACGCGCGGATCGTGGAGCGCAAGAAGGCCGGCCTCCACAAGGCGCGTAAAGCGCCGCAGTTCTCCAAGCGTTAGACGCCTTGACCCGGCGTTACTTCGGGACCGACGGGGTCCGTGGCGTGGTTGGCGAGGACCTGACGGTCGAGCTCGTGGAGCAGCTCGGCCGCGCGGCGACGCTCTGGTCTGACGGCGGCCGTGTCTTCGTCGGTCGCGACACACGCGGCTCGAGCGTTGAGCTGGAGGAGGCTTTCGGCCGGGGTGTCGTGGCCGCGGGAGGGAACGCGGTGCTCGCGGGCGTGCTGCCGACGCCGGCCGTCGCGCTGCTCGCGCTCGATCTCGGGGCGGTCATCTCCGCTTCGCACAACCCGCCGGAGTACAACGGCGTCAAGCTCTTCGACGGCGAGGGCCGCAAGCTCACCGACGCGGCCGAGGAGGAGATCGAGGCACTCTTCGACGTCCCCTTCGCCGGCAGCCCGGGCCAGGTCGACCACGTGGACGTCGCCGACGAGAGCTACCTCGACCACATCGTCGAGCGCTTCGGCACCGACCTCTCAAGCCTGAAGGTCGTGGTGGACTGCGCGAACGGTGCCTACTCGGGGATCGCGCCGAACGCCTTCGAGCGCCTCGGCGCCGAGGTGACGGCGATCGGCTGCGAGCCCGACGGCATGAACATCAACGTCGGCTGCGGCGCCACCGACCTCTCGACTTTGCAACAGACTGTTACTAGCTCCGGCGCCGACCTCGGCGTGGCATTCGATGGCGACGGCGACCGGATGCTGGCGGTCGACGCGCGCGGCGAGGTCGTCGACGGCGACCAGATCCTCGCGATCCTGATGCTCCACCTCGGCGTCGACCTGGTCGCGGTAACCGTGATGGCGAACCTCGGCCTGCACCGACTCGCCGAGGAGCGCGGGATCCGCGTGGTCACGACCGACGTCGGCGATCGCTACGTGCTCGAGGCCCTACGCCGCGAGAACGGGATCCTCGGCGGCGAGCAGTCGGGCCACCTGATCTATCTGCGCGACCACGTCACCGGCGACGGCCTTGCCGCGGCCCTCCTGCTCTGCGGCGCGCTCGGCGGCCGGACGCTCGAGGAGGCGGCCGCGGTGATGCCGCGGTTTCCCCAGGCGAAGGAGAACATCCGCGTCGCCAGCAAGGAGCTCTCGGAGGTCCTGCGCGAGGAGGTCGACCGCTTGAACAAGCGGTTCGACGGCCACGGCCGCGTGCTGGTGCGGCCCTCCGGCACCGAGCCCGTGATTCGCGTCCTGGCCGAGGCGGAAACGGCCCCGGAGGCCGAAGAGGCCTGTGGTACCATCTCCGCTCTCGTGAGACGAGAGCTCGGCTGACCAGGCCCGACGAGGGGCCCGGGAGAGCAGCCGGGCCTTTCGCGTTCTAAGGGAGGTTTCGACGTGTGCGGGATCATCGGATACGTCGGCCAGAGAGCCTGTAAGGACCTCTTGCTGCAGGGGCTCGAGCGGCTCGAATACCGCGGCTACGACTCGGCCGGGCTCGCGTTGCGCGAAGACGTCGAGCTCGACTACGTGCGCGTGGTCGGCAACCTCCAGGCGCTGAAGCGGGAGGCCGGCCCGAACGGCTCGCAGGCGAAGACCGGGCTCGGCCACACACGCTGGGCCACCCACGGGGCCGTCAACGAACAGAATGCGCACCCGCTCACCGGCTGCGAGGAGCACAAGCTCGCGATCGTGCTGAACGGGATCGTTGAGAACTACCGCGAGCTGAAGGCGTCGCTCGAGGCCGAGGGCCACTTCTTCCACACCGAGACCGATGCCGAGGTGGTCGTCCACCTGATCGAGCGCCACTACGACGGCGACCTGCTCGAGGCGACGCGCCTCGCCTACCGCGAGCTGGAGGGCCACTACGCCTTCGTCGTCATCCATCACGACCATCCCGAGGAGCTCGTCGGAGCGCGGCATCAGTGTCCGCTGCTCGTCGGCGTCGGCAACGGCGAGATGTTCCTCGCCTCGATGGTCGCCGCTTTCATCGGCGAGACGCGCTCGATCCAGCTGATCGAGGATGGCGAGGTCGTCTCGATCACGCCCGAGGGCTCGCGCTTCGTCTCCGTCGAGCACGGCGAGCTCGAGCGCGAGGTCGTCGAGGTCGACTGGGACATCGAGGCCGCCGAGAAGAGCGGCTACGAGACCTTCATGCTGAAGGAGATCTACGAGCAGCCCGACGCCGTCGCCGAGACGCTCGGCGACCGGATCCGGCACGGCGAGCTCGTGCTCGAGAGCCTGGGCATGAGCGAGACCGAGCTGCAGAACCTGCGCCGGATCGTGATCGTCGCGGCGGGCACCTCGTACCACGCGGGCGTCGTCGGCCGCTACATGATCGAGGAGTGGGCGCGGGTGCCGGTCGAGCCCGACATCGCGAGCGAATGGATCTACCGCAACCCGGTGCTCTCGAAGGACACGCTCGTGCTCGGGATCTCGCAGTCCGGGGAGTCGCGCGACACCGTCAACGCGATCAAGCTGGCGAAGGACCTCGGCGCGCGCACGCTGGGGATCACGAACCTGATGGGCTCGCAGATCACGCGTGAGGCCGAGGCGGTGATCTACACGCGCTGCGGCCTCGAGGTCGGCGTCGCGGCGTCGAAGACCTTCACCGCGCAGGTCGCGCTGCTGGCGCTGATCGGCCTCAAGCTGGCTCAGGTGCGCGGCACGATGAAGTCCGAAGAGCTCGAGTTCATCCTCGACCAGCTCTATGAGCTGCCGCAGAAGATCGAGCAGTTCCTCGACGGCGACCACCCGGTCGAGGAGATCGCCCAGCGCCTCTACGACAAGCCGTTCTTCCTCTACCTCGGCCGGCACATCGGCCTTCCGGTAGCGCTCGAAGGCGCGCTCAAGCTGAAGGAGATCTCCTACATCCCGACCGACGCCTACTCGGCCGGCGAGATGAAGCACGGGCCGATCGCGCTCCTCGAGGAGGGCACGCCCGTCGTCTGCGTGGCGATCGACCAGAGGGTGATCTACGAGAAAGTCGTCTCGAACATCCAGGAGACCAGGGCCCGCGGCGCGCACGTGATCGCGATCGCGACCGACGGCAACGAGGACATCCAGCACCACGCCGACGACGTGATCTACATCCCGCGCTCGCCGGCCTTTCTGCAGTCGGTGCTGGCGGTCGTGCCGCTGCAGTTGCTCGCCTACCGGATCGCGCGGCTGCGCGGCCTGAACGTCGACCAGCCGCGCAACCTGGCGAAGACCGTCACCGTCGAGTAGCGCGCCACCCGTATCGTCGGGGCCGATGGACGTGCTCAGCGCGATCGGCGACGGCCTCTCGAACGCCTTCACGATGGCGTGGGAGGTCTGGTGGGCGCTCGTGCTCGGCTTCCTGCTGTCGGCGATGGTGCAGGCGTGGGCGCCGCGCGACCGGCTCGAGCGTGCCCTGGGCGGCCGTGGCCCGGGGACGATCGCGCTCGCGACCGGGCTCGGCGCGGCCTCGTCGTCGTGCAGCTACGCGGCTGTCGCGATCGCGAAGTCGCTGTTCCAGAAGGGCGCCAGCCTGGCCTCGGCGATGGTCTTCCAGTTCGCCTCGACGAACCTCGTCTTCGAGCTCGGGATCGTGATCTGGATCTTCCTCGGCTGGCAGTTCACGCTCGCGGAGCTCGTCGGCGGCCTGATCCTGATCGTGCTGATGTGGATCGGCGTGCGCGTGTTCGTCTCACGGCGCGAGGAGGAGCAGGCTCGCGCTCGGGCGCAGTCGGTCGACGCGGGGCACCAGCACCATTCGGCCGGCGGCTCGCCGGCGCTCTCGCTCGAGGGCTGGTCGGACGTCGCTCACAACTTCCGCGGCGACTGGCAGATGCTCTGGAGGGAGATCGGCCTGGGCTTCCTGATCGCCGGCTTCGTCGCACTGCTACCGGAGTCGTTCTTCAACTCGCTCTTTCTGACGGGGCACGGCGGGGCACTACAGGTCGTCGAGAACGTGCTCGTCGGGCCGCTCGTGGCCGTGCTCTCGTTCGTCTGCTCGGTGGGGAACGCGCCGCTCGCCGCCGTGCTCTGGGGAGGCGGAATCTCGTTCGCGGGCGTGATCGCCTTCATCTATGCCGACCTGATCATCATCCCGCTGGTGATCGTCTACGGGCGCTACTACGGCTGGCGGGTGGCGGGCGTCGTCGTCGCGCTGATGTTCGGCGCGATGGTCGTCGCGGCGCTCTCCGTCGACGGGATCTTCAGCGCGCTCGGGCTGGTGCCCACCACCCGGCCGTCGATCGACTCGATCGTCGAGCGCGGCATCACCTGGAACTACACGGCCATGCTGAACATCCTCTTCACGCTCGTCGCGGCGGCGTTGCTCGCGCTGACGCTACGGCACGGCGCGCGCGACCCGGTCTGCGGGATGACGGTCGACCGCCGAACGGCGCTGACGCTCGAGCGGGGCGGGCGGAGCCATTTCTTCTGCGGGCCGGGCTGCCGGGCGAAGTTCGAGGCGGCTACGGCAGCTTCGGCAGATCCGGAAGCGCGAGGGTAGGCAGGTTCACCTGCAGCAGCGGGGGCAGCGGCGGCAGGGGCGGAACCTCGACCTCGGGCAGCGGCGGGAGCGGCGGCGGCAGCGGCGGCACCTCGACCTTCGGCAGCTGCGGCGCCGGCGGTGTGGGCGGAGTGGTCACCGGCGGCGGCGCTGGTAGAGCAGGTGTGTCGGCCGCGGGGGCCGGCGGCGGCACCGGGTGAGTGGCCGGCACGGGTTGCGCGACCGGCTTCGACGTGGTCGAGGGCGCCGGCGCGGCGACAGCGGCCGGTCTGGGCCGGGCCGGATGCGAGGTAGCTCGCGTCGTGGCCTGCGGATGTGCCCGAGTCACGGCCTCGGCCGAACGCGGTGCCGGCGCGGACACCGCCCGTGTGTGCTTCGGCACCACCGCGTGTGGCGATCGGTGCGGCTGCACGATCGGCGAGGCCGCCGTCACGCCGGCGGCGACGACAACGGTCGCCGCGGCGACCTGCGCGGCGCTTCCGCCCAACAGCGTCTTGCCCCAGGCGAGCGCGGAGCCGAGGTTCGAGAGGCCCCATGCGCGCCCGCGGGAGCGGTCGAGCTTGTTCGCCAGCGAGCGGCGGGCGCGAAAGAGCAGCGTCTCGACCGCGCCCTCGGTCAGAGAGAGCTCGTCCGCGATCTCGCGGTACGACAGCCCTTGCCACTCTCGCAAGAGGATTGCCCTGCGCTGGTTCGGCGTCAGCTCGGCCAGCGCGTCGGCGACGCCAGTCAGCTCCTCGTGCGAGTGCTCCGGCGCGGCGCGCTCGCCGACGAACCCGTCGTCCGAGACGACCTCGATCCGGCTCCGCCGCCACGCGGAGCGGCGCCGCTCGCGGCAGACGTTCGCGGCGATCGCGAACATCCAGGCCGCCTCGGCTCGCGGGCGCGTGCCACTGCGCAGGCTGCGGTAGGCGTTCAGGAACGTGTGCTGGACGGCGTCCTCGGCCTCTTCCCGCGAAGACAGCCGTGCGCGGCAGAAGCCCTGCAGCTGGCGGGCGTAACGCTCATAGAGCAGTCCCGCCTGCACGGCCTCGTCGGTCGCGGCGGACTCGCGGAATGTGGGTGCGGCACTCATGCGACCTGGTGCAGCTGAGCCTCACTCGCAGTTTCGTCCGTCGGGCCCAAAACACAAGTCCCGACCTCTAGCAGCGCGCCGACGACGTGCTCGGCCGCGCAGCCCTTGGTCAGGTAGGCCGCGGCTCCAGCGGTGCGTGCCCGGTGGGCGTCCTCTGGGGAGAGGGAAGCGGTCAGGACGACCACCGGACACGCGGGGAGCAGGCGCCGCAGCATCCGCGTCGCCTGAATGCCGTCGAGCACCGGCATCTCGAGGTCCATCAGAACGGCGTCGGGCTGGAGCTCGAGCGCGAGGCGCACGGCCTCCTTGCCGTTCCGGGCCGAGCCGGCGACCTCGACGCGCTCGTCGAAGTCGAGGGTCAGGCCGAGGGTCTCGGCGAACAGCTGGTGGTCGTCGGCGATCAGGACGCGAAGCGGCGGCATTCGGCTCCTCCTCTGGTGGACACACCTTGAGAAGCTCGGGAGGTGGCGAAACCTGCGCGTACTTTGCGAAGATCCCCCTTTCGGGTACCAGGAGGCAACATGCGCGTTTGCGGGGAGTGCGGACGTGGGCTCGAAGCGGCATATCGCTTCTGCCCCTGGTGTGCCGCGCCGCAGCGAAGCAAGCTGGTCGAGTTCTTCCGGGCGCACCCACGCGACGCCGGCCAGGCCCTGCGCGTCTCGCGCTACCTGACCGAGGAGCCGCACGTCCGTTTCAGCGTCTGGAACGCGGACGGCGTCGCCGAGGCGGCCGTCTCGCTTGAAGAACAGGAGGCCGAGCGGCTCGCAGGCTTCCTCGCCGCTTCTGCACCTGCGCGGCTGCGGGCCGTTGACCGGCTCCTCGCCCGTCTCCGCTAGCGGCTGCGGCTCTTGCGCTGGGCCTTCGCGGACCGCTCGAGCGTCTCGAGCTCGTCGAGGCTGCGGCCGGCGCCCTCGACCACGCAGGTCAGTGGCGACTCCGCGATCTGCACCGGGAGGCCCACCTCTTGGCGCAGCTTCTCGTCCAGCCCGCGCAGCAACGAGCCGCCGCCGGCGAGCACGATCCCGCGCACGCCGAGGTCGGCCGCGAGCTCCGGCGGCGTCCGCTCGAGCGTGTCCTTGACCGCGGCCACGATTCGCCCGACCGGACCCTCGAGCGCGCGTCGCACGTCGGCGCCCGAAACCGTCACGCGTCGCAGGAGGCCCGTGACGAGGTCGCGCCCGGCAACGGTGGTCTCGGCGCCGTCGTCGTCCCTCGAGACCGAGCCGATCTCGATCTTCGCCGCCTCGGCCGTCTCCTGGCCTATCAACAGCTTGTGCATGTTCTTGACGTGGTCGACGATCGCGTCGTCCATCTCGTAGCCCCCGACGCGGATCGATTCCCAGACGACCATCCCGCCGAGCGAGATGACAGCGACCTCGGTCGTCCCGCCGCCGACGTCGATCACCATGCTCGCGACCGCGTCCGCGACCGGGAGGCCGGCGCCGATCGCCGCCGCCATCGGCTCCTCGATCAGGTAGACCGTGCGCGCGCCGGCCACGCGGGTGGCCTCGTCGACCGCGCGGCGCTCGACGTCGGTGATCCCGCTCGGCACGCAGAGGACGACGCGGGCGAAGGCAAAGCGCGAGCCGGCCGCCTGCGTGATGAAGTGGCGCAGCATCGCCTCGGTCATCTCGAAGTCCGCGATCACCCCGTGCCGCAGCGGCCTTGTCGCGCGGATCGAGGCCGGCGTGCGCCCGATCATGCGCTTCGCCTCGGCACCTACGGCGTGCACCTTGCCCGTCTCCTCCGAGATCGCGACCACGGACGGCTCGAAGAGCACGATGCCGCGGCCGCGAATGAACACGAGCGTGTTCGCGGTGCCGAGATCGACCGCCATGTCGCGGCCGCCGCCCAATGACCCCCAGAGGCGCATCCGCGACGCAGCCTAGATATAACGGCCGGATGGAGGCAGAAGGCCGGATTCCGTTCCACGGCTACGAGACCTGGTGGCGCTCGGTCGAACCGGAGGACGGTGACGCGATCCCGCTGCTCTGCCTGCACGGCGGCCCGGGCGCGAACTGGCTGCACCTGAAGCCGTACGAGGCGCTGGCGGCGGAGCGGCGCGTCGTCTTCTACGACCAGCTCGGAGCAGGGAACTCGGCGGTGGAGGAACCCCACGACCCGGCAATGTGGACGCCTGAGCTCTTCGTCGAGGAGGTCGGCGTCGTCCGCGAGGTGCTGGGGCTCGAGCGGGTCCACCTCCTCGGGCACTCGTGGGGCGGGATGCTCGGCATGCAGTACGCGGCCACGCAGCCGGCCGGTCTCGTCTCGCTGATCGTCGAGAGCTCGCCGCCTTCGGTGCCTGCGTGGATGGGCGAGCTGGCGAAGCTGCGCGCGGAGCTGCCGCCCGAGGTCGAGGCGACGCTGCGCAAGCACGAACAGTCGGGAACGTTCACCGACCCGGAGTACGAAGAGGCGGTGATGGTCTTCTACAAGCGCCACGTCTGCCGTACCGATCCGTGGCCGGACTGGGTGGTCGAGTGCTTCGCGATCCTCGACGCGAATCCGGAGGTCTACCACTCGATGAACGGGCCGAGCGAGTTCCACGTGATCGGGACGCTGCGCGACTGGGACATCACGCCGCAGCTCGGCAGGATCCAGGTGCCGACGCTGCTCTTCTGCGGCCGCTACGACGAGGTCACGCCGGCGAGCGTCGAGGGCGCGCATCGGGCGATCCCCGGCTCCGAGTTCGTCGTCATGCAAGAGAGCTCGCACATGGCCCAGGCCGAGGAGCCGGAGGAGACGCTCGAGCTCGTCCGCGGCTTCCTCGCCCGAGTGGAGGAATGAGAAAGGCCGCCCGGAGGGGCGGCCTTTCTCGTGCATGCAGACGAAGGAGCCTAGGCGCCGGGCTCGTGGTCGCCCACGTGGTTTGCCGCGACCGCCTCGACCTGGGCCAGCGAGTAGCGCTGCGGCGCGCGGATTCGCACCGAGATCCTGTCGCCGACCTTCAGCTGGCCGGGGGAGATCAGTGTCGGGACGCGGCCCTGCCAGAGGACGAAGACGGTATGGGCGTCATAGCTGAACGTCTCGTTCAACGGCTGCCCGAGCATCCCGCGCAAGGCGCGCAGGTTTCCGTTCGTGATGTGCAGCGAGACGTGGCCGCCGCTCGCCGGTCCGTTGAGCGTCCCGATGAACAGCCAGAGCGGCTGGCGCGGGAAGCGGCCCGACGGGCCCTGGTCGGCGACCTGGCGTGCCGGGGTCGACTCGACCTGGGAGATGGACGAGCTGCGGTCGGCTCGGATCCGAACGGTCACGCGGTCACCCGCGAGCAGGTTCGACTCGGGGACGACCGTCGGGACACCGTGCGTCCAGCGCAGGAACTGTGTGTTCGAGTCGACCGCGAAGTTGCGGTCGTCGCTCTGTCCGATCAATTTCTTGAGCGCAATGTGGTTGCCGCCCTTGACGTCGACGGCAAGTGTCGACGAGCTTCCGGCGTCGGCGAGCAGCCGGCCGTTGAACAGAAAGAGCACGGTCGAGCTGCGGTTCGCGGCGAGTGTCGCCGAGGCTCCGGTGGTGAGCACCGTCAGCGCGAGCGCCGCGGCGAGCAGGACACGCTTTCTCATCTCTCGACTCCTTCTTCGGGGAGAGGCGCCATCAGCCGCATCCTTCCCCCGCGATGTCAGGCCGCCATTACGCGGTGGTAAGCGAGCCGTAAAGCGTCGGTAAGAAATCAGCGGTCACTCCGGCGGCCGGCGCAGGCGCTTCGTGTCACTGCGCCGCCGCTTCTGCTCCAGGCGCCGCTCGCGTGAGGCTTTCGTCGGCTTCGTCGGGCGCCGCCGCCTCGGGACTCGCAGTGCTTCTCGCAGCGCCTCGACCAGCCGCTCAGTCGCCAGCTCGCGGTTACGCCACTGGCTGCGCTCGTCCTGCGCGATCGCGCGCAGCACCGGGCCGGCCTTGCCGACCACGCGCCGCTTCTGGGCCTCCGAGAGCGTCGTGGAGGCCTCGACGTCGAAGCTCGCCTCGACCCGCGTGTCGCTCTTCTGAGCGTGCTGCCCGCCGGGCCCGCTCGAGCGTGAGAAGCGGTAGTCGATCTCCGAACGCGGGAGTGAGACCGACCGGGTCACCTGAATAGACTCGCGCTCCATGGCGGGCATTCTCCTGGACGTCGACGGCGTTCTCCACGTCTCCGGTGCACCGATCGCCGGCGCGGCCGAGGCCGTGCAGCAGCTGCGCGAGAACGGCCACCGCCTGCGCTTCGTCACCAACAACACCACCCACTCGCGCCGTCGCCTGGCCGAGCAGATCCGCGGCTTCGGGATCGAGCTGGCCGACGAGGAGCTCCAGACCACGCCGACGGCGGCCGCGCACGCGCTGAAGGGGAAGCGGGTGCTGGCACTGACGATGCCGGACATCGTCGAGGACCTGGGCGAGATCGAGCTGGTCGGTGAGGGCGCCGACGCCGTTTTGATCGGCGGTGCCGACGAGACTTTCGAGACGAACCAGGTCTTCAGCTACATGAACCTCGCGCGCGCGTTCGCCGAGCTGCAGGCGGGCGCCGAGCTCTACTGCCTGCACAAGAACCGCTGGTGGCAGACGGCGCGTGGCCCGCTTCTCGACTCGGGGGCGTTCGTCGCCGGCCTCGAGTACTCGGCCGAGCTCGAGGCGACGGTGCTGGGCAAGCCGAGCCCGGCCTACTTCCAGGCGGCGCTCGACGCGCTCGACTCCGACGCCGAGCTGACCTGGATGGTCGGCGACGACATCGAGGCCGACATCGCCGGTGCGCACGCCGCGGGCCTGAAGACGGTGCTCGTGCGCACCGGCAAGTTCCGCCCGGACGAGGCCGAGATCGCCCGCGTCCAGCCGGACGGGATCATCACCTCGATCGCAGCGCTCCCCGGTTGGATCGAGACCGCGGCCTAGAGTTCAGGCCATGCGTGTGGGCGTCGACCTGATCGAGATCCCGCGGATCGCGAGGGCGCTGGAGCGCTACCCGGGCTTCCGCGAGCGCTGCTTCACCGACACCGAGCGCGCCTACTGCGACTCGAAGCCGAACCCGCCGCAGCACTACGCCGCGCGCTTCGCGGGCAAGGAGGCGGTCGGCAAGGCGCTCGGCTCGGGCGTCCGCTTCACCTGGCGCGAGATCGAGATCGCGGGCCGGCCGAAGCCGGGCGTGACGCTGAGTGGGAAGACGAAGGCGTGGGCCGAGCGTGTGGGCGTGGGGGAGATCGAGCTCTCGATGACCCATTCGCGCGAGCTCGCCCAGGCGGTGTGCGTCGTCTCGGATGTTTGAGCCGCTCTACACCGCCGAGGAGATGAAGCGGGCCGAGGCCGGCCACGACGTGGACGAGCTGATGGCGCGGGCCGGACGCGCGGTCGCGGAGGAGGCGATGCGCAGCTTCCCGGACGCGGTTCGGTTCGTCGCCGTCTGCGGCGGAGGCGCGAACGGCGGCGACGGCCGGATCGCGCTCGACGTGCTCGAGTCGGCCGCGAAGATCGCGCGCTCGGCCGACGACGCGCCGATTCGCGAAGCCGACGTGATCATCGACGCGCTCTTCGGTACGGGCTTCCAGGGCGAGCCGCGCGAGGACGCGGCGCGGACGATCGAGGCCATCAACGCGGCCGGCAAACGGGTCGTCGCGGTCGACCTGCCCTCCGGCGTGAACGCCTCGACGGGCGAGGTCGCGGGCGCGTGCGTGCGGGCGACCTTGACCGTGACGATGCACGGGCCGAAGGTGGGCACGGAGGTCGGACCCGGACGCTTCCAGGCGGGCGAGGTGGTCGTGGCCGACATCGGGCTCGACCCGGTCGAGACCGAGCACGAGCTGGTCACCCCGGCGATCCTGCGGGCTATTCCGCGGCGCCGCCAGGAGCAGAACAAGTACACGGCCGGGACGGTGCTGGTGGTCGGCGGCTCGCGCGGCCTGACCGGCGCGCCGAGTCTCGCGGCCGAGGCGGCCTTCCGCGCCGACGCCGGCTACGTCGCCGTCGCTGTCCCCGACT
>Ga0308176_10002370_pt1 | contig 11832 bp, 7 predicted proteins | sample PhyCR2_3_FD_203890 | JGI IMG/M metagenome (GOLD analysis project Ga0308176, IMG submission 203890) | Soil microbial communities from UC Gill Tract Community Farm, Albany, California, United States - DLSLS.C.R2 | ecosystem: Environmental > Terrestrial > Soil > Agricultural land | place: USA... | reverse complement strand
CCGCCGAAGTAGCGTTGTCCTGTGCGCTCCTCGTCGTCACGGGGCTCATGGTAAAGGGCGTGTCGAGCATCACGTCGCGTTATGTGGGCGTCGCTCCGGACCACGTCGCCACGGGGCGCATCGAGCTCCGACCGGACGCCTATCCCGATGCGGCCGCACGCGCACGCCTGTTCGACGCACTCGAGTCGCGAGTTTCCTCCGAGCCCGGCGTGACGTCGGCCGCGCTTGCGTCGCATCTGCCAGGCAACAGCGCCGCTAGCGGTCCGGTCGAGATCGAGGGCGCCCGGTACGAGAAGCGCGACCTGGTACCACAGAGCCGAGTCGTCGCGATTTCGCCGGAGTTCTTCCGGACGTTTGGCGTGTCGCTGCTGCAGGGGCGGCCGTTCAGTCGCGCGGATCGCGAGGGCGGACCGCTCGTCGCGATCGTGAACCGGGCATTCGCCGAGCGCTTCTTCTCCGGCGACGCGGTTGGGCGTCGCGTGCGCGTGAAGGAGAACGGCGACTGGGCAACCATCGTCGGTGTGGTGCCGGTGGTCGGGATCCTCGGCGGCAACGGCGATCGAAACTCGGGCGCTGACGCGGTTTACGTTCCGCTCGCGCAGTCCGATTGGGCGAACGTCGCTGTCGCCGCGCGAACGACCGCCGACGCGACTGCGCTCGTGGCAACGCTGCGCGACATCATGGCGCAGCTCGATCCCGATGTGCCCCTCTACCAGGAAGGCCGGCTCGATACGGTGCTCGCGCACGACAGCACCGGCGAGAAGGTGTTTGGCGGGCTGTTCACCTTCTTCGGGCTGGCGGCGCTGTTGCTGTCCGTGGTTGGCCTTGTGGGCGTGCTCGGATTCTCGGTGAGCCAGCGCACCCGCGAGCTCGGGATCCGTGTGGCGTTAGGCGGCCGACCGGCGTCGATTCTGTGGCTCGTCCTTCGGGACGGAGCCCTGCAGCTCCTCGTCGGCTTGGCGCTCGGCCTTGGCGTCGCGGCGCTGGCGGCACCGCAGTTCGGCGAAGCGCTGTTCGAGCAGCGTCCGCATGACCCGAGCGTGTACGCTGTTATTGCGCTGGTATTGATTATCGCTGGCGCGCTCGCGGCGATCGTCCCCGCACGTCGCGCGCTGGCCGTGAGTCCCATGACCGCGCTGCGTTCTGAATAACTGCCGGGCGACAGGCGACAGGCGACAGGCGACAGAAGGCGCGTGTCATTCCGAGCGCAGCGAGGAATCGCCGTCCTCCCGGCCTGCCCCGAGCGAAGCCGAGGGGTAGAGGGCTCAGTTCCCAGTTCCCAGTTCCCAGTTCCCAGTTCCCAGTTCCCGGGTCCCAGTTCCCGGTTCTATTCCCGATTCCCGATTCCCGATTCCCGACCTCGTATGCGTTCGTAGAGCTTCGCGATGAATGGCGTGACGACGACCGTCGCCGCGATGCGCAGTGGCTGCGTGAGCTTGGTCGCGATGTACGCCGCAGCGAACGTCCCGACACTGCCCGCCGCGCTCGTCGGCTGCCACCCGAGCCGAATGGCAAGCCAGAACCCGCCCAGCACGGCGAAAAAGATGACGAAGTACACGACGACGGCGACGGTGCCGTACTCGGCCAACAGTTTCTGAACCGTCTTCTTCACGGGCAGTCGGGGATGGAAGGGCCCGAAAGATACTCAACAGCGAGGCGGGAGACGGGAGACGTAGAACCCTCGGGACGTTCTTCTCGCCAGAAGAATATCCCAAGGGTTCGTCAGCCAGCGTCAGCAAGCGTCAGCCAGCAACCAGCACGAGCAGCCAGCTACCAGCCGCCGTTCCCCGTCTCCTTCACTCCACTCGCAACGCAGCGATCGGATCCGCCTTTGTCGCCCGCCTCGCCGGCACAATGCACGCGGCAAGACCGGCCACACCCAGTGTGATCGCCACGGACCCGAACACCATGGGATCGGTCGCTTTCACCGCAAATAACTGCGCCGCGAGCAGCCGTGTCGCGGCGAACGCACCGGCGACGCCTAACACAATCCCCACAACCACCAGCGCCATCCCCTGCCGAATGATCATGCGAAACACCGCCGTCGGACGCGCCCCGAGCGCCATGCGAATCCCCATTTCGCGAGAGCGCTGCGTCACCGAGTAGGCGAGCATCCCGTACAGCCCAACCACTGCCAGCACGAGAGCGACAGCGGCAAACCCGACGAGCAGCTGCGTCCGGAAGCGCGGAGCCGCAACAGAATCATAGAGAATCGACTCCACCGACTGGATCGCCGAGAGCGGTACATCGGGGTCCAGCGCGCGAACGGCGGCTCGCAACTGCGACGCCACGGCCTCCGGGTCCCCGCGCACACGGGTGGCCAGATTCCCAAACCCCATGCCCCAGCCCGCGTTAGGCTGCCGGCTGGCGAAGTACATCACTTCCGGCGCATCGTTCGCCTGTCCATAGATACGGACATCCCCGACCACCCCGACGATCTCGCCAACGAACGGCTTCCCGAAATCCACGACGAGTCGCTTGCCGAGGGCGCTCGTTCCCGGGAAGAGTCGCCTCGCCAGCGCGTCGCTCACGATCATCACGCCGGCGCCGGCCCGATCGGACGAGTTGAACACCCGGCCGGCAACGAGCGGGATACGCATCGTCGTGAAGTAGTCCTCCGTCACGCTCGAGACGGTCGCGTTCATCTTGTCCGCGTCGGTCGCCGGTGGCCGGCCGTCGATATAGAAGTAGGTGTCGCCGCCGCCACGAAGCGGGAACAGCGTCGTCGCGGCGACGGACTCGACCCCTGGAATCGCGCGCACGCGCTCGAAGAACTGATCCCAGAATCGCACCTCCGCATCGCGGTTCGTGTACTTGGTCGGCGGGAGCGATACGGAGGCCGCAATGAGCCCGGACGGGTCGAAGCCAGTCTTGACGTCCTGCAGTCGCCAGAGGCTGCGCACGAGGAGCCCGGCACCGACGAGCAGTACGACCGACAACGCTACCTGCGCCACCACGAGCACATCGCGCGTCGATACGCCAGACCGAGCTGCTGATGATTTGCCCAGCGACTTCATCATCGCGGCGAGGTCCGTTCGAGCCGCGTGGAGTGCGGGCGCGGCCCCGAAGACGAGACTCGTCAGCAGCGAGACGCCAAACGTGAACGCGAGCACGGTGCCATCGATCTCCACCTCGGCCAGACGCGGCAGCATGCCGTCGCCGACCGCACGCACCGCGACCAGCAGGTAGTGCCCGAGCACGAGCCCGGCCACACCGGCAGCCACGCCGAGCAGGAGGCTTTCGGTGAGCAGCTGCCTGACGAGTCTCGACCGGCCCGCTCCGAGTGCGGTACGCACCGCCATCTCCCCGCTCCGCGCCGATGCGCGTGCGAGCAGGAGACTCGCGACATTGCCGCAGGCGATGAGCAACACGACCCCGACGGCACCTAACAGCACGAGGAGCACCGGTCCCACACCGCCGATCACCACATCGCGGTACGGCACGAGACTGAGGCGCCAGCTCTCGTTCTCGGGATACTGCGCAGCCAGGTCGCGCGCGATGCCGTCCATGTGTCGCTGCGCCTGCGCGATGGTCACGCCAGGCTTGAGCCGTCCCACGAGCCGGAGAAAGTGAAACCGCCGCACCGACATCTCGTTCGTCCTGAACGGAATCGGACGCCAGATCTGTACGTCCATGGTCCGGTCGAGCACCGGCGGCATGATACCGATGACGGTGTGCGGCCGGCCGTCGATGGGAATCGTGCTGCCGATGATGCGGACGTCGCCGGCATACCGGCGCTGCCAGAGCCCGAACGAGAGGATCGCCACGGCGTGGTCACCCTGCTCCTCCTCGGGAAGGAAGACGCGGCCCCGGTACGGCTTGATGCCTAACGTCGAGAAGAAGTTCGCCGACGCGATCGAGGACGCCACGCGTTCCGGCTCGGTCGAGCCGGTGATGACGGCGGTGCCGAAGACCGTTCTCGCGGCCAGCGACGAGAACACGGAGTTCCGATCCCGGTAGTCGAGGTAGTCGGGCGGCGACACCATGGCCTGGCTCCCTTGCTTGAACGCGCCATACATGTACACGAGCTCGGCCGGCCGCTCGTAGGGGAGCGGGCGGAACAGCACCGAGTTGACGATGCTGAACATGGCGGTGTTGGCGCCGATGCCTAACGCCAGCGTCGCGATGATGAGGGCGGCGAACGCCGGGCGCTTCACGAGGCCGCGCATCGCGTACTTCAGGTCCTGAAGCATGGGGTCGATCCTCATCTCGTCGGTGAACGTCCAGATCGCGTGCGGGATGGCGCCGATGGTGCGGATCATCAGGCGACGCTCGCCGCGGCGGTCACTCGCGTTCTTTCGGTCGAGCAGCAGTGCCCGATACCACAACTCTCCGCTCCACTCGCGCGTCCATTCGTCTCGTCGCCGGTCCGGCACGAGCACACCCGCAACGCGCACGATGCGCATGCATCGGTCGTAGACGGCGCGCGCATCGCGCGAGAGCTCATCGCGCATCACTTGGCCGGTGTTCTACGGGCCGGAATGCCGAGCCGCGCTCCGAGCGTTCGGTAGTGCTCGGCGGATTCAGCGAGCGCGCGCGCACCGCTGGCGGTAATCTCGTAGTACCGCCGTGGCGGCCGCTTTTCCCGCTGCGCGAGCGATTGCGCCTCCCACTTCGACCGAACGTAGCCATCCCGCTCGAGGCGCCCGAGCACGGGATACACGGTCCCACTCGGGAGATTGGTGGCATCCATGATGTCGAAGCCGTAGCGAACGACGCGGCTCACGGCGCCGAGGACGGCGAGCGCGGAGGTGGAGAGCGGTTTCACGCGGTTCCAGGCGAGGTGATGGTGGCGGGTTACGAATCGACCATATGTAATATGTCTATCTATGTAGGATATCTATCTATGTCAGACAGGCGCAATCCACGGATGGTTCATCTGGTCGTGCGACCGGTTCGGCTCTAAACGCACGTCGGGCCGGCGGAAGGTGATCCGCCGGCCCGACGTGCCTTTGGAGCGCCCGTAGCCGTTACGGCGTCTTGTTCTGAATGTTGAACAGGTTCGAGATGAACGTGGAGGTGCCGGTCACGCCTGCTACCTTCACTCGCGCCGCCAACTGATAACCACCGGCTTTCGTCAGTTGCACGGGGTCAATAATGGCATATCCGTCCTTGTTGGCAGTGCGCGTGAGCTCGCTCGCGCCGCCCTGGAAGAATGCAAGGGTACTGCTGTTTCCGGCGATGGTCAGCACGATGTCTACGCCCGGAATTGGCTCGCCGGCTGGCGACAGCGCAAATACGCGCAGGGGATGCGACGGGGTGTTGTAAAGCGGCTTCAGGTCGGTGTTGATGAACCCGTTCGCGATCGAGTCGAATTTGAGCGTCACTTTCGACAGATCGTAGACGGCGCTCGGGCTCCATCCCTTCGGGCTTCCCGAAACACCGACGACAAGGGCCGACGCGTTCAAGACACTCGGGGAAAACAGGCTGAAGGCACGTTCGGCCAGACGTCTCGGGTTGAACAGGCGGAAAGCCAGTGAGCCGCTCGTCGTGGTAAAATCCGAGGGTGTGGCGCAGGTCGCTACCGCCGGTGACAAGAAGACGTTGTCGTGATTGAGGCGGAAGTTCGGCGAGACGTCGGCGGTGTTCTGATAGCACAGACCGATGACTGCGTTGACCACTACGCCGTTATTGACCGTTACGCCGTCTGCGATCCTCGGGACGCTTTTGTGGTCGAACGAGCTCCCGGACTTCCCGCTAACCTCAAGGAAGCTGGTTCGATAGCCGTAAATGAGGATGCGGTTGTTGGTAATGGCCGAGGTGATGACGTCTGTCCATTTGTTGCCAATACCCGGCTCGACGGCCCACCACGTGGCCGGCGGGGAGCCGCGCTCGTAGGCGCCGTTGTCAGTTTCCGCCGTCGTGCCGCCGTTGCCTCGCACCTCAAATACCCACCCTGGGCCAAGCGCGGATCGGAAACCAAGCCCCGATGTCTGGGTGGTCGGCGGGGCCGGCTCGAGCGCGTCGGCGTACACGGCTGGGTCTGCACATCCGATGAGCCGGCGCACTAGGTCATCAAAGATCGCTCCCGTCACGCCGGCCTTTTGATCAGTCGTTCCGCGTATCGCGGCGACACGCGCTAGCGCGTCGAACGCCTTCTGCGTGTCGTCGCTCTTTTGCGATGTCTTTTGCGCGGTTCCAATGTCACCAATGATGGCGAGAAGCGCGTCGTTGGACTTGTTGGCGAAGGCGCGCGCATCCGACTTGATCACGGTGAGGTCGCAAGCTCGTACCTGGAGCGGCGAATCGGCGAGGGCCACCGCGGTTCTCGGCGAATTCGGCCTGAGTGGCGACGTCGGCGTGGACTCGGGCTGGTCACTGCACGCGGCGAGCGTTGCGCCGCCCACTGCAAGAGTGAAAATGGTTCGCGAGAGGGATCGCATTTCGGATTCCTTGGGAAGAGCGTGTAACCGGGGTGGAACGAACAATGTAGCGCGGCTACCGTCAGCCGCGCATCAGAACACCACTATTATCACCTTGGGTGGTTAACCGTCGGTTAGTTCGACGACTTCACAATGGCCTTGTACCGAGGATCGGAACTGAGTTCCGTCCACCACCAGGATTTGTCGTTCGCTGCAAGCGCACGCAGTTGCGGATTGGCCGCGAGGTACTTTGCGAGCAGATCGAGGGCCCTGTCTTTGTCACCCAGCTGCGCGTATACGATCCCTGCCAGGTTTGTCAGATCGAGCTGCGGGTCGACATTGTTATCGGCGCGAGTCGTCTCCACTATCGCCTTCGCGCTGTCCGGTAGCCCGGCACGGACGAAGGCGAGAGCCACCATCAGCTTTCCCTTGACCTTGTAGTACTCTCGGCTCTCAGCGGGACTCGCGGCTACGACGGAGTCATACTGTTTCCACACCTCGGGCATTTGCGGCTTGGGCCCCGGAAGCGCATACAGCCAGAGCTTGCATTCCGTGAACAGGAAGTTCTGCGGATAACGGGTATATCCGATCGTGCACCATTTGACCGCCTCATCGCGCACCCCAAGGTCGAGCGACGCGCCGAAGAGGCGATTAATGGTGCGATCGGCGTCCTTGAGGTATGGATCGGCGTTGTAGGCGCTCGTGGCCGCCAGCTTCGCTTCTGAGAGTTGGCCTTTGTTGATCAACAGGTGGCTCAACGCGTTCCAGGCCGTAGCCGCTCGGTCATTTGCCGCTGTGGCGGCCCTTAGGTCCTGCTCTGCTGATGTGAGCAGCTGCGCCGCCTCGGCGTCCGGGGCGAGATTGTTGAGCCACTTCCAGTACCGGAGCGAGCCACGCGCTTCCAGAGCGCCGGCATCGTTAGGCGCGAGCGCCAACGCGCGCTCGGCGTGCCCGAGCCCGATGGCAACGGCCTTGGCCAACTCGGGGTCGGTGCGCTCGTAGAGACGCGCAGCGCGGAACGCCAGGAACGCCCGTTCGACGACCGGCTGGTGCCATTTCGTGTCGAGCGCCTCGATCCGCGCCAGGGCGGAATCAGCCTGAGCAATCTTCCGCACCGCGCCCGGGACATCTCCGCCACTCACCAACGTTTCGACTTCACCAATCGTCTGTCGCGCGCGCTGCAGCGCGTCCCAAGCGGCCGGGTTGCGCGTGCCCACGCGGCTATTGAGCGCATCGATCTCCTGCCCAACGCGCTTTCTCAGGAACAGCGACACCTCGTGGGCAAGAGAGTCCTGCAGCTCGAGAATCTTATCCGGTGACTGTTCAATCCGCTCATTCTCAATCTGCTTACCATCGAGTGCATTCACGAGCTGCACGTTGATCCGCAGACGGCCACCCGGGGCTGGCGATAGGTCGCCGAGGACAACCGTACCAACTTTGAGCGTGCGCGCGATGCTGTCGGTCGGCACTGGCTTCCCTTTGTACGGCGTCACACCGTTCCGGGAGATGACCTTGAGCTGCGGTACCGCACTGAGCTCGTTGATCAGTGCCTCGGTGATCCCGTCGGCCAGGTAACCCATTTGCTTACCCGGACTCCGGTCCTCGAAGTACAACACCGCGATATTGTTCTTCGCGTAATCGCCAGTAAGGCCCTCGGGCGTCGCCGAACCCTGCGTCGCCTTCCACGCGAACCATCCGCCGGCTGCCAACAACGGCACGGCGACGGCGGCGGCGATCATCACTCTCTTCTTCGTCTTCGAGCCGCTGCCTAACGCGGGGCGCTCCACCGTCTCGGCGGCGAGGGCCTTGGCCTTCAGGCTGTCGCGGCGCCGACGTGCTGCGCCCTCGTCATCCGTGAGTGCCGTCGCGAAATCGGTGGCCGAGTGGAACCGGTCCGCCGGGACTTTCGCCATCGCGCGGAGAATCGCGTCCTCTACCGCGTCGGGAATCGTATTCCGAACGATCTTGAGACTCGGCACGTTGTCGAGCGAGTGCCGAGCGAGAAGAGCCATGGCGGTCGGCCCCGTAAACGGCGGCTGCCCCGCGAGCAGCTCGTACACCACGCAGGCGAGACTGTAGATGTCGCTCTCGGGCGTGACATCCTTGCTGCCCATCGCCTGCTCGGGCGACATGTACGTCGGCGTACCGACGGCCATCCCTGTCCGAGTCAGCGTTTCGCCACCGGCGACCGACACGGCGCGCGCGATACCGAAGTCCGCGACCATCGCGCCGGTTGCATCGAGCAGGATGTTCTCGGGCTTGATGTCCCGATGGATGACACCCTTCGAGTGCGCGTAAGCAAGCGCGTCCGCAACCTGCTGCGCGATCTTGATCGTGTCCTCGACCGGGAGCTGCTTCTCCTTATTGAGGCGATCGCGCAGTGATGCGCCGTCAACGAACGGCATCACATAGTACAACAAGCCGTCGGCCTGCCCGGAGTCCAGCACGCCAACGATCCGCGGATGCTGCAGCACCGTACCAACTTCGATCTCGCGCAGAAACCGCTCCTGTCCGAGCGTGACCGCGAGCTCGGGCAGCAACACCTTCACCGCAACGTATTTGTCCCGCGTTAGGTCACGCGCCAGATATACGCTCGCCATCCCGCCGCGCCCAAGCTCACGCTCGAACGCGTACCGCCCCGCAAGCGCAGCCTGGAGGGTCGACAACGAGATTTGGTGCGTCGTCGCTTCCACCGCTTTCTTCCTCGAACAGTCGGGTTGTCACCCGATACCGCACAAAAATCCGTGCTGCCGGTCACTATTCGCCCGGTACCATTATACAGTCCGGCGGCAAAATCGGCACGTCGGGTTAACCCGAGTCAATAAACATACGTGCACGGCGCGCGGGAAGCCCGCTCCCTACCTTTTTGCCTCGAGCGGCGGTTCCCGTCTCCAACTAGTAGCCTGCTCATACGAATACGCCAATCGGATCAAGGTTTCCTCGCTCCACGGTCTGCCAAAGAACTGCAGCCCGGCTGGCAACACGCTTCGCGTATAACCCATCGGAACCGTGATCGCTGGATACCCGGTACTTGGGGAAAAGAGTTGATTGTTGTCGCCCGCCGGCGTGTTCAGGTCACCGATCAGGCGAGGAGGGTTGCTCCACGTGGGATAGACGAGCGCATCGAGTCGCTTTCCGTCCATCTCGCGCAGGACCGCCGCGCGCAGCCCTTCCCGGAACCGGTCGCGCGACGCACACCCCGGATTCCGCTCGGGGGGCAGCGACTCGGCCTGCGCCGCCGTGAGCCGCACCTCGATCGACGGGTGAAAGCGCCGCGAACGAATCAGGTCGGCCACTGTCTTCACCGGGAGGGTCGTATCGTTTCGCGAGGCCAGAAACCGCTCGAAGTCGTACTTGAACGGGTTGCATCCGCCCACCTGCGAGCGACGCAGTGAGTCGAGCTCCGGGATCATCACCGAGTCGACCACAGTCGCACCCTGCTTCCGGAGATCGGCCAGCGCCCGATTGAAGACGCGCACGACCTCCGTATCCGTTGTCGGCGTGAGATACGCCTGGGTCAGCACACCGATGCGTGCACCCTTCAACCCGTCACGCCGCAATGACTTGGAGTAGTCCGGGATCGCGCGGTCGCGGCTTGCCGCCGTCGCCGAGTCGAGCGGATCGAAGCCGACCACCTGCTGGAACACCGCGACCGCGTCGGTCACCGTCCGGGCCATTGGTCCCGCAATGTCGGCCGATAGAAACAGCGGGACGACGCCAGCACGACTCGTTAGGCCCATGGTCGACCGGATACCCACCAGATCGTTGTGGGCAGACGGGCCACGAATCGAGTTGCCCGTGTCAGTCCCGAGCCCGATGACGCCAAAACTTGCCGCCACTGCGGCGCCAGTACCGCCACTTGATCCCGCCGTCACGCGGTCGAGCGCATATGGATTCCTGGTATAGCCCGGGAGGATCGAGCTGACGGTTTCGTAGGGTGAGAACGCCAGCTCAGCCATGTTCGACTTGGCTAGCACGATCGCGCCGGCGTCCTCGAGCCGCCGCACCATCGTCGCGTCTTCGCGCGGCGTCCAGCCTTTCAGCGCGAGCGACCCGGCGGTCGTCTGCAAACCAGCCGTCTGGAAGTTGTCTTTGACGATGATCGGGATGCAGAAGAGCGGACCGCCGAGCGTGCGGGTCGCGCCGAACTGGCGGTCGAGCGAGTCCGCGATCGAGAGCGCCTTCGGGTTCGTCAGGATGATCGCGTTGATCGCCGGTCCGCGCTTGTCGCACGCATCGATCCGCGCGAGATATCCCGCCACGATCGCATGACAGGTCATTGTCCGCTGTCGAAGCGCGGTGTGCACCTGAGCGATGGTCGCTTCCGCAAAGCGGAACGCCGGGCGCGACTGACCTGCGGCATCGCGAGCTGTCAGGGCGGTTGCGACTAAGAGGAGAGTAGGACGCATTTTGGCGACTGGCGACGGGCGGCGGGCGATTGGCAAGACAAAAGACCTCGGGATGCCTCCTTCGCGCTAGAGGCATCCCGAGGTTCTCCGCTTTCAGTCGCCAGTCGCCAGTCGCCAGTCTACCTGCGACCTGTACTACCGCCAAAAGTATCGCAGGAATTCGGATCGCCGCTCTCCAGACCCCGCCGGAACCACTGAGACCGCTGCGCGGACGAGCCGTGGGTAAACGTGTCGGGATGGATTGAGCCGGTCGTCTGCGCCTGAATACGGTCATCGCCTACCGCCGACGCAGCGGCGAGGCCCTCTTCGACGTCACCCTGCTCGAGCAGCTTCCGTTGCGCGGTGCTGTTCCCCCAGACGCCGGCGAAGCAGTCGGCCTGGAGCTCGAGCGCCACCGACAGCTGATTGGCCGCACCGGGCCGCGACTCCTGCATCTGCCTCACGCGCTGCTCGATGCCGAGGAGGTGCTGGACGTGATGTCCGAACTCGTGTGCGACCACGTACGCCTGGGCGAAGTCTCCCGGTGCACCGAAGCGCTGGGCGAGCTCGTCGAAGAAGCTGAGGTCGAGATACACGTGCTGGTCGACAGGGCAATAGAACGGGCCGACTTGCGCCGGGGCCTGGCCACACCGCGTGTTCACCGCATCATTGAAAACGCTGAGCGTCGCATGCTGATACTGCTGGCCGTCGACCTTTGGGAGGAGTTGGTCCCATGTTTGTTGCACATCGTCAGTGATGAAGTTGACGAACTGAAATCGCTTCTCCTCCTCCGGCGTTTTGCTTCCTGGCTGCTGCACGTCGCCCGGCGCGGCCTGCTGCGGCGCGGGATTTCCGCCACCACCGTCGAAGATGTTCACGCCGAAGACGAGGCTCAGAATCAGCGCGACCACCGCGCCGCCGATTCCCATGCCGCGCCCCAACATCATCCCGCCTCCGCCGCCGCCGGTTTGACCGCGGAGGTCTTCGACATCCTTGCTGCGTCCGCCCGGTGTCCAACGCATTGTTGCCTCGGTTCGATCAGTGAGAGCGCATCAACAATGCACGACACGAGCCGCGACGCA
>Ga0308176_10002367_pt1 | contig 11837 bp, 12 predicted proteins | sample PhyCR2_3_FD_203890 | JGI IMG/M metagenome (GOLD analysis project Ga0308176, IMG submission 203890) | Soil microbial communities from UC Gill Tract Community Farm, Albany, California, United States - DLSLS.C.R2 | ecosystem: Environmental > Terrestrial > Soil > Agricultural land | place: USA... | reverse complement strand
GACTTCGACCGGGCCAGCGGGGAATTGCGGGTCGCGCCGACGCTGAAGCTGCACATGGTGGAACTCGACACCCCGCTGCACTTCGCGTACTACAAGCCGACCTTCCTGCGCCAGGTCCTCGAGCGGCACGCGCCCGAGGCGACGGTGGTCGCCTACCTGGATCCGGACATCGTCCTCAAGTGCAACTGGCCTTCGTTCGCCGCCTGGTTCACGGACGACGGGATCTCGCTGTGCGAGGACGTCAACCCCAACTTCCCCGAGCGGCACCCGAAACGTCTGCAGTGGCGGCGCTTTTTCGAGTCGCACGGCGTCACCTCGGTGCGCGGCGTGGAGCGCTACTACAACTCCGGTTTCATCGGCGTGCCGCGTGCGCACATGGCGTTCCTGGATCTCTGGAGCCACCTGTGCGACCTGGTGGTCGACCAGAACAACGGCGTCAAGCACCTGAAGGCCGGCGATGCGAATTCCCTTTTCCATTCGACGGATCAGGATGCGCTCAATTTCGCCCTCACCGTGAGCGAGGTGCCGCTCAACACGGCCGGGCCCGAAGCCATGGACTTCATGCCGGGCGGCTACTACCTGTCGCATGCCATCGGCTGGCTCAAGCCCTGGCGCGGCCAGCACATCCGCCAGGCCCTGCTCGGCATGCCTCCCTCGCCGGCGACCAAGGCCTACTTCAACTTCGCCAACCATCCGATCAAGGTGTTCGGCTCGGCCGAGTTCGTTCGGCGCGTCTGGTCGCACAAGCTCGCATCGGCCATCGGCCGCTTCTACAAGCGGGACTGAGACTCCACGCCCCACTGCCGCCAGCGCAGGATCAGCAGGCCGTACTGGAAGATGAAATTGGCCACGCCGGTCGCGATGGCGAAGCCCAGGATCGAACGCAGGTCGCTGATGCCGACCACGGCCAGGTACAGCGACTGGATCACCAGCGTCACCGCGATGCTGTAGGTCTGGCCCGCGGTCGCGCCTCGCACCGTCAGCGAACTGAAGGCGTAGCCGGCCGCACTGGCGAGGATCGACGACAGGAAGACCATCCAGACCAGCGGCTCCATGCTGCGGTACTTCTCGCCCAGCAGCAGGATCCAGTACTGGGGCAGGAGGTAGGCGCTCAGCAGCACCAGCGCCATCAGGCCGAGGTAGACCAGGTGGGCCCGCCACATGATGGCGCGCACCTCGCGCCCGGGTTTCGCCCGCGCCACCGCCGGGAACAGCAGGACGCCGGTCACCCGGTCCACGATCATCAGCGCCATCGCCAGCCGTCCGAAGGCGCCGACCTCGGCCATCATGCTGGAGTTGCCGAACAGCGAAACCAGGAATACCGTGACGACGCCCTGCACCTGATAGAAGATCGCCGGCAGCACCAGCGGCTTGGCGATCCGGATCACCTCGGCATCGACCCGCCTGGCGTCGGCGGCATCGAGCGTGTGGTCGGGGATCTGGCGGGCCTCGAGATCGCGCCGCATCAGCGCGATGCTGGCGACACTGGCCGCCGCGGTGGCCGCCACCACGCCGGCCACCGCCCAGGGACCCAGGGGCAGCGCGAGCACCGCGCAGACGAGCGCGATGCGGACCACGGTCGAGAGCAGCCCGATGCGGCTCAGGCTCGTCACATGGCCCAGGATGGTCAGCACCGTGCGCAGGTAGTGGTCGCGCAGCGAGGTCAGCACGGCCACCATCGCGAACACCGAGGCCAGCAGATAGCCGGCATTGATCCAGCCGTGCTGGCGCGAACTGATGAACCAGTAGGGCACCACGATCGCGACCCCGACGCCCAGCAGCATCCAGCGCCGGCGGAACACCTGCCGGCAGGCGCCCACCACCCAGAGTTGTTCGCGGGCACGCTGCCCGACCACCGGCAGGCAGCAATGGGCCAGCCCGAGGTCGGTCACGCCCAGCAGCAACGTGAGGCAGGCGAACAGGAAGGTGTAGGCGGCGTACTGGTCTTTCGGCAGCACGTTGACGATCAGCAGGCCGGCAAGACCGCCGGCGACCACGCCAAAGGTCTCGACGCCGCCGACCATGGCGATCTGGCGCAAACGGGCAACAAGATTCACTGGCGGGCGGCGTCGGTCATGGGGCTGGCCGGCGTCGGCCGGGGGCGAAATCGAACGGGCGCCCGGAACCGGGCGGGGGCTCTACGATACGCGAACGCAGACGCCTGCCCTCAGATCAACGGCAAAGGCTGCAGCGGCCGTTCGAAATAGTCCCCCAGCGTCTCCAGGGCGTGCGGCTCCAGGATGCGCAGCCAGCCGCTGTCGAGCTTGTAGAGTCCGAGGCGCTGCAGCCGCCGCAGCGTCTTGTTGGTGTGGACCAGCGACAGGCCCAGGGCATCGGCGATGTGCTGCTGGTTGAAGGGGAACTCGGCCCAGCCGTCGCGCACCATGCCGGCGCGCTCCGCCCGCCGGTACAGGTGCATCAGCAGCATCGCGACCCTTTCGCTCGCATTGCGCCGGCCGGCCGTGACGAGGTTGTCGTCGACCAGCTTCTCCTCGCGCGCCGCCAGCCAGGTGATGTGGTAGCCGAGCTTGGGACGGGCGTGGAACAGGCTCCACAGGTTGTCGCGCTCGAAGCTGCACATCGTCGTGACCGTCACCGCCTCCACGCCGTGCGTGTGGCCGTCGGCGAATTCATCCTGCAGGCCGATGAAGTCGCCCGGCAGCAGGAAGCTGAGGATCTGGCGCCGGCCGTCGCTGAGCGACTTGTAGCGGAACGCCCAGCCGGAATACAGCGTGAAGAGCTGGGCCGACGGCCGGTCCTCCCCGACGATGGCGGCGCCGGCTTCGACCACCCGGGTGCCGCTGCGGAAGGACTGGATGGTGCGCACCTCGTCGGCGGCGACGGCGAGAAAGGCGGGGCTGGTGCGCAGCGCGCATTCCTCGCAAGGGTGGTCGCATCGCGGTGGGTGGGCTGGCGCTGGATAGTCCCCGAATTTCACTTGAACACTATAGGGCAGAGTGCTGTGTCTTTTGACGTTTTCGCCGGCCGGGGCGACTCCTACACTGGGCCCGCCCTCCCTCGAACCACGAATGCCGGAACTCCAAGAAATCCTTTATTGCAGCCTGTTGGCGCCCGATCAACCGACCCAGGTGGTGGGCCGGATCGTGACCCATGCCCGGTCACGCAACGCGAGCGAAGGCATCACCGGCCTGCTGGTGTTCGACGGCATGCGCTTCTGCCAGCATTTCGAGGGACCACCCGAAACGGTGCATGCGCTGCTGGCGCGGCTGGAAGCCGACCGCCGCCACACCGAGCTGCGGGTGCTGCACCACGGCAGCCTGCCGGCGCGGCGCTACCTTCGGTTCGAGATGGGCCTGGCCGAAGTCGAACACCAGGACGATCTGGGGGAGATCGCGCAGCTGCAGGGCGACGCAGCCCTGCAGCAGTTCATTGCGCTGCGGCCGCGCTTCGACATCGGCGGCTGAGCCGCGGGCGTCCGAGGCTCAGGCGGCCGCGTCCCAGCTGTAGGTGGCGCCGTGGCTGTCCCACGGTTCCATCACGATCCGCTCGCCGGCGGCCACCGCCAGCGACTCGCCGGGCGCCAGCACCAGGTCTTCGCTGCCGGCATGGGCGGTGGCGTCGCGGGTCACCCAGACCCGGCCCTGGCGGATGCGCAGCACGCTCGCGCCGGAGGCCTTGAGGCTCATCGCATGCCCGGCATCGAGCTGCCAGGCACCCCGGCGCACGGCCGGCGGCACGGCAGCGGCACGGGCCGGGGTGGCGGATGAAAGCGAGGGCGAGGTGCAGACGGCGGACATGGCGGACTCCTGAGGTGACTGTGCGCAAAGGCGCGCTTCGGGAATGAATGATCTTCCCGCGCTCGTTGGCAGTCCAATGAAAACGCGCTAGCCTACTGATTCCGGATTCGCATCAATCCAACTTCGACCGAGGCCCCGTCCCGTGCTCCATTCCCAGACCCATCTGCGTTCGCGGCCGATTGCGGCCGGCCACCTGCGCGCCTTCGAGGCGGTCGCCCGGCACCTGAACTTCCGTGCCGCCGCCGAGGAAATGGCCCTGACCCAGTCGGCCGTCAGCCGCCAGATCCAGTCGCTCGAGGAAGAGGTCGGCGTCAGCCTGTTCCTGCGCCACACGCGGGCGGTGGAGCTCACCGGCGCCGGCGCCCAGCTGCTGCTGGCGGTGCAGCAGTCGCTGCCGCGCATCGACGGCGCGGTGCGCCAGATCCGGCAGAACGCGGGGCGCAAGAGCGTCTCGCTCACCACCTTCGCGTCCTTCGCCTCGATGTGGCTGATCCCGCGCCTGGAGGCCTTCCAGCGCGACAACCCCGAGATCGACATCCGGATCGACGCCAGCGACGTCGCGCTCGACATGGACATCGCCGACGTCGACATCGCGCTGCGCTACGGGCCGCGCGAGCACATGCCGGCGGGCGCCCACCGGCTGTTCGGCGAAACCATCACGCCGGTGGCCAGCCCCTGGCTGATCAAGAGCAACCCGGCCATCAAGACGCCGGCCGACATCGCGCGCTTCACCTTGATCGAGGCCGGCGACGCCCATCGCACGCACCTCGAATGGCTCACCTGGCGCCGCTGGTTCGAGGTCAACGACATGCTGCGGGCCCAGCCCCGGCGCTGGCTGTACTTCAACTACGCCTACCAGATGGTGCAGGCCGCGCTGACCGGCCAGGGCGTGGTGCTGGCGCGCAGCTCGCTGATCGCCGAGAGCCTGGCCAACGGCGACCTGGTCGAGGTGCTGCCGCACCACCGCATGGATTCGCCGATGGGCTACTGGCTGATCACCGGCCCGCGCAGCGCGCCCCGGCCCGAGATCCAGGCCTTCTGCGAGTGGCTGCAGGCCCAGGCCGCAACCACCCGGGAAACGATCGGCGAGGTGCCGGACCCCGACACCGTCGACCAGATGGATTGACGCTCGCGCTCAGCCTATCGGCCAGACCACGCCGTTGTCGTTGAGGATGGCGTCGAGCGGAAGATCGTGCGCTTCCGGCTCGAAATCGTCGAGGAAGCCGCCCGTGTAGCCGAGCCCGACCGTGAACGGACGGGGCTCCAGCGCGGCCAGCGTGCGGTCGTAGAAGCCGCCGCCGTAGCCCAGCCGGTAGCCGCCCGCGCTGTAGCCCAGGCAGGGGACGAACAGCAGGGTCGGCACGATCAGCTCGGTGTCCTTGGGCTTCGGGATGTCGAAGGCGTCGTTCTCCATCGGGCAGCCGGGATGCCAGGCATGGAAGGTCAGCGTCTTGTGGACCCGGTCGACCACCGGCAGGCCGATGCGGCGGCGCTGCGGCTCGTCGAGCAGCTCGCCGTCTTCCTTCCAGCGGTGCAGCGCCGGCAGCGGATCGAATTCGCCCTTGATCGGCCAGTAGGCGCCGATCACGGTGTCCGGGCGGCCCACCAGCCAGATCCGCATCACGCGCTGGAGCAGGTCGGCGCGCGCCAGCCGGTCGGGCATGGCCAGGCGCTGCTCGATCAGCGCGGCACGCAATTGTCCTTTGAGAAAAGTGGCCGTTTCCGAGGTGTCGGCGCCCTTTGACTTGTCCATAATCCCCCGATGCAGTTCGCAAGCATTTTGGCATCCGCGCGGCGCCTTCCCCGCGCCTCTTTTTCCACCCTCGCTTTTTCGCTCGTTCTGGCCACCGCCGCCTTCTGGCAGCCGGCCCGGGCGCAGAGCGGCGGCGACGATGTCCTGCTGCAGATGAAGCAGGCCGCCCAGCGCGGCGACAAGGCGCGCCTCTCGGCCCTGCTGCCGCAGGCGCGCGGCCATGCGCTCGAACCCTGGGCCGCCTATTGGGAGCTGAAGGCCCGGCTGGGCGAGAGCAGCGCGCTGGAGGTGCAGGATTTCCTCACCCGCTACGCCGGCACCTACCAGGAAGACCGGCTGCGCAACGACTGGCTGCTGCTGGCCGGCCAGCGCCGCGACTGGGACGGCTTCGGCATGCTGCACCCGGCCTACCGCATGAACGACGATGCCCAGGTGAGCTGCTATGCGATCCTGGTCGAGACGCTGCGCTCGGGCAGCGCCACCCAGGCCCAGGCCGACGAGGTCCGCCGCCAGTGGTTCGCCCAGCGCGATCTCGACGACGGCTGCCTGACCGCCGCCGACCGCATGATCGGCGCCCGCCTGATGTCGCCCAACGACGCCTGGAAGAAGGCCCGGCTGTCGATCGAGGCCAACCGGCCGCAGGCCGCCCGCGCCGCGGTCACCCTGGTGGCGCCGGACGCGATCGCCCTGTTCGACGAGATGAACGCCAACCCGGCCAAGTTCCTGGCCGGCCGCGCCACCGCGGTCGCCAAGTCGCGCCGCGAGCTGGTGGTGCTGGCCCTGATCAAGGTCACCGTCGCCGATCCGGGGGTGGCCGCCGCGCAGCTGGAGGGCAAGTGGGACAGCACGCTCAGCAACGAGGAGCGCAACTGGCTCTGGGGTGCCATCGGGCGCCAGTTCGCGACCAAGCTGTCGCCGCTGGCGGGCAGCTATTTCGCCAATGTCACCCGGCTCGGCGACCTGACCGATGACATGCTGGCCTGGAAAGCCAGGGCGGCGCTGCGCATCGGCAGCTGGAAGGACGTGCGGGCGGCCGTCGACGCGATGAGCGAGGCGCAGCAGCAGGACCCGACCTGGGTCTACTGGAAGGCCCGCGCCCTGATGGCCGGCGGCGGCGAGGAGCGCCGCGGCCAGGCCCGCATCCTGTTCGAGAGCATCGCCGGCACCCGCGGCTTCTACGAGCTGCTGGCGCTCGAGGAACTGGGCCAGCGCGCCGCCGTGCCGACCCGGCCGGCGCCGCTCACGCCCGAAGAGAAAGCCGCCGCCCGCAGCAACCCGGCGCTCAACCGCGCGCTCCACGCGATCGCGATCGGGCTGCGCCCCGAAGGCACGCGCGAATGGAACTACGCCACCAACCTGCACGACAAGGGCGGCATGGGCGACCGCGAACTGCTGGCGGCCGCCGACTTCGCCTGCCAGCGCGAAGTCTGGGACCGCTGCATCAACACCAGCGAGCGCACCAAGGGCGTGATCGACGTCGACCAGCGCTTCCCGATGCCCTTCCATGACGCCGTGCTGCGCAAGAGCCAGGAGATCGGCCTCGACCCGGCCTACGTCTACGGCCTGATCCGCCAGGAGAGCCGCTTCATCATGGACGCGCGCTCCGGCGTCGGCGCCTCCGGCCTGATGCAGGTGATGCCCGCCACCGCGCGCTGGACGGCCCGGAAGATCGGCATGGCCGACTTCACGCCCGGCCAGATCACCGACCGCGACACCAACATCACGATCGGCACCAACTACCTCAAGCTGGCGCTGGACGATTTCGACGGCTCGATGGCGCTCGCCGCGGCGGCCTACAACGCCGGCCCGGGCCGGCCGCGCAGCTGGCGCAACGGACCGACCATGGAAGCCGCGATCTGGGCCGAGAACGTGCCCTTCAACGAAACCCGCGACTACGTCAAGAAGGTGCTCGCCAACACCACCAACTACGCGGCCGTGATCAGCGGCCAGCCGCAGTCGCTCAAGTCGCGGCTGGGCAACGTGGGGCCGCGCAATGCGGCCGAGCCGGAGCCCAACAAAGACCTGCCCTGAGGCGGGCTCGACGGGGCCATGAACCGCACCCTGCAGGGCCTGCGCGCCCAGCTTCCTCCCTGGGCCCTCGAATGGCTCGGCGTCATCGTCCCGCTGGTGCAGGTGGGCCTGATCCTGCTGGGCGCCTGGCTGCTGGTGCGCCTGGCGCGGCGGCTGATCGAGCGCGTGACCCTCGGCTATGCCTTGCCGAGCAACGTCGACCTGATCACGCGGCGCACGGTCGCCTTCCTGATCTGGGGCGGCGCGCTGCTGTGGGGCCTGGAGCGGGCCGGCGTCTCGGGCACCGTGCTGTGGACCGCCTTCACCAGCTTTGCCGCCGTCGGCGCGGTGGCCTTCTTCGCCGCCTGGAGCGTGCTGTCGAACATCTTCTGCGCGCTGCTGATCTTCACCACGCGGATGTTCTGGCCCGGCGACACCATCGAGGTGCTCGAGAACGGCGAAAAGCCGGGCCTCAAGGGCCGTGTGCTCGACATCAACCTGGTCTTCACCACGCTGGAGGAAAGCGGAACCGGGCAGGACGGCACGACGCTGAAGATCCCCAACAGCATGTTCTTCCAGCGCGCCGTGCGCCGCTGGCACGGCAGCGCGCCCGCCTTGCCGCGGTCGGTCGAGCCGAGGCCACAGGGCTCCATCGAGGTGGCACCGCCCGGCTGAACGGCGCGAAAGTGCCGGCGTCCTACAGCCGGGCGCGCCCTGCCCGGCGACACTGCGGCCACCCCCGACTTCCAGCCGCAGCATGGCCGCCTCCGTCTGGGCGGCCACGGCCGAGGTGCTCGCCGCCGAGTTTTCCGACGTTCCCGACCTCCCGCAGGTGCTGCGCATCGCCGTGCGCCTGCTGCTGGCCTCGGTGCTCGGCTTCCTGCTCGGCTTCGAGCGCGAGCAGCACGGCAAGGCCGCGGGGGTGCGCACCCACATGCTGGTGGCGATCGGCTCGGCGATGTTCGTGCTGGTGCCGCAGCAGGCCGGCATCGCGCCGGCCGACATGAGCCGGGTGATCCAGGGCCTGGTGGCGGGCGTGGGCTTCCTGTGCGCCGGCACCATCCTCAAGCAGGGCCGGGACGAACAGCAGGTGCAGGGCCTCACGACCGCGGCCGGCCTGTGGATGACGGCCGCGATCGGCATGGCCTGCGGCCTCGGGCGCGAGGTGACCGCCGTGTTGAGCGCCTTGCTGGCGCTGGCGGTGCTGGCGCTGGTGCCCCGGCTGGTGGCGCTGCTCGAACGGGTGGTCGGGCCGCCCGCCGGCGAGGGCCCCAAGCCCCGGGTGATCGCCGCGCCGGAAGATGCGCCCGGGCGCCGCTAGCATCGAAGGCTTTGCATCACCCCGGAGGCCCGTCATGACCCAGCTCTACATCGGCAACAAGAACTACTCGTCGTGGTCGATGCGACCCTGGGTGCTCATGAAGCAGGCCGGCATCCCGTTCGACGAAGTGGTGCTGCGCTTCGACTCCTTCGACACCGGCTCGCAATTCAAGAACGCCATCGGCGCGCTCAACCCGGTCGCCAAGGTGCCGGTGCTGGTCGACGGCGATCTGGTGGTCTGGGACACCCTGGCCATCGCCGAGTACCTGGCCGAGACCCATCCGAACAAGAAGCTGTGGCCGCAGGCAGCGGCCGAGCGGGCCCGCGCGCGCAGCATCTGCGCCGAGATGCACGCGGGATTCGGCGGGCTGCGCAGCCACTGCGGCATGAACATCGAGGCCTCGCTGCCCGACGTCGGCGCCCGACTGCTGCGCGAGCAGCCGGAGGTGAGGTCCGACCTCGAACGCATCGTCCAGATGTGGGGCGGCCTGCTGGCGCAGCACGGCGGGCCGATGCTGTTCGGCGAGTTCACGATCGCGGATGCCTACTTCGCGCCGGTCGGCACCCGCATCAGGACCTACGGCCTGCCGGTGCCGGCCGCGATCACGGCCTACATCGAACGCGTGCAGGCCCTGCCCGGCGTCAAGGCCTGGATCGACGGCGCGCTGGCCGAGAAGGACTTCCTTCCCTTCGAGGAGCCCTACCGCAGCGGCCGCTGAGCCTCGGCTGAACACACCCTAGACTTCCGGCATGCAAACCTATCTCGTCGGCGGCGCGATCCGCGATGCGCTGCTCGGCCGCGCCGGCAGCGACCACGACTGGGTGGTGGTGGGCGCCACCCCCGAGCAGATGACGGCGCGCGGTTTCCTGCCCGTGGGGCGCGACTTCCCGGTCTTCCTGCACCCCGAGACGCGCGAGGAATACGCCCTGGCGCGCACCGAGCGCAAGAGCGCGCCGGGCTACCGCGGCTTCGTGGTGCACGCGGCGCCCGACGTCACGCTCGAACAGGACCTGGCGCGGCGCGACCTGACCATCAACGCGATCGCGCTGGCGGCGGACAAGCTGGCGGCGTCGGACCGGCTGGACATCGACCCGGCCGACCTGGTCGACCCCTTCCACGGCCAGCGCGACCTGCGGCTCAAGCAGCTGCGCCACGTGACCGGTGCCTTTCGCGAAGACCCGGTGCGCATCCTGCGGGTCGCGCGCTTCGCCGCCCGCTTCGCCGATTTCGAGGTCGCGCCGGAGACCCTGGCGCTGCTGCGCGAGATGGTCGAGGCCGGCGAGGTCGACGCCCTGGTGCCCGAGCGGGTCTGGCAGGAGCTGGCGCGCGGCCTGATGGAGGCCCGGCCCTCGCGCATGTTCGAACTGCTGCGCGCCTGCGGCGCCCTCGCGGTGCTGCTGCCCGAGGTCGACCGCCTGTGGGGCGTGCCCCAGCCCGAGGCGCACCATCCGGAGGTCGACACCGGCGTGCACCTCATGATGGTGCTCGACATGGCGGCCCGGCTCGGGGCGCCGCTGGGGGTGCGCTTCGCCTGCCTGGTGCACGACCTCGGCAAGGGCACCACCCCGGCCGACGCGCTGCCGCGCCACATCGGCCACGAGCAGCGCAGCGCCCGGCTGCTGCGCGCGGTCTGCGAGCGCTGGCGGGTGCCGGTGGAGCTGCGCGAGCTGGCCGACGTGGTGGCGCGCGAGCACGGCAACATCCACCGCAGCGGCGATCTGAACGCCGCCGCCATCGTCCGCCTGCTGGAGCGCTGCGATGCGGTGCGCAAGCCCGAGCGCTTCGACGAGGTGCTGCTGGCCTGCGAGTGCGATGCCCGGGGGCGGCTTGGCCTGGAGGACACGCCCTACCCGCAGCGCCCCCGGCTGCAGGCCGCGCTGGCGGCCGCGCGCGCGGTGGCCACCGAACCGATCGCCCGCGAAGCCCAGGCCGGCGGCGCCGCCGGCCCCGAGATCGGTGCGGCCATCGCGCGGGCCCGGGTGGCAGCCGTCGCGGCCGCGCTGAGTTCCCAATAGGGACATTGGCCGACGCGCCGCGGCGCGCGAGTCTGCTATGGTTTTCCCTCCATGCAGAAGCCTCCCCGACTCCCGCCCGACGCGGCCCTGTTCCTCGACTTCGACGGCACGCTGGTGGACCTCGCCGAAACGCCCGAGGCGATCCACGTCCCGCCGGCCATGGTGGGGCTGCTGGGCGATCTGCGCGAGCTGCTGGGCGGTGCGCTGGCGGTCGTCTCCGGACGCCAGATCGACGTCCTCGACCGCTTCCTGGCCCCGTTGCGGCTGCCGGCCGCCGGCGAGCACGGCGTCCAGCGCCGCGATGCCGAAGGCCGGATGCAGGAGCAGCGCGCCCCCGACCTGGCGCGGGTGCTCGATGCCGCCAACGAACTCGCGCGCGTGCACGAGGGCCTGCTGGTGGAGCGCAAGCACGCCGCCATCGCCCTGCACTACCGGCTCGCGCCGCAGCTCGAGGCGGTCTGCCGCGACGCCATGGCGCGCATCATCTTCGACCAGCCGCAGCTGGAGCTGATGCACGGCAAGTTCGTCTTCGAGGTCAAGCCCGCCGGCGTCCACAAGGGCGGCGCGATCGCCGCCTTCATGGAGGAGGCGCCGTTCGCCGGCCGGGTGCCGGTGTTCGCCGGCGACGACACCACCGACGAGAACGGCTTCGCCGTGGTCCAGCCGCGCGGCGGCATCGCGATCAAGGTGGGCTCGGGCCCCAGCCAGGCGCTGCACCGGCTCGACTCGCCGCGGGCGGTGTTCGAATGGCTGATCGCGGCCCGTGACCAGTTGGCAGCGCCGCCCCCTCCAGCCACCCCGAAAAGGACCGAAGAATGAGTTCCGCCACCGCCGAGGCCGCCGCCGAAGACCATCACCGCGCCTCCCCTGCGACCGCGCCGGGGGGCTTCGGCCCGCCGGCGTCCGCCTCGCTGGATGTGGGCGTGATCGGCAACTGCGCCTACAGCGCCCTGGTCGACGCCCGCGGCCGCGTGGTCTGG
>Ga0308176_10002366_pt1 | contig 11837 bp, 12 predicted proteins | sample PhyCR2_3_FD_203890 | JGI IMG/M metagenome (GOLD analysis project Ga0308176, IMG submission 203890) | Soil microbial communities from UC Gill Tract Community Farm, Albany, California, United States - DLSLS.C.R2 | ecosystem: Environmental > Terrestrial > Soil > Agricultural land | place: USA... | reverse complement strand
GATCTCTCCACGCTTGCCCAGAAGCTGTTCGACCCCAGTGCGAACCGGCTGTTCATGCGCCGCGGTTTGCCGTCCTCTGCGAGTCCTCCGCGTCTCTGCGTCTCTGCGGCGCAGTCCCGCCGTGTCTCGCCTCGTTTCTCCCCTCACGCATCCGTTTTGTTGAAATCCCGTGAAAAGGGACTAACTTTATAGGGCTTCGTGGATCCGTTCGGCGAGAGGTGCCGCGGACGCGGGGTTTGCGCGCCGTAAGACGCGTCCTTGCAGGAAGTTACGAGTCGAGAGCAGAGCGATATGAGCACGTCGATCGAAAGCCTGGTCAACCGGGAGTACAAGGCCGGATTCGTCACGGACATCGAGGCCGACGCGATCCCGCGCGGGCTTACGGAGGAGACCGTTCGCCTCATCTCGGCGCGGAAGGACGAGCCGGGGTGGCTGCTCGAGTGGCGGCTGAAGGCCTTTCGCCGCTGGCAGCAGATGACGGAGCCGCGGTGGCCGAACGTCGAGTACCCGCCGATCGACTACCAGGACATCGTCTACTACTCGGCGCCGAAGACGGCGAAGCCGTTAGGCAGCCTCGACGAGGTCGACCCGAAGATCCGCGAGACCTACGACAAGCTCGGCATCCCGCTCCACGAGCAGAAGCTGCTGGCCGGGGTCGCGGTCGACGCCGTGTTCGACTCGGTCTCGGTCGGGACGTCGTACAAGGAGGAGCTGGCGAAGTTCGGGATCATCTTCATGAGCTTCGGCGAGGCGGTGCGCGAGCATCCCGAGCTGGTCCAGAAGTATCTCGGCTCGGTCGTCCCCTACAGCGACAACTTCTTCGCCGCGCTGAACGCGGCGGTGTTCAGCGACGGGTCCTTCGTGTACATCCCGAAGGGGGTGCGCTGCCCGATGGAGCTGTCGACGTACTTCCGCATCAACGCGGCCGACACCGGCCAGTTCGAGCGGACGCTGATCGTCGCCGACGAGGGGGCGTACGTCTCGTACCTCGAGGGGTGCACGGCGCCGAAGCGCTCGACCAACCAGCTGCACGCCGCGGTCGTCGAGCTCGTCGCGTTAGGCGACGCGACGATCAAGTACAGCACGGTGCAGAACTGGTATGCCGGCGACGAGAACGGCGTCGGCGGGATCTACAACTTCGTCACCAAGCGCGGGAAGTGCGCGGGACCGCGTTCCAAGATCTCGTGGACGCAGGTCGAGACGGGGAGCGCGATCACCTGGAAGTACCCGAGCGTCATCCTCCAGGGCGACGACTCGACCGGTGAGTTCTACAGCGTCGCGGTGGTCAACAACCACCAGCAGGCGGACACCGGGACGAAGATGATCCACATCGGGAAGAACACGAAGTCGAACATCGTCAGCAAGGGGATCAGCGCCGGCCAGGGGAACAACTCGTACCGCGGCCAGGTGAAGGTGCTGCCGAAGGCGGAGAACGCGCGCAACTACACGCAGTGCGACTCGATGCTCGTCGGCAACAGGTGCGGCGCGCACACCTTCCCCTACATCGAGGTCGCCAACAACACGGCGACGATCGAGCACGAAGCGAGCACGTCGAAGATCGGCGAGGACCAGATCTTCTACCTGAAGCAGCGCGGGATGAGCGCCGAGCAGGCGGTGTCGATGATCGTCAGCGGCTTCTGCAAGGAAGTCTTCAAGGAGCTGCCGATGGAATTCGCGCTGGAAGCCCAACAACTTCTTGGGATCACTTTGGAAGGCAGTGTTGGCTGAGCGGCAGCCATTAGCCGTTAGCCGTTAGCGTTGAGCCACGCCGTTAACGGCAGTAACCGCAGTCGCTGAACGCTAACGGCTAATAGCTGATAGCCGACCTACACTGGAAATCGGGAAATGCTAGAAATAAAGGATTTGCACGCGACGGTGAGCGACAAGGAGATCCTGCGAGGGATCACGCTGAACATCGGGAAGGGCGAAGTACACGCCGTAATGGGCCCTAACGGCAGCGGAAAGAGCACGCTGGCGCAGGTGCTCGCCGGGCACCCGGCGTACACCGTCACCGGCGGATCGGTGACGTACGACGGGGAGGACCTGCTGGCGATGGATCCCGAGGTGCGGGCGCAGAAGGGGGTGTTCCTCGCCTTCCAGTATCCGGTGGAGATTCCCGGCGTCTCGAACGCGTACTTCCTGCGCACGGCGTACAACGAGATCCGGAAGGCGCGCGGCGAGGAGGAGGTCGACCCGATGGACTTCCTCGACGTCATGGAGCAGAAGCTCGCGCTCGTCGAGATGAACGACGCGATGCTCAATCGCTCGGTGAACACCGGCTTCTCCGGCGGCGAGAAGAAGCGCAACGAGATCCTGCAGATGGCGGTGCTCGAGCCGAAGCTGGCGATCCTCGACGAGACCGACTCGGGGCTCGACATCGACGCGCTCCGTGTCGTCGCCAACGGGGTCAACACGCTGCGGCGCCCCGATCGGTCGACGATCGTCGTCACGCACTATCAGCGGCTGCTCAACTACATCGTTCCCGATTTCGTGCACGTGCTCGCCGGGGGGCGCATCGTGAAGAGCGGCGGCAAGGAGCTCGCCCTCGAGCTCGAGGCAAAGGGTTACGACTGGGTCACCGGCGCGACCGGAGCCGCGGCGTGACCACGTCGGCCTACCTCGAGGACGTCAAGGCGGCGACTTCGCGCGACGGCGAGCCGCGCTGGCTGCGCGACCTGCGCAAGCGAGGCGCGGCGCAGTTCGCCAAGGTCGGCTTCCCGACGACGCGTGACGAGGACTGGAAGTACACGAGCGCGGCGCCGATCGCCGAGCTCGACGTCCGCGCCCTGCAGGAGCCCGGCGGTGAAGTCACCGCCGAGCAGCTCGCGCCCTACACCTTCGGCGCCAGCGACTGGACGACGCTCGTCTTCGTCAACGGGCGCTACGACGGCGAGCTGTCGAGCGGTCCGGTGCTCGAGCGCGGCGTCCGCGTCCTCCCGTTAGGCGAGGCGCGCGAGGAGATGGCCGACGTCGTCGAGGGGATGCTCGGCTCGATCTGCACGGTCGAGCAGAGCGCGTTCGTCGCGCTCAACGCGGCGCTGCACACCGACGGCGCGGTGATCCACCTCGCGCCGAACGCGGAGGCGAGCGCGCCGATTCACCTGCTCTTCGTCTCCGACGCGCTCGCCGCCAAGGGGGCATCGCACCCGCGCATCCTGGTCGTCGCCGAGGCGAACTCGAAGGCGACGGTGATCGAGAGCTACGTCGCGCTCGGCGAGGCGACGTACCTGACCAACTCGGTGACCGAGATCTCGCTCGCCGACGGGGCGACGGTCGCGCACTACAAGATCCAGCGCGAGAGTCCGCGGTCGTACCATGTCGCGACGATCGATGCGAGGCAGGGACGCGACTCGCACTTCGTGTCGTTCTCCTTCGCGACCGGTGCCGCGCTCTCGCGGACGAACGTCTGGACGGTGCTCGGCGGCGAAGGGTGCGGGGCGACGCTGAACGGGCTGTACATGGCCGATGGTGAGCAGCACGTCGACCACCAGACGCGCATCGAGCACCAGAAGGAGAGCTGCTACAGCCGCGAGGTCTATCGCGGGGTGCTCGACGGCACCGCACACGGCGTCTTCAACGGGAAGGTGTACGTCCATCCCGAGGCGCAGAAGACGGACGGGAAGCAGGAGAACCACACCCTGCTCCTCTCGCCGCGGGCGGTGATCGACACCAAGCCGCAGCTCGAGATCTTCGCCGACGACGTGAAGTGCACGCACGGCGCGACGGTCGGCCGGATCGACGCGACCTCGCTCTTCTACATGAAGAGTCGCGGGGTCGGGGCGGTGCGGGCGCGGCAGCTGCTGACCTACGCCTTCGCCGCCGACGTCCTCGAGCAGATCGAGCTCGAGCCGCTGCGCAACAGCCTCGAAGAGCTGACGCTGGCGCGCTTCACCCGCGACGATCGTTAGGCAGCACCCCGCCGCGGACGCGCGGCGGGATTCGGGGCGCAACACGAGGGCCGATGTCCGACACGACGGAGCTGTACCAGAGCCTCATCCTCGACCACAGCCGGTCGCCGCGGAACCATGGCGCGCCGGCGGTGGTCGACCGCGTCGCCGACGGCCGCAACCCGATGTGCGGCGACCAGCTCCGGGTCTGGGTGGCGCTCGACGGCGACGATCGCGTCAGCGAGGTCCGGTTCGCGGGCAAGGGGTGCGCGATCTCGCAGGCATCGGCGTCGCTGATGACCGTCGCCGTGAAGGGGAAGACGCGCGACGAGGCGGAGGCGATGTTCGCCCGCTTTCACGACCTGGTGACCGGCAAGCCGGTGGGCGACGGCGCGAAGGACGCGTTAGGCAAGCTCGTCGTCTTCGGCGGGGTGTCGCGCTTTCCGGCGCGGGTGAAGTGCGCGAGCCTCGGCTGGCACGCGATGCGCGCCGCGCTCAACGCGAAGCCGGCGGCGGCCGCGCCGGCGGTGAGCACGGAGTGAGCGGCCGATGAGTGCAGCCGTGAACCCGGCCGGCGACGGCTTCGCCCGCGTCGCGAGCCTGCGCGAGCTGCCCGCGGGTCGGCTGCTCGGGGTGACGCTGCCCGACGGTGAGCGAGTGTGCCTGATGAACGACGAGGGCGCGGTGCGCGCGGTCGGCGACGAGTGCCCGCATCAGGGGTTCGCCCTCTCATCCGGCGAGCTGCTCGGCAACGGGACGATCGAATGCGTCTGGCATGGGGCACGCTTCGACTGCCGGAGCGGCGCGGTGGTGCGGGGGCCGGCGGAGCAACCGCTCGCGCTGTACGAGACGCGCGTCGTCGATGACGACGTGTTCATCGGGCCGCGGGAGAGGTGAGGCAGCGATGACGGGACCACTGATTGCGGCCGTCGCAGAGCTGACGGGCACGCGTAGCGAGGCGAAGGGGCGTCGCGCCGACTTCCCGCTGCTCGCCGCCAGCCCGGCACTGCACTATCTCGACTCGGCGGCGACGTCGCAGAAGCCGGCGGTGATGCTCGACGCGATGCGCGACTACTACGAGCGCGACAACGCGAACCCGCACCGTGGCGCCTACGCGCTGAGCGTGCGGGCGACCGACCGCTACCACGAGGCGCGGCGAACGATCGCCCGCTTCGCCGGGATCGCCGACGCCGACTGCCTGATCTTCACCCGCGGGACGACCGAATCGCTCAACCTCGTGGCGACGGCGTGGGGCGGGGCGAACGTCGGCGCCGGGGACGAGATCGTAGTCACGGCGATGGAGCACCACGCGAACTTCGTCCCCTGGCAGCAGCTGGCGCGGGCGAAGGGAGCGACGTTCCGGATCGTGCCGCTGACCAGCGACGGGCGGATCGACGTTCGCGCGTTAGGCAGCGTGCTCGGGGCGCGGACCAGGGTGTTCGCCTTCCCGCACGTCTCGAACGCGCTGGGGACGGTGAACCCGGTGCGCGAGATCGTGCAGCTGGTGAGCGAGCACGCTCCCGGGGCGACCATCGTCTGCGACGGGGCACAGGGGGCACCCCACCTCCCGGTCGCCTTCGACTCGCTCGGCGTCGACTTCTACGCCTTCAGCGGCCACAAGATGTGCGGGCCGATGGGAATCGGCGTCCTCCTTGGCAAGCGCAAGCTGCTCGAGGCGATGCCGCCGTACCAGATGGGCGGCGACATGATCGACATCGTCGGCGACGAAGAGACGACGTGGAACATCCTTCCCCACAAGTTCGAGGCGGGGACGCCTAACGTCGCCGACGCGGTCGGCCTGGCGGCGGCAGTGGATTATCTCGAGGGGATCGGGATGGAGAGCGTCCTCCGCCACGAGCGCGAGCTCGTCGCGCTCGCCGACGCGCAGCTGCGCGCGCTCCCCGGCGTGACGATCCACGGGCCCGCGCCGCGCGACCGGAGCGGCGTGGTCAGCTTCACCGTCGAGGGGATCCATCCGCACGACCTGGCGACGATCCTCGACGAGCGGGGGGTGTGCATCCGCGCCGGGCATCACTGCGCGCAGCCGCTGATGCGGCGGCTCGACGTCGCGGCCACGGCGCGAGCGTCGTTCTACGTCTACAGCGACGAATCGGACGTCGACGCGCTGGTGCGCGGCGTGCGCGAGGCGCAGCGAATCTTCGGGACGGCGTAGCGTGACCGGCGCGGCCGACGCTCCCGAGCGCGACGGCGACGCGCCGCTGGTGTTGAGCGCGAGCATCGAGGCGCTCTACCAGGACACCATCCTCGACCACTACCGCAAGCCGCGCAACAAGGGGGCGTTACCCAGCGCGACGGCCACGGCGCACATCTCGAACCCGACCTGCGGCGACGAGGTGACCGTCGAGGCGATAGTGGAAGGCGGCGTGATCCGCGACGTTCGCTTCACCGGTCAGGGATGCTCCATCGCGCAGGCGTCGGCGTCGATGATGACCGAGTTGGCGAAAGGGGCGAGCGTGGGCGCGGTGAAGCGGACACGCGCCGCAGTCGAGCGGCTCCTTCGCCGCGAGCCGGTGACCCGCGACGCGTTAGGCCCCCTCATCGCGTTCGAGGCGGTTGCCCGCTATCCGGCGCGAGTCAACTGCGTGCTGATGCCGTGGCGCGCGCTCGCGCAGGCGGTCGACACGCCGGGGAGCGATTGACGCGCTGGTGAATTGCGCCGGGCGATGCGTCCTGACATCGTTCGCCCATGAACATTCTGACGACCTCCATCGCGCCGCTCTTCGCCTGGCGCGACATCGAGACCGCGCGCTGGCGCAGCTTCTTCCAGACAAACCCGCAAGCGCTCGACTTTGCCGCCGGTGACGGCACGATGGACACCGTGCGCGGGCTGGTGCGCCACATCTTCGCCGTCGAGCTTCGCTACGGACAGCGGCTCACCGGCCAGGCGGTCACCGACTGGGCCGACTTCAAGCAGCAGGGCATCGACGAGCTGTTCGCGCTCGGCGAGCGTGCACGACGCATGATCGACGAGTACATGACAACTGCTGACGACGCCTCGCTCTCCGGGACGATGACCTTCTCGACGCTGACGGCGGGAACGATCACCGCGACGCGGCGGAAGATCCTCGTCAACGTCGTCACGCACGGGATGCGGCACTGGGCGCAGGTGACGACCTTCGTCAGGCAGGGCGGCGTGCGCGCCTCGTGGCCGCACGACCTGCTCGGCAACGAGGTCGGGATGTAGGAGCGTGACCGCGGTCAGCAGATCCTGACCGCGGTCGCCTTGAAGGAGAGATGAACCGTCACCCCCGCCGCGAGTGCGAGCTCGCGCGCGGCACCGGACGTCACCACCGCGACCAATGGCGTTCCCTCGACGTCGATCTCCACCCGGACGAGCGCACCGGCACCGCTCATCGCGATCACGCTCCCGGCATAGCTGTTCCGCGCCGATGTCTCCTTCGCGGTGCGTGAGAGGGTGATCTCGTCCGCGCCGATCACCGCGTGCGCAGGTCCCGCTACGGCCCCGCCGTCAGGCAGCAGCGCATGCACCGTCAGGCGGCCGGCGCGCAGCTCGACCGAGCCGTCGGCCGCCGTGCTCGCAACTCCGGCGATGACGTTCTCGGCGCCGAGCAGCTCGGCGACGCGCCCACTCGCCGGGTGCGCGAAGAGATCGGTGGCGACGCCGTGCTGGAGGATGCGTCCCGAGTCGAGAACGGCGAGGACGTCGGCGAGGAGGGCGGCCTCGTTCACGTCATGGGTGACGTGAAGGACAGTGATCGCGCGTTCGCGCTGCAGTGCGCGCGTCATCCTTCGCATCGCCGTACGGCGCGGTGGATCGAGCGCGGCGAAGGGCTCGTCGAGGAGCAACACGCGCGGCTCGCTGGCGATCGCGCGCGCCAGGGCCACCAGCTGCTGTTCGCCCCCGCTGAGCGTGGCGACGCCGCGCGTCAGGAGTGCATCGATGCCGGTGCGACGCACCGCGTCGGTGACCGCTGCTTCGCTCTTCGCGCCATAGGCGACGTTGGCAGCGACGCCGAGATGCGGGAAGAGCAGCGAATGCTGGTAGACCATCCCGACGCCGCGCGCTTCCGCGGGCAGGGCGGTGACGTCGCCACCGGCGATCTGCACCGTGCCCGATGCCGGCGCACGAATGCCGGCGACGGTCTCGAGGAGCGTCGTTTTTCCCGACCCGGCGGCGCCGAGGACGACGCCATAGGCAGCGTCAGGCACGGAGAGTGACACCCGCTCGAGGGTAAAGCTTCCCTGCCGAACCGTGACCTCGCGCAGAGTGACGCTCACCGCGCGCCCGGTGCTGGGTTCCTGCCTAACGCGCGAAGCAGCACCAGTGGGAGGAGTGCGACGAGGACGAGTGCGGCGGCGACCGGCAGTGCCTCGCGCAACCCGTAGCTGGTGAGGCGGTCGTAGCTCAGCACGCTGGCGACCCGCGGATGGTAGGCAAGGATGACGATCGCCCCGAACTCGCTCGACGCGCGTGCCCACGACACGACCGCGCCGGAGAGGAGCCCGCGACGGGCGAGGGGAAGCGTCACCCGCCGCCAGGCGCGCCAGGGCGTGTCGCCGAGGGTCCGGGCGACAGCTTCGTACCGCGGGTCGACGCGGGCGATCGCTTCGCGGGCGGCGCTGACGTAGAGCGGCGCCGAGACGAAGAGCATCGCGGCGACGATGCCGAGCGGGGTGCTGACGACGCGCACGCCGATGGCGAGGAGCGCCGCGCCTAACGGCGAGCCGCGGGAGAGGACGAGGAGAAGGGCGATGCCGGCGACCGGGTGCGGGATGAGCAGGGGGAGATCGAGCACCGCGTCGATGAGCGCACGGCCGCGAAAGCGGCGACGAGCGAGCCACCAGGCGAGCGGGGTGCCGAGGAGCACGGCGATCAGGGTGCTCGCGGTCGCGGTGATCACCGTGAGGACGATCGCGTCGCGGAGCTCGGCGTCGGTCGCAAGGCCGCGGAGGCCGCCTGCCCCACCGCGAGCGACGAGGGCGATCGTCGGGACGGCGAGGAAAAGGAGGAGCAGCGACGCAGCGAACGCGGCGACGACGGTCGCCAGGTGCTGGCGGGAGCGGTCGGTCATCGCGGCGGCGCGGCGACGACGAGCCACTTGGGCGGGCTCGCCCCGACGTAGTGCGGTTGCACGGTCGGCAGTCCCGCCGCTCGCATCGCCGCCAATCCCGCGTCGGACAGGAGATACTCGGCGAGCTTGCTTGCCGCCGTCGGGTGAGGCGCTTCTCTCGGCACCGCCAGCGCATAGCGAATCGGCGCGCCGCGCACCGTCATTGTCTCGCCCCGCGTGCGTCCCTTCACCTTGACGCTCGCCGTCGCATACTCGGCCGCCTTCGACTCATCGCCGAGGTCGACCGACGATGGCAGCTGGATCCAGTGCAAGCGAGCCGCGCGCGCGGACGACTCGTAGACGAAGGCGTAGTCGAGCACTCCTGTCTCCAGCAGCGCGAGAAGGTCCGACGACTTCGGCCTGACGTTCTCCGGCCCCGAGCGAGCGAGTACTCGCTGCGCGAGCGAGGGGATGTGGTACACGCGCGCGGCAAGCTGGAGGACCAGCAGGGCGCGATAGCCCGCGGGATCGAGGTCCGGATCCGAGCGCCCGACATCGACGAGGGAGTCGGCGAGCGCGCGGTACCAGTTCGTCGAGTCGGTGAGCTCATGCGCGCGGCGCGGAGTGACGGCGATGACCATCCGGTTTCGCGCGAACACGAAATAGCCGCTCACGTCGTCAGGCATGAGCAGGGAGGGAAAGACTTGCTCGTCGGCGAGCGCGATCACGTCGGGAACGTCGCGCAGCTCGGTGATGCGACGCGCCGCCTCGAGACTCCCCGCGCTCATCGTCGCGACGCGCGCGCCAGTCCGCGCGGTGAAGCTGTCGAGCGCGGCGCGCATCGGTGCGGCGAGACTGCCGGCGTGCAGCACGAGGAGTCGCGGAGGCGTGTCGAGAGGCGCGATCCCCACTCCCGGCGATCCGTGCGCGGCCTCCGCCGCCGACCGATCACCGTGCCCCCCCTGGCACGCGACGACCACGCACGACGCCACGGCCAGCGCAAGCATCGCGAGTGCGCGCGTCCTGCTCGCGACGAAGGTGCGGCGCGCGGGGGGCAGAATCATGGCGCCAATATCCTCCCCTGCGCCACGCGGGACAAGCGCCGCGTCTTACCACGCTCTTACCAGTCAGCGCGTGCGCGCGCCGGAGACCGGTTTTAGCTTGGACTTCATGCCTGAACCAGCCATCGAGATCCGCAACGTCGTGAAGCGCTACGACGCGCACGTCGCGGTGCGCGATCTCTCGCTCGTCATCCCCCGCGGCAGCGTCTACGGACTGCTCGGCCCCAACGGCGCCGGCAAGACGACGACGATCCGCATGATCCTCGACATCATCGAACCGGACAGCGGAACCATCTCTGTTCTCGGCAGCGCGCATCGCGACCGGTCGATTCAGGATCGCGTCGGCTACCTCCCGGAGGAGCGCGGGCTCTATCGCAAGATGCAGGTGCGCCGCGTCCTGAAATTCCTCGCCGAGTTGAAGGGAGTGAACGCACGTGAGGCAGACCGGCGGATCACCGACTGGACCGAGCGACTCGGACTTCGCACCCCGGAGAAGGACTGGGGACTCGCCAAGGTGGACGAGCTGTCGCGCGGGATGCAGCAGAAGGTCCAGTTCATCGGCGCGATGCTTCACGATCCCGAGCTGGTGATTCTCGACGAGCCGTTCAGCGGGCTCGATCCACTGAACGCGCAGGCATTGAAGGACACCGTCGTCGACCTCAAGCGGCGCGGGAAGACGGTCATCTTCAGCACGCACGTGATGGAGAACGCGGAGCGGCTCTGCGACTCGGTGTGCATCATCGCCAACGGCGTGAAGGTGCTCGACGGCGCGCTGAGCGAGGTTCGCGCCGCGCACGGCGAACGGACGATCGCCCTCGCGCTGGACGGCGACGCGTCGCCGGCGGTGCAGGCGATCCTCGGCGATGCGTCGATGGTCAGCGAGGCCGACGACTCGAATCGCTTCTACGAGCTCGAGCTCGCGCCTGGTGCCGACGCGAGCGTCCTGCTGCGGCGGCTGGTCGAGGCGGGGGCGCCGATCCGGCGCTTCGAACGGGTGCAGCCGTCGCTGCACAGCATCTTCCTCGACAAGGTCGGGGCCACCGGAGTCGAAGCGGGGATGAGCGGACATGGCTAGGCTCTGGGCGGTGATCAAGCGCGAATACCTCGAGCGTGTTCGCACCAAGTGGTTCATCTTCTCGACCGTGTTCACGCCCCTGCTCTTCGGGGGGATCACCCTGCTCCCGATGTGGCTGGCGAGCAAGAGCGTCGACTCGGCGAACATCGCGCACATCACGATCCTCGATGCGTCCGGGAACGGGCTCGGCAAGCGCGTCCAGCTCGCGTTAGGCGGGGGCGGGATCCAGTCGAGCGACACGAACGCGACGCAGATCATCGTCCTCGACACGACGCAGCTCGCGGCAGCCGAGTCGGCGACGACGCTGGCGGTGATCAGGAAGGAGACGCGCGGCTACCTCGTGCTCGGTCCGCACGTGCTCGACGCGACGGAGACACGCTACGCTGGGCGGAACGGCTCGTCGATTGTCGACGTCGAGCGGATCAAGGCCGCCGTCAGGCAGGCCGTGCTGTCGAAGCGGCTCGAGCAGGCGGGGATGGATGCCGAGCGGGTCACGAGCCTGACGAGCGCGAAGCCGATCGACATCGACGCCGAGCAGATCGGCGACCGCGGGCGCGAAGGCAAGGGCGGGATCGTGAAGTACATCTTCGCCTTCTCGCTCGCCTTCCTGCTCTACATGTCGATCTTCATCTACGGCCAGAACGTGCTGCGCGGGGTGCTCGAGGAGAAGCAGACGCGCGTCGCCGAGGTCGTGGTGTCGAGCGTCCCGACCGACACGCTGCTCGCCGGGAAGGTGCTCGGAGTCGGCGCGGTCGGGATCACGCAGCAAATCCTCTGGGTG
>Ga0308176_10002364_pt1 | contig 11841 bp, 7 predicted proteins | sample PhyCR2_3_FD_203890 | JGI IMG/M metagenome (GOLD analysis project Ga0308176, IMG submission 203890) | Soil microbial communities from UC Gill Tract Community Farm, Albany, California, United States - DLSLS.C.R2 | ecosystem: Environmental > Terrestrial > Soil > Agricultural land | place: USA... | reverse complement strand
GCCGCCCGGCTCCCGATGCCCAGGTAGCTCAGTTGGTAGAGCACGTGACTGAAAATCACGGTGTCGGCGGTTCAATTCCGTCCCTGGGCACCATGCCTTCTCCCTTCCAAGGTTGTACGCTAAGCCGAGACTTTGGAGACTTCGAGGCCGCGATGGAAAAAGCGGTCGCTGTGCTGGATCTAGTGATTCCGGCGGGCGGAAGCTCAGCCGATCTAGCACAGCTCCGATCCGTGCTCACCCTCTGCGCCTACGGCCATGGCGAATGGGTCCGCATCCATCCTTTCGCCAAGGGAACGGGCGGACGGCTCGACTCTGGGCGAACTGGTGCGCCTTGCGCTACGGCGTGACGCCGTTCGTGAGGCTCAAACCCAGACCGGGGGGAGCTGCCGCATCTTGCGCAGGTTGGTGACGTCGAATCCCTGGGCGCGCCTCGAATCGGGCAAGCCGGAACGAGACGCAGTGCGTCTCGTTCCGCGGTGGAGCCGATTCGGCATACGATGTGTGACAACTTGAGCTGGAGCCACTGTCGCCTATGCCTGACCACAACTACTTCGCGAACCTCATCTGGCAGATCGCCGACCTGCTGCGCGGCCCCTATCGCCCCCCACAGTACGAACGCGTCATGCTGCCCATGACCGTGCTGCGCCGGTTCGATTGCGTGCTCGCACCCACCAAGAAGCGGGTTCTGGCCGAGTACGACAAGCGCAAGGGGAGCAAGCTCCAAGGCGAGGCGCTCGACGCCCGTCTCAACGAGGTCGCGGGCCAACGGTTCCACAACCACTCGGAGCTCGATTTCGAGCGGCTGAAGGGCGATCCGGACAACATCGAGAAGCACCTCGTCAGCTACATCAAAGGCTTCTCGGCCAACGTGCGCCGGATCTTCGACTTCTTCGAGGTCGAAACCGAGATCGAGCGGATGCGCGAGGCGAACATCCTCTACCTCGTCGTCTCCAAGCTCCGCGACGTGGACCTGCATCCGAAGACGGTGCCGAACGAGCAGATGGGGCTCATCTTCGAAAACCTCATCCGCCGCTTCAACGAATTGGCCAACGAAACCGCGGGCGACCACTTCACGCCGCGCGAGGTCATCCGGCTGATGGTGAACATCCTGTTCATCCACGACGACAAGCTGCTCGCCACGCCGGGCACCGTGCGCAAGCTCCTCGACCCGGCCTGCGGCACCGGCGGCATGCTGGCCGAGGCCCAGCGCTATCTCCGCGAGCACCATTCCGAGGCCCGACTCTACGTCTACGGGCAGGACTACAACAAGCGCGCCTATGCCACGGCCGCCTCCGACATGCTGATGAAGGAGGTAAGCCACAACGGCGGCGGCAACAACGTTCGCTATGGCGACAGCTTCACCGAGGACCAGTTCGCGGGCGACACCTTCGACTACTTCCTCACCAACCCGCCGTTTGGCGTGGACTGGAAAAAGCAGCAGAAGGAAATCGAGAGAGAGCACGACAAGCGTGCCTTCGACGGCCGTTTCGGCGCCGGGCTGCCGCGCGTAAACGACGGCTCGCTGCTCTTCCTGCAGCACATGATCCACAAGTTCGAGCCCGTGCGCCCGGCGGCGCAGAAGCACGGCTCGCGCCTCGCGATCGTCTTCAGCGGCTCGCCTCTCTTCACGGGTGGCGCGGGCTCGGGCGAGAGCGACATCCGCAAGTGGATCATCGAGAACGACTGGCTCGAAGCCATCATCGCTCTGCCGGAGCAGATGTTCTACAACACCGGCATCGGCACCTACATTTGGATCGTCACGAACCGCAAGGAGAAGCGGCGCAAGGGCAAGATCCAGCTCCTCGATGCCCGCGACGTGTGGACGGCGGGCGGCAGCGAGGACAGCAAGCGGAGCCTCGGCGACAAGCGGCGGCACATGACGGCCAAGCAGATCGCGGAGGTTGTGAAGCTCTACGGCTGGATGAGCGATGGAGAGACCTCCAAGATCTTCGACAACGATGATTTCGGGTACACACGCGTAACGATCGAACGGCCCTTGCGGCTGCGCTACCAGATGACCACGGAAGACAAGGCCCGCTTTCTCGACGCCTACCCACATCTGCTCGATGACGTGCAGGCCATCGATAAGAAGCTGGGCCGCAAGCCTCAGCGCGACTGGAATGCGGTGTGGAGTCGGATCGAGGATCTGCTGCACGAACGCAAATCCCGCTGGAAGTCGACTGAACAGAAAATATTCCGCAGCGTCTTCACACAAAAAGATCCCGAGGCCGAGCCGATCGTCAAAGGCAGGCGCGACGAGGGGTACGAGCCAGACTCAGACCTGCGCGACTTCGAGAACGTTCCGCTCAAGGAGGACATCGACGCTTACTTCGAGCGCGAGGTGCGCCCCCACGTGCCCGACGCCTGGATGGACCGCAGCAAGGACAAGGTGGGCTACGAGATCAACTTCGGTCGCCATTTCTACAAGTACACGCCGCCGCGGCCTCTGGAGGAGATCGATGCGGAGCTGAAGCAAGCGGAGGAGGAGATCATGCGGTTGCTGCGGGAGGTGACAGAGTAGTGGTCTCGACCTCAATGACAGTCACAACCTACGAGCCTTGGCACGGTGCTGTCCCCCTCGGTTGGACACTCAAGCAATTGAAGTGGGCGGTCACCTTTCAGCGGGGTCACGATCTGCCCGCAGAAGATCGCCAATCCGGTCTTGTCCCTGTGGTGGCAGGCGGGGGCATCACAGGTTGGCACGACGTCGCACAGGCAAAGGGACCAGGCATAGTGACTGGACGCTACGGAACCGTCGGCCAGTTCCATCTAGTTGAGCAAGATTACTGGCCGCTCAACACGTCCCTCTACAGTATTGACCTACATGGCAACCATGCCGGCTTTCTGCGCTATCTGCTGGAGTCGCTCGCTCCGCTGTTTCATCTGAACGCCGCCAAATCAGCTGTGCCTGGAGTGGATCGCTCGGATATCCACACCATTCCCGTCGCAGTCCCACCGCTCTCCGCTCAGTGCGCCATCGCTGACTACCTCGACCGCGAGACAGCGCGCCTGGATGCGCTTATGGCGGCGAAGGAGCGGGTGCTCGGGTTGTTGGCCGAGAAGCGCCGGGCGCTCATCACCCGCGTAGTCACTCGGGGCCTTGACCCTAGCGCCCAGCTCCGCGACTCCGGCATCCCCTGGCTAGGCGAGATCCCTGCTCGTTGGCGCAGCGTACGACTGCGTTTCCTTATTCGTCACATTGAGCAGGGCTGGAGCCCCGAAGCTGAAAACCGAGAACCGGGCGACGACGAATGGGGCGTCTTGAAACTCAATGCGGTGAGTCACGGTCGCTTCAACCCTTCCGCCGCAAAGGCTCTGCCTACCGGCTGCGAAGCTAGAACTGACCTGGAGATCCATAAGGGAGACTTTCTGATTACTCGTTCAAATACGCCGTCTTCGGTGGGAGACGTTTGCTTCGTTGCCGAAACGAGACCACGCTTGATGCTCTGTGATCTGATCTATCGCCTTACCTTGCGTGGCGACGCGATCGACGGGAGATTCCTCAGCTATTTTCTGACGCTCCCGGAGGGGCGAGGCCAGATTGAGGCGGCTGCCCGTGGCACTAGTGGCTCGATGGTCAAGATCTCTCAGGAACACATCAAGGATTGGTGGATTCCGGTGCCGCCGCTTGATGAACAGGTTGCGGTTGTCACGCATATCGGCCGAGAGACTTATGCTCTCGACGAGTTGTGGGCCGCAACTGAACGCACCATCGCCCTCCTCAAGGAGCGCCGTGCCGCCCTCATCGCTGCGGCAGTCACAGGCCAGATCGATGTAGGAGGCTACGCATGACCGAGCTGCGCCCTTGGGCAGGCTGCCTACAGATCATCCTCACCCAGCACACGCCAGGGATTTGCCAGACGTCTGGCGAGTCTCGGCGACTTTCGGACATTCGCCAGACGCTGTCTGCCGAATCCGTGCCGGCCATGCCGGCCGGTGAGCCGTAACGGGTAAAATCGAGTTGGAGGACGCTGCATGGACCGCGTGATGGTGAAGCCGGAGATGTTTCGCTGGGCCTGTGAGCGTGCCGGGTTCGAGCCGGGCGCGCTGGCCGAGCGCTTTCCCCGCCTGGATGCCTGGCAGCGGGGCGAGGCGCAGCCGACGCTCAAGCAGCTCGAGAGCTTCGCCCAGGCGACCTATACGCCGGTCGGATATCTATTTCTCCCTGAGCCGCCGGTGGAAGAGGTCCCGATCCCCGACTTCCGGACGATGGGCAACGAACGCCTCGACCGGCCCAGCGCCGACCTGCTCGATACGATCTATCTCTGCCAGCAACGCCAGGAGTGGTACCGCGATTTCGCTCGCACCGAGGGCGAAGAGCCCTTGCCATTCGTGGGCTCCGTGAGCCTGGCGAGCGACATCGAGGAGACGGCAGCCCGCATCCGCGGCGCACTTGGTTTCGACCTCGAGGAACGCCGCCAGACACCAACCTGGACGGAGGCGCTCCGCCGCTTCATCGGGTTGGCGGACGAGCTCGGCGTGCTGGTCATGGTGAGCGGCGTCGTCGGCAGTAACAATCGCCGCAAGCTAGACCCGGAGGAGTTTCGCGGCTTCGCGCTCGCGGACCCGCTGGCGCCTCTCGTCTTCGTCAATGGCGCCGATACCAAGGCCGCTCAGATGTTCACCCTCGCCCACGAGCTGGCCCACGTCTGGCTCGGACAGTCCGCGCTATCGGACGTCGCGCCGGTCTCCTCCCCGTCGCATGCTGTCGAGATCTGGTGCAACCGGGTGGCCGCGGAGCTCCTCGTTCCTCTCGCCACCTTTCGCGAGGAGTATCAACCGAAGGCTATACTACGAGCTGAGCTCGACCGCCTGGCGCGGCGCTTCAAGGTCAGCACGCTGGTCATTCTGCGCCGAATCCATGATGCCAGCGGCCTCACGGCCGACCAATTTTGGCGCGAGTATCGCCGTGAGTTGGAGCGACTTCGAGCCATGCCGAGCGGCGGAGGCGGCAACTTCTATCTTACGCTCGGCGCCCGGGCGAGCAAACGGTTCGCCCGCGCGCTGGTTGTGCGGACACTCGAGGGTCAGTCGTCTTTCACGGAGGCTTTCCGGCTGTTGGGGTTGAAGAAAATGGCGACCTTCCAGGAGCTCGGCCACAGCCTTGGAGTGGGTCTCTGATGGCGTACCTGCTCGACGCCGACGTGTTCATCCGGGTGCCCTGGGTTCCAGAGCCAATCGACTGTGCAGCAAAGGGAACGTCATGCTAATTCGTCACTTGAAAGTTTCGGGCCTCTTGTCCTTCGGGCTGAAGGGCATTGATTTGCCGCTTGGGCCGCTCAACGTCCTGATCGGGCCGAACGGCTCCGGCAAATCCAACTTCCTGGAGGTGCTGTCCTTGCTCAGGGCCTCGCCGACGAAGCTGCCGGAGCCTGTCAAGGAAATGGGCGGCGTGAGGGAATGGCTGTGGAAGGGGCCGCAGTCGAAGCGCACAGCCACCATTGATGCCGTCATCGACTATCCCAAGGGACGAATGCCGATTCGTCACGTGCTCGAAATCACCGAGCATGGGGAACGCTTCGAGGTGACAGATGAGCGCATCGAGAATGAGCACCCCCGCGAAGGCCAGCCGGACGCCTACTTCTACTACCGCTTCCAGAATGGGTATCCCGCGCTGAACGATCTCTCCGAGAAGCGCCGAGGGCTTCGCCGTGAGAGTGTGAAGCCGGAGGAATCCATTCTGTCGCAGGTACGCGACCCGGAGAGCTACCCCGTACTGCACTGGCTGCAAGAGCAGTACGAGCAGATTCGCCTCTATCGAAGCTGGACCTTCGGCCCCTTGGCGGGTGTTCGCCGAGAGCAGAGCGCTCAGGGACGTAGCGATGTCCTGAGCGACGGCGGAGAGAACCTGGCGCTTGTACTCTCGAAGATCCGGTCGCGCGTGAAGAACGAGCTGATCGAGTCGCTCCGAATGCTCTTCGAGGGCATCGAGGACATTCATCTAACCGTTGACGGTGGAAACGTGCTGCTGTTCCTGGAGGAGGCCGAGGGGCGCGAGATCCCGGCGACTCGGCTTTCGGATGGAACACTGCGATATCTGAGCTTGTTGGTGATCCTTCTGCATCCGGACCCACCACCTCTCGTCGCGATCGAAGAGCCGGAGCTGGGCCTTCATCCTGACGTCATACCACATATCGCGGAGCTGCTGATCAGTGCTTCCAAGCGCATGCAGCTTGTGGTCACCACGCATTCGCGCATGTTGGTGGACGCGCTGACCGATCACCCGGAGAGTGTCGTGGTGTGCTCCAAGGAGGGTGGCGAGTCCAGGCTCGAGCGCCTCGACGCGGAGGAGCTCAGGACGTGGCTGGAAAAGTACACGCTCGGCGACCTCTGGAGCAAGGGCGAATTGGGAGGGAACCGCTGGTGAGCGTCAAGCTTTACGTCGAAGGTGGCGGCGAGGGTGAGTTGCTGGATACGCTGTTTCGGCAGGGGTGGAAGCGGCTTTTCGAAGCGGCCGGTCTTACTGGCAAGCTGCCGAGCGTTGTTCGCGGCCAAGGGCGCACACAGACGTTCGACCTTTTCGTAAGGGCCGTCACACATCCGCGGGGTAGAGCGCTCCCTCTTCTGCTCGTTGACAGCGAGGACCCGGTTGAAGAAGGCCATTCCGTTTGGCAGCACTTGAAGGCCCGCGACGGTTGGGAACGTCCTTCCGGCGCCGCCGATGACCAAGCGTTCCTCATGGTTCAGGTCATGGAGACGTGGTTCCTCGCCGATCGCGGCCTTCTGCGGAGGTATTTCGGTAACTCGTTGCGGGAGAACCACCTGCGCCAATGGCCGGTTCTTGAAGCCGTACCAAAGGCCACCGTATTCGATGCACTGGCAAACGCTACGGCAGGATGTCAGAGGCGGTACGCCAAGGGGAAAGTCTCATTTGAGCTGCTCGGTCAGTTGAGCCCCAATCCGGTTGAGGCTGCCTGTCCTCATGCAAAGGCGCTTTTCGATCGCTTGAGGGGCCTATGAGCCAGAGCTACATGGGCCGCCACACCGAAGCCGCCTTCGAGACCATCATCGAAACGCATCTCCTCGCCCACGGCTACCTCTCCGTGGACCGGGCCGACTTCGACCGCGATCGCGCGATTTTTCCCGAGACGGTTCTCGCCTTTATACGAGAGACCCAACCCAGAGAGTGGGCCAAGTTGGAGGCGCTACACGGGGACCGGACGGGCGAGCAGATCCTCGCCGATCTGTGCAAGTGGATGGACGCCAACGGGTCCCTGGCCACCCTGCGCCATGGTTTCAAATGCTACGGGCGGACGCTCCACGCGGCATTCTTCAAGGCTGCGCACGAGCTGAATCCGGAGCTCGAGGCCCGCTACGCCGCGAACCGTCTGGGGCTGACCCGCCAGCTTCACTATTCTCCTCGCTCCGAGAAGTCTCTCGATGTGACGTTGAGCCTGAACGGCATCCCCGTGGCAACGTTGGAGCTCAAGAACCCGCTCACGAATCAGTCGGTCGAGGACGCGCGGCGGCAGTACAAGAAGGACCGCGACCCACGCGAGCCGATCTTCGAGCTCAAGCGCCGCACCTTGGTCCACTTCGCGGTAGACACGGATTCGGTGCTGATGACCAGCCGGCTGGCCGGGGACGCGACGCACTTCCTGCCGTTCAACAAGGGGTGCGACGGCGGCGCCGGAAATCCTCCGGATCCGGCAGGGAGGAGCTATCGCACGGCGTACTTGTGGGAAGAGGTCTTGCAGCGCGACAGCCTGCTCGACATCCTCGCCCGCTTTGTCCACCTGCAGGCCGACGAGAAACGCGATGACCAGGGGCGCAAGGTCAAGACCGAGTCGATGATCTTTCCCCGTTATCACCAACTCCAAGCCGTCCGCATACTGGTGGATGCCGCAAGGCGTGAAGGAGTGGGGCACAACTACCTCATCGAGCACTCCGCCGGCAGCGGCAAGAGCAACACGATCGGCTGGCTGACGCACCGGCTCGCCTCCTTGCACGACGTCCATAACGAGCGCGTCTTCGACAGCGTGATCGTCGTCACCGACCGTGTGGTGCTCGACCAGCAGCTTCAAGACACCATCTACCAGTTCGAGCACAAGCGTGGCGTCGTGCAGAAGATCGACGAACGCACGCGCCAGCTCGCCGAAGCCCTCGAGAACGCGGTGCCGATCATCATCACGACGCTGCAAAAATTTCCCTATGTTTCTGACCAGTTGCTCAAACTGGCGGAGAAGCGCGGCACGAGCAGCGAGGGGACACTCGCCACGCGGCGATGCGCCGTCATCATCGACGAAGCGCACAGCTCCCAGGGAGGCGAGGCTGCGACGGATCTCAAGGAAGTGCTCGGCGGCGAAGGGCTGCGAGAAGAAGCGAGGAGGCGCGCGGCTGAGGAAGGCCGGGAAGACCAGGAGGAGCTCTTCCGGAGCATGGCCAAGCGCAGCCGGCAGCCCAACCTGAGCTTCTTCGCCTTCACCGCCACGCCGAAGCACAAGACCTTCAAGGTGTTCGGCCACAATGGAGAGCCCGCCCACAAATACACCATGCGGCAGGCGATCGAGGAGGAATTCATCCTCGACGTGCTGAAGAGCTACACGACCTACGAGAGATACTTCAAGCTGCTCAAGGCCTGTGAAGACGATCCCAACGTTGAGCGCAAGAAAGCCGCCCAGGCGTTGGCGCGCTTCATGAACCTGCACCCGCACAACATCGCGCAGAAGACCGAGATTATGGTAGAGCACTTCCAGGCGTCCACCCGGAAGAAGATCGGCGGCCGGGCCAAGGCCATGGTGGTCACGGGCTCGCGCCTGGAAGCGGTTCGCTTCAAGAAGAGCTTCGATCAGTACATCCAGAAGAAAGGCTACGCCATCAAGTCCCTGGTGGCTTTCTCAGGCAAGGTGGAGGACAAATACACCGAAGAGAATATGAACCACGGTATCCGCGAGAAGGAGCTTCCCGAGAAGTTCGCGACCCAGGAATACCAGGTCCTGCTCGTGGCGGAGAAGTATCAGACCGGCTTCGATCAGCCGCTGCTCCATACGATGTTCGTAGACAAGCGGCTCGCGGGCATCCAGGCCGTGCAAACGCTGTCGCGGCTGAACCGTATCCATCCACTCAAGGAAGATACCTTCGTTCTCGACTTCGTGAACGACCGGGACGAGATCCGCGAAGCGTTCAAGACCTACTACGAAGGCGCGGCGATGGGTGAGGACGTCGATCCGGCCCGCATGTACCAGGTCAAGGGTGAGCTCGACGCTTCCGGCATCTACCTGGACGAGGAGGTCGAGCGTTTCTGCGCCGTGTACTTCAAGCCGAAGCAGCGGCAGAGCCCGCTGGATCATCAGGCGATGAATGCGGCGATCGATCCCGCGGTTTCGCGGTTCACCGTACGGAAGAACGATAACGAAGACGAAGCGGAGCTCTGGCGCGGGAAAGCGCAAGCCTTTCTGAACCTCTATGGATTCCTGAGCCAGGTCATCCCCTACCAGGACTCCGACCTCGAGCGGCTGTACGTCTTTCTCCGACACCTGGCCCTGAAGCTGCCGATCCGCAAGAGCGGCCCGGGGTATCAGTTCGGGGATGAGGTGAGGCTCGAATACTACCGGATCCAGAAGATCAGCGAGGGAGAGATTTCGCTGCGGGACGGTGAAGCCCCACGCCTCGACGGCCCAACCGAGGTCGGCAGCGGCCTGGTGCGGTCGCAACCGGTGCCGCTCTCCCGGCTCATCGACATCGTGAATGAGCGCTTCGGGACCGACTTCAACCAGGCCGATCAACTGTTTTTCGATCAGATCGTCGAGGCGGCGATGACCGACGACGGCCTGCGACAGGCAGCCGAGGTGAATCCCGGTGACAAGTTCGAGCTGGTGTTCAAGAACTTGCTGGAGCGGCTCTTCGTCGAGCGCATCGATCAGAATGAAGATATCTTTGTGCGGTTCATGAACGAAGAGCCTTTCCAGCAGACCTTGACGACGTTGCTGGCGGCGGAGGCATACCGCCGATTCCGCGGCGATCTCGGCAAAGTGGAGTGGAGCACGGGCTCGCGAGCGCTACCGGCGCGTCTCTGCATCGTCGAGCCCCAACCCGAGGAACGCTACGTCACCTGCGTGCCGCTCGTTCCCCTCAAAGCCGCCGCCGGTGCCTTCGGCGACGCGCAACATGTCGAGGACGACGGCTTCGATTGGGTTGCTGTCGATTCGCGCCATCGCCTGCGTCCGGGGATGTTTGTCGCCCAGGTCGTCGGCAAGTCCATGGAACCCGCGATTCCGGATGGCTCATACTGCCTGTTCACCGCTCAGATTGAAGGCACGCGGCAGGGTAAGACCGTGCTGGTCCAACTTCGCGGCACCACCGACCCCGAGACCGGCCAGCGTTACACAGTGAAACGCTATGAGAGTGAGAAGACGAAGGGCGGAGACTCCTGGCGCCACACGAAGATCGTTCTGAAGCCCGTCAATCCCGACTTCGGGCCAATCATCCTTCCTAGCGCGGACGAGGGGCAGTTGCAGGTGATTGCCGAGGTCGTGGAGGTCTTGGGGTCATAGGCGGAGGGCATACCCTGCCGGGAGGCTCCCCTCAAGGCCACGCGCGCTCCTGATCTGGGGAGATCGGCTCCTCAGCGCCCGGTCGTTGGCCGAGGTCTTCGTCGACTGAGCGCCTGAGCCACGGCTCGCGTGCGCCGGACGCGGGGGCTCTGGCGCGCCCGGATCGTCTATCATCTCTGTTTTCCCATCGCGGCAGGAGCTCGCGAGGAGAGATGGACGACCGATGACTCAAACGCAGAACAAGCTCTCCGGACTTTCTTCCGCCAAGAAGAAGGTTCTTTTTGACATTCTGCGCAAGAAGAGTCAGGCGGAGGGGGCAACACATCGCATCGAGCCCCGGGAGGACCGGCTCGCTCCGCTTCCCCTTTCGTTCAGCCAGCTCCGGCTCTGGTTCCTCGACCGTCTGCATCCCGGCGATCCGGTCTACAACCTGCCGTCGGCGACGCGCATCCTCGGGTCTCTCCACCTGCCGTCCCTGGCTCTTGCGCTCGCGGGCGTGGCCGAACGCCATGAGGCCCTGCGAACCACGTTCGCCGCCACCGAGGACGGCGAGCCGGTGCAGGTGATCGCGCCGCGCTTCGTGCCGCGGCTGCCCGTGGTCGACCTCGGCGCCCTGCCGGCCGCGCGGCGGAATCCAGAGATCCGGCGGATGTCCGCGCTCGAAAGCCGGCTGCCGTTCGATCTGGAAAAGGGCCCTCTGCTGCGGAGCTGCGTGTTCCGCTGCTCGGACGACGAGCATCTGCTGCTCCTCGAGATGCATCACATCGTGAGCGACGGCTGGTCGATGGGCGTGCTGGTGAACGAGATCGGGGCGCTCTATCCGGCATTTCTCGCCGGCCAGCCGAGCCCGTTGCCGGAGCTGCCTCTTCAATATCCTGATTTCGCCGTCTGGCAACGCCGCCGGCTGTCCGGCGCGCTTCTGGAGGCGGAGCTCGGCTGGTGGCGCAACCGGCTGGCCGGCATGCCGCCGGTCCTGGAGCTGCCGGCCGACCACCCGCGGCAGGCGGTCCGCAGCACGCGGGGAGCCGGGCGGAGCTTCCTCATGGATCCGGCGGCGCTCTCGGAGCTTCAGGCGCTCTCCCGCCGCCATGAGGCGACGCTCTTCATGACGCTGCTGGCCGGCTTCTTCGTCGTCCTGCAGCGCTACACCGGGGTGGACGATCTCGCCGTGGCGACGCCGATCGCCGGCCGCATCCGGGCCGAGCTCGGACCGCTGATCGGCTTCTTCGTCAACACGCTGGTGCTGCGGACGGACCTCGGCGGCAATCCGAGCTTCAGCGATCTCCTCACCCGGGTGCGTGAGACGACGCTCTCCTCCTACGCGCACCAGGAGCTGCCGTTCGAGCGC